>Ga0209514_10009530_pt1 | contig 10659 bp, 10 predicted proteins | sample Subgrocontami58m_FD_187452 | JGI IMG/M metagenome (GOLD analysis project Ga0209514, IMG submission 187452) | Subsurface groundwater microbial communities from S. Glens Falls, New York, USA - GMW37 contaminated, 5.8 m (SPAdes) (version 3) | ecosystem: Environmental > Aquatic > Deep subsurface >...
CCGCCAATAAAACGGCGGGGTATCTTTTTGCCAAATTTAAAACATCTTTTTAAAAATTAAGCGAGCATTAAAAGTATCGGGTTTTTTCTTCACTCCCGCTTTTATTTTTTAAAACATTGCGGAACGCGACGGCGTGAGCATAGCAATCCGCCAGCAGGCGGATATGCGTGTTTTAAAAAATAAAAGCTAATACCATATAGCGAAAGCGTAAAACTAGTTATATAATATCAAGAATTATGCGGACCATATACAAATATAACAATGTAACTTGGATAGATTTGGAGTCTCCAAATAAAGAAGAAATCCGGGAACTAATCGAGGAATATCAAGTTCATCCATTAGTTGCTGAGGAATTATTGGTTCCAACAATACGCCCAAAGGTTGATTTGTATGATGATTGTATTTATTTAATACTCCACTTCCCTTCCGTGGTTCATTCACATTCAAGACATAAATCAAACGAAATTGATTTTATTATCGGGAAAAATTATATTATCACAAACCATTACGAATCGATTGATGCAATTCATCAATTTTCAAAAATATTTGAGGTAAATTCAATTCTGAACAAAAGCAATATGGGAGACCATAGTGGCTATCTACTTTTTTATCTTCTCCGTGAGCTTTATAAAAACTTAATGGAGCAACTTTTTGACCTTGACCACAATCTAAAAAGTATCGAGGAAAGAATTTTCCGTGGCGAAGAAAGAGCAATGGTTAAAACAATTTCCCATATCAACAGGAAGCTCCTAACCTTTAAGCAGGCTATTCAATACCACAAAGGAGTGCTTGAATCGTTTGAAACTGCTGGACGACGTTTTTTTGGAGAAAATTTTGATTATCACCTACGCTCAATGCTTTCTGAGTACCATAAGGTTTCTAGTACTCTTGAGGGTCACCGCGATACCGTCAACGAACTCCGCGACACAAACGACTCACTTCTTTCAAGTAAGACCAACGAGATTATGAAAACTCTCACCATTATGGCTTTCATAATTTTGCCTATGACCTTTGTTGGACAAGTTTTCGGGGTTAGTTTACAAAATATCCCATTCCAAAATTCCCCTAATGGCTTTTGGATTGTAATCGGATTAATGGCATTCGTCGGAGTATTTGGCTTTTCAATATTTAAATATAAAAAATGGCTATAAGAATTTACAACACCCTCATTCGCGACAAAGCCTTCTTTGAGCCTATTCACGAAGGTGAGGTTTATATGTATCACTGTGGGCCAACGGTATACGACTATGCCCATATTGGGAATATGCGAGCTTATGTTTTTGCTGATATTTTGCGAAGGACTTTTGAGTGGAATAAATACAAGGTTAAACAAATTATCAATATCACGGACGTTGGACACCCTTCTTCAGATGAAGATGACGGAGAAGACAAGATAGAAACAGCTTCACAGCGTGAGCATAAATCTGCAGAAGAAGTCGCAAAATTTTATACAGATATTTTTTTTAGTGACTTAAAAAAGCTAAACGTAAATACAACAGATACTATTTTCCCAAGAGCTTCAGAACATATTCCAGAACAAATTGAATTGGTGCGAATCCTTGAAGAAAAAGGTTTTGCTTATAAAACAAGTAAGGGTATTTATTTTGACACAATGAAGTTTCCGGATTACGGGAAATTGGCCCTTTTGGATATAAAAAATTTGCGTGAAGGTGCTCGAGTTGAAATTAATCCTGAAAAAAGAAATCCTACAGATTTTTCACTCTGGAAATTCTCCCCTACACCTGGTGTTCGTCAGCAAGAATGGGACTCACCTTGGGGTATCGGATTTCCTGGTTGGCATATTGAATGCTCGGCAATGTCGATGAAGTATCTTGGCAATCATTTCGATATTCATACTGGAGGGGTTGACCATATTTCTGTTCATCACACAAACGAAATCGCTCAGTCCGAAGCGGCCACAGGTGAGCATCTCGCCAACTATTGGATGCATTCTGCGTTTCTAAGTATCGATGGACAAAAGATGTCGAAGTCTATTGGAAATTTCACCACATTAACCGATATTGAAAAAAGTGGTATTTCCCCTCTCGCCTTTCGTTATTTTCTTTTGGGAACAAACTACCGCATGCCTTTGAACTTCACGTGGTCAGCGCTTTCTGGTGCTGAAAAAGCTCTTCTGGGAATCTATCGCGAAGCTTCTCTTTTTCCAAAAGGTGGCACAGTCGACGAAGACTTCTCTTCTAGGTTTAAGGATGTTATCAACAATGACTTCAACACCCCCCAAGCGCTTGCTCTTATTTTTGAGCTTTTGAGATCCCCTCTTCCGCCAGAAACAAAGTTCGCAACCCTTCTTGAATTTGATAAAGTTTTGGGGCTTGATATTGAAAATAGCCAAGTAGTCACAACGATTCCAGACGAAGAAGTACCCATTCCTGTTAAAAATCTTATAGACGAAAGAGAGATCGCTAGAGCAAAGAAAGATTTCGAGAGATCAGACCTTATTCGTACAGAAATAGCCAAATTAGGCTATCTTGTTGATGATTCTGCTGAAGGCCCTAAAGTGACCAAAAAATAGCTAAATTGGCTATTTTTATCCCCCACATACACACAGCTTAGCCCCAAACGTGACTTAAACTACCTGGGCGACAATGTGCTAATATGGAGCAACTATGGCACAACTAAAAGGAAGTTCTGTTCGTGTTCCCCCACAAAATATTGACTCCGAGAGAGCTCTTCTTGGTGCAATAATGGTTCGATCAGATGCAATCAACGAGATTGTTGATTCTATAGAACCGGAATCTTTTTACGCTGAAAAACACCGCATAATTTACAATGCAATTCGAGAACTTTTTGCCAGAAATGAACCAATCGACGTAATTACTGTTTCTTCCAGACTAAACGACAAGAATGACCTAGAACGTATTGGTGGTCGTGCATACCTTATTGAATTAATTAATACCGTCCCTTCAACGTCAAACGTTTTACACTATGCCAATCTTGTCGACAAGACGAGTATCTTGCGCAGACTAATCGACGCCGCAGATCATATTTCTGATTTGGGCTTTACTGAATCAAAAGAACTTGATCAAGTTTTAGACGAAGCAGAGAAAAAAATATTCGGCATCACCAATTCCCCAAAGGTTCACAAATTCGTTAATATCAAAGACACTTTGACTGAGGCGTGGGAAAGACTGGATCATCTAAATAAGTCTGGCGACGAAATTCGCGGTGTCCCAACTGGATTTCCAGACCTTGATGCAAAAACTGCTGGTTTCCAAAAGTCTGACCTAATCATTCTCGCGGCTCGCCCATCAATGGGTAAAACTGCTTTAGCTCTCGATATCGCAAGACTCGCCTCTACTCGTCACAATATCCCGGTTGGAATTTTTTCTCTTGAAATGAGCGCACATCAACTCACCGACCGTATGCTTGCCGCCGAATCCCGCGTTGACGCATGGAAACTACGCACCGGCAAAATTAGCGCCGATGAAGATTTTTCTCGTTTACGCGACGCAATGAGTGTTCTTTCAAAAGCCCCTATCTATATCGACGACCAAGCCGGTAACTCCATTCTTAAAATGCGTTCTGTTGCACGTAGATTAAAAAGCGAACATGGTCTCGGCCTTATCATTGTCGACTACCTCCAACTCATGACCACCTCAAAAAATTACGATTCTATGGTCAACCAAGTGACTGAGATCTCTCGCTCCCTAAAGAGCCTCGCTCGCGAGCTAGATATTCCAGTCCTCGCACTTTCTCAGCTCTCACGTGCCGTTGAATCACGCGGCGGACGCCCTCGCCTTTCCGACCTCCGTGACTCCGGTTCTATTGAACAGGATGCTGACTTGGTTATGTTTATTCACCGCGAAGACAAGTACAAAGACGATTCCGAGCGACCAAATATTGCCGAAATTCTTATTGAAAAACATCGAAACGGTCCAACAGGTAAAATTGAATTGTATTTCGACGACAAAAAAACAACCTTTCTCCCTGTTGATAAGGGCGACTACGCAACACTTAGTAAGGATGATGATTTTTAACTATTTATGGATGCTCGAGAAAAACTAGAACGTCTTTTTGCAATGTTCCCTGGCATAGGTCCGCGCCAGGCTAAGAGATTTGTATATTTTCTTCTAACGAGAAATAGTAATTTTATCTCAGAACTTTCTTTAGCCCTCGCAGATGTAAAGAAAAATGTTTCTCAGTGCGCTTCTTGCTACAGATTTTTCCCCAGCGACACGAATACAATGTGCCAGACGTGCAGAAGCGCAAACACCGACCAGAGCACCGTTCTTGTCGTCGAAAAGGATGTTGATTTTGAAAATGTGAACAAAAGTGGTTTCTATAATGGTCGTTTCTTTATCCTCGGCGGACTACTCCCAATCCTCGAAGAAGAGCCAGCCAAAAAAATCCGAGCCCGCGAGCTAGTTGCAGAAATTGAGCGACAGGCAAAACTCGGAGCTCTTAAAGAAATAATTATCGCCCTTTCGCTAAATCCCGAAGGTGAAAATACCTACCAATATGTTAAGCGCATTCTCGAACCAGTCACACAAAAATATTCTATCAGTTTAAGTACTCTTGGGCGCGGTCTTTCCACAGGCTCCGAACTAGAATACTCAGACGGAGAAACACTTAAATACGCGATCGAAAATAGAAAATAAAAAAAATCCGCCATCAGCGGATTTTTTTTTATTTTATCTTCTCTATCGCAACCTTGAAAAATGGCTGGCGATGTCCTCTAATCTTCAAATAGCGACTCTTGGCCTTGTATTTCATCACCTCTACTTTCTTTGCCTTTCCAATTTCTTTCAATACTCCGGTCACTTTTGCTTCTTTTATATAGGGAGTTCCGATGGTTGTATCTTTGCCGTCATCAACGAGCAAAACCTTATCAAAGACGATAGCCTCGCCCTCTTTGTGCTCACCATCCATTATTTCAATAGTAACAACATCGCCAACCGCAACGCGATATTGCTTTCCACCAGTCTTTATTACGGCAAATTCACTTGATTCTGCCTTCTTTCCTGCGGGTTTCTTGGTTACAGCCATGACAGAGTATTTTACATAAAACGAGTAAAAACGCAAGATTCCCGTTATTGACACTCTATACATAGAATGCTACAGTCTTTTAGGAAATGGGTTAATCGCCCTTTATCGAAATACTAGTTTTCCTGACCGCACCTCCCTCTTTCGCTCCATGGCTTGATGGAGCGACCGCGGTCAGCCCCCGCGCCTACCTCCCCCTTCCCTTTGGCGCGGGGTTTTTTTATTGTTTTGTCTAATGTAATCAGTAGCAACAAAACAATAATCCCGTACCAAAAACATCTTTGTGGACCAAAAAAGAATAGCGAAACAAAAGGTTAAAAATAATCCTCTACCTAAATGTTCGTTTTTGGTATCGAGATATTTTTTCTTCCTATTCGTCTTCCCTGTCAGGACCTTCTAAAATTGGAATTTCGAGTCCTGGGCTCATTCCAGTAATACGTAAAACATCCTTGTCTACCTTCTTCAATTCCCTTCCAGAAGAATTGTAATGATTGGTCACTGTTTTCAATGAATTCCCTAGCTTGCCGTGATATTCCTCATATCCCTTCAAATGCTTTCCCAGCTCCTCCACTCTCTTCACGATGTCTTTTGCCGTCTCTTCAATCTGCATTGCCTTCAATCCCTGAAGGACTGTTTGTAAATATGCGAGGAACGATGTTGGCGAAACAATAATGACGTGATACTTCCCCGCCGCACGCTGTATCAAATTCTCTTCGTTCTCTTTGATTGAACCAACTTTATTAACCAATAAATCATAATAAATCGCTTCATGTGGAATAAACATAAAAGCAAAATCCATCGTGCCTTCGTTCGGGCGAATATATTTTGCCGTTTCAGAAATACGTAATTTCAAATCATTCAAAAACAATTTCGCTAGACGCTCACGCTCCGCTGGATTTTTTTCGTCAATAACACGATTATAATTTTCAAGAGAAAACTTCGAGTCAACAGGAATTATTTTATCTTTTACAAAAACAACTGCGTCAACAATTTCTCCGTCTCCAAATGCGTACTGCATTTGATAATCATTGGGAGCCATTACGTTTTTGAGTAATGTTTCCAAATAGTATTCCCCCAAAACACCTCTTTGTTTTGGATTTTTCAAAATATCTTGCAACCCCTGAAGCTGATCCGTGACGGAAATAACTTGCTTGTTTGTTTCATCAAGACGAGTCAACTTCTCGGTAATATCGCGAATTAAACTCTGCGATTCCACAAATTGATGCCTAACAGCTTCCTGCATATCTTTATTGGACGCGCCAAGCTTGTCATCCATCGTCTTCGCCAAAGTCGCGAGTTGATTTTGAATAAGTAAAAGACTATCGGTTTCAACTGCTGGTTTCCCCTGTTTTGCTGTGATTATCCAAACAACAAAAGCTCCGATAAAAACACCAATGACTACAAAAATAATAGTTCCAACTTCCATGAGAAATATTTTACCACAACGACGCTGTTCCCCCTCCCTTTTTCTTTGGCATCACTTCGGAAACAGCTTCTCGATACAGACAATAATCACAATCTTCCGATTCTTTTGGTGGCTCATCAAGTAGTAGACACTTTTTCGCCCCGATAAGCGCTTCTTCTATCCATTCATCCGAACCTTTGTAAGGAATGACTTTCACATTAAATTCAAGCTTGGCATCAAAAGCTTCTTTGTCTGAGATACCATTGCAGTAGACGAAATACCCCACGTTTGAAACAATATGATCATTTTGGCGTAGAAGCCACTGATACACCTCCATTTGTCGCTTATATCCATCTTGCCATTCAGCATCTAAAGACACCTCCCCTTCTTTACTTGTCGCCTTGTAGTCAACAACCATTATCTCGCCGGACGGCGCTTCCCAAATATCATCCACCGCTCCAGTCACAATAAAATTAGTTTTCTTGTGTAAATATCGCACCCCGACAAAGTTGTTTCGCCAATCCTCTAAATTATCGTGCCTGAAAGGGACAGCGTCAATTTTGTAATTTGTCATCAAAGGATGAGCTGTTCCTTTGGCGCGATAAATATCAAACTCTTTTTTAAGAAGCTTATCTACGGCAGAGTTTAGAGAAAAAGGAAAACCTGGTGGCCTCCCTACCCCGAGTCTTCGGTCTAAATAAAAGCATCTTGGACACTCTAAAAATAAATCAATCTTTGAACGGGAGAGCGCAAATGGTTCGGCACTATCAGGACTAAATTTATTCTTGGTTCGGCGCGGATTGTAATATTGGGACATATCTGTGGTTTTTAATTCCTACTATTGTATACTTAAATCTACTTATACAAAAATGTCAGTTTACGCACAACTCAAAGAAGAATTAATAACAGCAATGAAGGCGAAAGATGAAGTCGCACTAAACACTGTCCGCGGGATACTTTCTGCTTGTACAAACGAGCTTGTTGCAACAAAACGCACCCCGCACGACACTTTAACCGACGATGAAGTTACCGCGGTTATAAAACGCGCCGTTAAGCAACGAAAGGACTCTGTCGAGCAATACATGAAAGGCAACCGCGCTGATCTTGCTCAAGTTGAAGTAGCAGAGATTTCTCTTCTTGAAAAATACCTCCCAGAAACAATGGGGCGTGATGATATTGCTCGTGTTGTTAAAGCAAAGATTGCTGACCTTGGCGGTATCGTCGACAAATCTAAAAAAGGAATGATGATGGGAATGGTGATGAACGAACTAAAAGGTGTTGCTGATGGAAACGATGTTAAGGATGTAATTGACGAGCTTCTAGTCTAGTTTTTTTTAGCATTTCATCGATATCCGCATACACTCTTAAAATACCTTGCGCAGGCTGGCGAGACGAGCAGAACGAAAATCCAGCAGAATTTTACGCGTGTATTTTAAGAGTGTATGCAAAAAACCTTGACATATCCCCCTTTTCTGGTATGATATCAGAAGGTTACTTCATGGAGGATTTGTCATGGCGACCGAGCCGTTTCACCAGAAGCTTGCCGAACAAGTTTTTTTGAAAATGACGACGGAGGAGCACGTAGCGTCGTTTGACGAAACCGTCTTCTACAAAGACCTGTACCGTCTTCTTCAGCGCTACAACGCTTTCGACGGGAAGGGCTATCACGGGCGTAAAGTAAAACCGCTCGTGATGAAGATGTACGAAGGATACAAGGTTCCTCTCAAAGCGCCGACTGAAGCGCCTGTGCAAGAGAACCTCGACCTCTTTGCTACTTAATTTTCGCCCGTGCCAAACTGGCGCCCCACTATGGGGCGCTATTTTTTTGCCTAATATATTTAAGAACATAATCAACACATACACTATAATCTTGCTATAGCAAGATTATAGTGTATGTGTTAAACCAAGTTTTTTGCCTAAATATTAAAAACAAGGCCACCCGATATGGGTGGCAAATTCAAAACGTTGTTCGTGGTCTATTTCCAGCTCTCGTAGGAGTCGGTTTCGACCATCATGGGTACTTGATCCGGCTCAGTTTCGGACAGAGCCAGCGTGTCTTCTCCGAGAAGGTCGCCGATGAACTCCTCAACTGCCTGGGTAAAATTACCCCAGAGATTCTTCAAAAACTTCATGCTGTTCTCCTCTCCTCCAAGTTGAACAAAACTACCTCATTTATAATACCACGAGAGTTAAAGAATGGGAAGAGTAAACATAAATATTAATTCGATATAGACTCTTTTTTACTTTTTTTTCTAACTCTTATAAAAGTATCAATTAACACGGCAGTTCTAAAAAGTTGAGAGTGCAGAATTATTCTTTTATCGTCAGTGTTTTTAATTGCTCCTGTTTTAATTAATTTAGGTAAATATTGATAAATATTTTTCCCAATTTTTTGATTTAACTCTAATTTTGACATAGCAGCATCTTTTTTAGCCAATTCAACTATAATTGTGTCGCTTATTGTTAACGGCTTCCCAAATGAGTACATAGCTGAAAATTCTTTTGACTTAAGCTCCTCTGCCGCTTCAAATATCGCATCAAACCAATCTGCTTGATCTATATTTCCATCATTATCAGATTTAATAAGATTATGCCCTATTATTTGTATAGAATGCGGATAGCCACCAGCAACAGATATGTTTTCATTTAATGCTTTTTCATCCCATTTTACTTTTGCCATCTCAAAACCTTTTTTTAATACCAGCTTTGCTTCCTCGTCTGGCATAATACTCAAGCCCTTTAAATCAAATGTTCTTCGAGAAGAAGAGTCTTTTGAAAAAAATTTTTCCACGTCTTCGTTATACCCCACCAAAATAAATGATATTTTACCTTTATTGTCTACATCTAACGTGGTAATAATATTCCGTAAAATAGACGCGGACGATGTTATATCTTTTAAATTATGAACTTCATCAATAATAATAAGAATTCCATCTTTTTTTATCACACCATCTTTTAAATTTTCATCGTCAATAACACTTATTAAGTTTGATAGAATACCCGCGGTTTGATCTTTTATGGTTATTTCTTTCTGTAAGTTATCCTTGTTAGCCTCTACTCCAAGTTTAAGACCGTATGCTCCGATTTCAAATTTTCCATTATTAAAAAGAGTACCAAGTTTATTACCTATTCTTGATATCGTGTCCCTGTCCATGTTATCTGCTATTTTATTCACGCTCTCCTGTAAAACACTGCTAATTTCTTGTCCTTGCTCAATAGAATAATAAGAAGTTAGTAAATTAAGACTGTGAAGTTCTGGGTCATTCACAGAGGAAATATATTTTATAAGCTTAACCAATGCAGTTTTCCCGATACCCCTTTCTCCATAAATAAAAAAACTTGACGGCATATTAAGCTTTATAGACTCTAATTTACTGCAAATGTATTTTACCTGGTCGGTTCTGCCAGCAAATAAATTTGTACTAACAACAGAATTTGAATTAAAAGGGTTAACTTGTGCAAACATAGTTATATAAATTTTAAAATTTGTATATATTTAATATATGTAATGTAATATACACATATATTTATTGTAAATCAAATAAAAAATAGCTTTTCAGGGTAAAGAGAAGCATGCCTCTCTGTAACATTATTTTTACATGGTCACAAGTCACTAAGTTTTTTGTTCGCACTTCGTACTCCAAAAAACGTAAGTGCTCGCGACCCCGCCTCGCGGTTTTGTCTACTGACAAAACATCGCTGTGGCTTCATAAACCGCCGAAAAGCAAAGAAGTTTGCTTTTCTAAAGCACAAAAACCTCACTTATCTAGTGAGGTTTTTGTGCTTTGCGGTTTATGACCCTACAGAGAATCGAACTCTGATTCCCGCCTTGAGAAGGCGGTGTCCTAACCGTTAGACGATAGGGCCTCTTTAAAACAAAATACCAAAAAATCATAGCAATTTAAGAGGAAATTTACAATTCAAAAATGATGAAGCCCGCATTCCTGCGGGCTTTGGTCTGAGGTGAGTTGGCCTAGCGGGGAAAAATGATTTCCCAGATATCCCTGTAGGTTGTGGCAATCTTTTCGTTGATCCCCAGCAGATCGCCATAAATACAGGCGATTGCTATGACCACGATGATCGCGACAATGACCAGCGTTATTTCACCACTCCTGACATCCTGAAAGCGCTTGACGGCTTCCTCTCCAGGATACAAGTCATTTCCTCCCATGATTCCTCCTTCAATGTCGTTATATCCACCACCTAGGCCCATCCCAAGTAGCTATGTACCATTTGCTTCCGCTACTCTA
>Ga0209514_10009533_pt1 | contig 10658 bp, 6 predicted proteins | sample Subgrocontami58m_FD_187452 | JGI IMG/M metagenome (GOLD analysis project Ga0209514, IMG submission 187452) | Subsurface groundwater microbial communities from S. Glens Falls, New York, USA - GMW37 contaminated, 5.8 m (SPAdes) (version 3) | ecosystem: Environmental > Aquatic > Deep subsurface >...
AAAATGCGGTCCACCAGTCCCACCGTGGCCGAATCCGCCGGCACAAAAGACCCGATCTGCGCCATGAGGACGATCAGGCCAACCTGGCGGATGTAGGTGGACTTGCCCGACATGTTGGGACCGGTGAGAATTATCAACTGGTTTTCCTGGCAGTCGAGGCCGGTGTCGTTGGGGATGAAGCTCTCCCCTTCCAGCACCCGCTCCACCACCGGATGGCGGCCGCCCCGGATGACCAGTTTGTCTTCGTTGTTGACCACCGGACGGCAGTAGTTGTAGCGCCCGGCGGCCTCGGCCAGCGCGGCGAAAACATCAATTTGGGCCAGCGCACCGGCCGACAGGAGTATCCGCTCGCTTCCCAGTCCGATCTGCTGGCAGACCTGCCGGAACAGGGCCTCCTCCATCTCCTCGATCCTCTCCTGGGCGTTGAGGATGATGGACTCCTGCTCCTTGAGCTCTGGCGTGAAGAACCTCTCTTTGTCCAGCAGCGTCTGTTTGCGGATGTATTCCGCCGGGACCTGGGCCAGGTTGGCCTTGGAGACTTCGATATAGTAGCCGAAGACCTTGTTGTAACCCACCTTGAGCGATTTGATGCCGGTGCGGTCTTTCTCCTGCCGCTCCAGGTTGGCCAGGTACTGGCGGGCGTCTTTCGACGACGAACGCAAATTGTCCAGCTCCGGCGAAAAACCGGGTTTGATCTTCGCGCCGCCCTTGTCTTCAGCAATGGACCGGGCGACGAGCTCGATAATTTCGGGGCAGGGCTTCAAGAGCGAAGTCACCCATTCCAGAGGGGAGATATCGGGTTCCTTGCCCAGCGATTCTTTGATTTCCGCCAGCAGCCCGAGGCTCTGCTGCAACGTCAGCAACTCCCTGGGCAGGGCGATATTGAGCTTGGCCCGGTTGACGATCCTCTCGATGTCGGCCACCTTGCCCAGGGAAGCGATGGTCCGGCTCCGCGCCAGGTTGTGGCGGAAGAACCAGTCCACCGCGTCCTGCCTTTTGTGAAGCTCAGCCAGGTCCAGCAGGGGCTGTCCCACCCACCTCTTCAGGAGCCGGGCGCCCATCGAGGTCTTCGTCAGGTCTATCACCGAAAGCAGGTTCCAGTTTCCCGAGTCCGACTTCTCGCTGAACAGGCCGAGGTTGCGCCGGGTCTGGGCGTCCAGCACCATGAACGATTCGGTGGAATAGGTGGACAGGTTGGTGATCTGGCCGAGGGACGCCTTCTGGTTCTTGCCCAGGTAGACGATGATGGCCGCGGCGGCCTTCACGGCCAGGGGCAACCGGTCGCAGCCGTAGCCTTCCAGGGAAGCCGCTCCAAAATGGTTCAAAAGGGTCCGGCGGGCCGATTCGAGTTCGTAAATGGAGTTGTCCAGCCTGGACACGGGGCCGTGGAAATCGCCCGACGCCATGTCTTCGGGAAGGAGGAGTTCGGACGCTCCCAGGCGGACCAGTTCGGCGGGATACTGGGCAGCGCCGGTTTCAGTGGTGGCGAATTCGCTGGTGGTGATGTCAACATAGGCGACGCCGGCCCGTTCCCCTTCCACCACTACCGAGGCCAGGTAGTTGTTGGCCTTGCCGTCCAGCAGGCCGGTTTCCACCACCGTGCCGGGGGTTATCACCCGCACCACGTCCCTGGGGACCAGTCCCTTGCCGGTGGGAGCGGTCAACTGTTCGCAGATGGCCAGTTTGTAGCCTTTGTTGAGCAGCCGGCCGACGTAGTTGTCCAGGGCATGATAGGGGATGCCGGCCATGGGGAACTTCTGGTCTTTGCCCATGCTGCGAGAGGTGAGGACGATGTTGAGTTCCTTGGAGACAGCACGGGCGTCCTCATCGAAGGTCTCGTAGAAATCGCCCAGGCGAAAGAGGATGATGGTGCCGGGGTAATTCTGTTTCACCCGGAGGTATTGCTGCCTGATGGGCGTCAGCTTCTGTTCTTCCACGGCGACCATTTTAGCAAGAAATGGGTGGCAAAGGAAACAACCCCCGGTGGCACGGGCGTCCCTCTCGGTGGCACAGGCGTCCCTGCCTGTGGGATTTCCCGATCCACTCGCCCTTCCCCTTGGCCTGGATTCCTGCCTTCGCAGGAATCAGTCATGAACCTAGGTTCACCACGAACAATGAAAGAGCCTCCGTAGTCGGGCTCGTCCCGGAGCCCGACCCGCTCGGGGTCAGGGACGACCCCGAGTACGGTGCTTTCGGGGTAATGACGGTTATCGGCGGCCACACCTTCGCCGCCGCCCCTGGATTCCCGCAATCGCGGGAATGACGGCGTCTGAGCGCCCCTATCCCCGTCCCTGGCCAGGGCAATGTTGATAGCGAAATAGGGCAAACCGAAAAAGTAGTTATTGGTGCCGTCGATGGGATCGATAATCCACTTGTAGCCGGATGTTCCCGGCTGCGCCGCAGATTCCTCGGTCACCACCGCGTCCAGGGGAAACTCGGTATTCAGCATGTTCTTGATGAGCTTCTCGGACATCAGGTCCACGTCGGTCTGGATATCGCGGACTCCCTTATGCTTGACGTGCTCCACGGCGCCAAGATGCGCCACCAGCACCTCACCCGCCTGCCGGCAGGCCAGCTTTGCCACATCAAGCGCGGTTTTCCCGGTGGATGACAGAGGAACCCTGCCTGGTACCGAGCTACTAATTGGCGTTTCCTGTTCCAACAACGAAATCAAATACCAAAGTGCAAATCTCAAAATGACAATTCAAAATCCAAAATCACTTTCTGCCCTTCATGGTGAGCACGCTCGAAGCAAGGACGTTCGCTATCTCCGTGGCTTCCTTCAACAGCGCGTTTGCCTTATCTTGATCCACTTTTCGCGCATCTCGCAAGAGTGATATCCAGTACTTGCTTTCGTTGGCAGACTTCAGCGCAATGGTGAAGAAGTTGACGTAGTCCTTCTTCGAACTCGCCGCCTGGGCCTCCACCATGTTGGCGCCTACGCTGGTAGAACTGCGAACAAGCTGGTTACTGATGATGGTTGCTGCGCCGTCCCGGGGACAATCGTCCAGGAATCTCATGGTGGCCAAAGCAAAATGATAGACTCGCTTGCCAAACTCGGTCTTGAACTTTGCTTTGTCATTTTGCATTTTGCATTCTTATTCTTTATCTTCTTACCTGAGGTTCATCTTCTTCCTGACTTCCCCCATGGTTTCGTCAGCTATGGCCGTCGCCCGCTTTGCCCCGTCAGCCAGAATGGCATCTATCAGATCGGGTTTAGCGGCGAATTCCGCCCGCCGCTGCCGCAAGGGCGCCAGAGCCTCGTTGACCTCTTCAGCCAGATGCTTCTTGCACTGGACGCAACCGATAACCGCCTTGCGGCAGTCATCTTCGATCTTGGTGGTCTCGCCGGGCTTGGCAAAAAAGCCGTGAAGGCGGAACACGCTGCACACCTCAGGATGGCCCACATCGGTGCGTTTGATTCTCGCCGGGTCGGTGATGGCGTTCATGATGCGCTCCGCCGTTTCCTTCGGAGTGTGCGCCAGCTCAATCTGGTTATTGTTGCTCTTGCCCATCTTCTGGATGCCGTTGAGCCCAACCACCAGGGGAGTTTCGGTCAGGCGGGCTTCCGGCTCGAGGAAGGTGTCCCCGAACATGCCATTGAACCGGCGGACGATCTCCCGCGCCAGTTCGAGATGGGGTAACTGGTCTTCGCCGACCGGCACAATATTGGCCTTATAGAGGATTATGTCGGCGGTCATCAGGACCGGGTAGCCGACCAGCCCGTAGTTGACGTTCTGAGGCTGCATGCGCGCCTTTTCCTTGAAAGTAGGCACTCTGAGCAGCCATCCCAGCGGCGTCACCATGCTGAGGTAGGTATGAAGTTCCATTACCTGGGGGACGTGAGACTGAACAAACATAATGGATTTTGCCGGGTCGAGCCCGGCGGCCAGCCAGTCCAGCAACATTTCGCGGATGTTGTCCTGAAGCCCCTTGGTCTCTTCAAGGGTGGTCAGGGCATGAACGTCTACGATGCAGTAGACGCATTCGTATTGTTCCTGGAGAGTGACATAGTTCTTGATAGCGCCGAGGTAGTTGCCGACATGTTGCCTGCCCGTAGGGCGGGCACCGGAAAAGACACGTTTCAGATTCTGCATAATGGAGGCAAGTTTAGCATAAAGGCATCATCCCCTCAACCGGACGGGTTCCTGGAGTTCACCACATCCCACCCAGCAACCCGTTCCTTGCGTTTCTTGAGTTTGTGGAGTACCGGCGACGGACGTGGTTTCGGAGGGACGGGGGGGAACTCAATGAACACAACGAACTCAAGGAACTCAACAGAACGCTGCTATAGCACTGCTTCCTTGTGGCGGGCAGCGTGACATTGTATGTTGACGGCCACCGGCAGGCTGGCGATATGGGCTGGAAAGACTTCCACGTGGACGCCGAGCGCGGTGACGGTGCCGCCAAAGCCTTGAGTCCCTATCCCCAGGGCATTCACTCTCGTTAGAAGTTCCTTCTCCAACGCGGCGACTTCGGGGTCGGAGTTGGCTTTGCCGGTTTCGCGCAAGAGGGACTTCTTGGCTAAGGAGGCTGCCTTTTCCGCCGTGCCGCCAATGCCAACGCCCACGATCACCGGAGGACAGGGATTGCTGCCTGCCTCGTCCACCGCCTGAACGACAGCTTTGATGACGCCTTCGCGGCCGTCGGAAGGATTCAACATGAAAAGGCGGCTCATATTCTCGCTGCCGCCTCCCTTCGGCATGACAGTGATCTTCAGCCTGTCGCCGGGGACAATTTCAGTGTGGATGACCGCCGGGGTGTTGTCTTTGGTATTGCCGCGGGAAGAAAAGGGGTTGCTGACCATGGACTTTCGCAGAAAGCCCTGGCCGTAGCCCTGGCGGATTCCCTCGTTCACCGCTTGATAAAGGTCGCCGCCGGTGACGTGTACATCCTGACCCACATCCAGATACACCACCGCCAGCCCGCAGTCCTGGCACATAGCCGATTGCTCCGCTCCGGCCAGCCGGGCATTCTCCAGAATCTGGCCCAAAGTCTGACGGCAGAGCGGCGATTCTTCGGTCTCCCGTGCCTTTTCGAGAGCGCCGACGACGTCCTCCGGCAGAAAGCAATTAGCTTCCCGGCACAGGCGAGCGACCGCCCCGGTTACTTCTTCGGCACTGATAGTCCTCAAGTTAAGTTCCCTGACTGAAGTGATTTCCCGCTAACCCTCGGGCACCGGAGGAATGTGACCTTCCCGCATCAGGAGAGCAGTGGCTTCCCGGGCGCCTCTTATCATCTTCTCGGCCCGGGCCGTTAATTCCTGGCGGCTCATCTTGACTCCGGCCACCCCCTGCTCCTGAGCTTTCATCCCCACGGCCACCGCTTCCCGGACAAAGACCTGCCACTCGGCCATAGTCGGCGCGATGTTGTTTTCGTCTATGCCGCGGTCCTCGGCGCACCGGGCCAGCTCATAGGCGGCGGCGATGCACATTTCATCGGTGATGGTCCTGGCCCGCACATCCAGCGCCCCACGGAAAATGGCCGGAAAGCCGATGGAGTTATTTACCTGGTTGGGAAAGTCCGACCGGCCGGTGGCTACGATCCTGGCGCCGGCTTCTTTAGCTTCCCATGGCCAGATTTCGGGTATGGGGTTGGCGCAGGCAAAGATGATAGCGTCTTTGGCCATCCCCCTGACCCATTCGGGCAGAATCACCCCCGGCCCGGACTTGGCCAGCGACAGGCATACGTCGGCGCCCTTCAGCGCCTCCCTTATCCCTCCGGACTTCTTCCCCGGGTTGGTTTTGAGACAGAGTTCCCACTTGTAGGGGTTTTCCTTCTGCTCCTTCTTGATGTCCTGTCTGTCTGAATGGAGGATTCCCTTGCTGTCCGCAATGACGATATTGGCCGGGTTGAACCCGTCTGAAATAAGAATCCTGAGGATGGCGACGTTGGCGGCGCCGATGCCGATGACGGCCACCCTGACATTTTCTTTCTTCTTGCCCACTATCTTGAGGGCATTCAACAGCCCGGCCAGGGTGACGGCCGCGGTGCCCTGCTGGTCGTCATGCCAGACAGGTATCTCCATCTCCCGGCGCAACGTGTCCAGGATGCGGAAGCACTTGGGGTTGGAGATATCTTCCAGGTTGATTCCGCCGAAGGACGGCTGAAGCCATTTTACCGCCTGGATAATCTGGTCGGGATCTTTGGTGCCCAGACAAATGGGCACCGCATCGACACCGCCGAGATACTTGAACAGGAGGGCCTTGCCCTCCATCACCGGCAGGCCGGCCTCCGGGCCGATATCACCCAGGCCCAGTACCCTGGTGCCGTCGGAGACCACCGCCACGGTGTTCCACTTGCTGGTATACTCGTAAACCTTCTCCCGGTCCTTCTGTATGGCTTTGCAGACATCGGCTACTCCGGGCGTATACCAGATGGCGAAATCGTCGAAGTTGCGCACCGGGCATCGGGGCAAGGTCTGCATCTTCCCGCGATAGAACGGATGCAACCTCATGGCTTCTTCGGCGGGCTTGCGCGCCCTGGCCAATAGCTCTTCGACGGTGGCTTTTTCTAACATGTTGAACTTTCTCTTCTAATCTTTGGAACCGCTGGGGCCTGTTGTGTCGCCGTATCTGGAACACGACGCCAAGAATTGTACCCCGATTGACACGATATGTAAAACACCTGCTTTGAGTACTCTGACCCCAGGGGCAAGACCCTGAAACTATACCACGGTATGTTGGCGAAAACCACCACAAATGAGTACAATATTGTTTCATATGTTTCGCGTCAGACTTGAAAAGCACGCCTGATTCCGCAAAATCAGGGCGCAGAAAGAGACATGCCGTGGCGTCTGAAATGAGCGAAGACAAACGGGAGGCTGCCGAAGCCCTTGAGCAGCGACTGCAACTGGAGATATTCGAGCGGAAGAAGGCGGAAGAAGCGTTGGTGAAAAGCGAATCATTTCTCGAGGCGCTGTTCAACCAGGGAACTGTCGGCTTCGCCATCATATCCCCGGAGAAGCGTTGGCTTCGCGTCAACCGCCGGTTGGCAGAGATATTGGGGTACCCCGCCCAGGAACTGCTCAATAAGACCTGGGCCGAAATGGTACACCCTGAAGACATCGAGGCCAATTCGATCCAGTTTTCCCGCATGCTGAAGGGGGAGATAGAAGCCCACGAACTGGACAGCCGCTTCATGAGGAAGGACGGCGCTGTCGTGCTCACGCGCTTCACTGTTTCCTGTGTGCGAAACCCTGACGGATCCGCCCGGTTCTTCACGGCGTCGTTGCGCGCCAGGCGACAGCAATCCCGGGCGGCGCTTCAGGAAGAAAGGAACAAGCTGAATTCAATCCTGGATTCGATGCAAAGCGGCGTGACTATCCATGACCGGGACCACAACCTGCTCTACCAGAATGATCTCCTGACCAAACGCTACGGCAACATGGTGGGACAAAAATGCCATAAGGTGTTTCAAGACCGGGACTCTGTTTGCCCCGATTGCCAGGTGGATTTGGCCTTTGAGGATGGCCGTTCTCACACGGCTCTCCGGCGATTCACCACGGCGTCAGGGAAGGTCTTGTTCTGGGACAATGTTGCCAGCCCGATAAGGGACGCCAACGGAAACATCGCGGCCTGCGTTGAAATCGCCACCGATGCCACCGAACGTGAGCAGGCAGCAGAGGCTCTGATTGCCAGTCAGCATTTCAGCCAGCGTCTGCAGGACTCCATTCCCAGCCTCATCTACGTATACGACCTATCGGAACACCGGAACGTTTACGCCAACCGCGAGGTGCTGGACTATCTGGGCTACACCGTGGAAGAGATCCAGGCGATGGGTTCGTCGCTGTTTGCCAATATTCTTCACCCTGACGACGCGGAAACAGTGGCGCGGCACCACGCCCGGCTTGCCACGGCCTCTGACAAGGATGTCGTGGAAATCGTTTACCGAATCAAAAACTCCTCGGGGGAATGGCGGTGGCTGCGCAGCCTGGACGTGGCCTTTGCGCGCAACGATGAAGGAACAGTCACGCAGATTCTGGGTACAACGGAAGACATCACCGAACGCAAGCAGGCTGAAGAGCAAATTCACAGCATGGCCTTGATGGTAGACTCAGCCCCCAACTCAATTACCGTACATGACTTCGAAGGGCGCTTCCTGTACGCTAACCAGAAGACATTTGAGTTACACGGCTACAGCCGGGGAGAGTTCATGGCGCTGAACTTGCGGCAGCTTGACGTGCCCGCCTCAGAAAAGCTGATAGCAGCGAGAATGCAGGAACTGCGCGAGCGCGGCGAAGCGTTCTTCGAGGCAGCGCACTGCCGCAAAGACGGCACAACACTGCCACTGGAAGTTTCCGTAAAGGCCATTACCTGGGACGGCAAGAACGCCCTCCTGAGTATCGCCACCGACATCACCGAACGCAAGCTGGCCGGGGCAGCGCTCAGGGAGAGCGAGGAAAAGCTGCAACTGATCTTCGACTCAGCGACCGATGGCATCGTCTTCCTGGGACTGGACGGCAAGGTCCAGCAAGTTAACCAAGCTGTCGTCAAGATGTTCCGTGGGGTCTGCAAAGACGAGTTCATCGGGCGACCCGCCATTACCTTCATTGCCGAAAGAGACCGCCAACTGGCTACGGAGAACATGAGCAAACTCCTGAGCCGGGGCGCCAACACGTCGGAGTACAACGCCGTGGCCATGGATGGCAGCGAACTTTCTGCCAGGTTCAGCAGCAGTGTCGTTCGCGGCGCCTCGGGAAGTCCTGTGGGATTTGTTTCCATCATCCAGGATGTAACGGAGCGCCGGAGACAGGAAGAAGAACACCTTAGGGCAGACAGGCTCGATTCCATAGGCACTCTTGCCGGCGGCATCGCGCACGATTTCAACAACATGCTCACCGGAATAATGGGCAACATCTCACTGGCGCGGATGTACTCCGAGCCTGGCGGCAAGGCCGATGCGATGCTGGCGGAGGCCGAGAAAGCGTCAATCCGCGCCAGGGACCTGACCCAGCAACTCCTCACCTTTTCCCGGGGCGGCGCTCCAGTCAAAAAGCCTGCCAACCTGGGAGGGTTGGTGCGGGAAGCCGCCACTTTTGCCTCCAGGGGATCCCGGGCAAGGTGTGACTTTTCGCTGCCCGATGACCTCTGGGCAGTGGAGGCGGATGAAGGGCAGATCAACCAGGTCATCAGCAACCTGGTGATAAACGCCTGTGAAGCCATGCCGGACGGGGGAGCAATCAATCTGGTGGCTGCCAACCGTACGATCACCGAAAAGAGCGGGCTGCCCTTGCCACCCGGCAAATACATAGAGATTCGGGTGCAGGACCGCGGCATTGGAATATCCGCGGAGCACCTGAAAAAGGTGTTCGACCCCTATTTCACCACCAAGAAGAGGGGTAGCGGGCTGGGGCTGACCACTACCTACAACATCGTGAAGAACCATGGCGGCCACATCTCGGCAGATTCAATTTTGGGCGCCGGCACGACTTTCCGGCTATATCTCCCTGCCACTGAAGAGCAGCCTCCGGTGATGAAGGCGGCTCTTGGAGAGACCGCGCCATCCATGAAAAGCAGGATTCTGGTGATGGACGATGAGGAACCCGTCAGGGTGGTCCTCGGGGGGATGATTCCCCTTTTAGGCCATGAAGCGGTCCTCACCAGAGACGGGGCCGAGGCAGTCAGCGCCTACTCCAGGGACATGAACACCTCCCATCCGTTCGACCTCGTCATACTGGACTTGACCGTGCCGGGCGGAACGGGGGGCAAGGAAGCCATCAAGAAACTTCTGGAAATAGACCCCAAGGTTAAGGCCATCGTCTGCAGCGGGTATGCCAACGACCCGATAATAGCCGATTACCGAAAATACGGCTTCAGCGACGTCGTGACCAAACCGTTCAGAGTAGCAGACCTCAGGGCCGCTCTGAAAAGGGTATTGTCGACGCCGTAGCCATAGATCATCATCAATCTGCAACCCGGTTAACCCTCTTTCGAAGCTAACGGAGGATAACATGGCTGGCAGTCCCCGCCAAACACCCACGCCCGGCATGGCCCAGAGGCCGGACAGACTTTACTACGTCGACTGGCTCCGCGTCTTCACGATGGCCTGCGTCTTTCTCTACCACAACAGCCGCTTCTACGACTCCGGCGACTGGCACATCAAGAACGCCAGTTCCAGCGTCTTCTTCACCGCTTTCGTCGACTTGCTCAACCAGTGGATGATGCCCCTCATGTTCGTCCTCTCGGGTGCGGCTGCCTACTATTCAATGAAGTCCCGAACCGTCTCCGGGTTCGTCAAAGAAAGGACAATGAGAATACTGTTACCACTGGCCACCATTGGCGTTTTTGTGCTCGGCCCTCCCCAGATATATCTTGAACGCCTGACCCACCGCCAGTTCAGCGGCAGCTTCTTGCAGTTCTTCCCCCATTACTTCGAAGGACTGTACGGCCTCGGCGGTAATTTCGCTTTCATGGGAGTCCACCTGTGGTACCTGATGCTACTCTTCCTATTCTCCCTGGTGCTCCTGCCTCTGATGGCGCCGGTAGGAAAGGGTAACTCCAGCACTCTGACAAGAATCGCCCCCGTTTTCCGGCGGCCCTGGGCGCTATTGCTCCTGTTCGTCCCGCTGGCGGGAGGATCGTTCCTGGCAGACGCTCTAGAGATGGGCTTCACGCGGCAAATGGGCAGTTGGGACATCTTCTCGTACCTTCTGTTCT
>Ga0209514_10009536_pt1 | contig 10657 bp, 11 predicted proteins | sample Subgrocontami58m_FD_187452 | JGI IMG/M metagenome (GOLD analysis project Ga0209514, IMG submission 187452) | Subsurface groundwater microbial communities from S. Glens Falls, New York, USA - GMW37 contaminated, 5.8 m (SPAdes) (version 3) | ecosystem: Environmental > Aquatic > Deep subsurface >...
CCTCGTCCTCCGTCGCGACGTACAGCTCGACGCGGTTGCACGTCGACACGATCGCCGCCTCCGCGAAGCCGCCCGCCGCGCGCAGGGCCAAGAGCGCCTCCGCCAGGCGCCCCTGAGGCACGGCGACGCGCTCGCGCAACGCGATGGGCGCGGCCTTGTGCGACAGTCCCAGGACGACGACGCGGCTCACCAGCGATGGAACCCCCGTCCGACGAGGTTGGCCCCGAGGACCGTGAACGCGAGGAAGCCGAAGCCGAGCACCGTGAGGTAGGCGACCCGCTTGCCGCCGTACTTCACGTTGAGGCGGAGCGCGATGACGACGAGGTAGAGGAGCCAGGTGAAGAGGGAGAGGATCACCTTCGGGTCGCCGTACCACGCGGTCGTGAGGACCCCCTGCGTCTGCGCCCAGACGGCGCCGACGAGGATCCCGAGGGTGAGGATCGGGAAGCCGAACAGCAGCGCCCGCGCGGTCAGGAGGTCGGTCGCCTGCAGCGACGGCAGGCGGTGGAAGAGGATGCCGAACCGCTTCGTCTTGAGCTGCCGCTCCTGGTAGAGGAAGAGGGCGCCTCCGAGGAAGGCGATCGCGAGGGCGGCGTAGCTCGCGAGCATGAGCGAGATGTGGAGGTAGAGCCAGTGGCCGCGCGTCTCGCCGGTGATCGGCTGGCTGCCTCCGAGCGCGAGGGCCCCCGCGAGGAGGAGGGCGGCGATCGGCACGGCGACGGTGGTGAGGCCGCGCATGCGGAACGAGAAGTCGAGCATCGCGCAGAGGAGGACGAGGAGACAGGTGACGAAGGCCATCGCCTCCATGCGGTTCACGACGGGGCAGGCGTGGCGGCGGGCCCCCGCGGAGACGAGGAAGGCGGCGCAGGCGACCCAGCCGAGGGCCACGAGGAGGCCCCAGACGCGCCCCTCCGCCTCCTGGCGCGCGAAGGCGCGGCGGAGCGCGACGCCGCACGCGGCGAGGTACGAGGCGACGCAGCCGCTGAGGAGGACCCACTCGAGCGCGTTGTACTTCATCGAACGGCCTCCGACCAGAGTCGGGCCAGCGTGCGCCTTGCGGCGGGAAGACCGCGGCGCTCGAGCTGCGCGAGGACGCCGGCCCCTGCGAGTCGCTGGAGGAGGCGGCGCCGCGTCGCGGGGTCGGGGAGTTCGCGGAGGGCGCGTCGGCGCAGGCGGCCGATCTCCGCGGCGAGCGCGGCGTACCCTTCGGCGAGGAGACGTGCCACGCGCGACCTCAGGCGGCGCGCGAGGGCGGGGGAGGCGCCGCCGGTGGAGATCGAGAGGAGGAGGGGACCTCGGCGCACGACGGAGGGGACCTGAAAGGAGCAGAGGTCGGGGGCGTCGGCGACGTTGACGGGGATCGCGCGGGCGCGGCAGGCGAGGGCGACGCGGCGGTTCGTCGCGGGGTCGTCGGTGCAGGCGAACACGAGGGCCGCGCCGCGGACATCGGCGGCACGGAAGCGACGACGCGCCCAGACGAGACCCGCGGGACGGCGCGGAAACGCCGGGGAGACCACTCGAACGCGCGCACCCGCGGCGAGGAGCCCTCGGACCTTGCGCACCGCGACCTCGCCTCCACCGACGACGAGGCAGGGGCGACCCTCGAGGCGCATCGACACGGGATACAGGCGGGGGGAGGGCATACTACACCGCGCCAAGCGCCTCCGTGAAGTCGCGGAGAAGGTCGCGCCAGTCCTCGACGCCGACGGAGATGCGGACGAGGCCGTCGACGACGCCGGAGCGCACCAGCTCCTCGGGCGGCATCTCGGAGTGCGTCGTCGTCGCGGGGTGGCAGGCGAGCGACTCCATCCCGCCGAGGCTCACGGCGTTCCTCGCGATCCGCAGGCGGCGCAGGAACTCGAATGCGGCCCGTTTCCCGCCCTTGATCACGAGGGAGAAGATCGAGCCGGGGTACCGGCACTGCGCCGAGTAGATCCACTTCTGGTCCGCCTCCTCGAACTGGGTCGGGTAGTGGATCCGCTCGAGGTTCGGGTGGCCGATGAGCGCGTCGACGATCCGCTTCGCGTTCTTGCTCTGCTTGTTCATCCGCAGAGAGAGGGTCGCGAGCCGCGTGTCGAGGAGCCAGCACTCGTCGGGCTGGAGGATGTTGCCCAGGATGGCGCGCGTGCCGCGCAGCTCCGCGAGGAGCCCCTTCTCTCGACCGAGGACGGCGCCGGCGAGCATGTCGCTGAAGCCGACGAGGAACTTCGTCCCCGAGTAGATCGCGAGGTCGGCCCCAAGCGAGAGGGGGTGCTGGAAGACCGGCCCGAGGAACGTGTTGTCGACGGCGACGATCGGGGGTTCTTCGCGCGCGCGCGACGCCTCGACGGCCGCGGCGATGTCGGTCATCCGCAGCGTCGGATTCGCGGGGGACTCGAGGAGGACGACGCGGAGGTGCTCGGTGTGCGCGATGGCCTTCTTCAGACCCGCGGTGTCGCCCGCGGTCACGCCGACGGAGTGGATGCCGTACGGCGCGAGGATCTGGTGGAGGAGGTGGTAGGTGCCTCCGTAGATGGGCGCGGTGTAGACGACCGAGGTGCCAGGGCGGCACGCGGTGAAGAGCACGGTGGAGATCGCCGCCATGCCGCTGTTGAAGATCGCGGCCCCCTCGGCGCCGGGCTCGAGGGGGACGAGGTGGTCCTCCAGGATCTCGGCGTTCGGGTGCGAGAGGCGGGAGTAGATCAACTCGACGTTTTCCCCGTCGGTCGGCTGGAGCTTGCCGAGCGCGATGGCGAACGACCGCTCGGCGGCCTCGGGGGTGGAGAAGACGTAGGTCGACGACCGGAACACGGCGGGTCGCGCGGACCCGACCGACAGGCGCGGGTCGTACCCCTTGGTGATCACCGCCGTCTCGGGGCGGACGATATAGGGTGGAGCGTGCTTGCGGCTCGGCATGCGGGTACTCGCGAACGGCGGGAAGGGCAGGGTAGCGGGGGAGGAGTCAATCGTCAATGCGCAATGTGCGGGGGGCACGGGGCGGGGCGCCGCGAAGGTCCCTTCGGGGCGACTCCTCCTTGCGCACCAACAACCTACGTCACTCTTGGTCGTGGATCAAGCGCGACTACATTTTGAAGACTCACATTTTCCTGTCACGATTCGAGGGAGCTATCCGCCTAATCCTGTTGAGGCCGCATGTGGCGGTCGGGCGGAGAAGAGAGTCTCGTCGTCCACTTCGAGGAGACACTCCATGCCCTCCGCTCCCCGAGACTTCATGGCCCACGTGCCGGTCCTGATCACCACACGCTGCATCCTCCGCGCCGACCTCTTCGACGAGCTGAACATCGAGAAGAAGTTCCGCCAGCTCGTCGCTCGCTTCGCCCGCCGAGACCAGGTCGATGTCTTCGGCTGGGTGTTCCTTCGGAATCATCTCCACATGCTCGTGGCCCAGCGGATCCATGGGCACGATCGGGCGCGCTTATGTCCACTTCGCGCTTATGTCTACTTGGGATGGCTGGTTCTTCTCCTCCAAGGGGAGCTACATGTTGGCTCTACTTCCCCCGCAGGGGATCCCTTTGGGCAAGGGTGCGCGCAGGGGATCCTCGCGCATGACGCGCTCTCGACAGGGAAGGACGCCTCCGATACACCAAGGGTGTGATCCGCGCGTATGCGCGCCCTTGGAGGTATCGGAGGCTGGGACGCATTCTATGCTGCGGTTGGGCCGGCTGCACCATGGAGTTCGAGGCGTGCGGGAACCAGCGCTACTGTAGTCGCACGTGCAGCGCGCATGCTCGACGCACCCAGAACCGCCGCGCCCAGCGGCGTACACGGCTCCGCAGGCACCTCCGCGCCCTGGGCGAATGGGTCGCCCGAAGGCGAAGAAGCGTGTCAGCAGTTCACCGGGTCTGGCGATTTCGCCTACCGCTGCGACCGGTGTCACGCCAGGGTGTGGCGCTCAGGCCGGCAGCTCTTCGTCTTCTGCTCGGAACCCTGCCGCCGGGCCTATCGGGCGGGCCGCAAACGCCTGATCCGAAACTTCCGCGGCGTGCACACGTACCGCGGCGACGAACTCTGGAACCTCGGTGCGCCTGACGTCGAATCGACGACGGGCCGCGGTCCCTCCCTGGACGGCTTCTCGGCGCGCGATAGTCTGGCGCAGCATGACGACGCAGACGACGCATGAACCCATCGACCCGGCGCTGGTGCGGGCCGTGCCGCGACACTTCGCGTGGGTCGATCACCGGCTGCGGGACCTCCTCGGCAATCTCACACTCGAGGAGGTCGCGCTCCTGTTCTTTCTTCACCTCGCGGCCGATCGGAATGGCTGCTCGTTCTGGAGCGACGCGACCAGCGCGAAGAAGCTGTGCCTTCGCGAGGGACAGGTCGTCGCCGCGCGGGGCGGCCTGATCCAGCGGGGCTTCCTCGCGTACCGGTTCCCGCTCTACCAACTCCTCCCGCTTCCGGAGCGCCCCCATGCTTGAGGAGCACATCCCCGGCTTTCTGACGTTCCTGAAGGATCGGCGGTACGCATGCTCGACGATCGTGAGGTATCGCGCTGTGGCGTGCGAGCTCGCCATCTACCTCGATGGGCGTGTGGCGAGTCCCGAGGAGATCACTTCGGAACATGTCCAAGCCTACGCGGAGGTGCGAAGCCGCATCTCCCAGGAGCTGTGGAAACGTCCCCTGGTGCCGAGCTACCCGAAGGGGGTCGTCTTCTTTCTTGCGCCGTTCCTGGACTACCTGCGGTCCCAAGGGATCCGCCTGGGGATCCCGATTCGCGAAACGCATGATCCGCGGGCGGTGACGGGACACGAGCAGACCCTGGCGGCGTACGAGCGCTTCCTTCGTGACGATCGCGGCCTCAGCCTGGGAACGGTCAGGAACTACGTGGAGCCGGCCTCCCGCCTCTGTCAGAGCATGGTGGAGACCCACACGGAGGCCTGGGACGACCTCACCGCCGACTTCCTCTACGAGCACCTCCGCGAACAGGCCCGCCATCTGCGTCATTCGAGTTTCCGCGTCGCGGAGACGGCCCTGCGCAGCTTCTTCCGCTTCCTCCGTCTGACGGAGAGGACTCATCGGGACCTGGATTCGTTCCTGATCCGATACCGCACCTACTCTCTGTCGCGCGTGCCGAGGCCCGTGTCGCTCGACGATGTCCAGCGCATCTTCGACGATGTGAAGACCGACACCCCTTCCAACATCCGCGATCGGGCCATCCTCCTGCTGCTCACCCTGTATGGCCTGCGCATCGGCGAGGTCGCCCGACTCTGCATGGAGGACGTCCGTTGGAGCTCCGAACAGATCGTGATCCGTCGACGGAAGGCGGGACGAGACCTCGTTCTTCCCCTGCATCCCGCCGTCGCCCGTGCCCTCCTGCAGTACGTCGAGACGTTCCGCCCCCGCGGCATTCCGTACCGAGAGGTCTTCATCACCCGCCGGTTCCCCCATCCATACCGTTGCGGCGCCCTCCTGGCAGACCTCTTGCGACACCGGCTGCGAAAGCTGGGCATCGACACGCATCCACACGCCTTCCGACACGCCTTTGCAACGCGACTCATCAACAACGACTGCCCGCCGGAGTGGATCCAGATCCTCCTCGGCCACCGCCGCTTCGCCTCCACCCTCGTCTATGCGAAGGTCGATCTCACCCATCTGCGCGAGGTCGCCGACAACGATGGAGTCCGTCCATGAGCGCCGACGATTCGCCCCGGTCTCCGCGCGAGATTGCGGAGGGGATGTGGCTCTACCACGCCGGTCCTCCTGCCATCCCCGTGCTCGACGACCTCGATGCCTTGGCAGACCGCTTCATCCAGCTCAAGCGGCACCTGGGCCACCGGTACAACGCCACTGCAGAGATCATTCGCCACCTCCTTGGTTTCCTCCGTGGGCGCGGCCTTCTGCGGGCCTCCCAAATCACGCACGAGATCATGGACGCATGGGCCGTCTCCCGTGCGCACGTGCAGCCCAGGACGTGGGGAGGTGAGATCAATGGCGTCTCTGTCTTCTTCGATCATCTCCAGACCATCGGGAAGATCCCGCAGAACCTCTGTGGCCTTCTTCCGCGACGCAAGCCCCTCCCCTTCCGCCCGTACATTTTCACGATGGACGAGCTGCGACGGATCTTTACCGTGGTCGGCCAGCGCGGGTCGGACCGTGACCGCGGACTCCTCTACCGCGTCGCCTACGCGGGAGCGCTGCGTTGTCGCGAGGTCGCTCACCTGCGGATGCGGGACATCGACTTCAAGGAGGGGGTCCTTCGGATCTGGAAAACCAAGTTCCAGAAGGACCGTGTCGTCCCGATCCACGCTACCGTCTTGGAGCGGCTCCGATGTCATTGCGACACCGTGCGAGCCAACGCCCCGTCAGACGCGCCCGTGTTCGCCGCCTACCGGGCACGCCCCCATGAGCCCAAGACCCTCTCCAGTGTCTTCCGGTCCGATGTGAACAGGCTTGGCCTCTACCGTCCGATCCAGGACGTCGACGGCCTACGGTTCGGCAGTCCCCGCATGCACTCCCTTCGCCACAGCTTTGCCGTCCATCGGCTGCTGCGATGGTACCGCGACGGCGCCGACGTCCAATCCAAGCTCCCCTTGCTCTCCACCTTCCTCGGACACTCGGCCGTCGCGCATAGCCAGGTGTACCTGACCATCGCGGGGCTGCTCCTCCGAGAGGCGCACGACCGCTTCTCCGCACGATGGGAGAAGGAGTTTCCCCTCTCGCCATGAAGCTCCACGACGGAACACCCACATGGCGAGAGGCGCTGTCCTTCTTCCTCGCGGAGTACCTCCCTCGACATCGGGGCCTGGCCGCCCTGACCCTGGAGAGCTACGCGACGACCCTCCGACTCCTCCTCGACCGACTCGGCCCGCGGGTCACGCATCCGAACGACCTCGACGTCGCCACCGTGTTCTCCTTCCTCGATTTCCTCGAGCGGGAACGAGGGAACGGCGTGGCCAGCCGCAATCAGCGGCTTGCCGCCATGAAGTCCTTCTGGAAGGCGATGGCCCTCTGGAACCCGACGCACCGCGATCGCTACGAGCACCTCCTGACGATCCCCTTCAAGCGGACCACGAGTCGCGCACCGGACTACCTGGAACCCGCAGAGCTTGCGGCTCTGCTCAAGGTCCCGGACCCTGGAACGCACCTGGGCTTCAGGGACATGACGATCTTACGGTACATGTACAACACGGGCTCTCGGATCTCGGAGGTCGCCCAGGCTCGGATCGACTGGCTCTCCCTGGGGGCCACTCCTGAGGTGAGGATTCGAGGCAAGGGGGGGAAGTCTCGGATATGCCCGCTGTGGGCCACGACGGCGGAGATGCTGCGCGTCTACCTGCGTAGCGAGCGGGTCTCACCTGACAAGGGGTACGAGGAGTTCCTGTTCACGACGCGCCTCGGGACCCGCTTCAGGCGGGCGGGGCTCTGGAAGCTGATCCGCGGTCACATCCAGGAGGCCGCGCGGACGACTCCCAGCCTGGGGCAAAAGCACCTCACGCCGCACAGTCTTCGCCACACAACCGCCGTCCATCTTCTGCGCGCTGGTGTCGAAATCAACGTGATCAAGGCGTGGCTCGGCCACGCGGACGTCTCGACCACGTCGATCTACCTCGACCTGGACATGGACAAGAAGCGCGAGGCGCTTGAGCGATTCCTCAAGCTCGACATCGATCGCCTCACGGGCTCGAATGGGTCGCACCGACCCTTGCCCGCCCACATCGTGTCCTGGCTGGAGCGGATCTGAGCCCGCCCGGGACCGAGCGCTCTCGCTGCGCTCGCCCCTTCCCTTATGTCGACTTCGCCCGCGCGATCCGACCTACCCGCAAACACCCCTCTTCAGAAGGCACCAGGACCGCCCAGAGAGGCCTTCCCGACGGGGCTTTCGCAGGTAGACATAAGCGCGCAAGCGGGGGATATCCCCCTTTCTCCGCAACGTCTTCGGCGCGCTCGCCAAATACGTCAATGGGCGGCTTTCGAGCCAGGGCAGGGTATTCGACGAGACGCGGCCTGACTGCCCAGGGATGGTACTGCGCGTTCTTTCTTCGGGGTGCGTTGTTTCGACATGGTCGGGTCGTCCTACCTCGGGAGTTCCAGCGTTCCGGTCCCAATCTGCAGCGAGTGTCTTTCGAGGTACTCGCGTCGTGCGCGATGGCCCCGTGGCGCGTTGCGGATGATGCCGATGCGAGCCATGATCTCCGGATCGGCCCGCACGATCCACTGTTCATCTCGCCCCCTGCGGGCCGGAATCCATTCCCTGTAGATCCACTTGAAGAGCACCGTCTTGTTGATCCCGAGCTTCCTGGCGAGATCGGACAGCCACTCTTCGTGTTCGTGCAGTTCGGAACGGTCCTTTCTGATCGCATGACGAGGTCGCAGGCCGAGACGCTTGAGCAGTTGCGAGATGAAGTTGACCTTGAAGCGTGTGCCCTGATGCGCCGTCTTCCATCCCTCGGCCTCGAGCTGGTCGACCATCTCCCCGATCTTGAGTCCCTTGTCGGTCATCTCTCGCACTCGGCTCGCCAGCTGCGGCCAGTAGCTCATGTACTCGATCCGTGCCACGGGACGGAGGACCTCATGCTCTGTGCGTGTGCCTCCAGCCCACTCGATCGCGACGCAGACGTGTTCGGACCGGTCCACGACGTCTACTCGCACGCGGTCGATGACGAGGCGCAAGATTTCCTTCCGATCGCTCTCGCGGGTGGTCTTCGCTGACCAGAGGCTCGGGATGTCCGCGGCCAGGAGACGAACCGCCTCGCGTTCTTCGGAGGTGAGGAGCCGTGGTTGCGTGCGTCGGAATCGGTCGTATTCCTCTTCGGCCTCCCGTTGGGCCCCCAGCTTCTCCTCCCACTGGCGCGCGAGTTCGCGCGCGACGAGCCGATGCTCGGGCTCCAAGCATTCGTAGTGCCGCTGGGCGCGTCCGGCTTCGAATCGCACCCGTTCGAGTCGTTTCTGCCAGACCTGATCCAGGTCATTCCGCTGGCGCTCGATGTTCTCCGCCGCCTGAAGGCTGAGGTCAAGGGACGCAGGCTCGAGGGCTTTCAGGACCTGCTGCGTGACCAGGTCGTCGATCACGCGACCGGCGATGCGCTGGCAAGAGGTCCCGCCGAGCTCGTTGAGGAGGCGCGAGCATGAGTAGTCGTGCTCACCGTCGCCCTTGCGATAGTGGACGGTCATCCGGGCCCCGCACTTCCCGCATACCAGGAGCCCGCACAGCAGTGCTGTCCCCACTCTGGCGGTCCCCGTCCAGTGCGCCACGTTGCGATTGGATCGGATGCGCTCCTGGTGTGCTTGGAACTGGTCCCAGGTGATGTAGGCGGGATAGCGGTCGCGTAGGAAGACCTTCCATTGGTCGGGAGGCATCGTCCGTTGGCCCGTTCCAGGGTGACCTGGGCGCTTGAGACGCGGGTCTGTCGCCCGCCGTCCATACACGTAGGCACCGGCGTACGTCGGATTCTTCAGCATGGACTGCAGGGTGACGCGACGCACGCGACGCCACTCGACCTCTCCCTGCGCGGGGCCGGAGATCTGTCGGATCGGCAGCTTGATCCCGTGGTCGGCGAGGAACCGCAACGTCGCGTGGATGCTCCCCAGCTCCTCGAATTTCTGGAACACCAAGCGCATGACCGCCTGCACTTCCTCATCCGGGTCGAGGATCACCTCACCGCGCCGAAGGACGTACCCCATGGGGACGCGGGTGACGAATTCCCCGCGTCGGGCCTTGTTCAACACGCCCTGGTACATCCTCTGCTTGATGATGTGGAGCTCCGCCTCGCTCATCGTCCCCTTCAGGCCGAGGAGCAGACGATCGTTGTACTGCGAGGGGTCGTAGATGCCGTCCAGGTCGGCGATCAGCGTGCCGAAGACGCCGCAGACATCCAGGAGCTGGTACCAGTCCTTGCAGCATCGCGCCAGTCGCGACATCTCGACACCCAGGATGATCCCCACGTGGTTGAGGCTGACCTCGGTGACGAGGCGCTGGAACCCGACTCGCCCTTCGCTGCTCGCGCCCGACTTTCCGAGGTCGTCATCGATCACGTCCACTCGGTCCGACGGCCAGCCGAGCTCGGTCGCGCGACGTGCCAGGCTGTACTGCACCTGGGTCGACTCCCGGTTGCGAATGACCCGCTGCGGGGTCGATTGCCGAATGTAGACGCAAGCAAGGCGCTCCAGGTGACGGGGACCGATCTTCTCACTGCGAAGGAGCCCCGGCGGACACATGCGGCCGCTTTCCGCACTGGGAGCCTGCATCGAGCAGTCCTTCATCGTTCGCCTCCAGTCTCGCGAGGTCTTCCCCGAGCCGATGCTCGAGCATCTTGCTCAGGAGGAGAATCAGCCGTCCCCGTCGCCCCGGCGGGAGACGGTCCCACTCCGCTGGCGCTTCCACCCCGTTCCCCCTTGTCTTGCCCTGGGGGGGAAGCGGTCGGATGCGGCGCAGGAAGAGCAGGCGAGCCCTCTCGCTCCCCCGCCTCTGCCTGACGCCGAAGGCCTGCCACCACGCGAACGAGCCCGAGAAGTGCGCCTACTTGGAGTATCGGCGTCGTGGCCGTTCCACCGGAGACGGATTTCGCAGGATGGGCATCCAGGCCGCGTCCGTGAGCGAGTGTACTGGTCGAGGCGCAGGGCCAGCCCGGAGCAGGCGCTCCAGTCGCTCGCCTACATCCTGGAGCACCCGGTGAAGCACGGCGTCGCGGGAGGCTTCGACGACGACAACACGTCGGGG
>Ga0209514_10009537_pt1 | contig 10656 bp, 9 predicted proteins | sample Subgrocontami58m_FD_187452 | JGI IMG/M metagenome (GOLD analysis project Ga0209514, IMG submission 187452) | Subsurface groundwater microbial communities from S. Glens Falls, New York, USA - GMW37 contaminated, 5.8 m (SPAdes) (version 3) | ecosystem: Environmental > Aquatic > Deep subsurface >...
ATCGACGCCGCGCCCGATCTGTTCAGCTCCCGAAGCGGGTCTCACGCCCAGGCCCGCGCGCCACCGTCCATTTCCTGACCTCACGAACACCCGAACGATCGGTGCGGTCACTGCCGCGCCGGTTGGTGCCGTTCAACAAGCTGGCCATGGCGTCAGTGTCAGGATTTCAAGATGTTTCGTTATCGTGTTCTTAGCAGCGCGAGCACGCTTGTGCTCTGCAGTGCGCTTTCCGCCATTCCTTCCGTGACCAACGCGCAGACGGCAGATCGGACGCTACCGCCGGTTACCATCGAAGCGCCGCGCGAGGCCCGTGCCAAAACTGCGGCGCAGAAGCCCAGAGTTCGCTCCTCATCTGCCCAGCGGGCAACGAGGACGCCCGCAGCCACCGCTTCCAGCGCCCCAGCGCAGGCCAGGAACGTTACCGCGAGCGCGGCGGTCGCGAACCTCTATCAGGCGCCGGCCGGACAGCCAGCGACGACCATCGACCGAAGCCAGTTCGACAACAGGCCATCGTTCTCGGTGGGCGACGTCTTGCGTGACAGCCCCGGCATATCGGTCAAGCAGGGCAACGGACCGCGCGACTTAGGCATTTCCATTCGGGGCTCGAACGCCCGCAATGGCTTCGGCATTCGCAACCTGGTGATCTTCGAGGACGGCTTTCCGGTCACGCAGCCCGACGGTCTGTCGCGCAGCGACCTGATCGACCCCCGCGCCTATGGCGCGATCGATGTCATCCGGGGGCCGTCCTCGGCGCTCTATGGCAATTACGCGACCGGCGGCGCGCTCAATTTCCGCTCCCGGCCGGGCGGCACCATCGACGGTGTCGAATATGGGGTCGATGGCGGCAGCTTCGGCTATCTCAACAATTATCTGGCGGCCGGCAAGAAGGTCGGCGCCTTCGATGCCTCGCTGTTTGCGAGCGACGCGCGCGGCGACGGTTTCATCGGCAACAGCTGGTTCAACACGCAGACGGTCAATTTTCTGGCGACCTTGCAGGCAACGCCCGACGACCGCTTCACCGTCAAGCTCATCAACAACGACCTGAGCATTCGGCTGCCGATCCGGTTGTCGCTGAACCAGTATTATCAAAACCCGTTCCAGCAAGGATGCGCCACCGGCGCGACCGCCGCCCCCGCGTGTGGGACGGTGGCGTTGTTCAATAACGGTTTCAACGGAACCAGAGACACTGAAACCGCGGTACAGGCGGGACTTGGTCGTAACGATCGCCGTTCGATCGTCGGCGGCCGGTGGGAGCACGATTTCGACAACCAGACCACCTGGCGCAACCAGTTCGTGTTCGACGACAGAAACATCAGCCAGCCAACCGGCACCACCAGCGCTATCGGCGACTTCCCATCGTATAATTACATGAGCGATGTCACGAAGCGCGGAGAAATCTTCGGCATGGACGCCACCAGCTATTTTGGCGGATTCTACAACACGCTGAGCTGGTCAAGCGATACGCGCAACGTGATGCCGGGCGGGAACGCCACGCTGGGCCTCTTGAGCGCCAATGTGGTTGGCGAGCATACGAATTACGGACTCCGCGCCCGCGAAGAGCTCAAGCTGACCCAGTCCGTGACAGCCATTGCCGGCGTTGGGTGGGAAACGACCCATCTGAAGGGAATAAATACGGCGTACGCCTATGCCGTCCTGAATAATCCTGCCGCGACCAGGACGCTGACGAGCGCCGACAAGGAATTTCAAAATATCGCGCCGGAGCTTGCGCTGCTCTATAAGTTGAACAGCGAGTGGCTGGTCCGTGGGCGTGTCGCCGCCGGATATGGAACGCCGCAAGTCGGGAACCTGTTCGTTATCGCCAATGGTCAGTTTGGCAACAATACGCAACTCAACACACAGAGGAACCTTGGCTACGATTTGGGATTCGATTGGACCCCGAACGCCGCAGTGAAAATCAGTCTGACTGGTTTCTACGAATTCTTCCGCGACGAACTGGTTACCCAGGCGACGCCTGCCGGGGCTCCAAATGCGAGCTACACATTCAATGCTCCAAAATCGGAGCATCGCGGCGTCGAGCTTGCCGCCGACTGGAAGTTCTATCCGGGTTGGCGGTTCACGGCGGCCTATACTTATCTCGATCAGTTCTACACGGAATACACCGAGAACCTCACCAACGGAACCGTCTTCAGCTTCAATCGCGCCGGCAACAGGATTCCTGGGATATCGCCGAACGAGCTGACGACGCGCCTGTCCTATGATGAACTTTCAGGCTCACTGAAAGGTGTTGGCGCCTTTGTCGAAGTGCAGTGGAAGGACTCTTTTTACATGGACAACGCCAACCTGTTGAAGGCGCCCGGCTATGAACTGGTCAATCTCAATGTGCACTACAAGACCGATCTGGCCTCGGACTACCTCAAGACATTGAGCCTTTATCTGGAGGTGAGAAATGTGTTCGACCGGACATATGTTGCCTCCGCGAATAACATCGGGAATTCGGTCACGACTCTCGGTGTTCAAAATCCCGCGAGCGTCCTGGTGAACACGACCGGTTCGATCTATGCCGGATCGTCGCGCGCCTTTGTCGCTGGAATGAAGGTGGCGTTCAAATGATCGATGTGCCGAAGAGAAGCGGAAAGGCCAAATTTCGCGGAAAAGTGCTCGCGACGTTAGCCTTTGCGCTTTGGCAATCCACTGCGTACGGGCAAATGAATCATCAGCACGCGTCGGAAGCGGCGTGCGAAGAGACGAATCTGCGTTGTGCCTCGAAGGTCACTCCCGCGTTCGGCCCTGACGGCAAGTTGTGGCTGACCTGGATGGCAGGCGGCCAGGTGTCGGTCGCGAGTTCGAAGGACGGAGGGCGCAGCTATTCAGCGCCGGTTCTCGTCACCAAAGAGCGCCTTAACCTCGATTCGGGACCCGATGCGCGCCCCAAGATTACCGTCGATCATAACGGCGGCATCGCATTGGCGTTCGCGATCTTCAAGGACAAGGCCTTCAACGGCCAGGTGCTCTATACGCGATCGGCCGACGGCGGAAAGAGCTTCGCCGAGTTGCGGCCGATCACATCAAGCAACGAGAGCCAGCGCTTTGAGGCGCTTGCGCTCGATGGCGATGGAACGGTCTTTGCGGCCTGGCTCGACAAGCGCAACCGCGTTCCAGCACAGCAGCGAGGTCAGAAATACGACGGCGCCGGCCTGTTTTTTGCGTCTTCGAACGACGGAGGCGCGACCTATTCTGAATCACTGTTGGCACAGGACAACACCTGCGAATGTTGCCGCCTCGGGCTGGCGTTCGCCGGGCCGGGCCGCCCGGTCGTCGTGTTCAGGAAGATCTTTGAAGGCGGCGTTCGGGATCACGCGATAGTGACGTTTTCCGATCCGGCGATGCCTGGCGAAGTTCACCGCGTCAGCTGGGACGACTGGCAGATTGCCGCATGCCCCCATCATGGGCCGAGCCTGTCGATCTCGGCGGCGGGGACCTACCATGTCGCGTGGTATACGAACGGCAAGGTTCGCAAGGGGCTGTTTTATGCGCGCTCGCGCGACGGCGGGAAGACCTTCTCCGCGCCCGTGCCGATCGGTCGGCCGGACCGAAATCCGACTCGGCCCTATGTGATTGCCGGGCCGCGCGAAGCCGCCATGGTCTGGAAGGAATTCGATGGCGAAAAGACCACGGTCAATCTGATGACGTCGCGCGATGACGGCGCGACCTGGTCGTCGCCCAAAGCAATATCCAGTACGACGGACACCTCCGATCATCCCTTGCTCATCTCGGACGGCCGCCGGTCGTACCTTTCCTGGATGACCAAGGCCGATGGCTATCGCATTCAACCGATCGTGGAGGAGCCATGAAACGCCAGCTGCTATCGGGAGCATTCCTCCTAGCGTTTCTGCTTACGGCGCCGGCAGCGGAGACGCCGCGGGAGCTGAAGCCGTTCGGGCGCGGGAGTTGGCAAGATATCCTGCGCTCGCACGCCGGACGCCCGACGATCGTGCATTTCTGGGGAGTGACCTGCGGTCCCTGCAAGGTCGAATTGCCTCTGCTCGGACAGTTCATGCGAGATCATTCCGCGATCGACATGGTGACGATCAGTGCCGACCTCGTGCCCGACCTGCCTGGCGCTGCCCGATCGATGCTGGAGAAATCCGGCCTCGCACCGGCGGAGAATTGGATTTTCAGCGATGGTTTTGTCGAGCGGTTGAGATTCGAAATCGACCCAGCCTGGCAGGGCGACATCCCGCGCACGAAGCTGATCTCGCGTGAGGGAGCGATCACGACAATTGAAGGCTCAGCCGAAATGAAGGAGCTTGAAAAATGGTTCGATCAGCAACTCGCCATGAGAAGATGAAGACGAAGACGAAGCAAAAGTTAGTCCCTTGCGGGCGCCATGCTTCCGCGGCCATTAGCCGTTCCGATTCGTTCACAATTCGACACCAGCGGAGAATTTTCATGTCTATCCGGTTTTTCCGCGCGGCGCTGCCGGGGCTCGCGATAGCGCTCGTTCCCCTCGGCGAAAGCGTTGCCCACGAGATCGTCGGCAATCGTTTCTTCCCGGCAACGCTCGGCATCGACGACCCCGGCGTCAACGACGAACTTTCAATCCCGACGGTAGCGGCCTTCAAGACCGGCGACGATCCGTCCTTCAAGCAACGCGATATTTCCGGGGAGTTTTCCAAACGCATCACCGAGGCGTTCGGGGTCTCGTTCGGCGTGGCGCACACCCATCTCAGCGCCCCCGGTGGGCTTACCGGGATGGGCGCGGACGGATTTCAGAACCTGGAGACGACGTTCAAATACCGGCTGTTCAAAGACCCCGTGCATGAGTTCGTGATGTCGGTTGGCCTCAACGTCGAATGGGGCAGGACGGGCGCGCGAAGCGTTGGCGCGGAACAGTTCAACACCTACACGCCGACCCTGTATTTCGGCAAAGGTTTCGGCGATCTTCCGGACACGCTATCCTGGATTCGGCCCGTCGCCGTCACCGGCCAGATCGGCTATGCGATTCCGGGCAGGCACTCCACCACCACTTTTGGAATCGACCCCGATAGCGGTGACCCGACCGTGGATACCGAATTTCACCCGCAGGTACTTAAGTGGGGCGGGACGGTGCAATACAGCATGCCCTATCTCAAATCCGCTGTCGTTGATTTGGGCCTGCCGGATTTCGTCAACCGTTTCATTCCGCTCGTCGAAGCGACACTGCGGACGCCGGTGGCCAATACCTTCACATCCGGCACGGTGACGACGGGGACGATCAATCCCGGCTTCCTCTGGATCGGAAACGGCTTTCAGATCGGCGTCGAGGCGCTGATTCCGATCAACCGGCAGAGCGGGACCAATGTCGGCGTCATCGGTCAACTGCACTTTTATCTCGATGATCTCGATCCACGCGGAATTGGCAGCCCGATCTTCGGCAGTGCCGTGCCGCCCGCAACGCCATTTGCAAGGAACTGAACCATGGGCAAGGAACTGACCATGCGCCGCACATCACTCGTCGGACTAATTCCGCTGCTGCTCTGTCTGGTGACGGGGGAAGCAACCGCGCATGCGCTTCTCGACCGCGCCGAGCCGCGCGTTGGCAACAAAGTCGCAGCGGCACCGCGAGAGGTGACGCTGTGGTTCACTCAAAAGCTGGAGTCGGCTTTCAGCACCATCACGGTGACAAACGCCGGGGGTCAGCGCGTCGATACCGGCAAAATTCGCGTCAGCGGCAGTCAGATGTCAGTCTCACTGCGCCCCGGGGGGAGCGGAACATACCACGTGACGTGGCATGTGCTTTCGGCGGACTCGCATACGACTGACGGCAGTTTCACCTTTCAGGTCGGTCAGTAGGTCCCATGGACTGGCTAGCAGCGGGGATCAGTGGTCCCCTGGTCGTCATTCGCGCGATCCATTTCTCCGCCACAGCGATCCTGGTCGGAAGCCTGATTTTCCGGGCGGTGGTGGCGAAGCCCGCTTTGCGTTCGGACCAAGCGATAGCCAAACTGTTCCGCGCGCAAGCCCTGGTTGTTGCGTGGATCGGTCTGTCAATCACCATAGCGTCCGGCGTGATCTGGTTCTTGTTGCAAGCCGTGACCATGAGCGGTCGCCCCTTCGGTGAGGCCATGACTTCAGATGTGCTTCTGACGGTGTTGAACCAGACGCAATTCGGACTGGTCTTTGAAATTCGCATCGCACTGGCGATTATTCTGACCGCCTGTTTGGCGTATGACCGGCTTGCGCAGGCCGATTGGCTTGCGCTGGCCGCGGCCCTCGGCCTGATCGCAGCCATCGCATGGACCGGTCACGCCGGGGCAACGCCCGGTGAAATGGGAAACCTGCATCTGACGGTGGATGTACTCCATCTGATGGCTGCGGCCGCCTGGATCGGCGGTCTTGTGTCGCTGGCCCTTCTGCTTGCCGCGGCTCGAAATATTCGGGGCGCTGCCTGGGCGCCGCTTGCCCGGGAAGCAACCGAACGGTTTTCGACGTTGGGCATCATCAGCGTGGCAACTCTGATGGTAACCGGTGCCGTCAACGCATGGATTCTGGTTGGCTCGTTTCACGCGCTGGTTATGTCAGGATATGGGCGGCTCCTGATGCTCAAGATTGTTGTTTTCGCCATCATGCTGGTGTTCGCTGCGGCTAACCGGTTTTGGTTGACGCCGCAGCTTGCCTTTTCATCGGCAAATGAAACGCAGCTCGATGCGCTTCGCCAGCTTACGCGCAACAGTGCAATCGAAATCGCTCTGGGGTTCACCATCTTCGCAATTGTCGGGCTGCTGGGCACGTTGCATCCCGCAATCCATAGTCTGTAAACTGTCGAACGATCGGAAGAGGATAAGAAAATGAAAATCGAAAAGCTGGCGTTCATGTCAATCACGCGCGCCGTCACATCTGCCGCGATGCTCTGGTATTTCCTCGCCGCGCCTGCGTTGGCCGAGGACGTCAAGGCCGGCGATCTCGTGATCACGCAGGCCTGGAGCCGGGCCACGCCGGGCGGCGCCAAGATCGCGGGCGGCTATCTCACCATTGAGAACAAGGGCTCCGCGGCGGATCGGCTGATCGGCGCCGCGGTGGATGTCGCCGCCAGGGTCGAGGTCCACGAAATGTCCATGAAAGATGGCGTCATGACGATGCGCCCGCTCGACAAGGGTCTCGCCATCGAGCCGGGCAAGACGGTCAAGTTTGCGCCGGGCGGCTATCATCTGATGCTGATGGATCTCAACAGCCCGCTCAAGCAGGGCGACAAGGTGCCGGTCACGCTTGAGTTCGAGAAGGCGGGCAAGGTGAAGCTTTCGTTCGATGTGCTGGGCGTGGGCGCGAAAGGCCCCGCGGACGCGGGCCATTCGGGCGGTCACATGGACATGAAGAAGACGCCTGATCATTCCGGCATGAAGATGTGAGGCTGATGTCGACGCCCTGATCACGGATTTCGAGAGGATCACGCCGGAAGACGAATTCGACGTGCCGGCGCGTTGAAGGGATTCCCCGGGGCCTTTCACCCAGCCGCGTTCGCGCCTTAATCGCACGGTCAATATCGGGTGTTAAAAATGGCGGGTAATCTGCTGTTTTAGCGGCTTTTTCCGGCCTCGCCCTTGTGTTTTTGCACCCGATCCGGTTTCAGTGCTGATCTCCCGTGTCTCCCCGATTCTCTGAGTGTCCCCATGCGATTGTCGCGGTTCTTTCTGCCCATCCTTAAAGAGAATCCGAAGGAGGCCGAGATTGTCTCGCATCGCCTGATGCTGCGCGCGGGCATGATGCGGCAGGAGGCGGCCGGCATCTACGCCTGGCTGCCGCTGGGCCTGCGGGTCCTGAAGAAGATCGAGCAGATCGTCCGCGAGGAACAGAACCGCGCCGGCGCCATCGAGCTGTTGATGCCGACGCTGCAACTGGCCGACCTGTGGCGCGAAAGCGGCCGCTACGATGCCTATGGTCCGGAAATGCTGCGCATCACCGACCGGCACAAGCGCGAGCTGCTGTACGGGCCCACCAACGAGGAAATGATCACCGAGATTTTTCGCTCTTACGTGAAATCCTACAAGAGCCTGCCGCTCAATCTCTACCATATCCAGTGGAAATTCCGCGACGAGCAGCGTCCGCGGTTCGGCGTCATGCGCGGCCGCGAATTCCTGATGAAGGATGCCTATTCCTTCGATATCGACGAGGCTGCGGCGCGGCGCTCCTACAACAAGATGTTCGTCGCCTATTTGCGGACCTTCGCCCGGATGGGGTTGAAGGCGATCCCGATGCGCGCCGAGACCGGCCCGATCGGCGGCGATCTCAGCCACGAATTCATCGTGCTGGCGGAGACCGGCGAGTCCGCGGTCTATTGTGACAGCGATGTGCTCAATCTGCCGGTGCCGGGCGAGGAGATCGATTACGACGCCGATCTCAATCCGATCATCAAGCAATGGACCTCAGTCTATGCCGCGACCGAGGACGTCCACGACGCCGCGCGTTTCGACCGTGAAGTGCCTGCCGACAAGAAGGTGCACACCAGGGGCATCGAGGTCGGCCAGATCTTCTACTTCGGCACCAAATACTCGGATTCGATGAAAGCCATGGTCGCCGGCGCCGATGGCGCCGAGGTGGCGGTTCATGGCGGCTCCTACGGCGTCGGCGTCTCGCGGCTGGTCGGTGCCATCATCGAGGCCTGCCACGACGATGCCGGCATCAAATGGCCGGAGGCGGTGGCGCCGTTCAAGGCGGCGATCCTGAATTTGAAGCAGGGCGCGGAGGACACCGACGCAGCCTGCGAGCAGCTTTATCGCGAGCTCAACGCCAAAGGGGTCGAGGTGTTGTACGACGATACCGACCAGCGCGCCGGCGCGAAGTTCGCCGCGGCCGACCTGATAGGTATTCCCTGGCAGATTCTGGTCGGCCCGAAGGGGCTTGCCGAAGGCAAGCTCGAACTCAAGCGGCGCAGCGACGGGACGCGCGAGAATCTAAGCCCGGCGGAAGTGGTTGCGCGGCTGACTTCGTGAAGAATTATCCACCGCAGGTAGCGGAATATCAGACGTCACGGCCACAATTAGCCCGAATCGTGTGAAAATCGAACTATGGATGAAGCCATGAGCGAGCCAGTTCGAACCCCACCTTTCGCGCCCTTCGAATGGCTGCTGTCCGGACGCTATCTGCGGGCACGTCGCAAGGAAGGCTTTATCTCCGTCATCGCCGGATTCTCGTTCCTCGGCATCATGCTCGGCGTCGCCACCCTGATCATCGTGATGGCCGTCATGAACGGCTTCCGCAAGGAATTGCTGGACAAGATTCTCGGCGTCAACGGGCATCTGCTGGTGCAGCCCTTGGAATCGCCGCTGACCGACTGGAAGGACGTCGCCGAGCGTATCAACCAGGTCCAGGGCATCCGCCTCGCAGCACCCGTGGTGGATGGTCAGGCGCTGGGCTCGTCGCCATTTAACGCCGCCGGCGTTTTCGTTCGCGGCATTCGCGCCGACGATCTCAACAACCTGACCTCGATCGCCAAGAACATCAAACAGGGCTCGCTCGAGGGGTTCGACGAAGGGCAGGGCGTCGCCATCGGCCGCCGGCTCGCCGATCAATTGTCGTTGCATGCCGGCGACAGCATCACACTGGTGGCGCCGCGCGGTGCGGTGACGCCGATGGGCACCACGCCGCGCATCAAGCCATACAAGGTGGCCGCGGTGTTCGAGGTCGGGATGTCGGAATATGACGGGATCTTCGTGTTCATGCCGCTTCCGGAGGCACAGGCCTATTTCAATCGCAACAACGACGTGACCGCGATCGAGGTGTTCACCACCAATCCCGACAAGATCGACGCCTTCCGCAAGACCGTGACCGAAGCCGCGGGGCGGCCGGTGTTTCTGGTGGACTGGCGGCAGCGCAATTCCACCTTCTTCAATGCGCTTCAGGTCGAACGCAACGTGATGTTCCTGATCCTGACGATGATCGTGCTGGTCGCGGCGCTGAACATCGTCTCCGGCCTGATCATGCTGGTGAAGGACAAGGGCAGCGATATCGCGATTCTGCGCACCATGGGCGCGTCGCAGGGATCGATCATGCGGATATTCCTGATCACGGGGGCGGCGATCGGCGTGGTCGGCACGCTGACCGGGTTTTTCGTCGGCATGCTGATCTGCCTGAATATCGAATCGATCCGGCAATTCCTGTCCTGGATGACCAACACCGAATTGTTTTCGCCGGAGCTTTACTTCCTCTCCAAGCTGCCGGCCGAGATCGATTTCGGCGAGACCACCGCGGTCGTGATCATGGCGCTGACGCTGTCCTTCCTTGCCACGCTGTATCCGTCGTGGCGTGCCGCGCGCCTCGACCCAGTCGACGCGCTCCGGTACGAGTGAGGGCGAGATGGAGCAGGGGGCGGAAGATGTACCGGTCGTCTATCTCCACGAGATAAAGCGCCAGTACACCCAGGGGACGGAGACGCTGACCATTCTCAACGGCGCCAAGCTCGCGCTGTGGGCAGGGCAGTCGGTCGCGCTGGTGGCGCCGTCGGGCGCCGGCAAATCGACGCTGCTGCATATTGCAGGCCTGCTGGAGACCCCCGACGACGGCGAGGTCTATATCGGCGGCGCGCCGACCTCGCAATTGTCCGACATCGAGAGAACCCAGATCCGCCGCACCGATATCGGCTTCGTCTATCAGTCGCACCGGCTGCTGCCGGAATTCTCCGCGCTCGAAAACGTCATGCTGCCGCAGATGATCCGCGGCCTC
>Ga0209514_10009539_pt1 | contig 10655 bp, 9 predicted proteins | sample Subgrocontami58m_FD_187452 | JGI IMG/M metagenome (GOLD analysis project Ga0209514, IMG submission 187452) | Subsurface groundwater microbial communities from S. Glens Falls, New York, USA - GMW37 contaminated, 5.8 m (SPAdes) (version 3) | ecosystem: Environmental > Aquatic > Deep subsurface >...
AGCTCACCTCACGCAGCATCGAGACGCTGGTGAGGGCCCGGGTCCTCGACGCATACGAGGATCCGACACGGCGCATCGTCGAGCGGATGATCGAGCGGGGCGTCCTGGCGTCGGCCCCGGGTGACGGCGAGTGGGCCACGCTCAAGATCTCGGAGAAGTTCCTGCGCGACCTGATCGCCGAGAGCCTGGGCCTCCAACGGCTCGACGTGCTGGTCGGACGCGTGCTGGGCGCCCTGATGGAGCAGCGCGACGGGCACCCGCGGGCCCCCATCGCGACGGTGCCCTGCGACCTCGACTCGTCCATCGTGCCCTTCGGCGCAGGAGAGGAGCCACGCGCGGGCATCATCTCCCTCGGCAACAAGGGCTTCATGCTCGCCCGTCTTCTGCATATGGGCTTCCGCGTACCGAGTGGCTTCGCCCTCACCACGGAACTCGTCCGCCACCCCGAGGGCCTCGCGTGCCGGGAGGGAATCCCCCTTGCGGTGGTTGCGCGCATCCGCGACCAGGTCGCCCGCCTGGAGCGTCTGGCCGGGCGGCGCCTCGGGGACGCGACGAACCCACTCCTGCTGTCGGTGCGCGCCGGTGCGCCCCTGAGCATGCCGGGGATGCTGGAGAGCTTCCTCAACGTCGGCATCAACGAGACGATCGCCGAGGGCATGGCCACGACGCCCCGATATGCATGGGCGGCCTGGGACTCCTATCGGCGCTTCCTACAGTTCTGGGGAATGAGCCATGGGCTTGAGAGGAACCTCTTCGACGATCTGATGAGCGAGGCCAAGCAGCGACACGGGGTGCCGAAGAAGGCCCTTCTCGAACCGTTGCGGATGAAGGAGGTCGCCAAGAGCTACCGGACGCTGTTGGATGACCACGGCCTGCGAGTGATCGAGGAGCCCTTCGCGCAGCTGCTGGCCAGCATCGAGCGGGTGCATCGCTCGTGGCACTCCGAGCACGCACGCCTTTACCGTCGCGCGCTGCACATCGCGGAGGAGTGGGAGACGGCCGTCCTCATCCAGGCGATGGTGTTCGGCAACCTCGACTCCGGCTCGGGCACCGGGGTCCTCCTCACCCGGCATCCCCACCATGAGTTCGGCAGCAGGGAGCCCTACGGTGACTTCGTCGTGCAGGGCCAGGGCGATGACGTGGTCGCGGGCCTGGTCGAGACCCACCCGATCACCGAGAGCCAGCGACGGCGCGAGGCCACGCATTCGCCGCTCTCGCTCGAGCGCGACTTCCCGGCGATCTACGGCAAGCTTGTCGCGATGGCGCGCACGCTGGTGCAGGATTACGGGATGAACCACCAGGAGATCGAGTTCACCTTCGAGAGCCCCCGGCCCGAGGACCTCTTCATCCTGCAGACGCGCGACACGGTCCTCGCCTCGGGCTCGCTCGTGCCGGTCTTCGAGCCCACGCCGCAGCTCGAGGCCGCTCGGATCGCGGCGGGCATCGGCGTCGGCGGCGGGGCGCTCAGCGGCCGCGTGGCACACACCGCGCACGACGTCGCGGAACTGCGCAGGAGCCATCCGAGCGACGACATCATTCTCCTTCGCCCCGACACCGTCCCCGACGACATCCCGCTGATGCTCAACGTCGACGGTCTGCTCACGTCGCTCGGCGGAGCGACCAGCCACGCCGCGGTGGCGGCGAAGAGGGTCGGCAAGACCTGTGTCGTCGGCTGTCGGCCCCTCCAGGTATCGGAGCGGGAGGGGCGCTCGCGGATCGGCGATCACGTGCTCGTGACCGGGGACCGCCTCTCAATCGACGGGATGGACGGCTCGATCTACCTCGGTGCGCATCCCATCGCCGAGGCCCGCCTCCACGGGCGGGCCCAGCAGTGACCGGCCACGACAAAGAAGGGACAACGCCATGAGCGACATCGGACAGGGAGAGGCGCTGGGGATCAATGGCCTCGGCCGCATCGGGAAGCTGACGCTCTGGAACCACGTGGCGCGCCGCCACTTCGACCGCATCGTCGTCAATCTCGGTCGCGAGGTGGGCACCGGCCTGGAGGCCGTGTGCGGGGTCATCGAGAACGACTCGACCTACGGGAGCATCCATCGCTTCCTTCACGGCATCGACGCCGCACCCTGCGTGAGGATCGTCGATCGCGAGGCGGGGCTGCTCGATGTCGCGGGTGTGCCGGTGACAGTGCTCCGCCAGGCGCGCAACCCCAAGGACATCGACTGGCGTGGACAGCGGGTGCGTGTGGTGGTCGACACCACGGGGGCCTTCGACGATCCGACGCTGCCGGTCGACTCGCCGCGCGGATCGCTTCGCGGACACCTGCTCGCCGGGGCCGAGAAGGTCATCTACAGCGCCGCCTTCAAGAGCAAGAGCGCCAGCCGATCGATGCCCGAGGACGCCGCGACGTTCATCTACGGCATCAACCATGAGGCGTTTGATCCTCGTCGGCACGACCTGATCTCCGCGGGATCCTGCACGACCACGGCCCTCGCGCACATGGTCAAACCGCTGCTCGATCGGCTCGACCCGACGACCATCATGACGGCGTCCATGAGCACCATTCACGCGGTGACCAACTCGCAGAGCGTGCTCGACTCGGTGCCCAGCGCCGGGGCCTCCGACCTGCGACGCAGCCGCAGTGCCCTGAACAGCATCATCCTGACCTCCACCAACGCGGCGAGCGCACTGGAGCAGGTCATCCCGGAGATCCGCGACGTCGGATTCATGGCCGACTCGGTCCGCATCCCGATCCCCACCGAGTCACTCATCATCCTCAACATGACGTTCCAGACCCGCATGACCGACGACGGACACAGCACGCTCACCGCCGAGATCCTCAACGGGTTCTACGCCGACGTCTCCGGAGCCGGCCTGCTGGTGTACAGCGAAGGGCAGAACGTGCCATCCGACGTGACCGGGGTCCGCGCGGCGGTCGTAATCGAGGGGGTCGAGACCCATACGAGAACCGGTTTCGTCACCCTGGATCTCCGTTCTCTGCCCGGCCTTTCCCCTGAGATCCGGGAGCACCTGGATTCCGGCGTGATCGAGGTACCGGTGACGCATGCCAAGATCTTCGGCTGGTACGACAACGAGTACGGCAGCTACACGAACCTACTCGGAGACCTCACCGAGCACGTCCACCGCTCCCTCGATTGAGTGCATCGCGTCGCGGTGGGGCGCCTGTGAGCGTTTCCCCGACGGCGATATGCCAGGGACATATCCGTCCACGCTCCGCCGCAGGGGTCTTCGCACCCGCCGTCGACGTCGTCCTGCGCCCGGAGATCGCGGCGCTCTCCACGCGGGGCTCGAGCGCCATCGTCGCCGTCAACGCACTCGCCCTCACCCTGAGGCGCCGCCGCCTGTCGGTGTCGGCGACGGAGGACGTGCCCGCCCGCAAAGGGTGCGCACGCGCCATTCCCGGCGCCCCTGATCGGATCTTGATCGAGGCGTCGCCGTCCGTTGACGTGCCGCTCCTAGCCTCCCCTTCATGGCTCTACGAAGAGGAGGAACGGGATCATGATGAATGGATGGGGGACCGGGATGGGAGCGGGGGGCTGGATCTTCATGATCCTCTTCTGGGGCGTGCTCGTCGCTGTTATCGGGCTGGCGATCACACAGCTCTTCCCCTCGGTGCGTGGCCGCGGATCCGCAGATGACGGACCCTCGGGCAAGAGTCCCGAGCGACTGCTCGACGAACGCCTGGCCCGCGGCGAGGTCGACGTCGAGACCTACGAGCGCCTTCGCGAGGTCCTCGCCGGGCGTGCCGATCGGAGGTGACCGCGATGACGCGCAATCGCATGGTCTGGTCCGTGACGCTGGTCGCGGCGCTCGCCGCGCTCGGGTCGTCGATTGCCTGGACCACCACCGGAGCCCGCGACGGTAACTGGGGCATGGGGAACTACGGCGCGGGGATGATGGGCTATGCCGCCGGCGACGGCGGCACACCGGTGAGTGACCTGCCGAACGCCCGCCGCCAGGCCGAGCGCTTCGCCGGTCGACTCGACCTTCGGGTCGGTGAGGTCATGCGGTTCAGCAATGGCTTCTACGCCGAGCTCGAGGAGGGCGATGGCCGCCTGGCGACCGAGGTCCTGGTCGATCCCCGCAGCGGCGCGGCCTGGTTCGAGTACGGGCCGGCGATGATGTGGAACACCCGCTACGGCATGATGCGGGGTGGCGGGTCCGCGGCGGGGATGGGCGGTTCCATGACGGGCTGGATGATGGGGCAAGGCGGGATGATGGGCGGCGGCGCCCCCGCCGACCCGACGTGGACGCCCGGCGACGCGGCCGGGCCGGTGCAGGTCAACTCCAGCGATGCGCGACGGATCGCCCAGCGCTGGCTCGACGCGAAGCGCCCGGGCGTACGCGCGGGCACAGCCGACACCTTTCCCGGCTACTACACGCTCCATGTGGAGCGTGATGGTCGGATCGACGGGATGCTTTCGGTGAACGCCTCCACGGGAGCCGTCTGGTACCACTCGTGGCACGGTCGGTTCCTGGCGAAGGACGGATGAGCGGAACGGCGGCGGCGCGGGGGGACGGAGATTCCTCCCTTCGCCCGCATGCGCTGGTCGTGGATGACGAGCCGCCGCTTGTGCGGCTGGTGAGCGCGTACCTCGAGCGCGAGGGCTTCTCCGTCTCGACCGCGGCTGACGGCGAGGAGGCGATCCGGCTGGCGCGTGAGCGCACGCCGGATGTCGTGGTCCTCGATCTCATGCTGCCCGGCATCGACGGCATCGAGGTATGCCGCCGTATCCGCACCTTCAGCGACGCCTACATCGTGATGCTCACCGCGCGGGTCGAGGAGGTGGACAAGATCGTCGGACTCTCGACCGGTGCCGACGACTACATGACCAAGCCGTTCTCGCCCGGCGAGCTGGTGGCCCGCATCCGCGCCATGCTCCGCCGCCCACGTGGGGACGAGGTCGCCCCGGAAGCCCGCCGCCTGGGCGACCTCTCAATCGATCCGCTCGCCCGGGAGGTGACCCGCGACGGCCACCCGATCTCGCTCACCCGTCGGGAGTTCGACCTCCTGGACGCGCTCTCCGAGCGGCCGAATGTCGCGTTCAACCGGCGTCAGCTGCTCGAACGGGTATGGGGTCCGACCTGGTTCGGGGACGAGCACGTGGTGGACGTCCACATCGCGAACCTCCGGCGCAAGCTCGGCGACGATCCCGGCGCGCCCCGCTACGTCCTCACGCTGAGAGGGGTCGGCTACCGACTGGGGTCGGGCGGATGATCCGCGCCCTCGGGCGGAGCCTCGCGGCCAAGCTCATCACCGCGCAACTGCTGGTGATCCTCGCGGGAAGCGCCACCCTCGCGCTCGTGGCGCTCCTCGTGGCTCCCGGCCTCTTCCACACGCATGTGAGGGAGGCCCTCGGCGTCGTACCCGCCGCCGTCAACGATCACCTCGACCAAGCCTTCGCGGACGCCATCCTGGTGGCGCTCGGGATCGCGATCGGCGCGGCGGCGCTGACGGCGGTCGCCGTGAGCGGTTTCCTGGCGGTGCGGATGCTGCGTCCCATCCGGGCCCTGGCCGAGGGGGCCATGAGGATCGCTGCGGGGCACTACGAGGCCCGGGTCCCCGACGCCGGCAGGGATGAGCTCGCCGTGCTCGGCGGGGCCTTCAACGAGATGGCGGAGTCCCTGCAGACCGCCGAGCGCCGCCGCCGGGAACTCATCTCCGACGTCGCGCACGAGTTCCGGACTCCGCTGGCGACCGTCGAGGGCTACGTCGAGGCCATGACCGACGGGACGCTGCCGCGCAGCGACGAGAACCTGGACGTCCTCGCCCACGAGACCCGGCGGATGGCACGGCTGCTGGAGGACCTCTCGAAGGTGTCCATGGCCGAGGAGCGGCAGTTGGGCCTGCGACTGGCGCTGTCGGAGCCGCAGGGGTTGATCGAGCAGGCGGTGCAGGCGGCGGCAGTCGCCTACGCGGAGAAGGGGGTGACGCTGGACGCTCACGCCGATCTGCGCTCGGCTCCGGTGCTCGTGGACGACGACCGCATCGCCCAGATGCTCGGCAACCTGCTCGACAACGCCCTGCGCCACACCCCGCGGGGTGGACGCGTCGAGATCGGTGCCGTGCGGCGCGAGGACAGCGTGGAGATATGGGTGAGCGACACGGGAGAGGGGATCGCCCCCCAACATCTCGAGCGCATCTTCGAACGCTTCTACCGCATCGATCCCGCTCGCGCGAGATCAAGCGGCGGCAGCGGCATCGGCCTCGCCATCGCCCGCGCCATCGTCGCCGCCCACGGGGGCCGGATGTGGGCCGAGAGCAGCGGTCGGGGAGGGGGGGCGCGGTTCATCGTCGCGCTGCCGCTCGCCTCCGGGCGCCACACCCCGCCGGGGCAGCCCGACCCCGCCTGAGCGATCTCGCGGGAGCCGGGACGCCGAGGAGAGAGGCGATCAGGTCTGCCATCTCGTCGGGCGTGATCGTGCCCCCCTCGAGGGCACCCGTGAAGGAAGGAGTCGCGAGAAGCTCGAGAGCATGCGACGGCTCCGTGACCATCGTGCGATCGCGACCGGCGGTGACTCTCCACGGTCGGCCCGCTCTGAGGTAATCGGCGACGGCGCCCAGCGGGCATCGACCGCCCCGGTGCTCGCTGTCGCGCCGCGGGTCGCCCAACCGGTGCCGGGGTGCTCTCATCGCCGAATGCACACGAATCCCGGTGGAACGCTGCTAATTCACGCTCCTCAGCGTCCACGAATGTGAAACCCGCATGGTTGCCGGGATCGCCGAGCCAGGTCCTGAAAGATTTCCCAAGGGGAAGGGGAGAGGGCGAAGCCGACGCGCGGATTCACACCGCGGACCCCTTCATTACGAGGTGGCTGCGGCATTTGCCCCTCATTACGGTCCGGGGCGCTGACCGCCGAGGACACGCCGATCTCGGCCGTGCGGCCTCCGATCGGCGTTGCTGCTGGTGGAGGGTCGTGTGTTGCCGGGCAGAGTGCGCTGCGCCCGCTCGGTCGTCGACGTAGAGGGGGTCCAGACCAGTCACGTCCACCGCTGGTGTGCACTGGCTCTACGCCGGTGCGGTGACGAGTTCCTTGAGCGCCTGGGTGACACTGTCGAGGGATTCCCGTGCGTCGCCGAATAGCATGCTGGTCTTCGGATCGGTGAACACGGGGTTATCGACGCCGGCGTAGCCTGGGCGCATCGAGCGCTTGAGCACGATGATTGACTGTGCTTTGTCGATGTCGAGGATCGGCATCCCGTAGAGCGGACTTTGCGGGTTGCTGCGTGCGTCCGGGTTGACGACGTCGTTGGCGCCGATCAGCAGCGCGACGTCGGTGCGGGGGAACTCGGGGTTGATGTCGTTCATCTCGACGAGCTGCTCGTAGGGAACCTCGGCCTCGGCGAGCAGGACGTTCATGTGGCCGGGCATGCGTCCGGCGACAGGGTGGATGGCGTACTTGACCTGCACGTCATTCGCGTCGAGCAGCTTGGTCATCTCGCGCATGGCGTACTGCGCCTGGCTTGCCGCCATGCCGAAGCCGGGGACGATTACGACCTGGCGCGCGTAGGCGAGCTGGATCGCGACGTCGGCGGGGCTTGCCGAGTGCACGATGCCGCCAGGACCTGTCATGGGAGCGGACTCGCTGGTTCCGCCGAAGCCGCCGGCGATGATCGACGTGATCGAGCGGTTCATGGCGGCGGCCATCTGCCTGGTGAGGATCGTGCCGGAGGCGCCGACGATCATGCCCGCCACGATCAGGCTGGTGTTGTCGAGCGCGACGCCGGTCGCAGCTGCGGCGAGGCCGGTGAGCGCGTTGAGGCTCGAGATGACGACGGGCATGTCGGCACCACCGATCGGCAGCACGACGAGGACGCCGAGGACGGCCGAGGCGATCAGGAGCGCGACGATCAGGGCCTCGCTGTGCGCGCCGGCAACGATCGCAACCGCACAGGCGACGACCGCGGCAGCGAGTGCGGCGTTGAGCGGTGTCTGCAGCCGCCCGATGGTCAACGGCCGGCCCGGCAGCAGATCCTGCAACTTGGCGAAGGCGATCGTGGAGCCCCAGAACGAGATCATGCCGATGGGCGCGGCGAACAGGCTGAAGACCACGATGTGGGTCGAGACGGCTGCGAAGCCATCGGTACTGCGGAACTCGACCCATGAGATCAGTGCGACTGCGCCGCCGCCGACGCCGTTGAAGATCGCCACCATCTGCGGCATCTGGGTCATCTTCACCCGTCGCGCCGCCGGCACCCCGAGCGCAACGCCGATCGCGACTCCCAGCGCGATCAGCCACATGTTGCTCGGGTCGGGTTGCAGCAGCGTGGCGATGATGGCCACCGCCATGCCGGCCGCGGCGATGCGGTTGCCGCGCACGGCGGTCTTCGGCCCGGTCAGGCCGGAGAGCCCGTAGATGAAGAGGGAGAAGCTCACGATGTAGAGCAGTTCGCGAGTGGTCGCGCCGGTGAGGGCCGTTCCGACGATCATCAGGAACCCTCGTCGTCATCGGGGCGGGTGGCCTCGGCGCTGGGCTTGGCCTTGAACATCTCGAGCATGCGATCGGTGACGAGAAAACCGCCAACGACGTTGATCGTGCCGAACGCGACCGCGACAACCAGCAGGATCTTGCTGAGCACGCCGTGGGCTGCGTCGGTGACGAGCAGCAGCATGGCGCCGACGATGACGATGCCGTGGATGGCATTGGTGCCGGACATCAGGGGTGTGTGCAGGGTTGTCGGCACCTTGGAGATGACGGCGTAGCCGACGAACCCGGCGAGCACGAGGACGGCGAGATTGGTGAGGAACATCAGACCGTTGCCCCCTGCTGCTGTTCGGTCGCGGTGCCGGCCCCGGCGGCCGGTCGTGACAGACATGCCGCGGCGAGGACCTCGTCCTCGAAGTCCAGCCGTAGTCGTGGCGGGTCGCCGTCGAGCATGAGCTCGACCAGCGCCTCGACGTTGCGCGCGTAGAGCTGGGACGCGTGCTCGGGGAGGCTGGAAGGGAGGTTCAGCGGGGCGATGATCGTCACGTCGTCAACGACGCGAATGTCGCCGGGCGTCGAGAGCTGGCAGTTGCCGCCGCCGTCGGCGGCGAGGTCGACGATGACCGACCCGGGTCGCATTCTTGAGACGGCGGCGGCGGTGACGAGCGTGGGCGCCGGTCGACCGGGCACCTGCGCGGTCGTGATGACCACATCAAAGGTGCCGATCGCGGCGGCGAGCGCGCGCTGCTGCTCGGTGCGTTCGTCGTCGGTCAGCTCCCGGGCGTAGCCGCCCTCGCCGGTCGCCTCAACGCCGACCTCCAACCAGGCGGCGCCGACCGAGCGCACCTGGACGGCGACTTCGGAGCGGACGTCATAGCCGGTCGTCCGGGCACCGAGACGGCGCGCCACGGCCAGGGCCTGGAGACCGGCGACGCCGACTCCCATCACCAGCACTCGGGCCGGCTGGACGGTGCCTGCAGCGGTCGTCAGCATTGGAAAGAAGCGCGTCAGGTGCTCCGCCGCGAGCAGCGCTCCGCGATAGCCGACGACGGTGGCCTGTGACGTGAGGGCATCCATCGTCTGGGCACGACTGATCCGCGGGATCGATTCCATCGCGAACGCCGTCACGCCTCTCGCCGCGAGCGCGGTGGCGGTCTCCGGCGCCGTCGCGGGCGCGAGGAAGCCGATGAGGACGGCGCCATGCCGCAGTTTCCGGACCTCCGCCCCGCTGGGTGGGGCGACCTTGACGACGACGTCGGCATGCCAGGCGTCCCCGGTCAAGGTGGCGCCCGCCGCCGTGTAGGCCGCGTCACGGATGCGAGCCTGGCTACCTGCGCCCGGCTCGACAAGCACCTGCAGCCCCCGATCGACAAGTCGCCGGATGACGCTGGGCACGAGCGCCACGCGCCGCTCGCCGGGCGCGGTCTCGAGCGGGACGCCGAGCGTCAATCGATCATGTCCCTCCATCGTCATCGTCGTCGTCCTTTGGTTGGAGCAACCGCGAGGCCGCTGGTCGGCAGCGGGCAGCTGCGGAGCGAGAGAGCTGGGCCTCCTCGAGGCTGTCGAGCGAGAAGCCTTTCGCCGGGTCAGGCGCGGGGTGGCGTCCAGCTTCCGGTGTGAGTCACAGTGGGACGCAGGCTCTCGGTCGGAGTCTACCCAGCGGCCGGATCGCCTTCTCCTCGCTGGTGGTGGCGCAGATCCTGCAGGAGCAAGATCCGCGGCCGGCGCGGTCCGGCACCGCCCAGACACGCGACCCACACGAGCGACGTCTGCCTGCTCGGACAGCGGTTCACCCCTGGGCGACCACGTGGCAAACCGGCCGACCCGTCAGGCGCTCGACGCGGTGCGGGAGGCCAAGGCGGAGCCAGCGCGAGAGATGCTCCGGCAGCGTCGCGACGATAACTTCATCGAATCGCTGCGGGTCCCAGATCGCAGCGACGGCGGTGACCGGATCGGGGTCCCCGACGATGCGCTCGATTTCGATCCCCGCTTGACGCAGTCGTATCGCCGCGCGGTTCAAGCGCCGCAGCGCCGAATCGCGGCCGCCAGGGTCGGTCACATCCCAGGTGGCGGGGGCGAGCAGCGTGATGGTCACGGGGCCTTGCGCGGCCCGCTCGAGCAGCACGGCGTGCAGTTCGTCGGAGTCGGCTGTGCTGTTGGCGACAACGAGCACCCGCGTCGTGGCGGGCATGGTGAGCCTCCTGCAGCGGTTGCGACGACCGTACCATGCGGGCATCGCCGCCGGGCGC
>Ga0209514_10009549_pt1 | contig 10648 bp, 9 predicted proteins | sample Subgrocontami58m_FD_187452 | JGI IMG/M metagenome (GOLD analysis project Ga0209514, IMG submission 187452) | Subsurface groundwater microbial communities from S. Glens Falls, New York, USA - GMW37 contaminated, 5.8 m (SPAdes) (version 3) | ecosystem: Environmental > Aquatic > Deep subsurface >...
GTACTATCGCTCACCGTTTTCGAAAAGATGCCCCTGCAGCAAGCTTTTTCGGATAGCAACTACGATTTTGAGCATACGATGTCATCTAAGCAATTGAATTTATTCCCAGCTTAACGAGACGGGAGTGGATTTGTATAGTGATTTACGGTCACAAGTTTGTGAAGTCGATTCCTATTGACCACACCAGCATGTTCATGAGCGGTTCCCGATTGTCAATAAGGCATATCACGGGAGGGGGAGATGCATTCAGCCACCGAGTTTCTCAAGGCCAGGGATTTTCTCCAGGCGAACAACACCGATTACTCAAAGGTTTGCGCCGAGTTCACCTGGCCCAGGCTGGAGCAGTTCAATTGGGCGCTGGATTATTTCGACGTCTTTGCCAAGGGTAATTCAATCCTGGCCCTGTGGGTGGTGGATGAGAGCGGCGCCGAGAACAAACTTACTTACGCCGAGATGTCGGAGCGCTCCAGCCGCATCGCCAACTTCCTGCGCGCGCAGGGAGTAAGACGCGGCGACCGCATGCTCATCATGCTGGGTAACGAAGTGCCACTGTGGGAGACCATGCTGGCGGCGTTCAAGCTCGGCGCCGTGGTGATTCCGGGCTCGACTTTGCTGACGGCAGAAGACTTGCGCGATCGCCAGGAGCGCGGTCAGGTGCGGCACGTGGTGGCCGGTGCGGCCTATACAGACAAGTTCCGCGACGTCACCGGCGCATACACCCGCATCAGCGTGGGCGGCGCAGTTCCGGGCTGGGTGCCATTCGAGAGCGGCTACCAGGCTTCCGCCATCTTCACACCCGATGGCGCCACTCAGTCGGCCGATCCGCTGCTGCTGTATTTCACCTCAGGTACGACCTCAAAACCGAAGCTCGTGTTGCACACGCACCAGAGTTACCCGATCGGCCATTTGTCGACCATGTTCTGGATCGGACTGCGACCCGGAGATATTCACCTCAACATCAGTTCGCCCGGCTGGGCGAAGCACGCCTGGAGCTGCTTCTTCGCGCCATGGAACGCCGGCGCCACGATCTTTATTTACAACTACGCACGCTTTCATGCGCCGTCCATGCTGGACGTTCTCGCCCGTTGTAAAGTGACGACACTATGCGCTCCACCCACCGTGTGGCGCATGATGATTCAGGATGATTTGGCCGCGCACAAGACCAGTTTACGCGAGTTGATCGGCGCTGGCGAGCCACTCAACCCGGAAGTTATCGAGCAAGTGAAGAAAGCCTGGGGCATCACGATTCGCGACGGCTTCGGCCAGACCGAAACCACGGCGCAAGTCGGCAATTCGCCGGGGCAAACCGTTAAGCCCGGTTCAATGGGGCGGCCGCTGCCGGGGTACGACGTCGTGTTGCTCGATACCGATGACCAACTCGCCGAAGAGGGCGAAATTTGCCTCGCGCTCGAGTCGCGCCCGCTCGGTTTGATGGTGGGTTATGCCGGTGATGCCGGCAAGACCGATGAGGCCATGCGCAACGGCTACTACCATACCGGCGACGTGGCCAACCGTGATGCGGATGGCTATCTCACTTACGTCGGCCGCGCTGACGATGTGTTCAAGGCTTCCGACTATCGCATCAGTCCCTTCGAACTGGAGAGCGTGCTGATCGAGCATGCAGCGGTGGCGGAAGCGGCGGTGGTACCCAGTCCCGATCCATTGCGGCTTGCGGTACCCAAGGCCTTCGTTGCCTTGCGTGCCGGTTACAATCCGAGCAGGGAATTGGCGCGCGAGGTGATGGCGTTTGCGCGCGACAAGCTGGCGCCCTACAAACGCATTCGCCGCCTGGAGTTTGCCGAGCTGCCGAAAACGATTTCCGGCAAGATTCGCCGGGTCGAGTTGCGCAACAACGAAGCACGCAATCGCGCCAGCCAGCAACGCGGCCCGCTTGACTTTGGAGAAGAGGATTTCCCGGACTTGAAGTAGGCGATTGAAGTCGAGTTTGCACGTTGCGTCTCGCTGTCTTATGTTCGCCTTGTGCCGCGCCTTGTCAACTTACTGCCCTGTTACATACATCGTTGTGCTCGTGTTAATTGCCAGTCGTACCGTCGGGACCATCCACTTGAGTTCTAACAGCGGAAATGTTCTGAGGGGACATTATTCCGGTGACTCACCCGAAGCCAATGCCGTTGACTGCTAGCGACCCGAACCGGACACGCACCGACGCTCGACTTTGCGGCTACGCAGAGTGCCGTGCCACCGTAATGCTGCGCGAACTGCTCAGGAGACGCTAATGGACAAGGAAAAATCCACGCGGTTTATGTTGAAGCTTGTGGGTGATGTAGGTACCACGTTGGCTGCTGGACTGCTGTTCGTTGGCGATCGCAGTGGCTTGTTCAAGGCCATGGCTGGGGCGGGTCCGTTGAGCCCCGATGCGCTCGCCGAGCGCGCCGGGGCCTCTTCCCGGTATGTCGAGGAATGGCTCGCCGTGATGGCCGGCGCGGGTTATGTCGAGCATGACCCCGCCGCCGACACGTTTGCGCTGCCGGACGAACATGCCATGTTCCTGACCGACGCTTCGTCGGAGTACTACCTCGGCGGTTTGTTCCAGGGCCTTCCCGGTTTTCTGGCGATGACGCCGCGGCTGATAACTGCATTCAAGACGGGCGAAGGTGTTTCATTCTCCGATTTTGGTGCGGAACTGCCCGGTTCTCTGGAGGCGATGAACCGCTCGCTCTACGAGAACCGCCTGGTGCGCAGTTGGCTGCCCGCGATGCCAGAGGTGGTGGCGCGCCTGCGAGCCGGAGGACGCGCGCTCGATGTGGGCTGCGGCACCGGCGTGGTGCCGGTCATGCTGGCCAAGGCCTTCCCGGCCGCGACCATCGCCGGGCTCGATTTCGACGCGCGTTCGATCGACATCGCGCGCGGCTATGCGCGCGAAGCTGGCTTGGATAAACGGATCGTGTTTCTTGCCGAGCCTGTCGAGGCTTTGCCCACCGAACCTGGTTGGGACTTCATCAGCACTTTCGACGTAATCCACGATCTGCCCGACCCTTTGGGCGCGATGAAACGCATCCGTTCTGCGCTCAACCAAGGCGGCACCTATCTGATGGTCGAGCCCAAGGTGGCCGACCAGTTGGAGAAAAACATCCAGAACCCATTTGCGCGCATGGCCTACGGGATGAGCTGCCTACACTGCGTGCCGCAATCGCTGGCGCAGGGCGGGCCTGGCCTGGGCGCCTGTTGGGGCGAAGGGCGGGCCCGCGCGATGGCACACGATGCCGGCTTTACGAGATTCGAGCGCCTCGACATTCGCAGCCTTGCCATGGCCTTTTATGCGCTGGGATCAGACGATTCGCAGGAAGTGCAAAAGCAATAGGCTCGAACGTCGGGATCTGGTCATCATAGCGGACCGGGTCCTCGGTGCCTCGGTGCGTCCTCAGAGAATTTTTCCGGAGCGATGTGGGGATCACTCGGGTTTGATGCCCGCTTCCTTGATGACCTTGGCCCATTTTGGGATTTCGCTGCGGACCAGCGCCGCAAGCTGGCCGGGAGTGCCGGTTAGCGAGTCCAGTCCCTGTTGCATCAGGCGTTCCCGGATATCGGGCAAGTTCAAAATGCGATTGATCTCCGTATTGAGTTTGGCGACGACGTCGTCCGGCGTGCCGGCCGGGGCGAACACCGCCAGCCAGCCGGTGAGATCGTAACCCGGTACCCCGGCTTCGGCCACGGTGGGAATGTCCGGCAGCAAGGTGGAACGTTTGCCGCTGCCGATGGCTAATGCCGTCAGCTTGCCCGCCTTGACATGGTGCAGGGAGGTAATGGTGTCGGTGAACATCATGGAGACGTGGCCGGCGATCAGATCGGTGACCCCCTGGGGATTGCTTTTATAGGGTACGCCGACGATGTCGATGCCCGCCATGGATTTGAACATTTCCCCATTGGTCCGGGACAAGCTGCTGCCATAGGCAAAATTGAGTTTGCCCGGATGGGCTTTTGCCAGTTGGATGAGATCCTTGACGGTGGATACCCCGAGGGAGGGGCTGACCACCAGAAGATTGGCGGCCGTTGCCAGCGGAGCTATCGGAGTGAAATCCTTCACCGGATCGTAAGGCAGTTTCACGAACAGGCTGGGGTTGGCGGCCTGCGTGGTGTTGCTGGTGAAGAACAGCGTATAGCCGTCGGCGGGGGCCTTGGCGGCAGCTTCGGCGGCAATGATGCCGCTGGCCCCCGGACGGTTGTCCACCACCACCTGTTGGCCCCAGGCTTCGGCCATCTTGGCGCCCACAATGCGGGTCAGAACGTCGGTGGCGCTACCGGCGGAGAAGGGAACGATGACCCTGATGGGCTTGCTGGGGTAGGTTTGGGCGTAGGTTGTCAAGGGGCCACTGGCGAGGGCCGTAGCCAACAAGACGACGATTCGATGAAGGGTTCTCATGGGAAGTATCTCCTGGTTGGGGAAAGGGCGGTGGAAGCGACGCTCTACCTTGATGTTCGCTTCCTTGAAGACGCGTGCACATTTGGCGATTTCGGCACGATGACCCGGATGGGCTTACTGGGATGGGCCTGCCGACCGGCGGCGGAGCCGGCGAAAGCCAGCAGCAGGCCGACGCCCTATAGGCGCACCACGGCCGAATTCATCGTCCGGCCTTCAAGGCCTCGGTAAAGGCCTTCAGCGCTTCACTCCCCGGCTTGCCGCGCTTGTCCATGCTCGTCACCCATTCGGTAGCGGTGGCGGCATAGATGCCCTCCAGCTCCTTCTGCTCCGTAGCCGAAAAGGTGACTATGGTGACGCCCCGCTGCCTGAGCTTCTCCAGGGCTTCCTGGGCATCCTGCTCCATGTGGGCGCACAAGCGGCGGGTGGCCTTCTCCCCGGCATCCATAATCGCCTTCCGGATCGGGGCCGGAAGTTCCTTCCAGCGTTTCTCGCTGATGCTATACGCTCCCACCGTACCGCCGAAACTGCCGCTCGAGCTTGCGTATTTGATCAACCCCTCCATTTTGTAAGCGAATAAGGAGGCGTGGGTAAGCATCACTCCGTCAATGGTTCCCCGGGACAGCGCCTCATATGCATCCGGCGCGGAAATCTTCACCGGCACCCCCTTCAAATGACGCACCAGGAACTCCATGGAACTGCCTACAGTGCGGATCTTGGCTCCCTCGATCTCCTTCAATGGTGCAATGCGCCTTTGGGCCATCATGAGTTGGTAAGGGGGAAAAGCGAAACCCCAAATCGCCCGCACGCCGGCTGGGCCGTACTCCTGTTTGGCGAAAATCCCTTCCTGGGCTAGCTTCATGTAGGCGATGCCGCCGGCGCAGGATGTTTTGGGATCGCCCATCCCCGGAAGCTCTGCTACGGCGGACAAAGGCATTTTGTCGGAGACATAGCCCGGCACCACTAGGCTGACATCGACCACCCCGGATTGAATCAACGCCAACTGATCCTTGGCCTTGCCCAATTGTTCCGACGGATAGTATTCGAGCTTCACCGCTCCCCCGGCCGCCTTCTCGACCTCGGCTATCCAAAACTTGACGCTATCGTATACGAAATGGGTGGGAGGAAATTGGTCGGAAACCCGCAATATCAGTTTCTCCTGAGAGAACACGGCGCTGGTGCCACTCAGAAGCATCCACAACGCCAAACCTTTGCATAGCAGCTTCATTCTCTACCTCCAATTGCTCAAACACGGGGCGGAAGTACCCCTGATTTTCCAATGGTGACGCTTAACGGGCGGACGGCAAAGCTTCCCAAAAAGCTTTTCGCGTCTCCAATCCGGGTTTACCCCGCTTGGCCAATTCTGCGCCCCATTCTTCGCTACGAATGAAAGACATGGACGCTCTCCTCGAGATTAGATGGTGCCATTCGCCTTGAACTTGGCCACCGCCTCGGCGGTATAGCCGAGCAGGTCAATATATACTGAATCATTGTCTTCACCGAGCGCCGGCGCGGGGTTCAGCCTCGGTGACGGTGAATCCGAGAACTTGATGAAGTTGCCAAATGTCTTCAAGCGGCCGAGTATTGGGTGCTCCGTCTCCACGAAGGTCTCGCGCTCTACATATTGAGGGTCACTCAGGATGTCTTGCAAATCCAACACCGCTCCAGCGGGAACGCCGTGTTTATTCAACTCCTGCTCTACCTCATGCTTGGTCCTCGTGCGCGTCCAGGAATTGACGATTTCGTCCAGTGACTCCTTGTTTTCTCGGCGGGCGCTTGGCGTAGCAAAGCGCGGATCCGACTTCAGTTCGGCGCGGCCCAATATTTCCAACAAGCTATTCCACCAGTTGTCCTGAATGGCCGTCAGCGCACAATAGCCGTCTGAAGTTTCGAACACGCCCATCGGTGCGAGCCCCGAGGTCTGGCCACTGCCCTGGCGCTCAGGAACACGGCCGCTTGCATAGTATGCCGCCAGGTTGATGGCCAATGAGCCTACGGCGGCGTCGTGCAGCGATACCTCGATCCTTCGCCCGCGCCCGGTTCTTTCCCGCTGATACATCGCCGCCAATGCTCCGGCGAGGAGGTGCAGGCCGGCGAATGGATCGGTAACTGCTGCGCCCAAGCGGCATGGCGGACGATCCGGGTAGCCGTTAACGCTCATGAGCCCCGACTTGGCCTGTACCGCAATATCAAGTGAACTCCAGTCCCGATAGGGACCGCTACTGCCGTAGCCCGTCGCGGTTGCATAGATCAGCCTGGGATTGATCTCCTGCAGCGTTTCCCATGAGAACCCGAAGCCTTCGACGATACCATACGCATAATTTTGCACGAAGATATCGGTTCGTCCCAGCAGTTGCCTGAATATGTCCTGTCCTTCCCGCGTGCGCAGGTCCAAGGTGATGGACTTCTTGCCATTATTCAAGAGAGCAAACATATGGCTGGTGCCGCCGCGGGCGTCAATTCCACGGCTCAGTTCGCCGCGGGGTGATTCGACGTGAATGACCTCCGCGCCCATATAGGCCAACAGTTGCGTGGCATAGGGGCCCAAATAGGCTAGCGTGAGATCCAGCACTCGTATTCCCGCCAGCGCTTGCTCCATCCTACAGACCCTCCTTAGCAAGGCCCAAAGTATCCTCGTGCGTCACGCCGAAATGACCAGACTATTTCCGGGCCGGTCTAGTAACTACGCAGCAAGCCATCGGGGTCAACCTCCTCGCGCAGCACACGCAGTTCCTCCTCGGTTGGAGGCTCGGTAATCGGCACGCGTTCAGGCACAATGAGATCAAAACCCGTATTTGCCAGCACTTCATCGACCGTGTGTCCTTCGTGGACCGAGTGCAGGCGCATGCGCAGTGTGACGGGGTCGAAATCCATCACCGCCAAGGGCGAAACGCATAGCCTGGGACCCTCGTTCCTGAGGCCTGCCATTGCCTTGCTCTCCGGGCCTTGGAGGTTGCCCGGCACACTGATGAAGTCGACCTTGTCGACAAACACCCGACGGTTGTGGACCATCGGATACAAATAGAAGCGCTTCGAAGTCACTGCAAAGGACACATTCGCGAGGGCGGGGCCCCTGAAAGTGGGACGCTCTACGCTCCCAAGCAGATGGAGATTGACGTTCCCATACTTATCGATCTGAATGCCGCTGTGAAACCAGAAATCTAGACCTTTGTGGGAGCTGCCAAAAAGTTCCAGAAACCCTTCCTCGGCTTCTGCTCCATAGTGGTAGCGGTGATCCGAGACGGATGCGTAGAGGCGTTTAGGCTTGGGGTTGACGACCAATTCACCACAAATACTGAAGTTGGGGGCATGCAGGCGCCGTGCAAGAAACATTGCGGCATTCGGTACCGCGGCAGCAATTCCCGCGGCGCCTTTTTCACCGTCGCTGATGTCCCGGGCCAAGATAATGGCCATCAACTCGACAGGTTTGCAGGCTAGACTCATCACAATTGCCGCTCCTCTTTCTCGAGCTCAACGAGCTTTCTCATGCCGCCCACCAGCTCCAAATAGCGATAGATCGATTCCGGTTCATCGACATAGCGGCGCAGATAGCTCTTAAACACCTCCGGGTTCCGCCCGGTTCTCTTAAGTTCCGCAGCCTGCCAGTACTCGGCGATGTGATCATCGTCCGTCGAATAGACGGACGGCGAGGCAGTCGGATGCGCGCCATACGGGATCTCCACCACCTTGTGTATGTACACACAGGGTATGGTTGTCCGATAGGGATCCTGCATGATCGTTTCTGGGCTGACGATCTTATCGACGCTCACAACGACCGTCTTGCCTGCCTTGGCAAGGAGTTGGTCAACAGAGCGGAACGCGCCATAGTTCCTGATATTGCCGAAAGGATCGCTCTCGGCCGCGTGTAAAAGAACAACATCAGGAGCGATTGGTTGGACAGCGTAAATGTCTTCATCCCCAAAAGGTGGGGTGAATTTCTTGATGAGGGGGTTGTACTTGACCTCATCCGTTCCTTTCAGCGCTGCGATCGGGAAAAACGGCAAACCCAATGCAGCCGCCATCAGGCCGCCCACCACAGTGAGAACATCCAAAATATGAGCCTTGACTAACCCTCCCTCTACTGCTTCACGGAAATTTGGAGCTAAGCCGTGGGATTCGAACGTAATGGCCGGAATGAAGGTTTCTTTCACCAAGCCGGCGCCGATCAACAGATCAACATCATAGCCGGCAACCGGTCCGGAATAGACGGAAAGATCTCCGATTCGACGTTTGACGACTTCCCGAAGCAAGGCGACCGGCCGCGATTCGTGCAGGGCACCACCAAGGCCGAGTTTGCATCCCGGCTTAATCAGGCTCACCACCTCGTCGACAGAGGCAATTTTTGTGCTCCGCTTCTTGTCCTTGCCTAATCTTCCAGTGTCCGGAAATTGCGGCTTATCTGTATGCGATGGGCCCACTTCGCCTCCTGCGTGATTTCCATCGGAAAGTTGTCTTGTCCATTATCCCTAGCTGCCCCACAAATATAATAGACGGTGATTACTCGACTTTGAAATTGGTCTCTTTCACGACTTTGGCCCATTTGGCGACTTCCACCCGAATGAGATTGGCAAACTGTTCCGGTGTACTACCCACCGGTTCGTAAGAGATGCTGGCGAATCGTTCTTTCACGTCCGGCATGGCGACGATTTTGGCGATTTCCCCCTGCAACCGATTCACGATTTCATTGGGAGTGCCGGCCGGAGCGAGGATGCCGACCCAGGAAGCTACATCTACTCCCCGAACGCCGACGTCATCGAGAGTTGGGACATCCGGGAGCAGGGCCGAGCGCTTGGGAGCGAGAATCGCTAAAGCCCGGAGCTTGCCGGCTTTCACCTGGGACAGGGCAGTGAACGGATCGAAGGTCAGCGAGACTTCTCCGGCCAGCAGTGCCGTCAGTTGCGGCCCGGTGCCCTTGTAGGGGATGGCCACGATATTGGTGCCGGTGGCCGACTTGAACAACTCGCCGGTAAGTTGGATCAGACTGGTGCCGGAGGAAAAGTTGATCTGACCGGGCTTGGATTTCGCCAAGGCGATAAACTCTTGGATGGTCTTGGCCGGTAGCGATGGATGGGCCACGACCATAATGGGCAGGTTGGCCACTAGGGACACCGCCGCGAAATCCTTCAGGGGATCGTAGGGCAGCTTGTAAATGCTGGGATTCAAGGTGTGGGCACTGGCCACCGAGGCCAGCAGGGTGTAGCCGTCGGGAGCGGCCTTGGCGACAATGTCGGTGCCGATAATGCCGTTGGCTCCGGGCCGGGAATCCACCACCACCGACTGCTTCAACACCTCGGTCAGTTTCTGCGCGACGATCCGCGCCACCACATCGGTGGCCCCTCCGGAAGAGAAAGGGATGACCAGGCGAATCGGCTTGCTGGGGTAGGCATCACCCCAGGCGGCAAGCGGCGTCAAGCAGCATACGTATGCCAGCAGGACAAGGCAACGGCGAAAAAAAGGCGCCATGCTTTCCTCCCGGTTGGTTTATTGAGTGGGGCGATGTTGGCATCGAAAACGCCCGGATTGGTCCATTCTATCGGAAGCCGGTTATCGGAACAATCTTCTGTCGGGAACAATCCGTGAATTGTCTGTTGTCAGTCTGTTGTCAGTCTTGACTCAGGGATCCAGATTAGTGCAATATCCCGATTCCCGCGGCGTGGGCCGGTTCAAACGGCGTGCCTACGGGCGAAAAAGTGTAACATTCGCCAAGTCTGCCAAACGTATGTCAGCCGACAGCCGACCCCGATCCGAAAGTGAATGCCGCCCGAGCCTATACCGAAGGAGAGATGCGTGACTGTTCGAGTCGAAACCGAAGCTGGCGTTGCCAAGGTCATCCTTGACAATCCCGAGCGACTGAACGCGCTCAACGCGACGATGAAGGATCAACTGATCGACGCGTTCCAGGGCTTCGCAGAGGACGATGCCGTCCGGGCCGTCGTCTTGACGGGCGCCAACAAGGCGTTCTGCTCGGGCGCCGACGTCACCTCGATGGGCCAGTTGGACGTTCGCAGCGGCCGTCGGAGACTGCATACCGCCCACACGCTGATCCGCGCGATGATGCACCTGGAAAAGCCGATCATCGCTGCCGTCCGCGGGCCGGCCGTCGGCATCGGCTGGAGCCTAGCGATGGCGAGCGACTACATCGTCGCGTCGCCGACGGCGAAGTTCGGACAAGTCTTCAAAAAGATCGGTCTGGCTCCGGACGGCGGCGCCGTGTTCCTGCTGACCCAGTACGTCGGCGTACTGCGCGCCAAGGAACTGGTCATGTCGGCG
>Ga0209514_10009551_pt1 | contig 10648 bp, 7 predicted proteins | sample Subgrocontami58m_FD_187452 | JGI IMG/M metagenome (GOLD analysis project Ga0209514, IMG submission 187452) | Subsurface groundwater microbial communities from S. Glens Falls, New York, USA - GMW37 contaminated, 5.8 m (SPAdes) (version 3) | ecosystem: Environmental > Aquatic > Deep subsurface >...
AACAACGGCGCGGGCGGTTGGGTTAAGTTGAACATCGTCATCCGCCAGCGTGAGCTAGTAACTGCCGCACAGGGTTGGACAACTCTGCCGATGAAGTTATTCTATTGGAACGATGCGGCGAAATCTGGGACGGGTGACTGGGTGGAAATGGAAGTGGCTGCGCTCTACAACGCCGACAAGTGGATTGAATTGCCGGCGAACATCGGGTCAACGGTGTTGACACTGACGAATGCCGAGCGGCGCGCGCTGACTACGGTGAACTTCGTGGGTGTCTTCGCGCTGGTGGTGGAGCCGTAAGCGCGACACAAAAAGCTTTTTCCACGAGCCGTCCGTTGTTTGGGCGGCTCGTTTTGTTTATTTTCATCGCGGGAATACCCCGCTGCTTGCAGCGGGGATGAAAGCGAAAAGGTTTTGGGTTTGGCTTTTAGATACCGCGCGGCTTGCCGCGCGTGTAGTTCATTGTTTACCAGATTCGTGTTTACCATTGCTGATCATGTAGTAGTTTGCAACTCTATCGTTGGTGAATACTTCGTTCGCGACGTACTAGCTGTCACACTGTACTTCGCAGAGTTCGCCGCGAGACGGTAGTTTTTCCTTTTGCGTTGCTTTTTTAAATGTTTGCCTTCCGAAGCAACCAATGAAACAAACGCACAACATCGCCGATGACTAAATAATGAGCACGTTGTTCGGCGCCGCTTCGAGCACCATCGAGCAATGACGGATTAGGTCGGACAGGGCGGAGTAATGTCTGCGCGTTTTCCTTGTTGTATTCTGCAATCAATTGTCGCACCCGACTGCGATCAACCCCCAACAACTCCGCCAGAGTAATCACTGAGATGTGCGCGTTTTGGCGGTTAAGCGGCGTTCGCCATTGCTCCAGCAGTTTGACGGTGTCCAGATCCAATAAATGCAGATACGATCCAATGGTGGTTGTGGGTAATGAATGACCGATCGCTGCTGCGACAGGGCGGACATCATCTGTATCCGCTTCCAGTTGATTCGCAAAATATTTTCGTAAGGAATGAAAAGAAAGGATCAAGCCCTCGGCTTCCTCTTTACGGTAACCCAGCTTCGCAAGCGCCTCACCGATCGCGCTCGATACGTCTTGTGGCTCAAGAGCCTTCCCCAAAGGATCCACTAACAATGGCGCAGAAGGACCGCTCGCTTTTCGCGACGCATAAAGGTCTTGAATCTCTTGGCGAAGCTCTGAGGGGATATCCACATAGCGGCTCTTGCCGCCTTTGGAGTTCCAAACGATAACGTGAGACAAACCATGGAGGACCACGTCCCCAACTTCCAAATGACACGCCTCACTGACTCTCAGCCCCAGATTTGCCCCAAGTTTTGCCGCCCACAAATAAGGCACTGACAACTCGCGAAATAATTCTTCCACTATTGTTTCCGTTAAAACGCGTACGGGTTGAATGACATATGACAGCCGCACCCGCGCCCATTGAATGTCCGGCACTGTTAAACCATTGGACCCTAAAAATTTCCAGAACTGCTTCCACGCCGCTCGCGTAATTTGCGCTGTGTTATAGCCACACGCCTCCAACACGGCTTGTAGAATTTCAGTGTTAATTTTATGCACGGGGACACCAGGGAATTCTCTGATCACCCGCAAGACCGCTGTCCAATAAGCGCGACGTGTGCCGGGCTCAATGCGTTTCGATTTTTCTTTAAATAACAAAATCTGCCAACGGATTAGCCAGCCCAGGTTAAAAGCTGGAATCTGCGCAGCCGCCACGGGCTCCGCCGCCGTCACCGCCTTACTCCAGCTGTCTAATTGCGAAACAATCTGCGGCGGGGGATCTCGATTGAGTTTCAAGATGGTACTGCGCCACTGATCAAGCACAAAATCATATGCCAATAGTAATTCGTCATTCACCTCAAAACCGGACGGAAGGACAGCGGGCTCTTCAGTGCCGCTCGTCTGAGTCTTAAAGGCGGCGTGCCAGTATGCGGCAGCCGGTATGTCCACCTTTTGTTTATAGAGAATCTCGATCATCTGATCGGCTGGAACCGGCGCGCACCTCAATCGCCCACTCAGCACCGCTAAATTTGGGTTTGGGAGTACCTGCTGCAGATCGAGGCGGATACAGTGCGCCAACTCCGTCACTGTGAGTGGCGGCACCCCGGCCTGTATGCAAATCGATTTAAGGAAAACGGCGAATCGTCTCGTATATTTTTCGTCAATCCAAGGCAGCAGAACCCCCGTTTGTTTTTTGGCGCGAAAGACAGCGGCGAATAGAAAAACGCTAACGAGTAGCGGCATGCGGAACCAAGTGTATGCCCGACCGCTGCGGCTGGTTAAGCGGATGACTAAACCCGGACTCTCGGCGCCGTTTACCCAAAGGGAGAGCAGCACATCTTCAAAGCGCAGCTTGGCAAGCACTTCCAGAGGATGTTCATCACAGATGCCGGCGCAAATCAGCCACAGCGTCAACCAATGATGAAAATCGTCCGTGGGTGAGGGCACCGAGGAAATGGGCAGAGAGGTGAGCGTCAGTGAACCATTGAGGCTGGTTAACCTATCAGCCAACCAGCCGATCAACTTCTGATAATCAGCTAAACGGTAGCGGCGCAGCTTATCAATGGAAACGGTCAAGCGTCGCCGGTGTTGCGGTGGTATAGCCAATTCTGGCACTTCTGTTAACCACCCTTGGGCGTGCCAATACTCTGCCACCCGTATCAGGCATCGCTTATAACGGCGGCGCGTTTCGTAAGTGTTGAACTTTTTCAAGAACTGATTCCAAATAGGGTTCCAAGCGGCACGGGGTAAACCGTTGACAGAATTGTTTTCCCCCCAAGTGAGGGGCAGTTTTCTCAAAGCGAGGCGCAGTAGCTTGGTCGTATTTTTTATTTCCCCTAACTTAATTTCTTTTGTGAGGTCAGCTAACAAAACATCAACGGGTTGGGTCGGCATGTTCGTTCTCCATTTTCCAGCCGATTTTTATAGCAAGGTTGCTGGTGAAATCCATATATTGGGACCAAGATGCCGAGAGCGTGTTTGGTAGATAAAAATTGAACGTTTCGCACCCGGCGCTTTGGTGTCCCAGGATCGCTTTAATCACACTGAGGGGCAAACCGCCTTCGAGCATCAGGCAGAATATTAAATGTCGGCCAGCGTGCCAACGCGGAAATGGCACGCCGAGATTCAGCAGTGCCCGCCGAATCGCCTCGGCGTCTGCTTTGACTTTCTGCCCGGAGTAAATGAAATAAAAAGCTGGTCCAACGGTATCGGTGGATAGCAATGCCCGGACAAGAGGCAACAGAATAGGCGGCAGTGGGATCTTCCGGGAGGCGGTGGTCCACCGATTGGATTTAGTCTCGGGCAGAGTTAACCACGACATTGCTTGTCCGAGCCACTGCCCATCCAGATCGACTTGGACGGCTTGGAGTTCGCCCGCTTCTGAAATGCGTAGTCCGCAGAATACTGATAAGCCTAAGAGGAGTTTGAGCAGGCGTGCATTGTGTTGCGCTTCGGTGTTGGACGATCTGTCAATCTCAGATTCAATCGCAGCAAATAGATCCTGAACGACGGACAACAGTGGTCGATAGGGAGAGCCGAAATATATGTGGGGTAATGACTGAGGAGTGCTAGAGCAATTAGGAATTGCCTCCTCGAGTGTCTGTAAAAACTTCCAGACCCGATCCATGGCAGTACGGTATTGTTCGGCGAGGAGCTGTGGAGTGAGGGTGGTGTAAAACAGTGGAGTCCGAAGCGATGGGCGCCATTGTTCTGAAACGAAGGCGGCTAATAGCGGATCCATCTGCCCAATGCGCTCCAGCAGAGTCGTGCAGGCCAGGCGCAAACGACTCTCGGTGATTGCTGGTTGATGTGAAGATTCTTTGCGGATATCGTTTGTTAACCAATCGAACACGGCTGGCAATTTTTCCAAAGCACCGGCGAACAATGTTTTGCCAGGTGCTGTGCGCCGCGCCATTTCTCTCCACCAAGGGACGAGTTGGGTAGGCAACGGCAGTATCCACATCGCGCAGATGGGTTCGAAGAGGTCTGCCGTACGCAGAGGAGATTTCGGCAAATTTGGAATGGCCTCGGGTCGGTAGGCGATGGCATCCATCTCTGTCACATAACGCGGAGTGGAAACCGGATCTGTGCCATTAGTGATGTCACTCCAATTGCCTTGCGTGATCCCGCAAAGCCAATCCGAGGTGCGCCCGGTGAGCATGATACTGAGCGTTAGGGCGCGTATCCGTAAGCGAGCGTCATCAAGCGAAACAACATCGTCGGCCGACATGAGTCTGCAAGTCTTGGCTACATGATTTGGGTGAGTGCTGTTCCAGGACGCTAGCGAAAGGTATTCCTTCATTACCGCAAGTTCTTCGCTATATATACCCGGGGCATATTCGACTCCTTCGGCATCATGAATCTCATCGAGGGCGCTGCCGGGATAAAGGCTACGCCGTACCTGATGCTCAATTTTTTCCAGCTGCTCGACACGGAAGCCATCAGGAGCATCATCGCTTTCGGGGAGATCGTCATCCATGTTCATCAGGCGCTCTAAACGGCTGAGTTGATCGATCTCACCTGCGCCTAATTGCGCTTGACGGGATTGGGCTTTTGCCCAACCAGGGTGATTCAAGAGTTGGCAAACATCCTCGAAGTAAATTTTTAGAGTTCGTCGCATCAGTTTGTCGCCCCGTTTGAGCTTAGGCAACGTGCGGAAAGCCCGAAGAAGTAAATAGCCGCACACCTTCTCATGTTTCTGCGCGAGGGCTTTTGCGAATAAGTGGGAAGGCAGGTACTTGAGGACGCGTAGTCCAGAGACCAGAGCGTCCAAAGATTTCTGAGCCGCCTTCGTGTTTTTCCAACCGGTGCGTTCGAGAGAGGCGATCAACCCGATTTGTAGATCCACTGCTAGCGATTCATAGATGGCAACGCTTGCGAATTTCGCGTGTATATCCCACAGCAGGTTTTCGTTGCGAGGTGGTTTTGCTGTCAGTTGGGGAAATCTCGTAGTAACGTCTAGGGAAAGCAGTGCCGATTGCAGTATGTCTAAGAATTTGGCGGATTGGTTATTCTGGTGAATAAAAGGCTGAAGCACAGCGCACAGGAGTATCTGGTCGCTACCAGTGTGTTTGAAACCTAACCCAGTTATGTTGCCGTAAGGCGAGAGTAATCGTAGCGCAGGTAAAATTCCCTGCGCGATTTCAGCCGCTGACATTCCAGTCATTTCTGGAAGTTGGCGTTTGTGAATTTGAACTGCTGCCTTCTCAGCCAGATGCTGGAGTTGTTCCGAAATTAGTTGGGTGGGGGGCAAAGCTTCCGCAGGAATGAATTGAAATGGCATAATTGGATTCTCCAAATTCAGTTTCGCCTCGCTAACGAGTTCTCTGGACTCTGTGTAAACGCCTCGCTCGATAGTGGTTAGATATGCATCGCGGAATTGGTCACCGCAAAAAATGCAGAAACGGCTTGCATTCCGACACACTTACCAGTGACAAAATGATGGTCAAACCGTCTCTGGGCGGCTGATCTCCCATATGGATCGCACTCGCAATTGGCACGACTCCGCCATGCTTTCTTCACCATCGAGTATTTGACACCGCCCATTGAAATTTTTGAAAAAGTTGCGAGGCTAACAAGTTGTCTGTTTCCCAAATAATTACTACTTGAAGCGTGCTTTAGCGCCCCCCCAAGAAATTTGACGCGGGGTTTGTTGCTTGAAATTTTCGCCCGATGAAAACGAATCTCGGCAGTTATCTCATTTGTTTGAAGCCTACAACGCAATCCAATGTCCGTGGTTTTCTAGACGATTATCAACAACAATAGACGGTCTATGTCAATCAGTGCGTTTGTATGGCATCTTCTTTGCCGATATGTTAACTGGGAGAACCCATCAATACTGGTTGGGTCGAAATCAGGTAATATGCAAAAGCGCGGCAGAATCCAGCTAGGGTGGATTACCTCAGCGATGACCTTCAGATTAAGGAGACAACAATGAACATTACGGTGATTGTTCGCGAAGCAGAAGAAGGCGGGTATTGGGCAGAAGTACCCGCCATTCCCGGATGCGCGACTCAAGGAGAAACGATGGAAGAGCTCTTTGAGAATTTGCGCGAAGCAATAGCAGGGTGTTCGTCGGTCAATGTGGAAGTGCCGAATTTATCCGAAACAGATTAGATACTTGAATTTGTTCTATGAAATCTATTTCAGACAAAGAATTGGCTTGTATCTTGGAGAGACGCAGCTAGGAACTGGTTAAAATCGGCTTGCTTAAATATCTTCTCAAACAAGCGGGACTTACCGATGAAGATATTTAACACAATGGCCAACCGCATGCAGTAAAACAGAAACGCCTTCAATATCGAGGGCGTTTCTTTGTGTCCTTTTCGCGATTTGGGATTGCCGTTATTATCAAAAAGCAGTTGCTCTATGTCCTAAACCGCGATAAGATACAACTGTAGTGCGCTCGTTCGATTACTGAGAGAATGAGTCACTTTGCAAAACAATAGGTGTTTTGCTCTTAAAAATCTAATCGTAGTCCCCCAGGTTCTGTGAGACTACGACCCCCAGGTGACCGAAATTCGCGGACCCGGTGGACTAGAGTTAGCGATTCGCCAGTGACCACTCATAACCCGGAGGTCGTTGGTTCGAATCCAACCCCCGCTACCTCCAAGACACCGTAGACCGCAAGGCTACGGTGTTTTTGTTTGCCCGACGGTCTTTGGTTCAATGTAGTCCCCCTCACGGAGGAAAATTTTATGAACCAAAGACCTCAGGGCTTTTTGTTGGCTAAAGCCATCGAAGGCTTCTTGCAGTTTAAGACTGCTGAAGCCCTCAGCCCGCGCACGATAGAAAGTTACAAGAAACATCTCGAGCAGTGGCTTGACTATGCTGGCGACGTCAAAGTGAGTCGCCTCACCACGGCTAATGTGCGCGCTTACCTGGCGTACATGTTCACTGAATTCGTCCCGCGGCGGATCGCGGGCGGAACGCAACCCCTCAAACCTAAATCGATCCGCAACATTTGGATCACCCTTTCCTCTTTCTTCACTTGGGCCAGTACCGAATTCAACATCCCCAGCCCGATGAAAGCGATCCCCGCGCCCAAATTTGAAACCGCGCCAGTAGAACCTTTCACTCGTGAGCAGGTCGAATCTTTGCTTAAAGCCTGCGACTATTGTGATGAAGCCAAGACTGAAAATCGCAAACACTTTGTGATGAGGCGCGCTACCAGCTATCGTGATCGCGCCATTATCGTCATGTTGTTGGATACTGGTCTGCGCGCCTCGGAGTTGTGTGCTCTCACGATCAGTGATGTTGATATGAAGTCGGGTAAGGTGACACTTAAGCATGGATCTGAGGGCGGCGCGAAAGGTGGTAAGGGACGCACCGTACGCGCTGGCAAATCTGCGCGCCGCACTTTGTGGCGTTATCTGGCGGGGCGCGAAGACGCTGATGATCCACGCGCGCCTTTGTTCGTAGCGAAGAATAGTCGTTACTTTAATCGCGACTCGCTGCGCCAAGTGATCGCCGCATTGGGCCAAAAAGCTAAAGTGCCCAAATGCCATCCACATCGCTTTCGTCACACGTTCGCGATTACCTATTTGCGCTCCGGCGGCGACGTGTTTACTCTTCAAGAGCTGATGGGTCATAGCACGTTGGAGATGGTGCAGCATTATGCTCGGTTGGCAGAGCGCGATGTGGATGAGGTGCATAAGCGGGCAAGTCCGGCAGATAATTGGCGTCTCTAATCACTTCGCTAAACGCTCGACTAAGATACTAACAGCTCGCGGAATATCTCCAGGCGCCACCGTCTGTAAATGGATGTATAAATCGCTGTCGGGTGAGGGGAAACCAGAGGGTTTGCTCGACAGCGATAAAATCCGTTCGCGTTGTTCTTGTTGGGCCAACCCTGCATAGATTTCGTCCGTCGTCCTGATATTGCGATGCATTAAGTTTCGACTGACGGCTTGGTAATCAGCCATATCCTTTGAGCGTTGCAGACCGAAAACAGCATTCCCGTGGCGGAATTTATGCGAGGAACGATAAGGCAGTTTGCTGATCTCGAAAATATTCCGCAGACCCCTATTCAGATTTCCTACGCGGTTTTTCCCAGGACGTTCGGCTGACATCTTGTATTCTCCCCATTGGCTGATAAGAGGGGTATACCACATCGCCGTAGGTGGTAGTTGGGAACGTATGAAAGTATCCCAGCGACGCACCACGTCCAATAGATCAGATATGTTGAGCAGAATAGTTGTGGCAGCCTGACCCCGTTTAGTATCTACTCCGAGTTCCGGCCATTGGCGGATGGATAGTGTGTTTAGGTCAACTGTTTCTAACGACAAAGTGCTAAATGCTCCGCCGCGTGCCCCCGAAAGAAATAACATCACGGCTGCCGCTTGATCTCGCCAACTGGGAAGATGGTGGGCGAGATCCAGGCTAGCAATCTTTTGAATCTCTTCGACTGAAACGTACACATGCTCAGTTGGTGCCGCCTCCGGACGCCGCCCCGGTGTGAGATCCTCGATCCAATCCGTAGGTAAGCCGCGAAACTCAGTCGTCAAATGTGTTTTCGCCCATAAGAAAAAACGGTGGGCGACCTGTAAAGTTTTGTGACGCGTCGCAGCCGATAAAAGCTGACCGTTTTGTTCCCGCCGCCGCGTGTCTAAAAACTTTTGTAACGTTGGTTGAAGCGTGTGTGCTTGCGGCAACGGGGTTTCGTCAGCCCAAATTAAGACGGTTTTCAGATAGGACTTGTAGCGCATGGCTGAGTCGAACCCTACTCTGGGTCCGCCCTCTACCTTCTTAACAAATTTTGTCACCCATAAATAGTTGTTGTGGTCGATCATGCCCGTTCATCCTTTCAGTTTGTTTCTTGTGCTTTGGCTGCTTTGTTCACCTTGTGACCGCAAGCTATACAAACGCCGCGATAGATGATTTGTTTGCCGCGTTGGGAATGTACGATGGCATCCTTGAAAACCGTCACCGCCTGGCAATGGAAACAATACGTCTCATTAGCGGCGATCTTTTGGCGTGCAGGTTTCTGCCGTTGCTGCTTAATCCACTGCGCCACGACGTGTCCATCAAACCATAAATGCCCACGCGCATCGCGCCGATGAGGCAAACCCAGAGTGATCCAGTGTTTCAACGGAAGTTTTTCCGGGTTGTCCGTCCCAAGATCACTTAGCTCTGCCACCAGTTCACTGGACGTGTACCACATGTGTAACAGTCCTGGCGCACGGACAATGACAGAGCTTGGAAGTTTGATACGTCTCATAACGGTTATCACTCGCTTCGGTGGCTGTGTTCAAAATGAATTTGAAATCTGTCTAATAAAATTCGATGTTAAAGAGTCTGCGAGGGATTTCTTATTCGCGCTGGCTAACCACAAGCCGCGTTCGACGAGTGCGATGCTGATGAATGTGAGGGCGATGAATGTCATGTCCGTAATTCCTTTCTATAGTCATCATAGTGATTTAAAGCCCTTGAATTTGTTCAAATACTTGCATGTCCAAAAGCTACAGCTATGCGCTCGTTTTCTAAACGTTTTCCTACCTGTAGGTTTCAACGAGCTGACGAAACAGACCGGCCAAGTATCGATTGGGCAGGGCAGTACTCGAGCCAGATTAGCTTCATCGCCTCGCACATTCTAAGAATTGCAACGTTGGAAAATGGGATAGCGACCCGGCGCACTTGTCAATGACCAAAGAGATTGCGCCGCACCCCGCACTTTGCAAGTGGTTTGGGACAAAATCAGGACAGAGATTGTAAAATTCCAATGTTGGAATTTGGGTGCGGGCCGAGGGTTTTCGTGGCGCGGCAGAACGATCCTAGCGACAAACCCTTAAGTGAACATCCCGGCAATTGTAATTTTTTGAAATTAACTTGAACGTTCGCGGAGACGTACCGCCAGTGAGGCGATTAGGTGACAAACCGGCCGTTGGCAAGGCGTTTAGGAAAAAAACGGGAAGGAGATTGGAAAAGTTCAACGTTGAACGGGGGGTTCTCGGCATGGCAGAGCGGTGCTGGCGGCGAATCCTCCAGCGTTTAGTTTTGTTGAACGAAACTTGATTGCTTCGGCAAGCAGGAAAGAGATTGGAAAATTACGACGTCGTAAAATGAGGGCGGGGGCGTAGTTTATGACGGACGAATCCTTTAGCATATTCGGCAAGAATCACGTATCGCGTTTATGAACGACACCAGCTGTCGGTGATGGCACAAACGCCAATGCAATTTACTTTCGCGTTGGCGTTTGTATTCTGGTGATCATGCCGCGGCAACATATCACGTCGCGTGCATTCCCTGCTACAAAACACGATGTCTTCGTGTGTGTTGGCACAGGAAAACCCCCTGTAAACCCAGTATTGAATTGCTCCTATTAGGAGACTTGGAAGTGAGAAAAACTCTTTAAAGCAAGGCGAAACTCGTGGACTACTATTATGTAATCAATATATTTTAAGTTTATCTTGGTTTTAAAGATTCTCCAGCCTTTTGACTCTCATGGCTTACGGCGCACAGATCAAACAATCCTTTGGAAAGTGAATGCTAGTGTGTGGTTGTTATAGTAAAGACAATGCCTCATCTTGCTATAGCTCGATCAATCTTCTTCTAACGATTTACTCCTTGGTTCGAGTAAGACGATCATTTTAGTTTTAGAGCAAACGAATCAGATTC
>Ga0209514_10009552_pt1 | contig 10646 bp, 6 predicted proteins | sample Subgrocontami58m_FD_187452 | JGI IMG/M metagenome (GOLD analysis project Ga0209514, IMG submission 187452) | Subsurface groundwater microbial communities from S. Glens Falls, New York, USA - GMW37 contaminated, 5.8 m (SPAdes) (version 3) | ecosystem: Environmental > Aquatic > Deep subsurface >...
TGGCGGAGGCCGACCCCAGCACGCCCGCCATGATGGCGGGGACGAGGGTTTTGGCAGGACGCAATTTGGCGAGCGATCCTTCAAGCTTTTCCTCCAGCCGCGCGCGCATTGCGGCCCGGGCGCGGTGCAGGCGCACGCGCAACGCCGTTTCAGAGATCCCCAGCGCCTCCGCCGCTTCCGTGCCGCATTTGCCCTCGAGATAAAACAGCACAAGACACTCGCGGTGCGCGCCAGGCAGCTCGGCGAGCGTCTGGCGCAGGGTCTCCGGCGTGTAGAGCGCATCGGGTTCGCCAGCGGAATTGTCAGCCGTGGAGGCTTCTGGATTCTCCATCGCCCAGCGTTCGCGTTTGTTGAGTTCGCGGCGGTGACGCAGGCCAAGGTTGATGGCGACGCGCCGGGCGATGGTGTTGACCCAGCCGGCGAATTTCGCGCCGTCACCGAGCAACCACAGCCGCTGGTAGGCGCGGATGAACGCCTCCTGCGTGGCCTCTTCCGCGAGCGCGGCGTCACCGAGGCGGCTCCACGCGACGGCATAGACGCGGCGTTCGTGGCGCTCGACAAGCTCGCGGTAGCGCTCGGCGTCGCCGCCTTGCACCGCAGCCACAGACGCTTCGTCCCGCTGCCTGCTTTGATCTGCGCTGTCGGTCATTTCGGCTTGCATCATTTAACCGGAAGACAGCGGCAAAAGGAAATTGTTACATGCCGAATCGCTGCTTGATGGCTGGGGACGTTCAGTAGCGCCCGAGGATGGTGTAACTTGTCTCTGCGGGGTTCGGTATCCGGACCCACTCCTTCGCCGCGTCGAAGTCGGTCCAGGTCTTCCGGTTGACCGAAACCGAGCGGAGCGGTCGCCCGGTGGGATGGCGCAGTCGGACCAGCAGGCTGGCCGGACGTCTGCGGGACGGCATCTCGATTGTGGCAGAAATCTCTCCCGTCGCCGCACGGCTTTCGAGCGTCAGGCTGAGCGGGCCGTAGTAGGTCGGCGCGCGCTGGACGCTGATGCGGTTGCCCTCCTTCAGCCATTTCCTGGGAGTGGCCTGGAACAGCAAGAGGGTGTCGTCGTCGCGCTCGTGGATGAGCATGTGGCGGTAGAGATCGAACCAGGCGCCGTCCGTGCTTGGCGGGCCGTAGTATTGGCCCCAGGCCCAACGATGTTCGAGTGGAGAGAACTGATGATGCGAGAAGGCGCAGGCCATCATGCTGTAGAAGGCACGGATAGCCGCTTCGGGTTCGTCCCGCAGGAGATACGCGGTCGCCTGCATGTTGTACACCGGTTCGTTTGCGGCGCCCCACTGGTTGAGGAAAAGGTTGTCCTCGTGGTCATGCAACATGGCGGTGGTGAGCCATCCGCGCGGGTCAATGGCGGAGAGCCGCGCCAGGTGCAGCGGGCCGCTATCCACGTCCGTGGGATACCAGAGGTCGAGGAGGCGGCGCGGCGTCAGCGCATCGCACGGGACGTAGTTGTTCCAGGTGCCGTCCGCGAGTTGCACCACCGGGGACTTCACGCTGCCGCGCGCAAACGCGCGCTCCACGTCGGCCCGCATCTTCCTGGCAGCCGCTCCTGCCTCGTTGGCTCGCGGATGTCCAAAAGCCGCGAGCGCGCGACCAAACACATCCAGCCCCGCGACGAAGTAGGCGTTTGGAAATCCCCACGCCCGAGAGTCGTGGGTCAGGTCGTTGAGCGGCGCGACGATGAGGCCGGGGGCGTCTTTCGACGTTTGCCCGCGCGCAACCTCCGCGAGGCACCAATCCAGCGCCTTCAACGAGGCCGGCAGCAGCCGCTCGAACGAGGCACGGTCGCCCGAGAGCAGGAAGTTCTGCCCGATGGAATAGAGCATCCCCGGCGAATACACGCCCCACTCGGCGTAGCCGCTGATGCGCCCGTCAGGCTTCTGTTGGCTGCGAACCATGGCGGCGAATTCCTGCTCGGCCACGGCGAAGTGCCCGCGCAGTCCGTAGAGCATGTAGTCCACATACACAGCCTGGTTGATGGGCCAATCGGCGTTGAGCTGGCCATAAGCGAAATTTGAGTAGGGCAGGTCGATGCGGTCGTCGTCGCGGAAACGTGGCAGCATCAGCGCGTGCCAGAGGTTCGCGCGGAAGAGGTCATTCACCGCCGGCTCGGGCACTTCAAATCGCGCGCCCTGCGCCAGCCAGTCCTCCCAATAAGCAACCGTGGCCGCGCGGCTCCTGGTGAAATCGACGGCGGCAAGGTGTGGGGCGGCGTCTGCGGCCACGACGGGCGAAGCGAGCTTGAGAACGATCACGCGAGTTTCGCCCGCGGAGAGCTGGCCCGCGCAATCGAACTCAATGCGCGGATCCTTGTCGTCCGCGATGGGCGCGCGCGCTTTTACGGCCAGACCCGCATCCGGCTCGATCATCAGCCACACAGCCCCCGTCTCGCGGTCCACGACACACCAGCGTCCGGCAACTTCGCGCAGCTCGGGATGACGCTCTTTGTTCTCGGTCGCCAGGCGAAAACCAAAGCTGACGGGACCCGAGCCGGTGATGTGGATTCTGGTGAGAAAGACGCTCGCGAGTTCGCCGCGTTTCACGGGTGGCATGTCGCGAAGAGGCGCCGCGAACTGCTCGACTTCGCAACGTTGGCCGTCGTGTTCGTAGTTTGTGAGGATGACCGGCAGCCCGTTCACGATGCGCTGCCCGGTCCATTTGCAGTCTGGCCAGAGGGGATCGAAGCGGAACCTGTGCGGCGACGCAAAATCCGGGCGCACGCCTGCCCAGCGGTCCACGGCGAATTTGTAGAGCGAGCCGTGCCGCGCGACGGTGCCCACGAGGTGCCCGACCGTGCCGAGCCATCGCGTCTGCCAGGGCACGGTCCATTGGTTGGGATTGCCGATGTCCTCCCACCGCGCCGTGAACTGAGCGAGGGTCGCTTCCGGCTCGCGCTTCACACGGTCCAGCACACGCTGACCCTTCAGCGAGGCCAAATGCTCCACGAACTCCACCGGGGCATCGGCCAGCGTGACGAACAGATCGTGCTCCGGCAGCCACATCGCCTTGTGCCGGGCGAGTTGTTCGAGGCCAATAGAAAACCCCCGCGTGCCGTCGGCTGACATCAACACCGTCAATACTGGGGAACCAGGCAGGATGCCGGGGTCATCCTTCAGCCGCGCCACTTGTTCGGGGGTGCCGTGGTCGAGCAGATACGCCCAGATCTCATGAGCTTTTCGCGGGGGCTGCACCGACTTCTTCCATGACACGTCCGCCACCAGGGCATCCACGTCGCCCGCTCCCGCGCGGGTCTCGCAGACGCCGCCCTGCAACGTGTCGCCCGCCTCGAAGCTCTCGGGGCTTATTAGGGTGACTGCGACATCATTCGTCAGGAAACTGATACGGAAAGGCCGCGTGGACGTGGACTGGTGGCCCCAGGAGAGGCGCACCCGGAGATGCCGAGGCACGGAGAGCGTGACCGTTCCTTCCTCGGCCATCGCGAGGGGCATTGGAATCCGGGTGCCCAGCACCCCCAGGGCCAGTAACATCGAGAATACGCGTTGAGTTGTCATATTAAGCAATTCGCTGTTGGATGCCTCGGCGTGGCGCCACCTCGACCGAATGCTTCCTCATGTGCGCCGGACGGGCATATTCGAGCGGCACGCCGCCGGAGAACGTGGTCGCCATGTGGACGAGGAGGGGCAGCCCGTGCTTCTGACAGTAGGCGTATATGTGGCGATAGAGCGGGTCCAGGGGATGAACGCCCTGGTAGATGGGCGCCACCCTGATGCCCTGGCAGTGTAGGTCCCGATGACAGCGCTCCAACTCCTCCTCGAAGCCCGGCTGGCTGGGGTCGATGGAGGCAAAGAACACCAGTCGCTCGGGCGCCCGTTGGATATGTGCGGCGACGTAGTCGTTCGGCACGTGCCAACCCGTCGTGGCGGCTTGAATGCCGAACACGATGGCCACATCGGCGGCCCGGGTAGTTTCCAGATGTCGCGCGCAGACATCGCCCCACGACACCGGATCCACTCCGCATCGTTTCAGATCGGCGAAAAGCCGCGGCCCGAAATCCGTGCCGGGTCGGAAGACGTGAGTGTGGACATCAACAATCATAGGTGATTCACGGAATTGCCAGTAAGCCCAGTTGCCGCCCCCGTAGCGCGGACTTCCAAGTCTGCTGTATCGCAGGTTTCCAAACCTGCGGGGCGTGCGAAAGGGGTGCGGCGTTGGAGAGTTCGGACGTCGCAGCGAGGTCGCACGCCCTGCCGACTTGGAAGTCGGCGACACAGCAGGTTGGGAAACCAGCGCCACGCGCGGTCACCGCGCTGGCCGTCAGCGGTGGCAGCGGCACTCGCTGCCAACCTTCTGTGCCGAGGCGAATGTCTCGTTCGACGAATTCCCATATGACCACCTTTTTGTGCTTTAGCAGCGCGGGGCGACGGTGTAGTTCCTGGCGGACGAGCGTGGAGGCGCCGCCGTCGCTGACCAGCGAGGCGAGCGGTTGCTTCAGTTCCTTCGCGAGGTGCGCAATGAAACCGGCCGAGCCAGGTTCGTCCTGCTCGTAGATGCGGAGGAAGCTGTCGCCCAGAACGAGAATCGTCGAGTTCACATCATCCTGGTAGGGCTCCGCGGTGTCGGCCCGAACCACCTGGACGCCCGGCACTTTCTCCGCGGCAGCCCAACGCTCAAGGTGCGGCGACTGCAACATGCGGAGCACGTCACCGCGCCGTTCCACCGACGCAGGGCGCTGGCGATACTCCACGGCGCCGGGCTTGGCCCAGCCGAGTTCCACCAACCGCTCTGCCACGCCTCTCGCCGCCAGAGCCACGCCCGCGGGAGACCAATGGCTGTCTTGGGCGAGGTAGAGCGCTGAGGCGTCCGACGCTGGCGTGTTGGCCCGCGCCTCGGCGAACAGGCCGAGTAAGTCCACACACGCGACGTTGGCAGACTTGAGTCGTGCCAGCAGGTCGCGCGTCGTGGACGACATCACGCTCCGTCCCTCAGCAACGCGGCTCGTTAACCGGTCGGGATACACGCTCTCCTTGTTTGGGGCGGGCACGACCAGCAGGTGAATGCCCCGCGTCGCCAGCGCATCGCGCCAGGCCACGATGGCAGCCACGCTGTCGTCCGTGACGTTCGCCCGCGAGCTGGCGCGCGCCAGCATGTTATCGCAGCCCGGCTTGTAGAACAGCCAGCCATCGCGTCCAACGAGCGCCTTTTCGCCGCCATCCCGAAGCCAGGCAAACTGCGCGAACTGAAACAACGGACGGAGCGCGCGGGCCACGACGCTGGCGTCTTCGAGGTTGTGTTCATAGGCGCGGAGATTCGCCGAGGTGGGTTTCTGCCCGAACACTTCAAGGGCGCGGACTCCCTCGCCCCGGCGGAGCTCGGCGGTCGTTTGAATGAGGAGACCGCTCGCCACCAGCGTGAGGAATAGAAGGACCAGGGCAAGTTCCGCCGCCCGGCTTCTGCGCGGAGGCGATTCGGTTGCCACACCCGGGACAGGCTTCGATTCGATGGAGGTGGCAGAGTTCGGATTCATGCCGTCTAAAACTGGAAATAGAGGAAGGGGTTAAAGGCTTGTGAATACATCGTCATCAGCGAGAGGACGAACAGCGGCAGCGCCACCCCCACGCGTGGCCAATCCACTGGACGCAGCGCCCAGTCGTGCGCCTGTAGCGGCTGGAAAACGAGGCCCGCGCCAAGGGCCAGGATGAGCAGCCGGTAGGGCGTGTAGATGCCCGCGGCGAGCAACAGCGCGGTGTCCGCCACCGGCATGAGGCCGAACATCGACCCAAAATAGTGCCACGCGGCCGTGAGGCTATCGGCACGGAACAATACCCATGAAAATAGCATCAGTACGAAGGTGAGACCGATGCGCCAGGGGCCCGGGAACGATTCGTAAAGGCTCTGCTTGCCACGCCACCGTTCGTAGCCAAGCAGAAGGCCATGATACGCGCCCCAGACGATGAAGTTCCACTTTGCGCCGTGCCACAGTCCGCCGAGCAACATTACCACGGCAAGATTCACGTAGGTGCGGGTCGGCCCTTTCCGGTTGCCCCCCAGCGGAAAATAGAGGTAGTCACGAAGAACGCTGGACAAGGAGATGTGCCACCGGCGCCACACTTCGGTGATGCTATCGGCGCGGTAGGGCGCATCGAAATTCTTGAGGAACTCAAAGCCGAGCATGCGTCCCAGTCCCACCGCCATATCCGAGTAGCCGCAGAAGTCGAAGTAGATCTGAAACGCATAGGCCAGCACGCCCACCCACGCGTCCAGCGGCAGCGGGTTTGACGCGTTGAATACCGCGTCAGCCACGCCCCCCAGAGGGTTTGCCAGCAGGATCTTCTTTGCGAAACCCACCATGAAGATGAGCGTGCCCGACGCGAAGCGCGACAGCGTGTGGCCTCGCGCCGCCAATTGTGCGGCGAGCGTCTTGTAGCGGATGATCGGTCCGGCCACCAGGTCGGGGAACAGCGCGACAAACGCCGAGAAGTCCGTGAACGACTTCGCTGGGGTGGCGTGGCCACGATATAGGTCGATGATATAGGTGAGCGAGTGAAAAGTGTAGAAGGAGATGCCGATGGGCAGCACCACTTTCATTACGGAGAACCGCTCGAAGCCCACCGCGACAAGGAGCCGGTTCAGCGACTCCGCGGCGAACATGTAGTACTTGAAGAAGCCGAGGAAGCTGAGATTGGTGACGACGCAGGCCACGACGGCCAGCTTCCGTTGGATCGGAGTCGCGCCCGGCCGCGTAATGACCTTGCCCCAGATGAAATCCATCACGGTCGTGAACATCATCAGGCAGACAAACCAAGGTTCCCACCAGCCGTAAAAGACATAGCTCGCTACAGTAATCCAAAGATTGCGCCACGCGCTCGGGAGGCCGAAATAGACCAGCAGAAACAGCGGCAGGAAGTAGAAAAGGAAGATGTGAGTGGTGAAGACCATGAGCTATTCCGCGTTTGTCCACACCGCCCAATAGAGGGGCCCGGTCTCTTTTCCGAAGTACTTGTTCACGATGCCGCCCATGAAATAATCGTCAATCGGCACGTCCAGCGCCATCCGATGCGTGTCTCCGGCGCGGAATTGCTTCAACGTGCCACCAACGCCCTTGACCCGTTTGTCCGCCGCCTCGGCTCTGGGCTTCCAGGGGTTGTAGTGGCCGACATGGATCGCGTCGCCCTTCACCTCGCCTCGGTGGACCTTGATGACTTGGTATTTCAGGATGGTCGCGTAGTCATAGAGGTCGCGCTTGAAGATCGCGCCGTCGGGAACTTCCACCAACTTCGCGGTCACCTCCACTGTGCCATTGGTGGTCAGATGAGGATCGGTCGCTGTGGGCGGCACGCCAGCCGGCTTCCGGCTGCACGAAGCCAGAAGCACCAACGCGCAGACGAATGCCAGGCACAGAGCCCCTGAGGCGGGGAGACGGACTGATACCGGGAGCGCCGGCATCCTGGCGGGCGAGGCCTCGCCGGCAGGATGCCGGCGCTCCGAGTGCCGAACTCTGCCACATAGAAGATTGAGACTGCGCGCCAGGACTGGGCCTGGCCGGCGTCCATGTGAGGCTCGCAGCGTTGCTTTCATTATTGTTCTTCTCTCCGCGGCGCATTCAAGTCCACCGCCGTCCAAAACGGCTCCCAGCCTGGTCCAAGATCGAGCCGTGGACCCGTGTGCGCTTCGGGAAATCGCTTTAGCAGGGACTCGCCGTCATCGCCCCGCATGGGAGTATCGGCCCAGCGGATGATGGCCATCAAGGTGTCCTTCTGGTCCACCTTGGTCAGATCGGCGACACTGCGGGTGAACAACAAGTACTTCATGTCCGGCGAGGCGCAGGCGCCGTAGATGTGGTGCCTCTCCTCGGCGTAGAGCGGTTGCGGTTTGTGGCCATCGACCGTGCCTACCCAGAGCTCCGCGCGCCCAGGTTTCTCGGGGATGATGCCCCGAGCATAGACGATCCGCCGCGAGTCGGCGACCCAATCCGGCGTGCAGTTGTAGCGATCTGTTTCGCTGACGGCGATAATCTCGCCCGACTCCGCGTTCATCCGCGCAATATTCCAGAACGGCCCCAAATGGTCGGCGGTTCCGGCGAACCACTTGCCATCCGGCGACCAGCCCAATTGGCTCACGATGCCTTTGCGAGGCAGTTGGCGAACGATCTTCCGGCTCGCGAGGTCCACGATCTGAATCCCTTTGGGCGCGAGGCACGCCACCTGCCGTCCATCCGGACTCCACGTGGCCCAGGGGAATTGATTGCCGAACACGATAGGTTGGCTGCCGTCGGCATTGGCGATGACCAACTCACCTGTGCCGTACTCGTTGTTCTGAAGCTCGTCGGACTTGGGCAGGCGATAGAAGAGGACCCGTTTTCCGTCCGGCGAGAAACGGGCGCCGCCTTCGTTGAACTCAGGCATGTCGATGAATTTGTGCCGATCCGTGCCGTCCGGACGCATGCGAAACAAATCCCAATCGCCGCGCTCGGTTTTGGCGCTGAAGACGAGCCATCCCTGGTCGTGAAGTTCGGTGGTGAGTTGGGCGACTTGGTTGGAGGACACCGGGAGCGCCGGCATCCCTGCCGGCGAGCTCAGATCGGCCGGGGTCTTGGCGGCAAGCTGCGAGCTTTTGAGACTCGCCGGCAGGGATGCCGGCGCTCCCGGTATGTCACTCGACGTCCAGCACGGTTCCCAGCCGACGGGGAGAGCCAGGACCGGACCGTTTTTGGTGTTCGGATGCTGAGCGCGCAGTTCCTTGCTTTCGCCGCAGATGATCGGCGCGTCGCTCAACCGCATCAACCCCATCGGCGCTCCGGCCTTGCCCGGATCGCCGTCCTCCTGGATGTTGCCTGTGAACACCACGTAATTGCCATCCGGCGACACGTGCCCGCCATAGACGTGCCGCCCGTCCTCGCCATAGACCAAGCGGCGGGATTTGCCTTCTGCATCGGCCATCCAAAGTTGGGTCCAGCCATAGCCGTTGTTGGACTTCTGCCCCGGCGGACGCCAGGAGAAGATCACGCTCCGCGAGTCCGGGAACCAGTCCGGCGTGCAGCAGTCCACCCGGTTCACCGCGTCAGCCGCGCCCGTCGCGACGTTCATCCGGGCGATGCTCCAGCCGGTACCGTAGGAATTCGCCACGCCGACGAGCCACTGGCCGTCCGGCGACCAAGTCACCTGTTGGAAGAACCCTTTTCGTTCCAGTTTGCGTACCGACTGGCTTGTCGCGACGTCGATGAAGGCGATTCCTTTGATCGAAAGGCTGGCGACGTGCTTCCCGTCCGGGCTCCAACTGGCCCAGGGGAACTCGCCCTCCCCGCCCAGCGCTCGCGGGTTTGTGCCATCGCTGTTGGCCACGACGAGTTCGCCCTGCTCGCCGTGCCGGTTGTTATCGAGTTTCTCGTCGCGCTTGACCCGGCGATACAACATCCGCCGCCCGTCACGCGAGACTTGCGGCGAGAACTCGCTGAACTCAGGAGTGTGTGTGAGCGGGCGTGACACCGAACCGTCCGGGCGACTGGCGAACAGATCCCAGTCTCCCCGGGGTGACCGCGCGCCATAGACAATCCAGCCCTGACCGCGCACCTCCCCGGCCAGGCGCGTAACGGCGTCGTTGGACGTGGCGGAGGCCGCACTCCAGGCGTCCAAGGCGCCGGCGCTAAGGACCAGTCCCATCCGGACGATGGCGCCAAGCCATCGCGTCCACCGGTCGCCTGGCGCCCGGAGATGTTCATTGATGCGGGGATCGCTAATGACTGCTCGAACTGCGCTCGCCGTTGAATTCTTCAACTGTAGCACTGCCACGTGATCTGGCCTCCGACTTTTTTCAGGGCGTAACCGACCTCACGCAGATAGTCCCCGTACACCACTTGGGTGTGAAAGCCTTCCATTTCCCGCTGTAAACGCTTCCAGTCTCCGTCGATGAGGATCTCCATCTGGGAGCGGCAAGCGGGGTAGGCTGGCGAGCCAACGATCTTGCCGCGGAACCCTTGCCACTTGTTGCAGGCCAGATTCGGAACAATAGCCGTGACCACCTGGTCTTGCCGGTAGTGGGTCTTGCACGCCGCACCGTAGTCCGACTCGTAGTGGGTCATGATGGTGGCCGGCTCGTAATCCTGGCCGTTCATGCGCCGCGGCGCCTGGCAATGGGCAACCAGGAACAGACCCTCGTGCGGGTGGTGCGAATTACAGACGAAGGCTGGTCGGCTCGCAATCCAGCGCAGCAGCACGCCTGGCATCGTGTGCGACAGGTCGGTGTGGCAGTAGGCCGTGAAGCCTTCGTCGTTGGCCAGGCTCAGCACGAGGCAGGGCGGCGTGTCCAGCATCGTGATCTGGCCCTGCCCCATGCACTGGGCGAAGCCGAAGTTGCTCGCGCCGGTCTCTTTGAGCAACTCGCGACAGACGTGCAAGGCCATGTAGGAGTTGAAAACGAACTTCTGCTCCGTTTCCAGCTTGATGTTGGGCAACTTCAACAGGGCGGCGGTTTGCTCTTCCACCTTCCGGACCACCTCGGTGTCCGCCCGCGCCACCTTCAACCGGGTGGCAAACTCCTCGTTCGTGATGTTCACGAAGTCGTATCCCCACATTTCCCGGGCCACCCGCGGTCCGTGCTCCTGAGCCAGGGGGCTGTATGCGGCCAGCCCTCCAATCGTTAGCATTTTCGTCCCTTTGGCGTTCTTTACTCCATACTGC
>Ga0209514_10009554_pt1 | contig 10646 bp, 11 predicted proteins | sample Subgrocontami58m_FD_187452 | JGI IMG/M metagenome (GOLD analysis project Ga0209514, IMG submission 187452) | Subsurface groundwater microbial communities from S. Glens Falls, New York, USA - GMW37 contaminated, 5.8 m (SPAdes) (version 3) | ecosystem: Environmental > Aquatic > Deep subsurface >...
CCGGCCCGGCGGGCGCGGTGCTCGTCCTCGACGAGGTCCAGAAGATCCCCGGCTGGTCCGAGACGGTGAAACACCTGTGGGACACCGACACCGCCGCGCGGCTGCCGCTCAGGGTCGTCGCACTCGGCTCAGCGCCGCTGCTCGTGCAGCGGGGGCTCACGGAGAGCCTGGCCGGCCGCTTCGAAGTCCTCCACCTGCCGCACTGGTCCTTCGCCGAGATGCGCGCCGCTTTCGGCTGGGACCTCGACCGCTTCCTCTTCTATGGCGCCTATCCCGGAGCCGCCCCCCTGATCGACGAGCCGGAGCGCTGGGCCCGCTACGTCATCGACTCCCTCATCGAGACCACCATCACCCGCGACGTGCTGCTCCTGACCCGCGTGGACCGGCCGGCCCTCCTGCGGCGGTTTTTCCAGGTCGGCTGCGCCTATTCGGGCCAGATCCTCTCCTACACCAAGATGCTGGGCCAGCTCCAGGACGCCGGCAACGTAACGACCCTGGCCCACTACCTGGACCTGCTCGCCGGGGCCGGGATGGTGACCGGCCTCCCGAAGTTCGCCGGCAGCGCCGTCCGGCGGCGCGGGTCGAGCCCCAAGCTGCAGGTGCTCAACACAGCACTGCTCAGCGCGCAGTCGGGGCTGCGCTTCGAGGAGGCCCGGGCCGCCCCGGGGTTCTGGGGGCGGCTCGTCGAGTCGGCCGTCGGGGCTCACCTGGCCAACGCCGCCGCCGCGGGGACCTGCGAGGTCTCCTACTGGCGCGAGCGCAACCGCGAGGTGGATTTCGTGGTGCGGGCGGGACGGACCGTGACCGCCATCGAGGTGAAGAGCGGCCGCGCGCCCGACACGCTTCCGGGCATGGCGGCCTTCGCGGCGCGGTTCGAGCCGCAGCGCACCCTCCTGGTGGGCGGCGACGGCATCCCGGTCGAGGAGTTCCTCGACCGGTCCGTGGAGCACTGGACGCGGCCGTGAGCGGTTGACCCGAGAGGGCATTCGTCGGAAGATGGCCGGCGGAAGGGTTGAAGGGAGGACGCATGGTTCAGGAACCCTCGGAGCATGAACGGGCGCTGCTGGGCGCAGCCAGCGGCGCCCCAACGGGGCGGCGGCGGCGTGGGGCTGGGCGGGACGCCGCGCGGCGATCGCCGGCCAGCGGGGCCAACCTGGGCTTCGAGCAGCAGCTCTGGCAGGCGGCCGACGCCCTGCGCAACAACATGGACGCGGCCGAGTACAAGCACGTCGTCCTCGGCCTGATCTTCCTCAAGTACATCTCCGACGCCTTCGAAGAGCAGCAGGCCCGGCTCGAGGCCCAGCGGGACGAGGGCGCCGACCCCGAGGACCCGGACGAGTACCGCGCCGTCAACATCTTCTGGGTGCCCGCGGAGGCGCGCTGGTCGCATCTGCGGGCCAGCGCCCGCCAGCCGGCCATCGGCCAGCTCGTCGACGACGCCATGGACGCCATCGAGCGCGACAACCCATCGCTCAAGGGCGTGCTGCCCCGGGACTACGCCCGCCCGAGCCTGGACAAGCAGCGGCTGGGCCAGCTCATCGACCTGGTCACCAACATCTCCTTCACTTCCCCCTCCGCCTCCGGCGGAGAGCCTGCCCTGACCCCGGCTTCCGCCGGGGTGAAGGGGCAGGGTGAGGGCGACCGCTCGAAGGACATCCTGGGCCGGGTGTACGAGTACTTCCTCTCCCAGTTCGCCAGCGCCGAGGGCAGGAAGGGCGGCCAGTTCTACACGCCGCGCTGCATCGTCCGCCTCCTGGTCGAGATGCTGGCGCCCTACCGCGGCCGCGTCTACGACCCCTGCTGCGGCTCCGGCGGCATGTTCGTGCAGTCGGCCCAGTTCATCGAGGCCCACGCCAGCGGCAACGGCAACGGCGGCCGTAGGGGCGCGATTCATCGCGCCCAGGCCGACATCAGCATCTACGGGCAGGAGTCCAACTACACCACCTGGCGTCTGGCGAAGACGAACCTGGCCCTGCGGGGCATCGCCGGCCAGATCTCCGACGGCGACAGGCTTTCACAACGACCGGCACCCGGACCTCAGGGCCGACTACGTGCTGGCCAATCCGCCCTTCAACGACAGCGACTGGCGCGGCGAGCTGCTGCGGGACGACCAGCGCTGGCGCTTCGGCGTGCCGCCCGCCGGCAACGCCAACTTCGCCTGGGTGCAGCACTTCATCCACCACCGGGCGGGCCGGCTTCGTCCTGGCCAACGGCTCCATGTCGTCCAACCAGTCGGGCGAGGGCGACATCCGCCGGGCCATCGTCGAGGCGGACCTGGTGGACTGCATGGTGGCCCTGCCGGGCCAGCTCTTCTACTCGACCCAGATCCCCGTCTGCCTCTGGTTCATCGCCCGGGACAAGGGGGGCAGTGTAGGGGCGACCGGCCGGTCGCCCCTACGGGACCGGCGCGGCGAGACCCTCTTCATCGACGCCCGCAAGCTAGGCGCCATGAGGGACCGCGTCCACCGGGAGCTGACCGACGCGGACATCGGCCGGATCGCCGGCACCTACCACGCCTGGCGGGAGGACGTAGGGGCGAAACATTTTTCGCCCCTACCCTACGCGGACATCCCCGGCTTCTGCCGGAGCGCCACCCTGGCGGAGATCCGGGCCCACGGGCACGTCCTTACCCCCGGCCGCTACGTGGGCGCCGAGGCGGCCGAGGACGACGGCGAGCCGTTCGAGGAGAAGATGCAGCGGCTGGCGGCGATGCTAGAGGAGCAGCAAGCAGAAGCGCGGGGGCTCGACGAAGCCATTGCCCGGAATCTGAAGGATCTGGGGTATGGCTGATAGGCCCCCGGTCATCTATCGCATTCACGCGACGCTCCGCATGATCGAGCGGGGCATTTCGCGTGGGGAGGTGGAACACGCCGTCTTCGAAGGAGAGCCGATTGAACAGTACGACGACGACCAACCGTATCCGAGCCGATTGCGCCTGGCCGCTGTGGCCGGCCGGGCGCTGCACGTCGTCGTGGCGTGGAATGCTCGCGAACGGGAGTGGATCGTCATCACTGCATACGAACCCGATCCGGGGGAGTGGTATCCTGACTCCAGGACGAGGAGAAGGCGATGAAATGCGTTATTTGCAAGTACGGCGAGACGTCTGACGGCAGGACGACGCTCACCGTCGAGCGCGGCGATATGGTTTTGGTCCTGCGCGGGGTTCCTGCCCGTGTCTGCACCAACTGCGGCGAAGCCTACGTCTCCGGCGAGGTCACCGATGAGATCCTGCGGCGCGCGGAAGAGATGCGGCAGCAGGGTGTCGAGATCGACGTGCGCCGCTTCGCCGTTGCCTGAGGACACAGGCCATCAAAGGTCGAGCTGCTCCCTTCGGAACCATGAGGGAGAGCCTCGGGCGTTGCCCCCTTTGCGGCGGCGAAAAGCAGCCAGGCACCACGACCTTCGCAGTTGATTTGACATTCGGCGTCGTGGTGGTTCGGGAGGTTCCGGCGTTCGTCTGCACACTCTGCGGCGACGCGTGGATCGGGGACCCGGTGGCGGCGAAGCTGGAGGAGATCGTGGCCGACGCGCGCCGCAAACAGGCCGTGGTTGAGGTGACGCAGTGGCAACAGGAGGCGGCGTGAGCCCTGTCCGTATTTCCGTGAGTCGGTAGAGAGGACCAAGGTGCTGCTGTATGCGGCTTGAAGCGAAGAGGTATCTCTACGACATCAAGCAGGCGGGCGACCTGTTGGGGGCATTCACTGCCGGCAAGCGGTTCGCTGACCACGAGCACGACGCGATGGTGCGCGCTGCCTTGAGTCTGTCTCCGACCCCGTCGTCGACTTGGGGAAGGGTGAGTGCGAGGGGCATCATGTGGTCAGCGACGACGGACAGACTGCCGGGATGAATAGGTAGGCTACACTGGGGGTGGAGCCATGCAGCCTCTGAATCTGATCGATGCAAAGCGTGAGGAGATCGCGGAGCTTTGCCGTCGCTACGGAGTGGAGCGCCTTTATCTCTTCGGCTCGGCTGCCACGGGGCGGTTCCGGCCGGCCTCGAGCGACCTCGATTTCATCGTAGAGATGACGGATCGCCAGGCCCACGCCGCCTATGCGGATCGCTACCTCGCATTTGCGGAAGAATTGGAGCGCCTTTTCGGACGGCCCGTCGATCTCATCACAGAACAGTCGATTCGCAACCCGTACTTCAGGCATGAAGTCGAGTCTACCCGTGAGCTGGTCTATGGAACACCGCGCCAAGAAGCTGCTGTTTGATGTGCTCGTATCCGGTCGGAGCATCAGCGAGTGGTGGGGCGGGCGTGACTATTCCGAATACGAGCGAGATCGTCAGTTCCGTCGCGCTGTCGAGCGCGAATTCGAGATTATCGGCGAGGCGCTGAACCGGTTGGGCCGCGCCGACCCGGACACGGCCGCCCGCATCGCAGGTCTCAACCGCATCGTCAGCTTTCGCAACCGCATCATCCACGGTTACGACGCTGTCGACGACGCCACCGTCTGGGGCGTCGTCGAGGGCCGTCTGCCTCAGCTCATCGCGGACGTGGAGCTTCTGCCGCGGGAAGCCGGGGAAAGCATATGAACCCGGCAGCCGGAAAGCAAACGCCCGAGGCCGCCATCGCCGCCAACCTCAAGGAGCTTTGGTGTGGCTGATAGCCGCTCCGTGGTTCCCGCCGAGCGCATCGAGCGCTCGACCCTGCTGATCCGCAGCCAGAAGGTCATGCTCGACGACGATTTAGCCGCGCTCTACGAAGTCGAAACCAAGGCATTGAACCGGGCTGTCAGACGGAACCTCGACCGGTTTCCGGAAGACTTCATGTTTCATCTGACAGACGAGGAGTTCGCCAACTTGAGGTACCAATCTGGCACCTCAAGTTCCGCCTGGGGCGGCCGGCGCTACCCGCCTTATGCCTTCACCGAGCAGGGCGTCGCGATGCTCTCCAGCGTCCTGCGGAGCGAACGCGCCGTCCGCGTAAACATCGAGATCATGCGGGCCTTCGTGCGGCTGCGGCCGGAGCGGGCAATTGTGCAGGAGGCTCTTGCACGAATTCCCTGGCGTGCGGTTTCTCTCCAAGGAGCTCAAAGGCAGCCTGCCCAGCATCGAGGAGCTGGAGAAGGAGCTGGGAGACTTGCGGGAGGAGGAGCGCTGATGCGGCCCCGTGTTCGTCTCCGCTCTCCCATCGTGGCCGGGCCGGCCCAGACGCGGGACCCGGACGGCCCTACCGGCGCCAGCCTGAAGGAGCTTGGGTATGGCGGGTGAGGAACTCCTCGGATTGCTCCCTCCGGGCTGGGAGTACACAACTCTTGGTGACGCATGTGCTCGCGGAGGCGGTGAGGTTCAGACGGGGCCCTTTGGGAGCCAACTCCACGCAGGTGACTACGTTGAAGCAGGCATCCCTTCGATCATGCCCCAGAACATCGGGGACAACCGAATCATCGAAGACGGCATCGCTCGGATCACCCTGGCCGACGCCCGGCGACTCAGCCGATATCTGGTTCGTGAGGGCGACATCGTCTACAGTCGACGCGGCGACGTTGAGAAGCGCGCGCTCGTGCGCGAACGCGAAGACGGCTGGCTTTGTGGAACGGGTTGTCTTCGTGTTCGGCTCGGAGAGCGAGACATCGATCCGACCTACGCGTCGTTCTACTTGGGGCACCCGAGCGTGCGCGAGTGGATAGCGCGCCATGCGCACGGCGCGACCATGCCGAACCTCAACACGTCGATATTGGCCGCGTGTCCATTTGTGGTGCCGCCTCTCCCCGAGCAGCGCGCCATCGCGCACATCCTCGGCACGCTGGACGACAAGATCGAGCTGAACCGGCGGATGAACGAGACGCTGGAGGCGATGGCGCGGGCCCTCTTCCAGTCGTGGTTCGTGGACTTCGACCCCGTCCGCGCCAAGATGGATGGCCGCGACCCTGGGCTGCCGCCGCACCTGGCCGACCTGTTCCCCGACCGTCTCGAGGACTCGGAGCTGGGCGAGATCCCGGCGGGGTGGAGGGCTGGTCCGCTGCCCGACCTCTTTGATGTCAACCCGACCCGAGCACTCCGGAAGGGTGTCGAGGCGCCCTATCTCGACATGGCGAACATGCCAACGCGGGGGCACTCGCCCGACGATGTGCTCCACCGCGCTTTCGGATCGGGGATGCGCTTTATGAATGGCGACACGCTGGTCGCACGCATCACGCCGTGCATGGAGAACGGCAAGACGGCCTTCGTGGACTTTCTGGAGGCCGGACAGGTCGGATGGGGATCGACCGAGTACATTGTCTTGCGCCCGAAGCCGCCGCTCCCGGACGAGTTCGCGTACTGCCTCGCGCGTGCCACCGAGTTCCGCGATTTCGCGATCCAGAGCATGACCGGGTCCAGTGGTCGGCAGCGAGTGCCAGCGGAGTCGCTCTCTCACTTCCGCGTGGTCGCTGCGCCCACGCCCATTGCCGAGCTGTTCGGGCGGTTGATCAAGCCGCTCTTCACACGTGCCAGTGCGGCGGCCAGGGAGGCCCGCACCCTCGCCGCCCTGCGCGACGCGCTGCTGCCCAGGCTCATCTCGGGCGACCTGCGGGTGAAGGACGCGGAGCTGTTTTTGAAGGAGCGGGGGCTATGAAATACGGCCCCGCACGCCACCACCGGCGGTCCATCCGCCTGAAAGGGTACGATTACGCCCAGGCCGGGGCATATTTCGTCACCATCGTCACCCAAGATCGTGCCTGCCTGTTCGGAGAGGTCGTCGATGGCGAAATGCGTTTGAATGATGGAGGGCGGATCGCTGATCAATGCTGGCTGGATATCCCAAGCCATTTCCCGCAGGTGGAATTAGACACGTTTGTGGTGATGCCAAACCATGTGCATGGGATCATCGTCATCGACGATTCCGTAGGGGCGAAACATGTAGGGGCGAAACATGTAGGGGCGAAACATGTAGGGGCGAAACATGTAGGGGCGAAACATGTAGGGGCGAAAGATTTTTCGCCCCTACCCGATGGCGCCACAATCACCCGCGTGCCGCTGCGATCCCCGTCCAAAACCATTGGTTCCATGGTACGCGGCTTCAAAATCGGCGTGACAAAATGGTTTCGGGAAAACACAGATATCCCCACCGTCTGGCAACGCAACTACTACGAACATATCATCCGCAACGAGGACGCCCTGAACCGCATCCGACAATACATCGCCGACAATCCGTTGGGCTGGGCCCACGACCAGGAGAATCCCTTGGCGGTCGAGCCGGAGCCCGGGGACGCATGGCGGGCCGACTCGCGGGAGCCCTTGTAGCCCAGTGGTGCACTTCAGCGAATCCGTCGTCGAGGAGGCGGCGCTGGACTGGCTGCGCGAGCTCGGCTACTCGGTGCTGCCGGGCCAGGAGGCGGTGCCGGGGGTGGGCCTCGGGTTCCGGGAGTCGTATGAAGAGGTGGTGCTGGCCGGCGTGCTTCAGAGCGCCCTGGCGCGGCTCAATCCCAGCCTGCCGGGCGAAGCCCTGGAGGATGCCTTCCGCAAGCTGACGCGGCCCATGGGGCCGACCCTGGAGACGCGCAACCGCGCCGTGCACCGCCTCCTGGTGGACGGGGTGACGGTGGAGTACCGGCGGCCGGAGGGCTCCATCGGTGGGGCCCAGGCGCGGGTGCTCGACTTCGCCGAGCCCAACAACAACTCTTGGTTCGCCATCAACCAGTTCACCGTCAGCGAGAACCGGCACACCCGCCGGCCCGACGTGGTGCTCTTCGTCAACGGGCTGCCGCTGGCCGTCATCGAGCTGAAGAATCCGGCCGACGAGACGGCGACCATCCGGACGGCCTTCCAGCAGCTCCAGACGTACCAGGCCGAGATCCCCGCGCTGTTCGCCTGCAATGAAGCCCTGGTCATCTCCGATGGCGTGGCGGCGCGCATTGGCGCCCTCGGGGCGGGCTGGGAGTGGTTCAAGCCCTGGCGCACCATCGGCGGCGAGGCGCTGGCGCCGGCCTTCATGCCCGAGCTGCACGTCCTGATCAAGGGCGTCTTCGAGCGGCGCCGCTTCCTGGACCTGGTGCGGCACTTCATCGTCTTCGAGGACGCGGGCGGCGGCGCTCTGGCCAAGAAGGTGGCGGGCTACCACCAGTACCACGCCGTGAACGTGGCGGTGGAGGAGACCCTGCGCGCGTCGCGCGTCGCCGCCGTCCGCGCGGCGGAGCCTCCGGGCAGGTACGAACCGGGCGGGCAGCCGGGCGGCGCGCCGGGCGACCGCCGCGTCGGCGTGGTCTGGCACACCCAGGGGTCGGGCAAGAGCCTCACCATGGCCTTCTACGCGGGCCGCGTCATTCTCCATCCCGCGATGGAGAACCCCACGCTGGTGGTGATCACAGACCGCAACGACCTGGACGACCAGCTTTTCGGCACCTTCGCCGGCTGCCAGGAGCTGCTGCGGCAGCCGCCGGTGCAGGCGGAGAGCCGCGCCGACCTGCGCGAGAAGCTGCGTGTCGAGGCCGGCGGAGTGGTGTTCACCACCATACAGAAGTTCTTTCCGGAGGCAGACCCGCCCTCACCCCAGCCCCGCCTTCCGGCGGGGAGAGGGGGTGGCACGGCGCCCCTTTCCGAGCGGCGCAACATCGTGGTCATCGCCGACGAGGCGCACCGCAGCCAGTACGACTTCATCGACGGCTTCGCGGCCCACATGCGGCAGGCCTTGCCCAATGCGTCATTCATCGGCTTCACGGGCACGCCCATCGCGCTGACGGATAGGAACACGCGGGCGGTCTTCGGCGACTACATCAGCGTCTACGACATCCAGCGGGCCGTCGAAGACGGGGCGACGGTGCGCATCTACTACGAGAGCCGGCTGGCCAAGCTGGCCCTGGACGAGGCCGAGCGGCCCCAGATCGACCCCTCCTTCGAGGAGGCCACCGAGGGCGAGGAGGTCGACCGCAAGGAGAGGCTCAAGACCAGGTGGGCGCAGCTCGAGGCCGTGGTCGGGGCCGAGAAGCGGATCGGGCTGCTCGCCCGGGACCTGGTGGCCCACTTCGAGAGGCGGCTGGAGGCCATGGACGGCAAAGCCATGGTCGTGGGCATGAGCCGGCGCATCTGCGTGGAGCTGTACCGGCAGATCGTCGCCCTGCGGCCCGACTGGCACGACGGGGACGACGACCGGGGCGCCATCAAGGTGGTCATGACGGGATCGGCCTCGGATAGCGTGGATTGGCAGCCCCATATTCGCAACAAGGCCCGACGGGAGGCCCTGGCGAACCGTTTCCGCGACGCCAACGACCCCCTCAAGCTGGTCATCGTCCGGGACATGTGGTTGACGGGGTTCGATGCGCCGAGCCTGCACACCATGTACGTGGACAAGCCGATGCGGGGCCACGGGCTGATGCAGGCCATCGCCCGCGTGAACCGGGTCTTCCGCGACAAGCCGGGCGGGCTGGTGGTGGACTACCTGGGCCTGGCGGACGAGCTGCGCAAGGCCCTGGCCGCCTACACCGAGAGCGGCGGGACGGGCCAGCCCGCCTTCGACCAGGCCGAGGCGGTGGCCGTCATGCTGGAGAAACATGAGATCTGCCGCGGCCTCTTCCACCGTTTCGACTGGTCCCGCTGGGTCGGCGGCACGCCCCAGGAGAGGCTATCGCTCCTCCCGACGGCCCAGGAGGACGGCAAGGACCGGCTACTCAAGGCCGTAACCGAGCTCTCCCAGGCCTTCGCCCTGGCCGTGCCCCACGAGGAGGCGCTGCGCATCCGGGACGACGTCGCCTTCTTCCAGGCCGTGCGGGCCGTCCTGGCCAAGGCCGTCCCAGGTGAGCGCCGGACCGACGAGGAGATGGACCACGCCATCCGCCAGATCGTCTCGAAGGCCGTCACCTCCGACGAAGTGGTCGACATCTTCGCCGCTGCGGGGCTGAAGAAGCCGGACATCTCCATCCTCTCCGACGAGTTCCTGGCCGAGGTGCGCGGCCTGCCCCAGCGCAACCTGGCCGTCGAGCTGCTGCGCCGGCTCCTGTTCGGGGAGATCCGGACCAGGGGACGCAGGAACCTGGTCCAAGCCCGCTCCTTCGCCGCGTTGCTGGAGCAGGCAATCCGCCGCTACCAGAACCGGGCCATCGAGACGGCCCAGGTGATCGAGGAGCTGATCGCCCTGGCCAGGGAGATGCGCGAGGCCGAGGCGCGCGGCGAGTCGCTGGGGCTCTCCGAGGAGGAGCTGGCCTTCTACGACGCCCTGGAGACCAACGACAGCGCGGTCAAGGTCCTAGGCGAACCGGCCCTGCAAGGGATCGCGCGCGAGCTGGCCCGGACCGTGCGCCAGAACACCACCATCGACTGGGTCGTCCGCGAAAACGTGCGGGCCCAGCTCCGGGTGATGGTCAAGCGCATCCTCCGCCAGTACGGCTATCCGCCCGACAAGCAGGAGCGCGCCACGCAGACGGTGCTGGAGCAGGCCGAGGTCCTCTCGGAGGCCTGGGCAGCAGCCTGAGCCTCCGCCGCTTTGGCCAGCCGGCGAAGCGACAGCCGACGGGGTCATCCTCGCCCAGAAGGCCCGGGGGAACAGGTCTGAAGACCTGTTTCTACGCCCCCGCTCTACGCCCCCGCGCCCTGGCAGCAGGCCCTTCGGCAACGCCCGGCGCGGGCGACGGCCGCGACGGCCCAAATCCACCGCCTCATGGTCGCTAGGTCTCGGCAGGAGGGTCCCACAGGAGTTTCAAGCCCTCGCGGCGGGCTTGTGCCGGGTCTGG
>Ga0209514_10009555_pt1 | contig 10645 bp, 10 predicted proteins | sample Subgrocontami58m_FD_187452 | JGI IMG/M metagenome (GOLD analysis project Ga0209514, IMG submission 187452) | Subsurface groundwater microbial communities from S. Glens Falls, New York, USA - GMW37 contaminated, 5.8 m (SPAdes) (version 3) | ecosystem: Environmental > Aquatic > Deep subsurface >...
GTTCTTCAGGGAAATTGTCGACAACAAACGGCTTCTGGGAAGCAAGTGCCCCGGTTGCAGCAGAGTATGGATGCCGCCCAGGGGTTATTGCCCGGACTGCCACGGCACGACCGAATGGGTTCCCCTGAGCGGGGAGGGAACCGTCATGGCGTGCACCTATTGCTATTTCCTGGGCATGGCGTCGGATCTGATACGGTTCATGGACCTGCCCTATGTCTACGCCCTGGTCAAACTGGATGGGGCGGATACCTACATGGCACACGGTGTCCGGCCCAAAGGCCAGTCCATGGGAGAGATCAAGACCGGAACGCGGGTCAGAGCGGTGTTCAGGGAAGAGCGCAAAGGCACGATCGCAGATTTCTATTTTGAAGCTGTGCCGGACCAACAACGCGGCAGGGCGGGCAAATAATGCAGTTCGAGGACATCCTGTACGTCAAAGACGACGGCGTCGCGAGAATCACCATCAACCGGCCCCAGGCCTATAACGCGTTCCGGACGCAGACCCTGAAGGAGATGTCCCACGCCCTGGATGACGCCGACCTCGACTCCGCGGTCAGGGTTGTCGTGTTGCGGGGAGCCGGGGACAAGGCGTTCTGTACCGGCGGAGATACTCAGGAGTCAAAAGGTGGCGGGTATGACACGGAAATGGACCACTGGCACACCAAGGTTCATCAAATGCTCAGACTCATCACCAAGCCCGTGATTGCCGCCGTCAACGGCTGGGCCATAGGCGGAGGACATATCCTGCAGGTCATTTGCGACGTTTCGATAGCAGCGGATACGGCCAAGTTCGGGCAGGCCGGGCCGAGGGTCGGGAGCTTCGATGCGGGATTCGGCGCGGCGTATCTCGCCAGGGTCGTCGGCGAAAAGAAGGCGAGGGAAATATGGTTCTGGTGCCGGAACTATTCCGCCCAGGAAGCGCTGGAGATGGGCCTGGTCAATAAGGTCGTTCCCCTGGCCGAACTGGATAACGAGGTGGCCAGATGGTGTAACGACCTCAAGGACCACAGCCCTTATGCCATCCGCTTCCTCAAGCACGCATTCAATGCCGATACCGATCACATTTCAGGTTTCGAAAACATGTCGATGGCGGCCGTCCGATTGTACTGGGACACCGATGAGGCGAAGCACTACAAGAACATGAGCGCGGCGAAGAGAAAGGCAAAGAAGGGGGCGCGCTGAGCGCTCTGTACGATCGACTCCGGCGCTGGCGACGGAATAGGTCGAGGTTGCCGTCCCGGTGATCCAGACCGGCTTATCGGTAATCTCTCGCGCCTTGTCTTCGGAGGCGAGGATCATGGCGCAGGCCCCGTCGCTGTACAGACAGGACATCCGGGTCGTCGTAGGCCGGTAACGGTTCCAATACCCACGACGGCGACTTTTCTCACAGCCCTATCTCGCTGCCCAGAGAATCCGGTTCAGCAGGGTCATTTCCGACACCTTGCCCTTTGCAACGGTGATATGGCCGCGCGCGATCGGATGCGTGACGTCCAGCTTACCCTGCACGACCTTGGCAAACTCCCGGGTATCGCCCGCGACCACGATATCCGCCTTTTCGGAAATGCCTTTGGTGACGGTCATTTGACCCGCGCCGATGGTTATGAAAAATTGGCTCTCTTCCCCTTCCAGGCCGAATTGGATTGTTCTGGGAAAGACCTCCATGAGGTTCCTCGCCGAGCGGCTTTCATTAAGCCGTGGAACAATCCCTGATAACTCCTTGAATGTCTCACCCATGTCATTCTCCTCTCAACGATAAGCATTCATCACCGAATTCCCGCCGCGCGTGAATGCCAGACCGGTAGCTGCCGTGCGCGGGAACCAGGTGTAACGCAATCGCCCGAGTGTAACGGCAATGTCCCGAGAAATGCTGAACGGCTAAGCTAAGAGTGGACCCGGTTCAACATTGACCGATCATCATGGAGAACCTTACACTTTGTCAAATACGCAGAAGCAGGAATTCCATGAGAAAGAGAACACGAGCGGGACGCGGAGAATCCATCGTGATGAATAACGGGCGCTTGTTCGAATGAACGCGCCGGCCGTGTCGCAGAGCGCCGCGACCGAGCGCGCTGCTGCGGAGTCACCTCGGCGAGCCGGTTTTATCATCCCGTCCTCAAACCGGCGCTTCGAGCCGGAGGCCGCCGCGTTCCTGCCGGCCGGGGTCGTACCGCACATTGCGCGGGCTCGGATGACCGGGCCCTGGAGGGACGCGCCCGAGGCGGTCCTTGCCCGGATTCTCGATGCCGCGCGGTGCCTCGCGGATGCGCGCTGTGAACTCCTGTTCATGCATTGCACGGCGCACAGCACCAAACAGGGTCCACAGGGGGAACTCGATCTACTCACCGCGATTCGGGAGGCCACCGGAATCAAGGCGGTTGCAACCGGACTGGCGATCCGCGCCGCATTCGCCGCGCTTGGCGCACGCAGGGTGGCGGTCGCGACGCCATACGACCGGGCGACTACTGACGAAGAAGTCCGGTACTTCGAAGCCTGCGATTTCACGGTCGTCTACGCCCGGGCATATGATTTGACCGGCACCGACGCCTTCTGTTCGACGCCCCCAAGGTTCTGGCGCGAGGCGATGGCCGACGACAGCAAACACTTTGCGGGATCCGATGCGGTCCTGCTCAGTTGCGCCAACATCCGCTGCCTCGAAGCGCTGGATTCCATCGAGGCCGCAGCCGGCCGCCCTCTCATCACCAGCAACCAGGCAGGGTTGTGGTATGCGGCAAGGGCGGTCGGCGTGGAAGAGACGCTCCCGCAGTTCGGGTGCCTGTCGCAGCGGCCGATGGCGGCTGCGTAACGGCGCTGTCGAAACAGGACAAGCAGGCCGCACTCATCGCGGCGGGGTCGCGAAGCGCGCATATCATCCGCTTCATAGTCATCGTGGATGAGGATATCGATCCCTACAATGTCTGCGAAGTGATGTGGGCAATCGGGACCCGATGCGATCCCGAGCGGGACATTGGAATCATCCGCGACGGCTACAGCGGGCCTATCGATCCCCTGCCGACCAGGGAGCAGCGCGCCATCGGAGACTGGACGACGGGCAAGGTGCTCATCAACGCATGCCGGCCGATATTCAGGCGAACCGGGTTCGCCCCGGTGGTCGCCATCAGCCAGGAACTCAGGGAAGCAACCGTGAAGAAATGGGGTCAGCTGCTGAAGTAGTCCTCCGTTCGCCAATCCCGGAATCCGGGGGTTTCCATCGGACGAACCCCGCGGATTCCGCATCCCAGGTGGTGGGCGTCAATCCCTCTTGTTTCAGCCGCGTCTTGTCGATCTTGTGGTTGGGGAGCTTGGGTACTTCCTTCACCGTTTCGATGTAACGGGGCACCATGAACTTGGGCATGTTGTCCGTGCAGAATTTCATGATCTCGGAATAGTCCAGCGACACGCCCTCCCGGGGCGCCACTACGACCTTGATTTCGTCCTCGCCCAGCTGGGACGGAACCGGTATCGATGCGCATTCCTCGATTCCCGCGTGTCCGGACAGGATGTTCTCGAGCTCGTAGCAGGAGATGTTCTCGCCACGCCGGCGGATGGTGTCCTTCCCGCGTCCGACGAAATAAAGCCAGCCATCCTTGTCGAGCCGGCACAGATCTCCGGTGTGGAGCCAGCGGTTCCTGAAGGCCTTCAGGGTTTCCGCCGGCATGTTGTAGTACTCGGATATCTGCGTAAAAGGCTGCTTGCAGCGGCTGACGCACTCGCCGATCTGCCCGACCGGAACCGGGTTGTCGTAGTCATCGACAATCGCTATCTCGTAGTAATCCGAATTGACAGGACCGACCGCTCCGGGGCGCCTTTCGTCCCAGGACGAAAACGCCAGATCGGCCGATTCCGTCGAACCATAAAAATCGATGACTTTCACGCCATATCGCTGCTCGAAGGCTCCGACGATGCCGGGCGGCATGCCGCTGAACAGGAATACCTTCAACGGATTGTCGGCGTCGTCCGGTTTCACCGGCTGTTTCATGAGCACTGGAGCCATGCTGTAGACGGACCAGGTGACGGTCGCCTTGAATTCACGGATCTCGTTCAGCCACTTGCTGGCGCTGAACTGTCCGCCCAGAGCAATGGACCCCCCGCTCAGAAGCATCGGCATGATGCACATGTAGGATCCCATCCCGTGGTAGAGCGGGAGGCAGATATACATGATCTCCTCGGGCCCCATCCTTGCGATCCTCGCAATGTTCAGCCCCATGGTGTAGTGATGATTGTGGGAGAGAACGACGCCTTTGGAGACACCGGTCGTCCCCGAGGTATAGAAGATATCGGCGGGATCGTGCCACTCGGGTGCGAACTTGGGCGCGGTCGATGCGCCCTCGAACAGCTCCCGGTAATCGATTACCTGGAGACTCCCCCTGATACTGGCACGGCACCGCCGGATATCCGCGGCCCTGACGATCAGGGTCTTCACCTTCCGGATCGAACCGGCGACCGAATCGAGCAATGGGAGGAATTGCTCGTCGATGACCACGATTGCCGCATCGCTGTTATTGAGAAAGTGAGCCAGCAGGTCGTGCTTCGCCATGACATTGACCGGTACCATGACGGCCGCCGCTTTCGCAATGCCGAACTGGATGGTGAAGTACTCGACGCAGTTCGGCAGGATCACCGCGATCTTGTCCTCCTTGACGACCCTGAGCCTTTCCGTCAGGTAATTCGCGATTCGGGTCGATCCCTCGCTCAGCTCCGCAAAGGTGACCTGGTTCTCACGGTCGCGCACGAACACTTTTTTTCCCAGTGTCCTCGCCTTGTCATCGAGGATCGAGGGCATGGCCCTCGCACCGTATTCGTATTCCTTCATCGCCCGCACTCCCGTTCAGTTCGTTGAAGCATTGAGTCACGCGCCCGCCGGTGCGCACCGGTCCCTATCTCCTGAAACTGGAGAAGTCAGGTTTTCTTTTTTCGCCGAATGCGCGCTTTGCCTCGCCCGCTTCCCCGGTCGCCCAGTACAGGCGCACCGCGCTGGTGGACATCTCTTCCAGTCCCCATTGATGATCGGTATCGGCGTTAAACGCCTTCTTGAGAAACCTGAGCGCATAGGGACCGTGGGTGAGAACTTCCCTGCACCAGTTCTCCACTTCCGCGTGCAGTTGAGCGGCAGGCACTACCTTGTTGACGAGGCCCATTTCCAGGGCCTCCCGCGCCGTGTACTGGCGGCAGAAAAACCAGATCTCCCGTGCCTTTTTTTCGCCGACCACGCGGGCGAGATACGAAGCGCCAAAACCGCCATCGAAGCTTCCGACCCTGGGTCCTGCCTGCCCGAATTTCGCGTTCTCGGACGCGATGGTGACGTCGCACAGCAGATGCAGTATGTGACCCCCGCCGATCGCATAACCATTTACCGCTGCAATGGTCGGCTTTGACACGCTGCGGATCGAATGGTGAAGCCGGTTGTGCCAGTACGCGTTCTCGTCGCCGTATCCTCCTGGCCGGGCCGCCTCCTTTACATCGCCCCCGGAACAGAAAGCTTTGTCACCGGCGCCGGTGAGAACTGCGACACCCACGGCCGGATCGCGCTCGGCATCTTCGAATGCGAGCGTCAGCTCCTCCAGGGTTGTGGTCGTGAATGCGTTGTAGGCATGAGGCCGATTTATGGTGATCTTTGCCATTCCTTCGGCTTTCCCGTATCGGATCTCCGTGGTGGCCGGCTGCTCCATTGCTTTGTTTCCTGGATTGTTATCGTCCTGTCACGTGCACTTCGCTCAATGCCGCCCGGGGGAGAGGGCGCGTGTGGAATCCTTGCCGCCCGACATCCGCACATTCCGCGCGCTACAACGGGAAGATCATGCACGTCGAGGTGCCGTGCGCATAGAGCCTGCCGTCTGCGCCCGTCAGCCTGGCCTCCGCTGTGGCGATGCGGGAGCCGACGTTGATTGTGCGCCCGACACTGGTGACCAGGCCCGATTCCGAGGATAGCGCCCGCACGTAGTTGATCTTCAGTTCAATGGTCGTGGAGCTGAACCCCGGTTTGAGGGTGGTATGGACGCAGCAGCCGAGCGCAGAATCGACCAGCGCCGCAGCGAAAGTGCCGTGAACGACGCCGACAGGGTTGTAGTGAAACTCTCTCGGCGTGCCTTCGAAAACCGCGAGCCCGTATTCGAATTTCACTGCGCGAAAGTCCATCAGCGCGCAGATGGGCGCCGGTCGGGAGTCCCGGCCGAACAGCCGCTGAAGATATTCCAGACCGCTCAACGACCGGAATTCGGACAGATCGCGCACGGGCTCGGCCCATTTTACGGTCCGGGTGCGCAACTCTCCCGCGGGTGACGCGTCAGGGACATTCATTTCGATACGATCCGGGAATCTCGCCGCAGCGCGGCTTCGGCTCTACGCCGGCAGACCGAAAAGCGACCCAAACCCGACGACCGGCTCATCGACTCCGGCGGCTCGCAGGGCGCTCCACAACAGCGCCTGGTTGCTGCTTATCACCGGCTTGCCGGTAGCCTGCTCGAGGGCTGACAGAATCTCGACGGATCGAAGGTTTCCGCAACTGATGAAAAGAGCGTCGGCATCCGGCGCCTTCGCGAGCGCCTCCGTTCCCAGCTGATAAACGGCTGCGGGTGACAACTTCGCGATTTCCAGCGTATTGGATATTCCAAGTCCCTTTTCATAGACAACTTCAAATCCGATTTTCTCCATGAAAGCTTTCTCGCGTTCATTGATCTCATGGATGTACGGCGTGACGATCGCAAGCTTTCGAACTTTCAGTTTTCTGAGCGCCTCGACCACGGCCCCCGCCATGGTCTTTGCCCGTATGCCCGTCGCCTTGTGGATGCTTTCGGTCAGTGTCCGGTCATATTCCATGCCCTGCAGGATGGTCTCGACGGTGCACCCGTAGCAGATCAGATCGACCTTCGCCGATGCGAGCAGCTGGGCCGCTTCCAGCGCATGCTCGCCCATCTTCAGCAGCGCCTCCGGCGTGGTGGCGCTGAGCGGCATGCGGGAAACGAGATAGGAAACACCCCTGGGCAGCATTCGCGGCCACTCGTGCTCCGGTGTCCATCCCAGGGAGGGCGTAACCAGACCGAGGCGCGCCTTCCAGCCAAATTCGCTGTCCATGAGCCAGGCGGGCCGCCCCGCGGCAAAATCCGTTCCGACGTTCATTGCGAAAACCTCCTGAATTTACCCATAAGAACGGGTCGGCGGCCGCGCGCGATGAGGCGCATGCGCGTCGCCAGTCCGGCGCATCATACATGCAACGACCCTGTTCACCAATGCGCTGACAGAACGCAAGGGTGCCCCAACCGGCCTGATCACGACCGAAGGGTTCCGCGACGTGCTGGAGATCGGCCACGAGCAGATGGGCGGGTGAGCGCCGAGGCCGCGCGGCGCGACTACGGCGTGGGCGTCACTTCGCGAAGGCGCGGGTCGTAGCGTCCCAGGTTGCCTGCGTCAGGCCGAGCTTCTGCAGCTTGACCTTCTCCACCTTGCCGGTCCCGGTCTTCGGCAGGGACGGCACCACCTCGAGATAGCGCGGCACCATGTAATTCGGCATCTTCTGCAGGCAGAAGGCGTGGAAGGCCTCGAAATCGAACGGCGCGGCGCTGCTCGCTACCAAGCACAGCTTGATCTCGTCCTCGCCCAGCTCCGAGGGCACGGCGACGGCGGCGCACTCCTCGATCGCGGGATGGGTGGCGGCGATCGCCTCGAGCTCGAACGCCGAAATGTTCTCGCCGCCGCGCCGGATGGAGTCCTTGAGCCGGCCTTCGAAGTAGATCCAGCCTTCCTCGTCCATGCGCGCGGCGTCGCCGCTGTGCAGCCAGAGGTTGCGCGTCGCCGCCGCGGTGGCCTCGGGCATCTTGTAGTACTCGATCATGCGCACGAACGGACGCTTCGCGCGGCTCACGTACTCGCCGACGCTGCCGACGGGGAGCTCCTCGTCGAACTCGTCGACGATCCGGACTTCGAAATCGCGCGTATTGATGACGCCGGCCGCGCCGTGTTTCTTGCGGTCGTAGGGCGTATAGGCGACGGGGCCCTGCTCGGTCGAGCCGAGCATCTGGATAACGTTCACGCCGAAGCGCTTCTCGAGAGGCTCGACGAGCGAGGCCGCCATGCCCACGGTGTAGTACACGCGCAGGGGATTGTCAGCGTCGTCGGCGCGCTGCGGCTGCTTGAGCAGGATCGGTGCCATCGTGTAGACCATCCACGCCACCGTCGCGCGGTATCTGCGGATGTCGCTCCAGAAGCGGCTCGCGCTGAAGCGCTCGGCGAGCGCCACGCCGCCGCCGGCTAGCATCGCGGGCACCGTGGACATGAACTGCGCCAGGCCGTGGTAGTAGGGCAAGCAGACGTACCACACGTCCTCGGGCCCGGCGCGCGAGCACTGCACCAGCGTGCAGCCGAAATCGAAGTGGTGGTTGTGCGGCAGCACCACGCCCTTGGACACGCCGGTGGTGCCCGAGGTGTAGAAGATCGCAACCGGGTCGTGCCACGCGACGCCGGGGTCGAAGGCGGAATCGTCGGCGGCCAGCAGGTCGGCATAGTTTCGGCCGCGCACGAAGACATGCTTCAGCTTGCGCCTGGCCGGCCCGATCTTCGGCAGGAAGGTCTCGTCGACGACCAGCACCTCGGCATCGCAGTTCGCGAGCGTCGACTCGATCAGCGCGGGGGTGAAGTCGTTGTTGAGCGGAACCTGCACGGCGCCGGCCTTCGCGACGGCGAACTGCATCACGATGTACTCCGGGCAGTTCGGCAGCATGACCGCCACCTTGTCGCCCTTCGCCACGCCGGCCGCGCGCAGCGCGTTCGCCACGCGGTTGGTGGCGCGGTCGAGCTCCGCGTAGGTCATCGTGCCGCCGTCGTGCTGCAGGAAGACCTTGCTGCCGAACCTGCGGGCCTGATCGCCGAGCAGCCGGCCCAAGCTGCGGCGTTCCTTGGGAAAATCCTCGATCTTCATCGCTCGCGCAAGCGTAGCAGCGCGTCGCGAAACGGTCAATGTTGATGCTGAGTCAACCTGCTGCCGCGCGCGCTCGGCAAGCCGGTCATCGTGGTCAACAACGCCATCTACCGGCACGCGCTGCGCCAGCGCGGGATCGAGGACCGCATGCGCGGCTGGGGAAGCCTTCTCGAGTCCCACTGAAAGGCGGGAAAATCATTTCATGAATCCGGGCAGCCAGGTCGCGAGCCCGGGCACGGCGACCATCACGGCGAGCATAGCGATCAGCGCGACGGTGAACGGGGTCACGCCGCGAAAGATGGTCATAATCGACACGTGCGGGAGCAGGCTCTTGACGACGAACATGCTCATCCCGACGGGGGGGCTGATCATTCCGAGCTGCACCACCAGCACCACGATGATGCCGAACCAGACCGGGTCGTAGCCCAGCGCCGTGACCACGGGGAAGAAAAGCGGCACGGTCAGCAGGATCATGGAAAGCTCTTCCATGGCCGCGCCGAGGATCACGTAGATCACGCAGATCGCAATCACCACCAGCGCCGGGTGGAGCTGGAACTGGGTGACGAAGCCCTTGAGGTCCCCCGGCATCGTGGTGTAGTTGATGAAATTGGCGAACAGCAGCGCGCCGATCAGGATCATGAACAGCATGGAAGTGGTGCGGGCGCTTTCCACCAGCACGTCGATCAACACCTGCCAGCCGAGCGCGCGGCGCAGCAGCGCGAATACGAAGGCACCGCCGGCGCCGATGCCCGCGCCTTCGGTCGCGGTGAACACCCCGCCGTAGATGCCGCCGATCACAACGGCGAACAGCACGACGACCGCCCAGACTTTCTTAAGCGCCTGCAGGCGCTGCTCCCAGCTGTGGCGTTCCGCCGGGGGCCCGGCCTTCGGATCGCGCCACGTGGTCCAGGCCACGGCGAGGCAGAGAAGGAAGATGCAGACGATGCCCGGCAGGATGCCGGCGGCGAACATCTTGCCGATGTTGGTCTCGGTCATGATCCCGTAGATGACCATGATGATCGACGGGGGAATCAGGATGCCGAGCGTGCCGCCCGAGGCAATCGCTCCAGCGGCCAGCGCATCGCTGTACCCGTACCTGTGCATCGACGGGTAGGAGACCTTGGCAAAGGTCGCCGCGGTGGCGATCGAGGAGCCGCAGATCGCGCCGAAGCCGCCGCACGCCACGATCGTCGCCATCGCGAGCCCGCCGCGCCGGTGGCTCAAGAAAGTGTAGGCGGCGTGGTACAGCTCCTCCGACATGCGCGCCCGCACCACGAAATTGCCCATCAGTATGAACAGCGGAATCACCGACAGCGTGTACGACATGCCGGTTTCGTAGGTGACCTGCGCGATCAGCGACGCGGCGGCCACCAGGTTGATCTTGTAGGCGCACCCGGCGAAGCCGACGATGCCCATGGCGAAGGCCATCGGCACGCGCAGGAAGGCGAGGGCCAGGAAAGCGGCGAAGCCGACCAGCGCTTCGGTCACAGCGCCGAACTCTTCGCGTCCTGCCGCGCCGGGGGCCGGAATGCAATGACCACCAGCGCGGCGGACGTCAGCCACATCATGAGCGCCATGCCGTAGGTGAGCCAGGCGAGCGTGAACTTGAGCTCCGCGGTGGTCTGGCCGTAGGCCAGCATGCTGTCCGCCCTGACCCACAGCCGCCATGCGAGGTACCCGGTGCACACGACCCCGATCGCGCAGGCGATGAAGTTCTGGATGCGCAGCAGCCAGTCG
>Ga0209514_10009560_pt1 | contig 10643 bp, 8 predicted proteins | sample Subgrocontami58m_FD_187452 | JGI IMG/M metagenome (GOLD analysis project Ga0209514, IMG submission 187452) | Subsurface groundwater microbial communities from S. Glens Falls, New York, USA - GMW37 contaminated, 5.8 m (SPAdes) (version 3) | ecosystem: Environmental > Aquatic > Deep subsurface >...
CGACAGGTCGCGAAAATAGTTGTCGTCGGAAACCTTGTTGAGGTTGAGGTAGCCGCTCAGCTTGCCGCTGAATCGTTGATTATGCTGGATGTTGGTGGCAAAGCGGCTGAGGTTCCTGACCCGGTCCTTCGGCATGTGCTCGAAGCGCGCATCGCCTTCGTAGTCGCGATCGACATACCGAAGCTGCGTCGTCAACTGCAGCCCGCGCTTGGAAAATTCGCGCGGCGCGATGGTGAGATCCCGGTCGGGCGCGAGGTTCAGGTAGAACGGCGCGCTGATTTCCACCCCGCTCTTGCCGGTGCTGCCTATGGTGGGCGGCAGGAAGCCGCTCTTGCGCTGGTTGTGCAGAGGAAAATCCACCCAGGGCAGGTAGACGACGGGCGCACCCTTGAATACCAGCTTGCCTTTGCGCGCCGTGCCCAAATCGCGCGTCATGTCCAGGTCAAGTTCGCCGACCTGCAAATACCAATCGTCGTTGCCCGGCTTGCAGGTGGTGAACGTCGCGTTCTCCAGGTGATACTTGTCCTTGCCTTCCAGCTTGATCACGTCGGCTGTGCCGCGCGCCCGCACCGGGGCGTAGCCGGCGCGGCTGCGCAGCGCAAATTCGTAGTCGGCCTGGTCGAACCGACCGACGCTGTCGTGCACGCGCAGGCGCAGCCCGGTGCCGCTCATGCGGTCGCCGTCGCGCGCAAGGCGCACGCCGCCGCTCGCCTGCACCTCGTCGGTGGCATAGAGATAAAGCAAGCGGTCGGCATGGATGCTGACCTTGTCCTGGCGCAGTTCGGCGTTGCCGCTGGCGCTGGTTTCCTTGTTGGCGTAGCCCTCCATCCGGTCGGCGGTGATGGTGACCGGCGCGCTGGCGCCGGCTGGTCTGGCCGCCGGCGGCCGCAGACGCGGCTCCTGCCCCTGTGCCAGCGCCGCGCAAAAAAGCAAGGCCAAACCGGGCGCAAACTGGCGCATCGATGACTTCATGGTGGATAAAGGGGAGGGCGTGTTCTTGAATGCTAAAATCGCACACTTTCGCATTTATGGCAATCGGGAAGCATTTTGGAGCGGACATCTTTGGAGCGGACGCTGGCGTTACAGGCATGGCTAGGCGGCCTTTTCCCCGCGGAAAAATGGCAGCTCGAGCCGGCCTCGGCCGATGCCAGCTTCCGCCGCTATTTCCGCATCCGCCTTGCCGACCGCGGCGAGAGCCGCATTGTCATGGATGCGCCCCCCCGGCAGGAAGACTGCCGGCCTTTCATCCAGGTCGCGGCGCTGCTGCGGCAGGCCGGCCTCAATGCGCCCGCGGTGCTGGCGCAGGACTTGGAGCAGGGTTTTCTGTTGCTCACCGACCTCGGCGCCACCACTTATCTGGCGGCGCTCGAACGGGACGACGCCAGCGCGGACACCCTGTTCCGCGACGCCACCGATGCTCTCATCGCCTGGCAGCTCGCCAGCCGGCCGGGCGTGCTACCGCCGTATGACGCCGCCTTGCTGCGGCGCGAGCTCGATCTGTTTCCGGATTGGTATCTGGCGCGCCACCTCGGCTTGGCGCTCTCGCCTGCGCAGCGTCAGGTGCTGGAGCGCATGTTCGCTCTGATCATGGCGAGCAATTTAGCCGAGCCCGCCGTCTACGTGCATCGCGACTACATGCCGCGCAACCTGATGCTCAGCGAGCCCAACCCCGGCATCCTCGATTTCCAGGATGCGGTATACGGCCCGATCAGCTACGACGTGGCATCGCTCGTGCGCGACGCTTTCATCAGCTGGGAAGAAGAGCGCGCGCTCGACTGGGTGGTGCGCTACTGGGACCGGGCGCGCCGCGCCGGGCTACCGGTCGGCGCCGACTTCGGCGACTTTTACCGCGACCTCGAGTGGATGGGCCTGCAGCGCCATCTGAAAGTACTGGGCATTTTCGCGCGCATCCACTACCGCGACGGCAAACCCGGCTATGTCGAGGACACACCGCGCTTCGTGCGCTACGCGCGCGCAGTCGCCGGACGCTACAACGCGCTCGCGCCGCTCGCGCAGTTGTTCGACGCGATCGAGAAGCAGCAGGCAACGCAGGGGAAGACCTTTCCATGAAAGCCATGATCCTCGCCGCCGGGCGCGGCGTGAGAATGCGTCCGCTCACCGATACCACGCCCAAGTCGCTGCTTGCCGCGGGCGGCAAGCCGCTGATCGTGTGGCAGTTGGAGAAGCTCGCGCGGGCCGGTTTCAGCGAAGTCGTGATCAATCACGCGCACCTCGGGCACCTGATCGAAGCCGCGCTCGGCGACGGCTCGCGCTTCGGCGTTTCGATCCGCTACTCGCCCGAGCGCGAAGCGCTCGAGACCGCCGGCGGGATCGCCTTCGCCCTGCCTTTGCTCGGAGCGGAGCCGTTTCTGGTGATCAACGCCGACATCTACTGCGATTGCGACGTGTCGAAACTCGCGCGATTGCAGCTCGGAGACAAACTTGCGCATCTGGTGTTGGTGGATAACCCGGTGCAACATCCGCGCGGCGACTTCGCTCTGGAGGCGCGGCGCGTGCGCGAGACCGGCAAGCGCCTGCTCACTTTCAGCGGCATCGGCGTATATGCGCCGCGCCTGTTTGGCGGCATTCCACCCGGCGCCAAGGTTGCGCTCGCGCCGATCCTGCGCAAGGCCATGGCAGCGGAGCGGGTGTCGGGCGAGCATTATCGCGGCCGCTGGCACGACATCGGCACCGCCGAGCGCCTGCGGGCATTGGATAAGGAGTTGCGCGGCGGTCCTGCCTGAATCTGGCTGTCCTTATTGAACCAAGGTCATGGTTCAAACTGTACAATTGACTCAGTCCGCGCATACCCGACCTACTCCCGGCCGCCTTTTATGACCGATATCAATGTCTACGCTCAACGCCGCGCCTGTTTGCTCGCGCAGATGCAATGCGGCATCGCCATCGTGCCCACTGCGCCCGAGCGCGTGCGCAACCGCGACAGCGAGTACCTCTACCGCTTCGACAGCTATTTCTACTACCTTTGCGGTTTCCGGGAAGCGGAAGCGGTGCTGGTGCTCGTCGCCGGCGCCGAAGCGCAAAGCATACTGTTCTGCCGCGAGAAGAACCCGGAGCGCGAAACCTGGGACGGTTTCCGCTACGGCCCGGAAGCGGCCAGGGAAGCTTTCGGTGTCGACGCCGCCTACCCCATCGGCCAACTCGATGAAAAGCTGCCCGCGCTCTTGGCCAACCAACCGGCGCTCTATTACGCGCCGGGCATGGACCCGGACTGGGACGCGCGCGTCATGCGCTGGCTGAATCAGGTGCGCGCGCAGAGCCGCACCGGCATCAGCGCGCCGCGGAGCATTTACGATGTGCGCGCCGCGCTGGACGAGATGCGCCTCATCAAGGACGAGCACGAACTCGCGCTGATGCGCCGCGCCGCGGGCATCTCCGCCAAGGCGCACGAGCGCGCCATGCGCGCCACCAGGCCCGGCAGGATGGAATACGAAATCGAGGCCGAGCTGCTGTACGAGTTTCGCCGCCACGGCGCCCAGTTCCCCGCGTACTGGCCCATCGTCGCCGGCGGCGCCAACGCCTGCGTGCTGCATTACAGCGACAACAACGCGCGGCTCGAAGACGGCGCGCTGCTCTTGATCGATGCCGGCTGCGAGCTCGACGGCTATGCGTCCGACATCACCCGTACCTTTCCGGTGAGCGGAAAATTCGGCGGCGCGCAGAAAGACGTGTATGAACTGGTGCTCGCCGCGCAAGCTGCCGCCATCGGCGCGACCAGGCCCGGCGCCACCTGGGACGCGCCGCACGAAGCCGCGGTGCGCGTGCTGGCGCAGGGCATGATCGATTTCAGCCTGTGCCGGGGCAGCCTGGACCAGGTGCTCGAAGCGGGCGATTACAAGCGCTTCTACATGCACCGCACCGGCCACTGGCTGGGGCTGGACGTGCACGACGCCGGCGAATACAAACTCGACGGCAAGTGGCGGCCGCTCAAGGAAGGCATGACGCTCACGGTGGAGCCCGGCTGCTACATCCGTTCGGGGGAAGGAGTGCCCAAGGCCTACTGGAACGTCGGCGTACGCATCGAGGACGATGTGCTGGTGACCAAAGACGGCTGCGAAATCATTACCGCCGAAACACCGAAGAGCATCGCCGCGATCGAAGCGCTCGTTGGCAATGACTGAGGGGCTGTTTCAGATTGACCGAAACAGCCCCTAACTTAGGGGAGTATGAGGGGATGCGCCCCGAAGGTCTCGATCCCCCCCGAGGGGAAAGTCCCCTTGGGGGATATCCCCTCATTTTGTAATGAACACTGAACCGATAGACATACTGATTGCCGGCGGCGGACCGGTGGGTGCTGCGCTGGCCCTGGCGCTGCAAGATAGCGGACATTCGGTCGTACTGACCGAGGCGCGTAGTGCCGAGACTGATACTAGCGGTGCGCCAAGCACCAAGTCCGGCCATGCGCGCCCGATCGCCTTGTCCTATGCGAGCCGCCTGATACTCGAACGCTTGAACGCCTGGTCCGGGCTTGCCGCAACGCCGATCGAAACCATCCACGTTTCGCAGCAAGGTGGATTCGGCCGCACTCAGATACGCGCCGCTGACTGCGGCGTGCCCGCGCTGGGCTATGTCGTCGCCTACGACAAGCTGCAGCAGGGTCTGCTCGCTGTGCCCTGCTCGGGGAGGAGGATTTTCGGCGCGAAACTGAGCGCGTTCGACGGCGCCACGGCAGTGGTGCTGACGCAAGACGGAGAACAGGCGTTCGCACCGCGCTTAACGATATTTGCCGATGGCGCAGGCGTCGTCGATGACCGTGCAGTGCCCGCCTACAACAAGGACTATCGCCAGACCGCGGTGGTAGCCTGGGTGAAGAGCGCAGCAGCCCACCGCGGCAGGGCATGGGAGCGATTCACGCCCGAGGGACCGCTCGCCTTGCTGCCGTACGGCGCAGACTATGGACTGGTATGGACTACCAACCCGGAGCGTGCCGCGCACCTGTTCGCGCTCGACACCCCGGCATTCCTGGCAAAACTGCATGCCGCTTTCGGCGACCGTCTTGGCGCATTCACCGAGGCCGGAGAGCGCTCCACTCATCCACTGGCGCTGCGTTACCAGCGCGATGATACACAGCCGCACAGCTTATGTGTAGGCAACGCGGCGCAAACCCTGCACCCGGTCGCCGGCCAGGGATTTAACCTCGGCCTGCGCGACGCCTGGGAGCTCGCGCGCCTGGCGCGCGATGCGCGCGACCCGGGCAGCGCCAGTTTCTGCGCGCACTATCGCCGCGCGCGCGCGCCGGACCGCCGCGCCGGCATCCAATTCACCGACAGCCTGGTCGGCTTGTTTTCCAATTCCAATCCGCTGCTCAAGCTCGGCCGCGGCGCGGGACTGCTTGCCCTCGACCTCGTGCCCTTCGCCCGACGCTTTGTCGCGCGGCGCATGATTTACGGCGCGAACGCTTTGCCTTAGACGAAGTCGAGGGCAAGTTAAAGTAATACCTTCAAAGCGTGGCCAATTCGATTTTTATTCCGCGGCGATTGGGTATAGAATTGCCTCCCGTTCCGCAAAAAACCCTTTACACGAAATGAGAATCGGACCTCACGTGCTACGCAACAATCTATTCGTTGCGCCGATGGCCGGGGTCACCGATCGCCCGTTCCGGCAACTGTGCAAGAGGTTCGGCGCCGGCATGGCGGTGTCCGAGATGGTGGCATCCAATTCTCTGCTGTGGGGCAGCGACAAGACGCGGCGCCGCGCCAATCACGAGGGCGAACCCGATCCGATCTCGGTGCAGATCGCCGGCGCCGACCCGCGGATGATGGCGGAGGCCGCGCGCTACAACGTCGGCCAGGGCGCGCAGATCATCGACATCAACATGGGCTGTCCGGCAAAGAAAGTGTGCAACGTCATGGCCGGCTCGGCGCTGCTGAAGGACGAACTGCTGGTCGGGCGTATTCTGGAAGCCGTGGTCGAAGCGGTCGACACGCCGGTTACGCTCAAGTTCCGCACCGGCTGGGACCAGCACAACAAGAACGCGCTGACGGTTGCGCGCATCGCCGCGGAAAGCGGCATCCAGTTGCTCTCGATCCACGGGCGCACGCGCGCCTGCGGCTATACCGGCCACGCCGAATACGACACCATCGCCGAAGTCAAAAGCGCCACGCGCCTGCCGGTGGTCGCCAACGGCGACATCACCACGCCGCAAAAAGCCAAGTACGTGCTCGACTACACCCGCGCCGACGGCATCATGATCGGCCGCGCGGCGCAGGGCCGGCCGTGGATCTTCCGCGAAATCGAGTACTACCTCAAGACCGGTGTGCACCTGCCGCCGCCGCTGGTAGCCGAGATCCACCAGGTGCTGATCGCGCACCTGTACGACCTGTACGCGTTTTACGGCACCGACACCGGCGTCAAAATCGCGCGCAAGCACATTTCCTGGTACACCAAGGGGCTGGTCGGCTCGGCCAATTTTCGCCACGCGATGAACCAGTTGCCGGGCATCGAAGAGCAATTGGCCGCAGTGAACCGATTTTTTGATCAACAGGCGCAGCAATACGAGAAGTTGCGCTATGAGGAGGAGTTGGCAGCATGACACCGCGCGCCAGTGAAATCGCCGAATGCGTACGCAAATCCCTGGAAAAATATTTCAAGGATCTGGACGGGGAACGCCCGCGCACCGTCTACGAGATGGTGTTGAAGAATGTAGAGAAGCCCATGATCGAGGTGGTGCTCGCTTACGCCGAGGGCAACCAGACGACGGCAGCCCAGTGGCTGGGCATCAATCGTAACACCCTGCGCAAGAAAATCGAGCAATTGAAAATAAAAATATGACGGGTGGAAGCGGACGCCCGTCTGGCCCGCGCATCCCTCATCGCCCCTTACTTATCGCCCGGGCCTAATCATGAGCATCCTCGTCAAGCAAGCCTTGATCAGCGTTTCCGACAAGACCGGCGTGCTGGAACTGGCGCGCGCCCTGGCGCAGATGAAGGTCTCCATCCTCTCTACCGGCGGCACGGCCAAGCTGCTCGCGCAAAACGGCATCGCCGTCACTGAAGTAGCGCAGTACACCGGCTATCCGGAGATGCTCGACGGGCGCTTGAAGACCCTGCACCCCATGATCCATGGCGGACTGCTGGCAAGACGCGACCTGCCCGAGCACATGGCGGCGATCAAGGATGCCGGCATCGAGCCGATCGATCTGGTGGTGGTCAATCTTTACCCCTTCACCGGGACCATAGCCAAAACCGGCTGCACGCTTGCGCAGGCGATCGAGAACATCGACATCGGTGGCCCCACCATGCTGCGCTCGGCGGCCAAGAACCATACCGGTGTCGCCGTGGTGGTCGATCCCGCCGATTATCCGGCGCTGCTCGAAGAAATGAGGACGGGCAGCGGCAGGGTCAGCGCCGCCACGCGTTTTGATCTCGCGAAAAAGGTATTCACCCACACCGCGGCCTATGACGGCGCCATCAGCAATTATCTGACCGGCCTCGATCCCGAGCAGAAGAGCCGGGACTACCCGGAGCAGTTGACGCTGCAATTCGCCAAGGTGCAGGACATGCGCTACGGCGAAAACCCGCACCAGAGCGCGGCTTTCTATCGCGACCTCGAGCCGGCGCCGGGCAGCCTCGCCGGCTACACCCAGTTGCAGGGCAAGGAACTGTCCTATAACAACGTCGGCGATGCCGACGCGGCCTGGGAATGCGTGAAGACGTTCTCCGAGCCCGCCTGCGTCATCGTCAAGCACGCCAATCCCTGCGGCGTCGCCATCGGCAACACCGTGCTCGAAGCCTACCAGCGCGCGTTTCAGACCGATCCCACCTCGGCCTTCGGCGGCATCATCGCCTTCAACCGGCTGGTCGATGCGCCCGCCGCCGAAGCCGTGGCGAAACAATTCGTCGAAGTGCTGATCGCGCCGGGCTACGATGCGGCAGCGAAGAAGGCGCTCGAATCCAAGACCAAGGTGCGCGTGCTCGCCGTCCCGCTGGCCGCGGGCGGCAACCGCTACGACTTCAAGCGCGTCGGCGGCGGTTTGCTCGCGCAGGCACCCGACGCGAAGAACGTCGAAATGGCCGAGTTGCGCGTGGTCAGCAGAAAGAAACCTACCGACGCGGAGCTGCGCGACCTACTCTTCGCCTGGCGCGTGGCCAAGTTCGTCAAGTCCAATGCCATCGTATTTTGCGGCAGCGGGCACACGCTGGGAGTGGGCGCGGGCCAGATGAGCCGCGTCGACAGCGCGCGCATCGCCGCGATCAAGGCGAAAAATGCCGGCCTGTCGCTCGCCGGCTCGGTGGTGGCCTCGGACGCCTTCTTTCCCTTCCGCGACGGCGTCGACGTGGTGGCCGAGGCCGGCGCCAAAGCCATCATCCAGCCCGGCGGCAGCATGCGCGACGAAGAAGTGGTCGCCGCGGCCGACGAGCTCGGCCTAGTCATGGTCTATACCGGCATTCGCCACTTCAGGCACTGATAGGTGAAGCTCCTGGTGATCGGCTCGGGCGGTCGCGAGCACGCCCTGGCGTGGAAGCTGGCGCAGAGTCCGCGCGTGCAAAAGATCTATGTCGCACCGGGCAACGCCGGCACGGCGCTCGAGCCGGGCGTGAAGAATGTTCCCATCACCGGCATCGCCGAGCTGGCCGAATTCGCGCGGGAAAATTCGGTTCAGCTCACCGTGGTCGGACCCGAGGCGCCCCTCGCCGCCGGCGTGGTCGATGCCTTTCGCGCCCGCGGCCTGAAAATCTTCGGCCCGACCCGCGCCGCGGCGCAACTGGAAAGCTCCAAGGATTTCGCCAAGCGCTTCATGCAGCGGCATCGCATCCCCACGGCCGCCTACGCCACCTTCGGCGAAGCGCGGCAGGCGCACGCCTATATCGACGCGCAAGGCGCCCCCATCGTGATCAAGGCCGATGGCCTCGCCGCGGGCAAGGGCGTGATAGTGGCGATGACGGCCAAGGAAGCGCATGAGGCCGTCGACATGATGCTGGTGGACAACAAGATGGGCGATGCCGGGGCGCGCGTGGTGATCGAGGAGTACCTGGCCGGCGAGGAGGCGAGCTTCATCGTCATGAGCGATGGCGAGCACGTGCTCGCGCTCGCCACCAGCCAGGACCACAAGCGCCTGCGGGACGGCGACGCCGGGCCCAACACCGGCGGCATGGGCGCCTACTCGCCCGCGCCGGTGGTGACGCCGGAACTGCACGCGCAGGCGATGCGCGAGATCATCCTGCCTGCCATCCACGGCATGGCGAGCGACGGCATCCCCTACAGCGGCTTTCTTTACGCCGGCCTGATGATAGATGCGAAGGGCAACGCGAAGACGCTGGAATTCAACTGCCGCATGGGCGACCCGGAAACCCAGCCGATCATGCTGCGCCTGAAGTCCGACTTGTTCGAACTGTTCGAACTCGCCTGCGCCGGCACGCTGGACCAGGCCGAGATCGACTGGGACCGGCGCACGGCCCTGGGTGTGGTGCTTGCCGCCGCCAACTATCCGGACACGCCGAAGAAAGGCGCCGTCATCAGCGGGCTCGCCAAGCACACGGAACGCAGCGAGGACTGCATGGTGTTTCACGCCGGCACCGCTTTGGACGGCGACAAGGTGGTGGTGAACGGCGGGCGGGTGTTGTGCGTCACGGCCCTGGGCGACAGCGTCAAAATGGCGCAGCGCCGCGCTTATCAGGCGGCCGAAGGCATCCATTTCGACGGCATGCAGTTCCGCCGCGACATCGGCTATCGTGCCATGGCGGCAAGAAAACAATAAATGCTCGCCTATTGAGAATTACACAACTGCGTTACAGCTCTACCCTCATCCCAACCGTCGCCCGCCCAAGCTGGAGAGGGGGTTCTCTCCCTCTCCAGCGGAAACGGGGGCGAGGGCTGGGGTGAGCGGGCGATTTTCCGCGAAACTGTCATGCGATTACGTAATGCTCAATAGAATTGCGCGCTGCGCGCGCCAACCGTGTTTGCTGTACGGATGAAAAGCACATCCGTACAGCAAACACGGTTCTGGTTAACACCAAACAGGGCGTGGGGGTTTCATACAAGATCGTCGATTGCGCGCGGATGTGCTTTTCATCCGCGCGCAATCGAAGATCCGCGCGGACGGTTTCTCGTCCGCGCAAATCGAAACCCCGCAACAACGGAAACTGCAATTTCGGTCACCACATATAGCAATGGCCTGATGCGAACAGAAGCAGCTTGCCTCAGTGCCCTACTGCTAGAATCCGCGTTTCTTTGCGCATATCGGTAATCTATGAATTCTTCCACCGTCAAAGACTACCTGCTAGTCCTGCAACGGCGCATCGTTGCGGCGCTTGAGATCCTCGACGGCAAGCCGTTCCGCGAGGACCGCTGGGACCGCGCACAGGGCGGGGGCGGCATCAGCCGCGTGATCGAGGAAGGCGGGCTGTTCGAGCGCGGCGGGGTGAATTTCTCGCACGTGCAGGGCTCGGGCCTGCCGCCATCGGCCTCCGCCTCCCGCCCCGAGCTGGCCGGCCGCGCCTGGGAGGCGATGGGCGTGTCGCTGGTGCTGCATCCGCGCAATCCGTATTGCCCCACCGTGCACATGAACGTGCGCTTTTTCGTCGCGACCAAGGAAGGCGCCGAGCCCGCGTGGTGGTTCGGCGGCGGCATGGACCTGACCCCTTATTATGGCTACGCCGAAGACGCGCATCACTTTCATCGGACCT
>Ga0209514_10009561_pt1 | contig 10640 bp, 11 predicted proteins | sample Subgrocontami58m_FD_187452 | JGI IMG/M metagenome (GOLD analysis project Ga0209514, IMG submission 187452) | Subsurface groundwater microbial communities from S. Glens Falls, New York, USA - GMW37 contaminated, 5.8 m (SPAdes) (version 3) | ecosystem: Environmental > Aquatic > Deep subsurface >...
AGGTAAAGGTAATAGCCCCGGGGGAAATCCACCGGGCCCAGTTGTCCCACTTGCAGGTGGGTCTGCCGTGCCAGATACAAGAGCACAGCGTAGGTGCCCCCTGGGGTCATTCGACTGTCCGCCATCCGTTCTTCTTTTCTTCTTGGCCTACCTAGCGAGCGCCCACCCCTTTGAAGGCAGCCTGTCAGGCAACCTACTCAAGGACCTGGTAGCCCGGCACTTGCGTATGGGGTGTGTCCAAGTATACCTTCGCCTCGGGATTACTATAGAACCGGCCGTGGCTCCAACGAATTTCTGCGTGTCCTTCCACCTCAGTTTCCCTCCGATCAGTCAGGAGGCCAACGAGCGCGCGCCATCGAACGACTGGCTGACCTGCCTGAGTATCAGCCTGCACGCTGAACGAGCGCAGCTTGAAGTCCCGCCTCCAGTCCCACGGCGTATAGACGTACAGGCGCAGTACGTCGCGACCAGATGCGCCCAGGACAAAATACGGGGCACTGGCAATCCGGAGAAGCCTCCACAACATCTCTTCTTGTGCCCGCGGGGTCAGAATGTTAGACCGCCAGCGTTCTGCAGACGCCTGGCTTACCGCTGCACAGAAACTGAGATAGACATCTCGAAGGCTAGGGGGCCAAATAAGCGGAAGCCTGCGCTTAAGTTGTTCCCTATGGCTCTTATCCAAGTCCTCAACATGGGTTGGCAGGCTAATTCCCCCAGCCATGTGCCTTCGGACCTCGGAATAAAAAGTTCGGTATGCGTCGGGTGCGGCTTCCATGTACCAATCCGCCCGGTTGCTTCCTTTCCTGTCGGCCAATACCCGATCGAACAGATGGGAAGGAGAGGGATTGAATAGAATACGTGAGAGGTACTTGCAACTGACTAGATAGACATGGTCAACGCGTAAGTCAGATGGAATCAGGTCATACCCGGGCGTCTGATTCGGCCCCTTCCATTCGATTCGCAGGGGCCTCCTGTTGCGCAACCCAGTGCTCGCCTGAGAAAAGGCTACGCCGTTGCTCCAAGCAGTCTCGAATTCATCCTCAAACTCGTTGTTGGCAAGGGCCTCGTCAAGACGGTTCCAGTGGCTAGCTTGTACGTTGATCATTTCCAGAGGACGAGCCGCGAGTGCTTCCTCAAGCGTTGGAAATCCGAGCATTCCCAAACCAGTCACGATCTCCGTAACCTCGGTCTTAAGGGCAGGCACGCCGCCTACTCGCGACGGAACTGATACATGTCATCATCCAGGACGATTGCAGCCGCGGCCTGATCTAGGTCCTGCAGAATGCGGTCTACAATGCCCCTTATTGCCGCTTGAGCTGGCTGCTCTTCGGAGTAGGCTTCCAGCGCCATAACGTCTTCATCCGCAATCCCGCGCAATCCCGCCAATGGGATTAACCCAGTAGCCCCGTACTGGATTCGAGGTGAACCCCCCGCACAGAGCAGCGAGGTCATGCTGCGTCTCACGTAGTACTTCTTGACGTCGCGAGTCCAGAATCGAGGTTCCGCCACTCGTTTGGCTGGGCAGAAAGACCTTAAGTCTATGCGGCATGCGCCGTACTCTGGGGTCAGAAGCAAGGTAGCCGAAAGGGTCGCCGGTTTCCTGCAGGGGAACGCTCAAACTTGCATTCAGCGGGTTGGGGATATGAAGTCTTGACCCATATAGCTCATCGGATGACCAGAAACCGGGAAGAGGGCGAGTCCCGGTATTGCCGCTTGCATATGCGCGCAGCCGAAGCTTGCTATTGGCAGGAGTCATCTCAAGAGCGTCAAAGAACATGCGTCCGTGAGTTGCACGCAGCGCCAGATCACCAACACTTCCCCGCATTGGCAGGTTCGTAGTCAGCAGAACGATAGGCTGTATGCCGTTCAGCGTTAAGAGACCGGCGCGTCCCAGCGTTTTCCACATGGTATCCGTGCGCATCAAGCCAGGGTTCGGAGTCGTAAAGGCTCCAGAGACGTCGAAATACCAATCCCGACCACTTTTGTCGGTGGCTATGAAATTGATTAAGACGCCTAACTCTTTTCGACGGCGATTTCGCCTAATATTTGTGAACCCGCACCCAGCGAGAACCCGCCCCGCGTTGTCCTGAGCAGCACGGCCTTCTTCCGTCGCGCGTGCCTGAAAACTGCTTGCACTATCCATCATCGGCCGCATCCTCCAGACCTAGACTAGCCTTCTCGAAGGCGATTCGATTCCTAGCAGCCTGCAGGTATTCTGGATTAGTCTCGTACCCAACCCAGTGGCGACCCGTCTTAACTGCTGCCACGGCAGTTGTCCCACTCCCCATGAAGGGATCAAGTACAAGATCCTCGGAGAAAGTGTAAAGCTCAATAAACCTCTGCGGCAGCTTAACGGGGAAGGGTGCGGGGTGATTCACGCGGGTGGCTGATTCCGGGGGAAACTCCCAGACCGAGAGGGTTGAAGCGAGGAAATCCTCTCTACTGATCGTGGCCTTGCCTTTGCGGACTCGACCAAAGCGACCCTTTGAGAAGCAGAGACAGTACTCATGGACGTCACGGATAACCGGGTTTAGGGGAGACTGCCAGCTTCCCCAAGCGCAGTTGCCGTTGGCCCCCTTGGCCTTTCGCCAAATGATCTCGGCACGCATGAGGAAGCCGACTTTCAACATACGTGCTGTGACCATGTGAGAGAGAGGTGTATAGGGACGTCGTCCGAGGTTAGCCACATTCACGACAGCCCGCCCGCCCGGCTCAAGCACTCGATACGTCTCAGCGAATACCGCTTCCAACATACCAAGATATTCGTCGAACGTGGTGTTTGAGTCGTAGTCTTTGCCTACGTGATAGGGAGGTGAAGTGACCATTAGGGCCACGCTATTAGACGCTAGCTCGTCCATTCTCTCGGCAGACCTATTGAAGATCTCGTCCACGATCGGGCTCTCATTGACAGAGTTGGCACTAAAATCCTCAACAGCTTTAGGCAAACGGTCGTAAAAGGCAGATGAGTCGTGGCTCTCCCTACGACCCACGCCGAAGGAGCTAGTCTTTGTGCTCACGTTTGGCCTCCCTAAGTTGACCTTGGCGACGGAAGGGACCGTCCCCTAAGTCGTGGGGGTTTCTTGGCAGTATTCCCGCAGATCGCGTCCAGTTGCATCAGGTCAGGTGTTGAGCTGTTCCATCTTGCCGGTGACCATAAAGACCACGCGCTCTCCGATGTTGGTAATGCGGTCGTGGATGCGCTCCAGGTTATGGGCCACCCAGATCAGATAAGTAGCCCGGTCCACGGTGCGGGGGTCTCCCATCATGATAAGTAGCAGCTCGCTGAATACCTGTTTGTACAGGGAATCCACCTGGTCATCGTCGGCACAAATGCGGCGAGCCAGCTCCACATCATGGTCGATGAATGCCTGAAGGACCAGCCTCAGGTCCTCCTGGCATTTCTTGGACATGCGAGGGATGTCGATCAGGGGCTTGAGAAGGGGCTGGTCGGCTATCCGCAGGACGATCCTGGCGATGCCCTCAGCGTGGTCCCCCATGCGCTCTATGTCAGCGATGACGCTCAGGACGGCCCCCACGGTCCGCAGGTCCGTGGCCATAGGCTGCTGAGTGGCCAGCAGGCGCAGGCACTCCTCTTCCAGCCTCCAGCGGGCTTCGTCGATGGCGGCGTCCTCCTCGGTCACCTCCTGGGCCAGGCGGGTATCTCGCTTTGCCAGGGCCTGGATCGACTTCTCGATGGCCCTCTCCACCATGCTTCCCATGACCACCAAGCCCTCGAAGAGCTCGTGTAGCTGACGGTCGAGTAGTTCTCGGGTCATGGCGCTTCGCTGGGGATTAGGTGATGAAAACGCATCTGCTTAACCTCCGGCCCTCGCTTCGGGCTAGCCTCAAATCCATGGTCTCGTTCTGCTCCAAGTGCTGGTTGGCTAGTATATGACCACACTGAATGCGAATAGTGTCATTGCAAGCAATCCATGAGCCTGTCGGCTCACCACAGCGGATGAAAATATGCACCGTATGCCCCAGTGCTTTAGCCTGGGGTATGGTTCCACCCCAGGCTAAAGCACTGGGGCATGAAGTTCCGGCAGCCGGTGGATTCATTTTCGTAGGAGCTTTCCGTCTCCGCGAGCGATCCCCTGGCATTGTAAAGGAATTTCAAGTTGTCCTTGTGATGGTACCTGCCAAAACCCTCGGCAATATTCGCTACAATCGATGCCGCCGCGTTACGGAGCTGCCGCCTCATGCCATATACTTCCTCCGAGGGAAAGCATTCGCTGGCCCCGTAAACCTTCACCACCAGCTCCCTCGCCATCTGCCAGGCCTCCAACTCCGAGAAATGTCTAATCACCAATCACCAATCACCAATCACCCAATCACCAATCACCCAATCACCCGAATCTCCCCGTGATATAATCCTCCGTCCTCTTGTCGCTCGGCCTCGTGAAGAGGGTGCCCGTAGGCCCGGCTTCTATGAGTTCACCGTTGAGCAGGAAGTTGGTGCTGTCCGAGATGCGGGCTGCCTGCTGCATATTGTGGGTAACCACGACGATGGTGTAGTCGCGCTTCAACTCCGCCATCAACTCCTCGATCCGATAAGTGGCCAGCGGGTCCAGAGAGGCCGCTGGCTCGTCCATGAGGATTACCTCCGGGTTCACCGCCAGGGTTCGAGCGATGCAGAGTCGCTGCTGCTGCCCGCCGGAGAGCTCCAAAGCATTCTGGCGCAGCCGGTTCTTGACCTCGTCCCAAAGGGCAGCCCGTTCCAGAGAACGCTGCACCAGCTCGTTCAGGTTTCCCCGGTAGCCATTGATGCGGGGGCCGAAGGCGACATTGTCGTAGATGGACTTGGGGAAGGGATTGGGTTTCTGGAAGACCATCCCGATCCAGTACCGGATCTCGGTGGCATCCACGGCATCGTGGTAGATATCTTGGCCTTTGTACAGTACCTGCCCCTCCAGGCGGAATCCGGGGATCAGGTCGTTCATGCGGTTGAAACAGCGCAAGAGGGTGCTCTTGCCGCAGCCGGAAGGACCGATGATAGCGGTGATGCTGTTGCGCACGATAGACACGGTGATGCTTCTAATCGCCACCACATGCCCGTAGTTGACGGTGACATTCCGGGCCTCCAGGATGGCTTCGCCGCCGGTCTCCGCTGTGGGGGCGGTCTCCCGGGGTACGACCCGCATCATTAGGTCCGTTGTTACTGCTCGGGGATCTTGAGCCATCACCAAGCAGCCCTCCGCAGGCACTCTGGTGTAAGGCCGGAGGTCCGGGGGTGGCCCCCTAGGGAGTGTCCATGTTCATCCCTCCCCATGTCATTCCGGCGAAGGCCGGAATCCAGGCCCCCGGTCTGTTTCTTGTGCACAAAGCCACGCCTGACAAGATCCATGTCGTTCCAGAAGAGCCTGTCCCCGCGAAGACGGGAAACTGGAACCCAAGTGTCCCGGGTGTCGTCATATGATCCACGCAGGTCATAGGCGGGGGTGCTCTGGATTCCGGCCTTCGCCGGAATGACATTGTCGCACCCCGCAGGTTTGGCATCCTTGCCCATCAGGTCAACGCCGACCAAGGGTGGATACTCCCCAGGGGTCTCCCCCGAATCCCGAACTGCCTTGGGCGCACATGACCCGTGGTCCCCCATCCGGCGGCTTGACCGCATGGCCGGGGGCTTCGGGGTTTCCCCCCAAATCTCTCCTTTGGCTTTCTATCACCACGCAGCCCTCCGCTGATACTTTGCCGGCAGGCCGGGGGTTTGGGGGTGTCCCCCGAATCCTAACCCGTTTGGGCTTTCTATCACCACGCAGCCCTCTTCTGATATTTGTTACGCAAGAAAATAGCGCCAGCATTCATAGCCAGCAGCAAGACTAACAGAACGATAATAGCCGCCGCGGCCCGCTCGTGGAAGGCCGCCTGCGGGCGGGAGATCCAGTTGAATATCTGGATAGGCAGGGCGGTAAACGGCGAGCGCAGGCTATCCGGCAAGAAAGCTACGAAGGTAAGTGCCCCGATGGTGATCAGGGGCGCCGTCTCCCCGATGGCCCGGGACAGGGCCAGGATAGTGCCAGTCAGCATCCCCGGCACCGCCAGGGGCAGCACGTGGTGCCAGATGGTCTCAATCTTCGTCGCCCCAAGGGCATAAGACCCTTCCCGGATGGAGTCCGGCACGGCGCGCAGCGCCTCCTGGGAAGCCACGATGATGATGGGCAGCACCAGGAGGGTCATGGTCAGGGCCCCGGCGATGACACTGCGCTCCAGTTGCATAGCCCGCACGAATAATTCAAGGCCCAGGAGGCCGTAGATTATCGAAGGCACCCCGGCCAAGTTAGAGATATTGGTCTGGATGATTGTGGTGAGCCAGGAGCGGGAGGCATATTCATGCAGGTAAATAGCGGCTCCTACCCCGATGGGGAAAGAAAAGGCCGCCGTCAGGCCCATGAGCCAGAGGGTACCCACCAGGGCTGACTTGATCCCGGCCCGCTCGGGGATACGGGACGGGAAGCTGGTAAGGAACTCCCAGTTCAGAGCGCCCACGCCCCGGCGGAAGACATCTGTTAGCAGGACCAGCAGTACCAGAATAGCCACCAGGGTAGCCGCTATCGAGACAACCTCGAAGACCCGGCCTCGCATTTTCCGGGCCCTTAGTCGATGGGGGTCGCGAATCTCGGCCATCACCGGTAGGCCTCCCGGAACCGACGAAGGACCCCCTGGCTGATGATGTTCAGTATGAGGGTCAGGACGAAGAGGGTCATGCCCACCGCGAAGATGGTCCGGAACTCCAGGGTGCCGGTGGGGGTGTCCCCGAGGCTCACCTGGACGATGTAGGCGGTCATGGTCTCGATGGCCTCCAACGGGTTCAAGGTCAGGCGGGGCTGCTGCCCGGCGGCGATGGCCACGATCATGGTCTCGCCGATGGCCCGGGATATGGCCAGGATGAAGGCGGCGATGATGCCCGAGAGCGCCGAGGGTACAACCACCCGGAGGGAGACCTCCATCTTGGTCCCTCCCAGAGCGTAAGCAGCCTCCCGCAGCGAGCGGGGCACCGCGGTCATGGCGTCCTCGCTCAGAGATGACACCATGGGAATGATCATGATGCCCATGACGATGCTGGCGCTGGCCGCATTGAAGACCGAGGTGTCCGGGAAGATGGCCCGGAGAATAGGTGAGATGAAGAGCAGGGCGAAATAGCCGTAGACCACGGTGGGTATCCCGGCCAGCACCTCCAGGAAGGGCTTGATGGTCCGGCGCGCCCTATCCGGGGCGTACTCACTCAGGTAGATGGCGCTGATGAGCCCGACCGGCAGGGCCAGAAACATGGCCCCCGCCGTAACCTCGATGGTCCCGGCCAGTAGGGGGGCGATGCCGAAGTGCTTCTCGGAAAAGAGCGGGGTCCACTGGGTGCTCGTAACGAACTCGAGCAGGGAGACCTCCTGGAAGAAGCCCCAGGTCTCGAAGATCAGGACGGCCACTATCCCGATAGTGGTAAAGATGGACAGGAAGGCGCAGAGGGCCAGAAAAAAGCGAATAAGGCTATCGCGCAGGTGGCGCAGTCGTCGCCGCCTGTGGGGCATGACAATCTGAACTCGTTCTGGGGCTGCCAGCAGTGGTAAGCCTCCACCGGGAAGGTCCAAGGTTTATGATACCATAATTCTGAACGGCGGACACCCCCTGCCTTGCCCACCGTTTACCCGCCGGCGGCCTTCAGCTCCGCCAGGCCCCTATCGTACTCGGCCTGTGGCAGAGAGGTATAGCCCACCAGGGGCACCAACTTGGGGGCCAGGGTCAGGTAGAAGTTGAGAAACTCACGTACCTCGGGGCGCTGGAGGGAGACCGTGTTAACGTAGATAAAGATCGGACGGGACAGAGGGCTGTATGCGCCGCCGGAGATGGTCTCATCGGAAGGCCCAATGCAGCCCTTGCCAGAGTCTACAGGCACAGCCTTCATCTGCTCCCGGTTCTCCGCATAGTAGGCAAAGCCCATGTACCCCAGGGACCCCTTATCGCCGCTGATCCCCTGGACCAGGACGTTGTCGTCCTCACTGGCGGTGTAGTCTCCCCGGCTGGCGTCCTCCTTTCCAACGATGGCCTCGGTGAAGTAATCGAAGGTGCCGGAATCAGGGCCCGGCCCGTAGAGGCGCAGGGTCTGGGTTGGGAAGCCGGGGCGTACCTGACTCCAGTTGTTGATCTTACTCCCCGGCTCCCAGATCCTCTTCAGCTCCTCCACCGTCAGGCAGTCGGCCCAGGTGTTCTTGGGGTTGACCAGGACCGACAGGCCATCGAACGCCACAGTGAAATGAACATACCCGATGCCGTTCCGCCGGGCCGCCTCTATCTCCGATTCCTTGATGGGCCGGGAGGCGTCGCTGATGTCCGTCTCCCCCGCAGTGAACTTCTGGAAGCCTCCTCCCGTGCCGGAGACGCCCACCAAGATCCTGACACCAGGGTTATCCCGCTGGAACTCCTCGGCCATGGCCTCGGTGATGGGGAAGACGGTGCTGGAGCCATCGGCCCTGACGGTACCGGACAGCCCGCCGGTATTGGTTGAGGCGGGGCCACAGGCTGATAGAACGAGGGCAAGCCAAAGCATTCCCAGCGTGGCCAGACATCCTCTGGAAGGTCTATTTACAACTATTCTCTGAACTGTACCCAGTTCACTTGAGCAGCACCGCCCCGGGCTAAAGCCATGGGCTACAAAGCCAAAGCCCGCTAAAGGGGCTGAGAGCAGGCTCATAGCTCGCCCCACCGCCCAATCACCTAATGACCCAGTGACGGAATGACCCGATGACCTAATCACCCAATGACCCAATTGCCAAATACCCAATCACCCAATTACCGACCAAACTCCCTGTTCAGACGGGCGGAGCTCAAGTAGACCATGGTGGGGCGGCCGTGGGGACACGTATAGGGCAGGTCCGTAGCCTCCAGGGCCAGAAGTAGCTCTCGCATCTCCTGGGGTGTAAGGGTTTGGCCGGCCCGTACCGCCCCGTGGCAGGCCAACGACTGGCGCAGCCGGTCCTCCCAGGCAGGCCCACCACCCGTCTCCTCCAGGGCGGACACGATCTCCTGGAATGCCTCTTTGAGCTGGTTCCCCCTGAGAAGCGAAGGCACCGCTCGCAGAAGGCAGGCGTTCTGGTCCAGCGGCTCCACCTCGAAGCCCCACCGGGCCAGCTCGTCCCCCGAAGAGACCAGCAGCGCCGCCTGAGCAGGCCGCACCTCCAAGACCAGGGGGTCCAGGAGGCCCTGCTTGCTGACCTCTCCGCCGTCCGCCTTGAGCTTCTCAAAAAGCACGCGCTCGTGGGCAGTATGCTGGTCTACCAGGTACATGCCATCCGGGCCTTCGGCGATGATATAGGTGTCTCCCATCTGCCCCACCACCCGCAGGACGGGCAACTGCAGGCGCAGCGGGCCCTGGTCCGGCGTTTCGAGGGCCACGTTCGGCGCCGGGGCAGGCCCGACGGACGGAGACTGAGGCAACCCGCCGCCGATAGCCTGGGACGTTCCGCCGGCAAGCGCCTGCGTCCCCATGCCGGGAGACGGGGCTACGAATGGGCCGGCCCCCGCGAAGGCGGTCTTGGCCGGAGCGAACTGGCCCAGGGCCTCCCGCGCCGCCCTTCGCACGAAGGAGTACAGGTCGCCCTCCCGGTAGAAGCGGACCTCCTTCTTGGCAGGGTGGATGTTCACGTCCACCTCATCGGGCGGCACGTAGAGATTGAGCACTGCCAGGGGGAACCTGTCGCCGGGCAAGAGGTCCCGATAGGCGTCCTCCAGTGCCCGCATTAGAGCAACGCTCTGGACCCAGCGACGGTTGACAAAGAAGCTAATGGACTGGCGGCTGGCCCTGGCCTCGGCCGGAGAGCTCGTCAGGCCCTGGACCGCCAGAGAGGCGTCTCTGGCCTCCACCGGCACCATGGCCCTGGCGACCTGCGACCCGTAAAGGCTGGCCACCGCGGTCCTGAGCTGGCCATCGCCGGGCGACTGGAGGGTCAGGCGGCCGTCGTTGAACAGGAGGCACTGGACCTCCGGATAAGCCAGACAGTAGCGGGCTACGACGTCGGTGACGCGGCGCGACTCCGTGGACGACGACCGTAGGAACTTGCGCCGGGCGGGCAGGCCGGAGAAGAGGTTCCGGACCGTAACCGTAGTGCCGGGCGGACAGCCCCGTTCGCCCTTCTCCAGGACCGTCCCTTCCTTGATACGCAGAAGCATCCCCAACGGCCGGTCTGCAGTCCTGGTGAGCATGGAGACCTCCGCCACCGCGGCAATGCTTGGCAGGGCCTCGCCCCGGAAGCCCAGGCTGGTGATGTTAGCCAGGTCCTCAAGGTCTCGGACCTTGCTGGTAGCGTGTCGCAGGAAGGCCAGCTCCACCTCATCCGGCAGGATGCCCTGGCCGTCGTCGGTGACCCGTAGAAAGGGGATGCCCCCTCCCCGCAACTCCACCTCGATACGCCCGGCAGCAGCGTCAAGGGAGTTCTCCACCAGTTCTTTGACCACGGAAGCCGGGCGTTCGATGACCTCGCCGGCGGCGATCTTCACCACCAGCTCCTGAGGCAGTTCTATGATACTCATACCACTTGATTTTACCATATTAAGACGCGGCCCCCTCCGCATGGCAGAAAGTGGGATTCGCTGTTCAGGATCCCCCCCCTAGAAGCCCTGATTCTTACCCACATCTCATCTGAACTCGGAAC
>Ga0209514_10009566_pt1 | contig 10634 bp, 8 predicted proteins | sample Subgrocontami58m_FD_187452 | JGI IMG/M metagenome (GOLD analysis project Ga0209514, IMG submission 187452) | Subsurface groundwater microbial communities from S. Glens Falls, New York, USA - GMW37 contaminated, 5.8 m (SPAdes) (version 3) | ecosystem: Environmental > Aquatic > Deep subsurface >...
CGACCTGCTCGGCGCCTGGCGCGTGGGCCGGCACCTGCGAGCGCTCGACCTCCCGGCGCGGCGCGACCTGCTCGAGCTCTTCACGCGCAGCGCGGGCGAACTGCTCGATGCCTGGTTCGAGAGCGATCCCGTCAAGGCGGCGTTCGGCTTCGACGCGGTGGTCGGCAATTTCGCCAGTCCCTACGCTGCGGGCTCGGCCTACGTCCTGCTGCACCATTGCTTCGGCGAAGTGAACGGCGAGCGCGGCAAGTGGGGCCACGCGATCGGCGGCATGGGCGCGATCACGCAGGCGATGGCGGCGGAGGCCGCCTCGCGCGGGGTCGAGATCACTACCGGCACCGAAGTGGCGCGAGTGCGCGTGCGCGCCGGCCGCGTCTCAGGCGTCGTGCTCGCCGACGGGACCGAGATCGATGCGCGCTCTATCGCCTCGAACGTCGAGCCGAGCCTGCTCTACCTGAGCCTCGTCGAGCCCGAGCACCTGGAGGACGATTTCCGCGGGCGCATCGAGCGCTGGCGGCTCGGCTCGGGGTCGCTGCGCATCAACGTCGCGCTCTCCGAGCTGCCCGATTTCACCTGCGCCCCCGGCACGCACGCGCAGCCGCACCACGGCGCCGGCATCATCATGGCGCCCTCGCTCGCCTACATGGATCGCGCCTGGAGCGATGCCCGCGAGCACGGCTGGTCGCGCGCGCCCATCGTCGAGATGCTGATCCCGAGCACCGTGGACGAAACGCTCGCGCCGCCGGGCGCGCACGTCGCGAGCCTGTTCTGCCAGCAGTTCAGCCCGGCGCTGCCGGGCGGGAAGAGCTGGGACGATGCCCGCGAAGCCGCCGCCGACGCGGCGGTCGAGGTGGTGAACGGATTCGCGCCCAACTTCCGCGCGAGCATCCTCGCGCGCCAGGTGTTCACCCCTCTGGACATGGAGCGCGAATTCGGCTTGACGCGCGGCGACATCTTCCACGGCACGCTCTCCCTGGACCAGCTCTTCGCCGCGCGCCCGGTGCTCGGCCACGGCGACTACCGCGGCCCGATCAAGGGCCTGTACCACTGCGGCGCGGGCGCGCATCCCGGCGGCGGCGTCTCCGGCCTGCCGGGGCACAACTGCGCGCGCGAGATGCTGCGCGACTTCCGCCGCGGCAGGCTGCGTTAGCGGGTTGTCGAAATACGTCGCTCGATGCCAATCACTTGTCATCCCGAGCGAAGCGAGGGATCTGCTGTTGTGCGGCCTCTACGACTTGAAAAACCAGATTCCTCGTCGTTGCGCCCCTCGGAATGACGAGACATTTGAAACGGGTTCCAAGCGAAGGCGAACGACTTCGGGTCGAATTCGCCGCTCCCTCCCGTCGCAAATCGCATGGAAGACCGCATGGATAGTCACTCTTCGGGGAGTTTTGGCAGTCCGCTCAAGCTCAAGCGGGCCCCCGACTTCCGTAGGGCTTGGGGCTCGTGCCGTAGTGTCTAGTAAACCTCCACACTGATAAGTTACCCCTTTCAGTCGGATATGGAAGGAACTCAGCGTAGCCACTACTACGTTGCGAAAGTAGGCCCTGCCAGGTCTCGACACCATTGATCCTGACAATAGCGGGAAACTCTATCAACTGCGCGAGTTGCCTGCCCAATTCCATAGAAGAGTGGATGTCCTTGACCTTGGTCCCAGTCCAGGTAATTGCAAGTTCCACATCCCACCCGTCGATCGCACGCATCGATACCTCGGGACCGAGTTGGGCAAGGTCGTGCGGACTCGCTCGCACGGATAGTCGCACCGGGCCCCCGGCGTCCGACTGCAGCACTACGGGTCCCTGAAAGCGCTGATCCCAGTTGAAACCGTAGGATCTCCATGTGGGAGGACGCTTCCACTGGTCTTCGCTAAAAGGCAAGATATACACGCGTAAGTCGCGCAGTCCAGACGTGACGTAGAGCGTCTGCCGGAATGGAAATCGAGCGCTCAAAAACCTGACCTCAAAGGTCACGTCGCAATCACTTTGGCCAGCAGCGAGCGTGTTCACCAGAGTCTGATAGTCCGCCGCGGCCAAAAACGAGTTGGTTCTGGGCAAGCTGACGATCAATTCGAACGAAGCAAAGGGTTCGTTGCCGGCGCTCACTCGTCCCATTAGAAGCGGTACCCAGAGCAGCAAGACCATCCCTCCGAAGGGCAGACTGGATCTAAGGCCCAACCTGTTGATCTTCACGGTCGTGCCGTCGGCGGTCGCCCAGGTGATGGGATATCGCCGGAGAAGCAGTTGAGCCGTTAACCAGGCGGCACACAGCAAGACGCTGCCGGTGTAAGTCACGCGCGGAGTGATGAGGGTGATGGCGTTGCTGATGGCGCCGAGAATCGCCCCGAGAGTCAGAACGCCAGTCAGAGCCCAGGAGGCCCAGGTGAGGACCGCTTGATGAACAGGCGTCTTCATGCCTCTAAGTCCGGAGTTGCCCAACGTTCGCGTTGAACGGCGCGAGCAGCGGAGCGCAGCGACGCTTGCGAGTGTCCGTCTTCGAACGCGCTGTTAGCATCACTGTATCCGACCACAACATTTCTTGTACTTCTTCCCGCTACCACAAGGGCACGGATCGTTGCGCCCCACCTTTGGCGTAGCTTGCGTCACTTGCGGCTCTAGCTCTTCCTTCGGCTTTGCTGCCTTGTCCGTTTCGACAAAGACTTGGTTAATGGTCTGGTTGACCGTAACGCTGGTTGTGTTGCCGCCGCCTTGGCCCCCTTGGTTCAGGAGCGTGATTACGGCAACTATCAATGCAAGAAACGAATAAAGCTCCGCCCGAGTCTTTGGAAGGAAATCCGCCAATCGGGCGAGCTCTGGCACTTCCTTTCGAATGGTTTCCGCGACTTGCTCTGGGCTCTGCTTCTTTTCCCGAGCTTCGCGCAGTATCCTGGCCAGGCGCGAGAGTTCATCGATCGCGCATTGTGGCGCGGACAGAATTTCAATGGTGTTCCCGACAAAGTTAAAAACGCCGTCCGGGACGTGACCCACTCCGCCGCAGACGGGACAAGGGCCTGCACGACTCCCAGCGAACGTGATGTTCGTGGAGTTTTCTACAACGATTCCGGATCGGAAGACGGCTCCGCAGGTATCGCAAAATGCTGGAACGTGCACGAATACTCCCTGTGATGCCTAACGAAGATGTAGAAAGAGTCTCCGACGGCAAATGGCCCCAGTTTTCGGGGGTAGGTTTACCCCTCCCGAGGTACCGATCGTCGAATGCAGCGCGTTCTGAGAGGTCGAATTTCGCGTCACCATTGTGCAAATCCGCGCAGCGGACTTTTCATACAGCCTCAACGTGAAGCCCACCGGCGCACCAAGCGCGATGGTTCAACAACCGCCGCCATTTGTTGCGCGTCCGCGTGGGGCGGCAGGTTATGCCGCAGACTCAAGCGGGACCTCCCAGCCTGGGAAGACGAGTACTGCCGGATGACACTTGAGCGCACGAGCGAGGATCTTTGCCCTCTCGACGCCGAGATTGACCCGGCTGGCGAGCGACAATTATCTTGACTGGTCAGCGACAACTATCTTGACGGGTTGACGCACGCCGCCGGGGTGCGTATAGCGGTCGGGTCTTACAGTGGCTTCCCTCTGGAAGGAGGTAGCCACGGTGCCCGGCAATCGCATAACGGACCTACAAGTGAACAAGTACAAGGAACTACGCGGCAAGCACACCCAGGAGGCGGCGGCGGCCAAGACGGGGATCAGCGTGAGCAGCGCGCAGCGCATCGAATCGAGGGTGAGGCTGCCCTCGCAGCGGCCGCCGCGCCACTGGCGCACGCGCGCGGACCCGCTGCGCGAGGTCTGGGAGGCCGAAGTCGTGCCCATGCTCAGCGGTGCACCGACGCTCATGGCCGTGACGGTGCTCGAGGAGCTGCAACGCCGCTGCCCCGAACGGCTCGGTGAGTCGGTGCTGCGCACCCTGCAACGCCGGGTGCGGCAATGGCGAGCCGAGAATGGCGCAGAGCGCGAGATCTTCTTTGCCCAGGAGCACCCGCCCGGGCGGCTGGGCCTTTCGGACTTCACCGTTGCCGACGAACTGGGTGTGAGCATCGCGGGCCTCGCGTTCGAGCACCGGTTGTACCAGTTCACGCTTGCCCACAGCGGCTGGCGCCATGCTCAGGTCGTGCTCGGGGGCGAGAGCTTCCAGGCACTGACCTCGGGCCTGCAGGACGCACTGTGGATGGCCGGCGGGGTGCCTGAAGAACACCGCACCGACAGCCTGTCGGCGGCGTTTAACAACCTGGCCGAGCAAGAAGAGCTGACCCGGCGCTACCGAGATCTGTGCCTGCACTACGGGCTGCGCGCCAGCCGCAACAACCTGGGCGAGAGTCACGAGAACGGCGCCATCGAGTCGCGCCAGGGGAGCCTGAAGCGCGCCCTGGACCAGGCGCTGCTGTTGCGCGGCACGCGCGAGTTCGCCGACCTACCGGCCTACGAGCAGTTCCTCGCCGAGACCGTGCGCCGGCTCAACGCGCGCTGCGCCCGCGCCTGGGAACTCGAGCGCCCCAGCTTGAAGCCTTTGCCCGAGCGGCGCACGGTTGACTTCGAGGAGATCGACGCAAGGGTCAGCAAGTTCGGCGTGTTCAGCGCCAAGAGCGCGCTCTACAGCGTGCCCTCGCGCCTGGCAGGCCATCGGCTGAAGCTGCGGCTCTACGGCGCGCACCTGGAGGCGTGGCTGGGCGGGGTGAAGGTCTTCGAGTGCGAGCGGCTGTACGGGAGCACCCAGAACCGGCACCCCAAGCGCATCGACTGGCGCCACATGCTGCCTTCGCTCAAGCGCAAGCCCGGCGCCTTTGCGCGCTGGGTGCTGCGCGATGCGATGTTCCCGCGCAGCGAGTACGCCCAGACCTGGGAGCGCATCCGCGAGCGCCTGCCCGAGCGAGCCGCATGCCGGCTGATGGTGGAACTGCTCGACCTGGCCGATCAGGCCAACGTCGTGGTCGAGCTGGCCGGCGTGCTGGCCGCATTGCACGAGCGCGGCGAGCTGCCCGAGATCGACGCGTTGCGCGAGCGCTTTGCGCCACGCCCGGGGCTGATGCCAACCGTGCAGGTGGTGTTGCCAGCGGTGGCGGTGTATGACGTGTTGATCAGCGGCGAACTGTCAGTGTCAGTCCGAAAATCCCCACCTATGAAAATTGAAAATTCCCCACCCCCTGATGACGGAGGTGGAAAGTGGACGAGAGAATGGATGGTGAGGTGGTCGATGTCCCCGCCCTGCAGGGCGGGGACATCGGCGCGGCGGCTACCATGGCTGGGCCCGGGGTGGGCGCGGAGGAGCCGGTGGTTGGACAGGAGCGTTGGGAGGAGTTGCACCGCCTGAAGGCGGAGGGGATGACGGTGTCGGGGATGGCGCGGGCGACGGGGCTGGAGCGAAAGACGGTGCGGCGCTGCTTGCGGCAGGTGCGCTGGCAGGGGTACCGACGTGCGGGCAAGCGCGAGGGCTTGCTCGATGTGCACCGGGGATGGCTGGAGGAGCGTGCGCCGCAGGTCGGGTACTCGGCGCGCATTCTGTATCAGGAACTGTGCGGCGAGCGCGGCTTTACGGGCGGCTACGGGACGGTGCGCGACGCGGTGCGGCCGCTGCGCAAGGAGAGCGCAGCGGCTTTGCTCACGCAATGCCGATTCGAGACCGAGCCGGGCGAGCAGGCGCAAGTGGACTGGGGCCAGGTTCGGGTGCGCCTGGGAACCGAGATCCAGGAGGTGCACATCTTCGTGATGACGTTGGGCTACTCGCGGCGCGCCTGGGCCGAGGGCTACGAGCACGAGCGGATGGAATCGCTGCTTCTCGCGCACGAGCACGCCTTCGAGCACTTCGGCGGGGTGACTCGCGAGATCCTGTACGACCGCATGCGCACCGTCATCCAGGGCGAGCGCGAGGGGAAGAAGCGCTGGAACCCGACCTTTGCGGCCTTCGCCCAGCACTGGGGGTTCGAGTCTCGGGTGTGCCGGCCGTATCGGGCGCAGACCAAGGGCAAGGTCGAGTCGGGGGTGAAGTACGTCAAACGCAACTTCCTGCCCGGGCGGGTGTTCCGGGACCTGGAGGACTTCAACGAGCAGCTGGCCACCTGGCAGGGGCAAATCGCCGATCGGCGCGTGCACGGCACCACGCACGAGCTGCCGATCGAGCGCTTTGCGCGCGAGGCGGGCGCGCTGACGCCCCTGGCGGGCCGCGCCGGGTTCCTCGCGGCGATGCCAAGGAAGCGCGTGGTGGCGAGCGACTGGCTGGTGTCGATCGATACTAACCGCTACTCGGTGCCGTGGCGCTTGATCGGGGCGACGGTGGAAGTGTTCCGGGTCGGGGGCGATTGGCACATCCGGCACCGCGGGGCGGTGGTGGCCGAGCACCCGGTGTGCGAGGGGCGCTACCAGTTGTGCGTCAAACCCGAGCACGGCCCGGGGGCGATCGCGCGTAACGCCCGGCTACGTTACGCCGACACGGGGTTGCAAGCGCCGCGGGGGTCCTCGGGGGCTGAGCCCTTGGCGGAAGTCGAGCAGCGCGATCTGGCGATCTACGAACAGATGCTGGAGGCGGCATGAATCCGGGGCAACTGGAGCGGCTCTCGGAGCACCTGGTGAAGCTGCGCCTGTTTAAGAGCCGCGAGCGGATCGAAGCGCTGCTGCAGCAGGCCGCCGAGCGCGAGCTCGCCTACGCGGACTTCCTCGAGCAGGTGCTCTCCGAAGAAGTCGCCGCGAAGACGAGCAAGAACGTCACCATGCGCACCAGCATGGCGCGCTTCCCGTTCGTGAAGCCCCTGGAGACCTTCGACTTCGGCTACCAGCCCTCGATCGACAAGAAGCAGGTGCAGAGCCTCGCCACCTGCCACTTCATCGAACACGGGGACAACGTGGTGGTGCTGGGCCCGCCCGGGGTGGGCAAGACGCACTTGAGCGTCGGCCTGGGCTTGAAGGCGATCGAGGCCGGTTACCGGGTGTTCTTCAGCACCGCAGCCAATCTGATCGCGGCGCTCACCAAAGCCCACGGCGAGGGGCGGCTGGAGGAGAAGCTGAAGTTCTACACCACCCCGCGCCTGCTGATCATCGACGAGATCGGCTACCTGCCGATCGAGCGTCTGGGGGCGAACCTGTTCTTCCAGTTGATCAGCCGGCGCTACGAGCGGGGCCCCATGATCCTCACCAGCAACCAGAGCTTCGGCGCCTGGGGCGAGGTGTTCGGAGATCGGGTGATCGCCACCGCGATCCTGGATCGCCTACTGCATCACGCGGTGACCTTGAACATCCGCGGCAACTCCTACCGGCTCAAGGAAAAGCTCAAGGCCGGCCTGGTGCGCGCCGAGGAAACAACCGATTCTTAACCCGGGTGGGGAAAATTCAATTGCCACAACTGGGGAAATTTGGACTGTCCTTGACACGGGCGAGCGCAAATCCACCAAAGTAAGCAAATAGACGCTATCAAGCCGACTGCCGGAGGGATTCTGGCAGCCAAACCGCGCAAGGTAGCGTCCAAGGGGGAGCAGTCACTCTCCTGGGCCAGCCTGACTTGCTGGCTTAAGGTGCGGCCTACTGCTTCATGCGGTTGGTGGCCTGCCGCCGAAAGGTGACTCGCCTTTGGCCCCTCGACCATTCCTGGCCCTAGGGCACAACGACAGCGACGCATACAAAGCCAAGCCGACGCTCCGGGCTATTCGCGGCAAGCCTAGAGCAAGCGCCCGGCAAGGCGCTCTACAAATGCCAACCTCAACCGTTGGCGGGCCCGCCAGCATGGTCAAAGGTTCACGCCAATGATTACGCTGACGATCAAACTGAAGTTGAGCTACAGGCAGGTACAGTTCACGCTGTTCCTGCTCATGCTCTATTTCAGCTAGCGCTCCCCGGAGGCGAAAGCCTCCGGGCTTTACTTCTTCTTTCCTTCTTTCTTCTTGGTAGTCTTGTGCAGTAGGTGGCGCAGCCAGAATCTTGCGCAGCGCATCGTCGAACGGTAACGGGGGATCATGTTCCGCCCGCTTCTTGTTCGTTTGTTTGGGATTTTTCATGACTCAGAGGCCAATATGCCGCAGCCGCTACCCAAAGTAAAAAGACATGCGAGCTTCGTCATATCTTCGTCGCTTGGAACTGATCGCCCAATACTTGCTCCGTACATTGTAGATGTTATTGCAACTTGGGCCAGCGTTGAAGTATGGCTTGGGTCATGCCTAGCTCGCGTACTGGGCGCAAGCGCCGAAACCGGAATTGCCATGTTCACGGCCCTCAATAGCGGCACCGCACAGCGTGACGTAATTAGGGCCGTTGCCCGTTCCGAGCTTAAGGGCGACGACCTGACTCTATTCTTGGCTGTGCTGAACGTGGCGCTTGACACCGCAAAGCCTCGGAACATTATTGCTCACGGTGTCTGGGCTCTCTCTCCGCAGATACCGGAAGGCGTTCTATTGATCCCGCCACGAACGTATCTGGACTGGCAAGGTAAGGAAGTTGCTGGCAAGGGCGAAGGCCACATCGATACAAGCACGGTCCTAGTCTACAAGGAAAAAGACTTCCAAGAGATAGTTCAACGAATCATCACGGCTCGCAACAATCTTCAGTTGCTTTGGATGTATCTCGACCAGCGGGCGACGCCTAAATTGCGCGAGCGATCGCGCACGCAGCTAATGGGCCAGCCTCAGATACAAGAGAATATCCGCCGTCAAAAGGACAACAGTCCACGAAGTTCTGCATCTCCGGGATAAATGCCCGGCAAAGGGAAGAGCGACTTATCAATAATTTGTCGCTCTGAACCGCCTCATGCCCCGTGGGGGCCAATCCAGCCTTCGCTTGGTTCGTCATGTATATAATTCCGTCGTCGAAAGCTGTTCGACTTCACTTCGATATGCTTTGTCAATGTGGAGTCAGAGGCTGAATGAGTAACAATGAGGTCCCTCGCCAATGAGTGATAAGCTGCTGCACAAAAATGCCATCAGTAAGATTAACGGAAAATTTCGGAACGCACTCGCTTCCTGCGAAATTGCGGACGGAGTGCCAACACTAGAAAGCTGGCTTCGCCCGTTATGGGACGCGGGCGAGGAAGTCCATAAGCTCCGCCCTGAATGGCTCGCTCCTGAAGACGTTTTCGTGTTTGCCACCCAAATCGTTAGTGACGCTCTTGTCCCGCTACGTTCCGCAGGGCGCAAGGTCGACGGGCCAATTATCGCGATATTCCAACAGGAGGAGATCGAGCACCTTGCTGGCGCCATTACAGACTATGTTCAGTCCATTCCTCGCGACTACAAGATTCTGTTTCCCCTCCCGGCGGTCGCGGTGTCTGCCCCGATTGACCTCTCCGAGACAGTAAGGTTGGTTCCACCAAGCAGCGTTGAAAAGCAAAGCGGTCTCGCGTCCCTCAGCAGGCATTTCCAAGGGGCACAGTCATATGTTGTGGTGACAACAAAAGGATATGCCACGTCGTGGATTGCATCGTCCGCGTTTCGTAACGCCATATCGACGTTGAAGCGCTTCATTTACTTAGCATTCACGTTTGGTGTGCTAACAAGAGCCGAGCCGATTCAAACTATGGCGGACCTTACTGGTAATCGGATAGAACCGATAGCCTCGGGACTTGCCGAAGACATGGCGAATGACTCATCCCATAGGATTCTTGCGTACTTGCCAGTCGATGTTTCGGTACTCCTTCGTAGAATCATGCTAAATGACAATGAGCACGCCAAATTGCCTTTGTACCGGTTGCAGATGCAAGTCAAGTCGGAACGAGAGATTAAGGAAAGGCTCGCAAGGCCAACGGCAGCGCTGTTCTGGGAACCTCTAAGTGCGGAAGCGTCGGGCATATGCAGTGCCATGGAATGGGGATTTGATGCCCTTGCCGATTCAAATGAGACGGTATCCTTTATCAAGACGTGCATCGCTCTAGAGGCGGCGTTAGGCGAGGAAGAAGAGGACATTAACGACGGAATAACTCGACGATTGGCGGACCGGTGTGCATTTCTCCTCGGGCCTACGCCGAGCGCACGCAGAGCCATCCGCAAGGAATTCAAGGAAATATATGTTACTCGCTCCAGAGTGGTCCATGGTAAGGTCACCAGACTTGCGCGAGAGCAACTGTCGCAATTGAGTTCGGCAACGTATTACTTACAGTTGATTCTGGAAAAGGAAATTAATGCCCTCACGACCAGCGCTGGTCTTCGCCTGAAATAGCGGCTGGGGGCATGGTTTATCGTTTCAAATTCCGCTTGTACAAATTCAGTAATTCCCCGACAGTCGGGTCTTCCGAGCGGGTTCGAGTTTATGTGGATTCGGGTGTGAAGGCGGCCTCCTGTTCAGTGGTGGGAAGGGCTCAATGTCGGCTTACTGCCAAGGGCTTCGCGCAGCGCCTGAGCCGGCGTGCGGCCGTTCAACCGATATCCCTGATGGCTGCGCTCCAGGTTGGCGTGCGGTTCCGATCGATGCGGAGTCGACCGTCGGAATGACTTACCTGGGGCCCGTTATCGCTTGGCGAATTCCCGAATTGCGTTCCTTCGACTCACCCGGCCTTCGACGACATCGCGAGTAAGCGCAGCCGGATCGCGTTCTCCGGGCTCGCCGTAGCCCCCGCCGCCCGCCGCATCCATCACCACCGTGTCGCCCGCGCGCAGCCGCGTGATTCCGTACGGATTCCCTGCTTTGCCGTTCACCAGGAATTGCGCCTTCGCCCCC
>Ga0209514_10009568_pt1 | contig 10633 bp, 4 predicted proteins | sample Subgrocontami58m_FD_187452 | JGI IMG/M metagenome (GOLD analysis project Ga0209514, IMG submission 187452) | Subsurface groundwater microbial communities from S. Glens Falls, New York, USA - GMW37 contaminated, 5.8 m (SPAdes) (version 3) | ecosystem: Environmental > Aquatic > Deep subsurface >...
ATACCTGACTATCGAACACAAAATCATCGGAATTGCTTGTAAAATCAATATTTTCAAGGACTTCGCGCTTATATGCTCTCATTCCTGTATGCCACTCTGAAAGATTTTGTCCTGAAACAATATTCTCAAAAAGGCTCAAAAGACGATTAGCGATATATTTGTATTTAGGCATACCCCCTGCAAGAGCTTCTTTACGGGACCGGATACGCGTGCCTAACATAACATCAAAATAACCGTCGGAAATATAATCAACGAAGTATTTGATGAGTTTAGGGTCGTATTGGTAATCAGGGTGAAGCATAATGATAATATCAGCCCCCCGTTCAAGAGCTAAACGGTAGCATGTTTTCTGATTTCCTCCATAACCTTTGTTCTGTTGATGTTGGTGTACTATCATCCCAAGAGATTGTGCAATTTCAACAGTTTTGTCTTTACTGCAATCATCAACTAAAATCATTTCATCAACATAATCTTTTGGGATATCGTTGACAGTTTGCTCAAGGGTTTTTTCGGCATAATAAGCCGGAAAGACTACAATTACTTTGTGATTTGTTTTCATGTGTTTTTCTGTTTTCCTGATATTGGGGGTAAAATTGTCTTTTCCCTCTTCATGCTTTTTTATAAGCCAATGAATATAAAACAGATTTGAACTAAAATCAAACGTGTTATGGACTTGTATATATTCACTTGTGATTATTGAAATTATTGTAATGGATGTTTTTTTCTTGACTCATAGAACAAGAAAGTGTATTATACCGATATATTGTACTGACTATTAAAGAGTTTTGAAATGAAAAAGAAGAAACAATCGAAATCGAAAAGAATATTTCAACGTGGGCGAGATATACTTTCATATCTGGAGCGAAGCGATAAATGGTATCTTGGCGGAGACAATGCATTGTTGTGGGCGCCACCGTTTCCTGTTTGGTTAGATTATCCCGGATTTTGGGATAAGGCACATTTTTACAATAGGGAAATTGAGCCAGTCTTCACATGGACGATTCTTGATGATGAAGAAAATGAAATATTACTACACGCAAAGCATCGCACATGGGACCCTTCAAAACTTGTAACACATTTTGAATTACGTGATATGCAAAAATCATCTGCACAGATAAAAGTTCAAGAAATAAAATATTGTATCCCGGATGGCATTCTCGGTTCAACTGTACAGGTAACGAATCTTTCAAAAAAAACAATGCGCTTGCATTTCTTCGCATGGACGATTCAACCCAATTACCCTTCAAAGAAAGCAACATGGATAGATGAAGTAAAGGTGAAGGATGAATCGATACACTTTACGAAATATCTTTCTTCACAACATCCAAGTGCATCAGTTATGCCGGTGCGTTGCCGATTATCTATGAATCGAAAACTTGATTCATATAGTATTAACTTAAGTGAAGGTTCCGTTATTCAACCTCATTGGAAGTTTACACCTTTTACCGAAAAAATAAAAGAAGGAAAACTTCCCAACGAAACACATGTTAACGGTGTAACGAACGACGGACTTGTGTTCATGGCTATTCATTCGCGTATCGAACTTCCACCACAGAAGAAAAAAGAATTGGTAGTAAGTTTCTCTGTTTCAAATACAGAGGTAGAAGGAAAGAGGGATTTTTTTCGAGTAAAGAAACAATCTTATTCTGTCAGTCACAATCAGGATTTATGGAAGAGTTATTTCTCAACAGTGCCTAATTTTCAATGTTCTGATGAATATTTAAGTAAATACTATTGGTACCGATGGTATGGTTTGCGGTTAAATACCATCAATGTATGTAAGGGAAACTATCAAAATCCCTTTGTTTGCGAAGGAATAGGCTATTTTCGCGCTCCTATATCATATAGCGCCATGTGCCATATCGCTGAAAACAGGTGGTTGCATACCCCGGCTTTAGCACAAGGGAGTATGCTGACATTTATATCGAATCAGCACAAGGATGGCAGGTATAGAGGATATATTGATGTGGATTTTTACCGTCAAGAAAAATTCGGTGACGCTATTGTTGAACCATTCTATCATGCAAACTGGGGGAAATCTGTATTGGAATTACATCGTATACATCCCGATGTACAATTTTTGAAGAAGGCATATACATCATTAATTAGGTATGTAGAATATTTTGATAGAGAGAGGGATGAAGAGGGGAGCGGATTATATGATATTGATAACCACTATGAAACAGGTCAGGAATATATGCACAGGTACATGTCTGTTGACTCAGAAGCGGATAAAGATAATTGGGGAGAAGTTTTCCGGTTAAAAGGGGTTGATGTTACTGTGTATCAATATGAACTCAAAAAAGCATTGGCGGAGATTGCAGAAATTCTTGGCGATGCAAAGAGGATGCGTGTTTGGCAGAGAGGGGCAGAAGTTATAAAACAAGCAGTGCGAAAAAATATGTGGGATGAACGCGAGGAAATGTTCTTTGATGTTGATCCGCAATCGGGTTTGCAAACAAAAGTAAAAGCGGCAACTTGTTTTTATCCGTACATGACAGATATAGTTGATGAAACACATTTGCCCGGATTGAAAAAACACTTATTCTCTGAATATGAATTTTGGACAAGATATCCAGTTGTGTCATCGAGCGTTGACGATACATATTTTAATGCCGATGCGGAATGGAAAGGGAAGCGGATGAACTGTCCCTGGAATGGTCGTGTTTGGCCCATGACAAATAGTCATATAGCGGAAGCATTGGCGCAAACAGCAATTCGATTCAACGACCAAGAGTTAAAGCAAAAAGCGGTAGAGTTTATTATGAAATTTATTCGGATGATGTTTTACGATAGTGATTCTTCGCGACCAAATTGCTTTGAACATTACAACCCTGAAACAGGTCAAGCGAGTATATATCGCGGAGTGGATGATTATCAACATTCATGGGTTGCTGATTTAATTCTGAAGTATGTTTGTGGAATCCGACCCACGAATAAAGGATTAATGATTGATCCGTTTCCATTCGACATAGAATCTTTTAGTGTTGACAATATAAAAGTAAAAGGAAAGAACATAAAGGTTGAACGAATGGGAGATGAATTTAGGGTCACTATTGCCGGAAAAAGGGCTATTAGTGGTAAAATTGGTCAAGAGAAAATATTTAAAGATTTTTAAGCTAAACCTTTTGGATTTTTCATTCGTCTTTATTATATATAGGTAGATTCATTAGCTATGGAAGGAGAACCTGCGCCTGAATTCAATATACTTGATAGAATACTATCCGGTCTCCCTTCCATTGTTGAATGAAATATATTCAATCACTATTGCCTGACAGAAACAAACTTTTACAACACTTCAGACCCATGAATAACAAGAAAAATGTTAAAAATAGTGTCTTTGGTTTTAAAAAAGTTAAAAAGTTAAAAAAAAATGACAAAAGAGAGTACATTTTATGAAAAAAAATCAAATATGTATTTGACACCCATCATTTTTTTTAGTATAATACTCTGTTACCTAATGATTTTTTAATAATCCTAGTTTCAAGTCTTAATCTTTGTATCCACAATGAAAACAATTGCCTTCAAGTCAGCGATTTCCTTTGGATTGATAATTCTCGCCATGTTCTTAAATTTTGGTTGTGAACAGTATGAATATGTCTCGCCAAGTCCGGGAATAATCGAGGTCCGGTTTAAAACAATTTCGACCGGCGCATCAACAGGAATAACATTCAATGCTTTAAATAACTTTTCGTTAACCATACCGGATGGCAGTTATACTTTAGTAGCCATACGAAATGATGGAACCCTCCTCCCCATATTCGGTGACATTAGGTCTATTCGAAGGAATGCGACATCGTTTAATACAGTTCAACCAGCCACAAGAGATTCAGCCTTGGTTATTGGTCAGGCTTATGCTCCTCCCGGCAACTATAGCGGTGTCTATTTGCAAATCAATCCCGGAGATAATGTTATCCTCGACGGGTACAGAACGATATCTGTTGCGGATATAAGCGATGGTACGGGCGATACCTATCTTTACAAGGCATACACAGTGGTTGAGAATAAAAAGACTATTGTCACGGTAACTCTTGATTTAGATAATACATTGATTAAGGGAGCTGAGTCCTATTACTATAGCCCTAGCTTCTATTTATCTTCCAGTGGTGTGCAATAAAGATTATATGCGAGAAAAATTTATGAATAAGAATTTAATAATTGTTTTATGCCTATTTTTGTATGCAGCATTAACGGTTTCCTGGGATTGTGAAGGAGAAGGGAATGTATCATCGAATGTTGCCCCTGTTGCTCGATTGGCAAATATCCCTCCCAATGGTTATTTGTTAGATAGCCCTATCGATTCGCTTTCATGGGTTGGCGATGATCCTGATGGATTTGTAACAGGCTTTAAATATCGTTGGAGTTACACGATAACAACCGGTGGTGTGACTGATACATTACAAAAATCATGGTTTACCATTCTCAATGTTACATACGGTCGAGCTCCTAAAACGCTTGTATTGATGATTGATACAGCTGTCCAAAATAGTGAAAGAGTCTTACCGAATATTTATAAATATTTTGCCAATTTACGTCTTGGCGATCCTGACCACCCCGAGTTAGATCTACCGCTTGATCAACAACGCGGTTTGTACCGTGGTGATACAATCACTGTTTTAGGTGTAAGGGTTTATGCTTCGAATCCTGATTCGATTCTTAATCAGGCAACGGGTAGACGCGAATTGAAGCGTTATCCTGTTCACACAAACCCCAATAAGGGTGTATTTGTTTTTGATTCACAAGATAGCTTGAATTTTCATGATTTTCAGATTGAAGCAATTGATAATGTAGGAGCAGTTGGTCCAGTTGCATCGGTTACGTTTTATACCAATCGTCAGCCGCCCCCTGTAACTATTCTTGATCCGGCAACACGACCAAGAGATGTTGATACCTTTTATGTACGAAATAAGTTTACAGACACATTCCTCGGCATAAAGTTTATTTATCATGCTGTTGATCCGAATAGCCGCACACGTGAGTATCAGTGGGTAGTTGACAAGGATTTGTGGACTGACGGAAAGGATCACTGGTCGCAATGGAGTGAACGGGATTCTGCATTTATTACTGCAAGTGATTTCCCTGATCCATACTCTCCTGATCATACATTCTATGTACGAGCAAAGAATGAATTTGGTTCAATTGATACATTGGGATATTACTTAACCCCGAGAGATACTGTCTCTGGAGTAATTCATTATGATACAACATGGGCTAACACAGTGTTTCATACGTTATACCCGGAGTTTGCACGTCCCGGATATCAAAAGCGTACGTTAGTGCTTAATAATTCATACCAATTTACGGATGACAATGATTCGGTGTATGCATCGTTATTGACTCTGAATAATTTTTATCATGATGTTATGCGTGATGCCGGCATGACCGGAAAGTATGATCTTTGGACGACAAGAACACAGGGATTCCCATCCTATTCTCAGTTAAGTAAATATAGCAGTGTTATAATCTTTGCTGACGTTGTTTCAAAAGATAATGGGACATGGGCTGATATTAGTCCACCAATTCCGGATAGTCTGAATCCCAAGCTCTTTGGGAGGAAGTATGATCAGCTTATTAAATACACCCGTATTGGCGGTAAGTTAATATTTAGTGGTAGAAATTATGCCTTGGCACTTAATGTTCAGGTAGAGAATTTCTTCCCGAACCTTCTTCATTGCTATCCAAGACGAGATGAAACGGGAACGCTAATGAGTGTTAAGATACTTGGAGCGATTGGTTTAAGTGTACCAAGTACCGGTACGCTTTATCCAATTGTCAACGTTAATCCAAACAAACTTGCTCCAGGTTGGAATGGAACAATTCCATCGATATCAATTGTGAGACCATTAGGCTTTGGGGAAAGAATTTTCCAAGACAGTGTTCGATATAGTGATACAACAGATTATAAACGGCGCGGACTTGACATAGGAGTTCGGTATTCAGGTATTACCTACAGCACTGTGTACTTAGGATTTCCTCTCTATTACATGAAGCAACCCGATGCTGTAGAGGCAATTAAAGTAGCATTAAAAGATATTGGAGAATAGGAAAAATAGGATTATACCATGAAAAATCTTCTTAAAATATTAATTCTCTTAAATTTATTTATCTTTTTGGCTATATCGCCGGTGTTTGCAGGCGATACAGGAAAGATTATTGGTCGTATCACGGATGAAAAAAATGAGCCGGTTGTTGGTGCAACAGTATTAGTTGTTGGTACCACTCGCGGTGCGGCATCTGACCCTGACGGCAAATTTACTGTTATCGGCGTTCCGATCGGGACGTACTCGATTCGAGCGACAGCAGTCGGTTTTAAGCCTGTATTAATTAAAGATGTGAAGGTTACGCCTGACCAGACGACGCAATTGGATTTCAAGATGGATTCTGATGTTCTTAACCAAAAGGAAGTTGTTATTCAGGGTTCAACACTTGTTAATTCAATGACAGTAAGTAACACAAAAGAAATCGGAAAAGATGCAATTGAAAATACTACTGCGGCAAAGACTGTTGAAGATGTTATTAAGACTCAAGCCGGTGTTGTTAAAAAGGGTGGTAATCTCTACCTTCGCGGCGGACGTCCTAACGAGGTTCAGTATGTTATCGACGGAGTTCCGGTGAACAACGTAGTTGGTAATGCAGGTGAGGTAGTCGGTGTTAATAAAGATATTGCAAATATCTATGCCGGCAATTCCGGTTCGATCGGTGGCGGTGGCATTGCAATTTCTTCAAACGCGATTGCATCAATCAACGTTCAAACAAGTGGTTTTGATGCCGACTATGGTAATGCACAATCAGGTATTGTTAGTGTCACGACAAAGTCGGGTTCAGAGAAGTACAGTGTAGGTCTTCAGTATAGAACCGACCGACTTGCCGCTACAAACGAAAATGAAAATTATGAATCATTTACGTTTGGCGGACCTGAACCATTAACGAAATATTTATTACCAAGTTTGGGTGTTAAAATTCCGGGAACCATAGGTTTCTTTGTCAGTGCAGATATCAATAGAAAAGACGGCGCTGTTACGTATGCCGATAATGAATTTTATAATCCTGTCGGGAGGAAGATTGTATTAGACGGATTTCTTGGTGGTATCATGAACGGACTCGGTTTTAATTTCTATGATAACCAGACGAATTCGTTTACTTTTAATTCGAAAATAAAATATGATATTGATTGGAAAGATCAAGTATCGTATTCCTACAGAGCGAGTTTATCAACTGCCCATAATTTTTCTAATGGATGGAAGTATTTAGCTGATTCATCAGCTCTGTCTGAAAAATTATCAACACAACATGTAGTAGCATGGACACACTTTTTTAATGAGAAATCATTAATCAAAGTTAACCTTTCCCGGTTACAATTAATCGATAAAAATGATTTAGCGGGATTAACTCCGGATCAGTATCCACAAGTTATTAATGAGTCGCCCAGTGGCAATGATTTTGACGTTGATGGAAACGGTTTTAATGATTTTGGTTCGAGTCAGCGATGGTATAAAGCCGATTCGCGTCAGTGGAACTTTCGTTTAGATTACAACGGCCAAGTCCATCCATTGCATACTCTTAAAACAGGATTTGAAGTTACGTATGAAGAATTAAGTTCCACCGAGATATTAAACCCAACTCGCGCGTTGCAATATTCCGATAATCTCTATTATCAGGCTCCTTATCCTCATTTCCTAGTAGAGTATTATATGAATCGCGGATTGAATCTAGGGGAAAATAAGGGTGAATATTCAGGATACGGAACGAGTCGATGGGTAATGCAAAACTATCCCAATCGCGGCGCACTCTATATTCAAGATAATATTGAATTCCAAGGATTGAATCTTCACGTCGGATTGCGCTATGATTATTTTGACAAGGGACGACAGATATTTTATGATGATTATATCAATAATTATGTGTTAAACACCAGAGGAAGCGTTGCATACTATCCTGAGTGGGTATTAGCTCAAGGAACAGATGAGAATGGTATACCGAACAATGGACGATTCTTAGATGACTTACCACGGTTCTGGTATTACTTTACCCATGGAAAATTCACCCCCCGTCTAGCCATCGGATACCCTGTTACAGACCGTATCGTATTCTACTTTAATTATGGATATTTCTTGCAATACCCCGATCGCGATCATTATTACAGAGAACTCTTTTCAGGTTTATCGGGTGATTGGGCGGGAAATCCAAACTTAGAACCACAAAAGACGATCGCATATGAGGCGGGATTTGAGGATCAGTTTACCGACGATATGTCGTTCGCCGTTCATGCATTTTACAAAGATAACTTTGCATATTCAACACTTGTTAAGGCTGTATCCGATCTTAAGACCTATGAAAATACGGAGTATGGAAGTACAAGAGGATTTGAGATTACAGCAAATCAAGCGTTCACGAGTAATCTTTCGAGTACTGTAACATATTCGTATCAAGTTGCAAAAGGTATTTCGTCTGATCCAACCGCATCGGTTGTTAAGAATCTCAATTTACCGCGAGAAACAAGATTAGACTTTGATCAGACGCATACATTAAATTTATTTATGGTTTATAAAGTAGGATATAATGAGGAAGGGACGTTCTTCGGATTGTTTCCGTTTAATAATTACTCTTGTTCATTTACCTGGAGTTATGGAAGCGGTTATCCTTATACTCCTTATATCGGCGGTAATTCAGCATCACTTGAAAACCAGTATTTGCATAATGATGCAACACTTCCATATTCATCAAATATTGATCTTTCGTTCAGTAAGGGGATTCTACTTTTCGGAAAACTCAATACATCTGTGACTTTGGAAATTATTAATTTACTAAACCGTAGAAATGTAACCAGTGGAGATGGCGGAAGCGGATTTAACTCGTATGCCGGACGACCATACGCTTTTGGTGATTATGATCCCAGCAGTGGTTTTATATATCGCTATAATGGCATGGAAAGCAGAGTGCCTGCCATTATTTTTAGCGCACCCCGACAAATCCTTCTCGGTATAAAAATTAACTTAGATTAACATAGTAGCTTTTTGATTAAAGGTAGATAAATATGAAAAAAATAGTATTTGCAATATTATTAGCAGGTCTTTCGATGACCTTACTCTATGCCGACGGGAAGCCCGGTTTGAGTAGAATGGGTAAGACGACTGTTGCATGGGCAAAACGCGCTCAGCAAAAAGCAGGTGGTTTTTCTATGTGGTTAAGCAACCAGATGGTAATGGGCATTCAGGCCTGGGACGGAAGTCCGCCACAAGATGATGCCGATTGCAAAGATAAGAATCCCGGTCTCGGTGCCTCTTATCCTCCAGGTGCATGTAATGAGCATTTGTATGGTGCAGGCCCATGGATTGGTGGTTTAGTACGAGGAGTTAGAGTAGTTGCTCAAGGATATAATGGGAATACCGGTTACGGTTATTTCGTCCCTTCACAAAAAGATACTGCTCGTGATAAAATGTGGATTTCAGATGCAAGAGATACCTTGTATGATGCAAATTTACATGATCAGGTTAATTCTTCAGATCGTCGACGTTTATACCACCTTTATCGAAAGAATCCATCAGATAGCGGTGTAGCTTACACAGTCAATCGAAGAACGGTAGATGATGATGGTGATGGTTTAATAGATGAAGATGAATTAGATGGTTTTGATAATGATGGTGATTGGAGTCGTGATCCAAACACTCATTCATTAGTGTATGATAACGCTGGACATCTTATTGACGATCTTGGTTCTGATGATTTACCAGATAGTCTTGAATTGGGTTGTAAGGGTGGATATGATCCTGTAACGAATTTAGACCCTGCATTTGATAACTACGATCCGGGAAGTAGAGATCTCTGCCATCCAGATAATACAGGAAATTTTCCAAAGAAAAATGATAAAAATATCTTTACACAGAACAATGGTTTACCGGATCATGGTGAACCCAGGGTAGATGAAGATTTTGGTGCGTATTCCGAGCATGATATTTATTTTGGCTCTACTGATACAATATCGCAGCCACAAAATCCTACTCATAATCCTTTAAAGGTTAAGGTTTGGGCTCGCTCTTATGCATGGGAGCAATCGTACTTCAAGTGCTTAATGCCAATTGAATATTATTATGTTAATATTGGAAGAGATACGATAAAAGATGTGTATGTTGGATTTTTTGCAGATATGGACGTAGGTCCTGTTGTGAATGGTAGTTATGCCACAACTAACTATGCAGCTTATTTTTCGGATATTCGTACAGCGTATATCCATGACCCGGCTGATGTCGGGGCTACACCATTAGGTTTAACTGTGTTGAATACACCGGCACCTTTAGAAAATTTACAATATGTATTCCAGTGGCACGACTTTAACCCTCCATGCGGAGGAACTGCTGACTCTGCTCTTTATAGTTGTATGAGTTGCGAAGCATTTGATTACGATAGGTGTATTAAGGATGATCAATCGCCAACAGTGTTATCGGATACACGATTTATTTTCTCGTTTGGGAATAAACATTATGATCCGACTGATAGTTCAACCTGGGTACAGGATCCAAAGTTTTCAAAATTAGCTCCCGGTGATACCTTGAAAATTGAAGTTGCGTTTATCACAGGAGACGCTGTTCAAAACGGGCAAAATAATTTATATGATAATGCAACCAAAGCGTTGAAG
>Ga0209514_10009570_pt1 | contig 10632 bp, 10 predicted proteins | sample Subgrocontami58m_FD_187452 | JGI IMG/M metagenome (GOLD analysis project Ga0209514, IMG submission 187452) | Subsurface groundwater microbial communities from S. Glens Falls, New York, USA - GMW37 contaminated, 5.8 m (SPAdes) (version 3) | ecosystem: Environmental > Aquatic > Deep subsurface >...
TCAGAGGAACGGCTCAGGCCGAAACCGCCAGTTCCTTGCGCTTGTCCTGCAGCACCGCCTGCCGGCGCTCCTCCAGCCGCACCCGCTGCTGCGCGACCAGCTCGGAGAGCTTCACCGAATGCAGGTACTCGTACATCTTGTCGTTCAGGTTCGCCCAGAGGTCGTGGGTCATGCAGCGTTGCTCGTCCTGGCAGTTCTCCTTGCCGCCGCATTGCGTCGCGTCGAGCGGCTCGTCGACCGCGATGATGATGTCGGCCACGGACACCGTTTCGATGCCGCGCGCGAGAACGTAGCCGCCGCCCGGGCCGCGCACGCTGTCGACCAGTGCGTGCCGCCGCAGCTTTCCGAACAGCTGCTCGAGATACGACTGCGAAATGCACTGCCGGCGGCTGATTCCCGCCAGCGTTACAGGGCCTTGCCCGTTATTCAGCGCAAGATCCAGCATCGCCGTTACTGCGAACCGTCCTTTGGTGGTAAGTCTCATGTTGTCGCCCCACTATACCCGAGTAAGTTTATCAACTATACAGTACCCGACTGCGCTGATCAACTATTTTCTGAACACCTTCGGCTCCGGCCGGACAAGCACCGGCTCGGCCCCGTTACGAGACCGCTTTAGGTTCTCAATTTCCTTCAATATCAAGTCTATACGCTGGTCCGCCTCGACCGAGTGATCGAGCAGGCCTTGGATCGCCTTGGCGATCGGGTCGTCGTCCCGGGTCACCGCGTAGGCCGAAAAGCCCAGCTTGGCGGCCTTCTCCTCCCGCGTCTTGTCCGCCTCGCTCAGGATGATTCGCGCCGGAATTCCGACCGCCGTAGCGCCCGGAGGCACATCCTTCACCACGACTGCGTTCGACCCGATGCGGGCACCCTCCCCGACGACGATGGGCCCCAAGACCTTGGCACCGGCGCCGATCACCACTCCACGCTCCAATGTGGGGTGCCGCTTGCCCTTGTTCCAACTGGTGCCACCCAGCGTGACGCCGTGGTAGAGGGTGCAGTCCTCCCCGATCTCGGCGGTCTCGCCGATCACCACTCCCATGCCGTGATCGATGAACACCCTGCGGCCCACGGTCGCCCCGGGATGGACCTCGATGCCGGTGAGAAACCGCCCCACGTGGGACACCATCCTCCCCAGCCAGTACAGCCGGAGGGTCCAGAGCCAATGCGAGAGCCGGTGTATGAGCAGCGCATGCAGGCCCGGATAGCAGGTGAGAACCTCCCAGGTGTTCCGAGCCGCCGGGTCTCGATCGAAAATGCTGGCGATGTCTTCACGAAGTCGCCCGAACATGGGAGTTTCCTCAGAATTCTCTAGCTTGAATTATGGTATTTCCGACTGAATCAGTCAACTATCTTTGCCCCGGGTCCTTGGCTTGTCCCAGGCGCTCAGCATCCCCCGCAGGAGGCTGACCTCCTCGGCTTCCAGGGTCACGCGCAGGAACAGCCTGCGAATCCGTTCCCTCAGCCTGCGGGGGTTCGCCGGATCGAGGAATCCGCTTGCCTGGAGGCTCTGCTCGAGGTGGGCGAAAAACTTCTCCACGTCCTCGTGAGGCGCAAGCACCGCTGCCGGCGCGCCCGGCCTCGCCGGCGCGGGTTCCGCGCCGGCCGCCGAAATGCGGCACTCGTAGGCGATGACTTGCACCGCCGACGCGAGGTTGAGCGAGCTGTAATCGGGATTGGCCGGAATGCACGCGAGGCGATTGCACGCCAGCACCTCGTCGTTCGACAGTCCGGTGGTCTCGTTGCCGAACAGGAACGCGACATCCTCGCGCCGCGCGCAGGCGACCGCCTCGGCGGCGGCGGAACGCGCGTCCAGCGGCGCATGAGCGAGCTCGCGCGTGCGCGCCGATACCGCGAACGCAAGCGCAGTCCCGCGCAGCGCCTCGCCGAGGTCCTCGCAGACGGTCGCGCGCTCGAGCACGTCCAGCGCGTTCGCCGAGCGCGCGCGTGCCTCCGGGTCGGGGAAGCGCTTGGGCCGCACCAGGTACAGCCGCGAGAGCCCCATCGTCTTCATCGCGCGCGCGGCCGCGCCGATGTTGCCCGGATGGGTCGGATGCGAGAGCACGACGCGAATGCGCGAAAGCGGGCCTGATGCGGTCATACAGCCGATGTGGAAAAAGGGGGCACGCTGCCTTTCAAATCCTCTGAGCCGGCATAGTCGGAATGCAACAAGTTGCCGTGGTTTGCCATCCCAAATCTCCCGATTTTGCGCAGTTGCAACTTCGCAACTGCGCAAAATCGGAAGACCTATGTAAACCCTAAGTCTTGGCCAATTCTGTCAACATCCGAGTGATGAGAGACTAGACCAGCGGCCACTGGTGTCGACAGCCTGATAGAATTCGCCCTCGCAATCACATCGCTCTTTCAAGAATCCGCCATGCACCCGATGCTTACGACCGCAGTGAAAGCGGCGCGCCGCGCCGGCTCGATCATCAATCGCGCTTCGCGCGATATCGACATGGTCTCCGTCACGCGCAAACGCCACAACGATTTCGTGACGGAGGTGGACAAAGGCGCCGAGCGGGCGATCATCGAGGTGCTGCATCGCGCCTACCCGGACCATGCGATTCTAGCAGAGGAGTCGGGCGCCCAAGGACGGTCCGAATACACCTGGATCATCGACCCCCTGGACGGCACGACCAATTTCATCCACGGCTTTCCCCAGTACGCGGTGTCCATCGCCGTGCGCCACAAGGACCTGATCGCCCACGGCGTGATCTACGACCCGTGCAAGAACGAGCTGTTCACCGCGAGCCGCGGCCGCGGCGCCTTCGTCAACGACCGCCGCGTCCGCGTCTCCAAGGAAGCGCACCTGCGCGATTCCCTCATCGGGACCGGATTCCCGTTCCGCGATTTCACCGGCCTCGACGAATACATGGCGATGCTGCGGGAGGTCATCGCAAAGACGGCCGGCGTGCGCCACGCCGGGGCCGCCGCGCTCGACCTCGCCTATGTCGCCGCCGGACGGCTGGACGGCTTCTGGGAGATCGGCCTCCTGCCGTGGGACATGGCCGCGGGCGCCCTGCTCGTCCAGGAAGCCGGGGGCCTAGTCGCAGGCCTGAGCGGCGAGTCCGACTACCTGGAATCCGGGCGCATCATCGGCGGCAACCCGAAGATCTTCGCCCAGCTCCTGCAAACCATCGCGCCCCACGCCGGGAAGGTGTAGCGCACCGCCCGCGATGTCCCTGCTCCGCTCGCTGAGACAGTCGCTGTTCCCCGACCGCGGCGCCGCGTCCGCCGCGGCGCTGCAGGCCGCGCTCGCCGCCCACGAAGCGGGCGATCTCGACGCCGCTGCGCGCGGCTACGCGGCGATCCTGCGGCGCGAGCCGCGCAACGCGGATGCGCTGCACCTGCTCGGCGTGCTCTCGCACCAGCGCGGCGATCATGCCGCGGCGCTCGAGCGCATCGGCCAGGCGATCGCGATCAACAGCGACGCCGCGGTGTTCCACTTCAATCTGGGCAACGTCCTCGCCGCGCTCGGCAGGACCGGATCCGCGCTGGAGGCTTTCGCCCGCGCGACGCGGCTCGACCCCCGGCACGCTGCCGCCTGGTTCAACCTGGGACGCGCGCTCGGGCAGGAGGGCCGCGACGGCGACGCGGCGGCCGCGTTCCGGCATGCGAGCGAGCTGATGCCCGAATCCGCGCCGGCGCGCCACGAGCTCGCGCGTGCGCTCATAGCAGCCGCGGACAGGACCTCCGATGCCGCCGCATACGACGAGGGCATCGGCCTGCTCGGCACGCACTGGCAGGAGGGTCCCGATCCCTCGCTGTCGCGCATCGCCCTTGCGCATGCGCTGGAGATGCGCGATCGCTGGAGCGAGGCGGTGGAGCACTACGAGGGCGTGATCGCTGCGAACTCTGAGCTCGCGCCGGCGCGCCGCGGCCTGGGCAATTGCCTCAACCGCCTCGGCCGAATGGACGAGGCCGTGCGCGAGTACCGGGAGGCGATGCGCATCGAGCCGGGCGACCCGGCCACGGCCTCGGGCCTCATCGCGGGGCTCAATTACGACGCGCGGATTTCGCCCGAGTCGCTGTTCGAGGAGCACCGCCACTGGGGCGAGCGATTCGCCGCGCCCTGCTATCCCTCGAACGCGGAATTCGCGAATGACCGCGATCCGGACCGGCGGCTTCGGGTCGGCTACGTGTCGCCCGATTTCCGGCGCCATCCCGTGACCGCGGCGTTCCTGCCGGTGATCGAGCGCCACGATCCGAATGAAGTGGAAGTCCTCTGCTACCACAATCTCGCCGCCGCCGACGCCGTGACCGCGCGCGTGCGGCGCGCCGCGCACGCCTGGCGCGAGATCGCCGCGCTCTCCGATCTGCAGGCGGCCGAGCTGTTCCGCGCCGACGGCGTCGACATCCTGGTCGACCTCGCCGGCCACACCTCGCGCCATCGGCTGCTCGCGTTCGCGCGCCGGCCTTCCCCCGTGCAGGTGAGCTGGCTCGGCTATTTCTTCACCACCGGCGTCGCGACCGTGGACTATTTCGTCACCGACCCGCACTCGTCGCCCCCGGGGCAGGAGCGCTTCTTCACCGAGCGGCTGGTTCGCCTCCCGGCGACGCGGTTCTGCTACGAACCGATGGAACCCGCGCCCGAGGCGAACGCGCTGCCGGCGGCCGCGCGGGGCATCGTTACCTTCGGCTGCTTCAACAACCTCGCCAAGATCGGTCCGGGCGTGCTCGCGCTCTGGGCGCGCATTCTCGCCGCGCTGCCAGGCGCGCGCCTCGTCATCCAGTCCGTAGGCTTGAGCGATGTGCCCAACCGCGCACGCGTGCTGCGCGACTTCGGCGCGGCAGGACTGCCGGTCGAGCGCGTCGAGCTGCGCCCGTTCGCACCGGCGGAGCGCGCGGCGGGCGCCTATCACGACATCGACATCGCGCTCGACCCCTTTCCGTTCTGCGGCGGCATGACGAGCTTCGATGCGCTGTGGATGGGCGTCCCGGTCGTGACCCTCGCCGGGCAACTGATCGCCGGTCGCCAGACCGCGGGCATGCTCGCCAATATTGGCCTGCCGGAGCTGGCCGCGAACAGTCCCGAAGAGTACTTGGAGCTCGCCATTGCCCTCGCACGCGATACGACGCGCCTCGCCGATCTGCGCGCGTCGCTGCGGTCCCGGTTCAGGGCGTCGCCCCTGTGCGACTACGAGGGGTTTACGCGCAACCTCGAGCAGGCGTATCGCAGCATGTGGAGGACGTGGCTGTCGCGGGGGTAAGACAGTCGGGATCGCCGGTCGCAAGCCGGACGAGGATCAATGTCATTCTGAGGAGCCCTTCGACTGCGCTCAGGACAATTTCCGCGACGAAGAATCTACTTATCTGCGTAATTGATTCCCTACAAGAGCAGGGCCATCTTGATGATCATGATGCAGACGCGGGCTGCTTGTTGTAGCGCCGCTCGAAATCACCAACAATCCGCAGAATCTCATCGAAGCCGGGCCGTTCCCCGTAGAACATCGGCTCGGCCATTTCCTCATAATCCCGCTGCCACGCATCCCGATGGTGTGCCGGCGGCGCGAGCCGCAGCGATCCCGGCCGCAGCGTTGTGTAGTCCACCCACGACAAGCGGAAGAAGATCTCTCGGTGCTCGGCCACGCGGTCGAATAGCGCACGGTCCGCCGCGGCCCGATCGGCGACGCCGCGGGTGATCAGGCGCCACACGTCGTAGTAGTGCCGCGCCATGCGTTCCTTGCGCGGTTTGTCTGCCGGCCGGAACGTCTCCTCGTGGAGAAGCATGGCTTTCTCCCAGAATGTGCGCTCAGCAGAGAGGGTGTTAACTTCGACCGTCGCATCAGGGATTGCCTCGGGAAACACCTCGGCCACATATGGCCTGATGGTGCGGGATTCGGAAGGCCAGTCGTCGGAGCGGGCGCCAAGTTCGATCTTGACCACCGGACGCACATAGCCCGCCTCAGTCGTTGGAAAAGCAGCGGGATATCGGAACAACAGGCACTGTCCGTCGTCCGCATCGGGATCGACAATGAGGCTCCAGGCTTCGGATTTGCCCAGGCGCTGGGCGAAGTTTCGTTCCAGGGTGGGTCTGAGCATCGCCTGTACCCAAGCGCGGCAGGCAGCCATGAGTGCATCGAGGCGCCGCCTGCGTTGTTTTCCGCTCGGAGCTTTATCGGGACTGGCGTCGCCAGCGAATCCGAGCAGGTTCTTGTCGACGACGATGTCAATGTCCTCGGAGAAGCGCTCGATCAACCCCCAGGCTTTGGATAGCGACGTGCCGCCCTTGAATGTCATCGCCGCCCCGATATCCGGAAGGGTGAACAGTTCGCGCAGCGTCCAGCAAACCCAGAAGTCCTTTTCCACGCTTGCCGCCTGTAGCCGCTTGGCTTCCTCCACGCGCAAGCAGGCAAGACGTCGATCCGAAGCCGATCTGCGCGAAAAAGCGTCCATTGCTCAGTCAACTCCGGTAGCAAGGCGGCGCAATATGTCGGCGATCCAGCTGGGGGCGTATTGCAAGTCCTTCGCCAACTGCGCGCGATCCCGGTCACTCAGTTGCCGCCGCAGGATTGCGAGCGTCTTTTCATTGACGTTATGGTGTCCGATATGACGCAAGGCCTGAATGATGGTGGCGCTCTTGCGGCCAGCGCTCGCCATGTTGCGCGGCGTGGTGCCCTTGAGCACGATCTCGCGCTGGCCGATCCGCACGCGGCGGGACGAGCCATCGGTGAGAAAGACAATCCGCGTGGGAACCTGATCCGACAGCCCCAGAATGTTGGCTGCGTAGGCGCCTGCCGGCTGGAGCCGGATGGCGTCCCGCGCGGCAAGTGCCTTGGCAATCGCATCAGCCGAAGGCGGAATCCGGCCAAACGTCGCATGGTCGATGGGATAGTCATATAGGCCCCGGGCAAGCTGGCGGATAGTGCCTTTGCGGGAGAGCCGGGTCAGTGCCATGCCCACTGATCGGGGGTCTCCCAGCGCCGCGAAGTCCCTAGGCGTAAATACCCACCCCCTACCATGCCCAAATATGATAGAACGGACTTTTGGTTCAATTACTTGCGTGCTTTTTGAGACGGCATTCATGTTGAAAAAAGTATAGTCTTTTTGCAACAAAAATCAACGCTCTTCTAGCTCCCGCAAGTACGACTCGAGCCGGCTGAGGGTACTCGTGCCTGAGCCCATTTCGGTGGTGCGTGCAGAAAGGCCGCGCGGTCGGCATTAACTCCTGAAAAGTTATTAACACGAATTAAGACCCGACCCGATCAATGACGCTAACCGTTAAGCCCGTTAACCAGTAAGGATCTAAACCTCTAATCCGCCTTTCTCGGCGGTCCCTCCATAGCCCTGTCCGGTTGGTCTAGAACTCCGCAGCCGTGTGGCCGGAGTCATCCGCGAATTTCTTGATGAGGTCCGTGTTGAATTCAAATTCCATGTGAACCTCCGAAGAAGTGAAAACGCATTCACGTCCTTCCATTTTCATGTCCTGAACGGCTCACAACATTAGTGATCCATGTCCTGAGATCGGCCAGACAGACGTACGATTGGCCGAGGGTGTCAGCATGCGCCGCCTGATTGCCGAGGTCGATGCGTGAGAAGCGCTCGATCAGATCGCGGAGCAGAGTAGAAGCCAAGCTGCTGAATCGCGGAGCAAACTGGCACCCGGCGTCGTGCGTGTATCAGTATACGTACGCAAATCGGCTCCTCGTCCTTTCTGGCACTTGTGATGCGATGATTAAAGTGCGCCTTTCTATCCCATTGAAGTCTTGACGTCGGACCACCCCGGCGGCTGCGCCGCCACCCCTCCTTGGCAGAGGGGAATGAGCGGCATTCCTGCTTCAATTACACTTCGCATATGATCCCGCGCCTCCGATTCTGGCTGTACGCCCTCCTCCTCGCTTTCGGCCCGGCCCTGCACGCGGCTGACCTGCGCATCGCGCTCGCGGCCGACGTCACCTCGCTCGATCCGCACTTCTCCAACATCGCGCCCAACAACGCCATCGCCTGGCACGTGTTCGATGCCCTTACCCACGTCGACGAGGACGCGCGCCTCGTGCCGGGGCTGGCGACCTCATGGCGCGCGGTCGACGAGCTGACCTGGGAATTCCGCCTGAGGCGAGGGGTGAAGTTCCACGACGGCTCGGACTTCACTGCCGAGGACGTGGTCTTCTCGATCGAGCGCGCGGCCGGGCTGCCCAACGGCCAGTTCGGCGGCTTCGTGTCGCGCATCGTAGCGACGCGCATCGTCGATCCCCACACGCTGCGCTTCAAGACCGCGGCCCCGTACGCGATGGTCCCCCAGGATCTCGACTCGATCTTCATCGTCTCGCACAAGGCGGCCAGGGGCGCGGGCACCGAGGACTTCAACAGCGGCCGCGCGATGATCGGCACCGGGCCGTTCCGCTTCGTGCGCTTCGCACGCAGCGACCGCGTCGAGCTGGCGGGCAACACAGACTACTGGGGCGGAGCCCCGCCCTGGAACAAGGTCACGTTCCGCATCATTCCCACCGACCCGGCGCGGCTCGCCGCGCTGCTCGCCGGCGACGTCGACATGATCGAGCAGGTCCCGACGCCGGACCTCGGCCGGGTGCGCAAGCAAGTGCGCGTGGTCCAGAAGGTGTCCTGGCGCACGATCTTCTTCCACCTCGACCAGTACCGCGATCGCCCGCCCGGCGTGACTGATCGCGCGGGACGGCCGCTCGCGCGCAATCCGTTCAAGGATGCGCGCGTGCGGCTCGCGCTGTCGAAGGCCATCAACCGGCAGGCGATCGCCGAGCGGGTCATGGAGAACGCGGCGATTCCCGCCTCCAACCTCGTCTCACCGCCGGTGTTCGGGCACGTCGAAAGCCTGAAGCCGGAGGCCTACGATCCGGCGGCGGCGAAGCGCCTGCTGGCCGAGGCGGGGTTCCCCGACGGATTCGCGATGACCGTGCACGCACCGAACAACCGCTACGTCAACGACGAGCAGATCGCACAGGCGGTCGCGCAGATGTTCGCGCGTGTCGGCATCGCGGCGAAGGTCGAGACTCTGCCGATCAACGTCTACCTCACCAAGGCGCGCAGCGGCGAATTCGGCTTCGCCATGCTCGGCTGGGGCTCGTTCTCCGGCGATCTGGCGCTGCGCGCCCTGCTCGCGACCCCGGATGCCGCCAAGGGCACCGGCGCCTGGAACTGGTCCCACTACTCCAATCCGCGCCTCGACCGGCTGATCGAGCAGGCCTTCGCGAGCGTCGACGATCGCAAGCGCGAAGCCTTTGCCAAGGAAGCGATGAGCGTGGGGATGCAGGACCTGGGCGTGATCGCCGTGCATCACCAGCTCGTGAGCTGGGCGATGAAGAGCACGCTCGACTACAAAGGCCGGACCGACGAGTTCACTTTCGCGCACCACGTTCGCCCGCGCTAAACTCTGCGCATGCTGGTCTATGTCATCCGCAGGCTCATGCAGAGCGTGCTCGTGCTGGGCGTCATGTCGCTCGTCGTGTTCGCGGGCGTCTACGCGATCGGCAATCCGGTCGATATCCTCATCAGCCCCCAGGCCGACCAGGCCGAGATCGCGCGCGCCACGGCGGCGCTCGGGCTGGACAGGCCGCTGTGGGAGCAGTACTGGGTGTTCCTCAGGCAGGCCGCGGCGGGCGACCTCGGCAAGTCTTTCGCCTTCAACGTGCCGGCCATCCAGCTCGTGCTCGAGCGCATGCCCGCCACGCTGGAGCTCGCCGCCTCGGCGATGCTGATCGCCGTCCTGCTGGGCATTCCGCTCGGCCTGTGGGCGGGCCTCAAGCCGCGATCGATGGCGGGCCGGACCATCATGGCCGGATCGATCCTCGGCTTCTCGCTGCCGACCTTCTGGGTCGGCCTGATGCTCATCATGGTGTTCGCGGTCTGGCTCGGCTGGCTCCCCGCGAGCGGCCGCGGGCCGACGATCCTGCTGCTCGGGGTTCCGGTGAGCTTCCTCTCCGCGGACGGCCTGGCGCACCTCGCGCTTCCGGCGACCAATCTCGCGCTGTTCAAGCTCGCGCTCGTCATCCGGCTCACGCGCGCCGGAACGCGCGAGGCCCTGGTTCAGGACTACGTGAAGTTCGCGCGGGCGAAGGGACTGCCCGAGGCGCGCGTGGTCTTCGTCCATGTGCTGAAGAACATCCTCATCCCGATCGTCACCGTCATCGGCCTCGAGCTGGGGTCGGTGATCGCGTTCGCCGTCGTCACCGAGACGGTCTTCGCCTGGCCCGGCATGGGCAAGCTCCTCATCGAGTCGATCAACGTTCTCGACCGCCCGGTGATCGTCGCCTACCTGTGCATCGTCGTGGCGCTGTTCGTGCTGATCAATCTCGCGGTGGACCTTGCCTACTCCCTGCTCGATCCGCGGGTGAGGCTCGAGGACGCTGCCGCATGAGCCGCGAGCCGACCGCGCTGCAGCGCATCGTCTCGGACTTCACCGAGAGCCGGGTCGCGCTCGCCGGCCTCGCTCTGCTCGCGCTCGTGCTGCTCGCCGCGGTCCTCGCGCCGCTCGCCTCGCCGCAGAACCCCTACGATCTCGCGCAGCTCGACGTGCTCGACTCGCGCCTTCCGCCGGGCTCGAAGTCGGCAAGCGGCATGACCTATTGGCTGGGCACCGACGACCAGGGGCGCGACATGCTCTCGGGCATCCTCTACGGCCTGCGCATCAGCATCGGCGTCGGCGTCGCGAGCACGCTT
>Ga0209514_10009572_pt1 | contig 10630 bp, 8 predicted proteins | sample Subgrocontami58m_FD_187452 | JGI IMG/M metagenome (GOLD analysis project Ga0209514, IMG submission 187452) | Subsurface groundwater microbial communities from S. Glens Falls, New York, USA - GMW37 contaminated, 5.8 m (SPAdes) (version 3) | ecosystem: Environmental > Aquatic > Deep subsurface >...
CCCCGCGGGTACTTTCCTGACGGCGGCCCAGCTCGCTGCCCTGAGGACCAACGGTCTTTATTTCAATATCCATACGGCAACCAATGCGGGAGGGGAGATCCGGGGGCAGATCATTTATGCCTACGTAGTCACCTTGACTACTCCCTTAAGCGGGGCCCAGGAGGTGCCGCCTGTTGCCACCCCCGGGAGCGGCAATGCCATCCTGACGGTTGACCTCGCGACGGGCGCGATCAGCGGGTCCGTCGCCTTTGCCGGCTTAACCTCCGCCGCCTCAGCGGCCCATATTCATGAGGGGGCAGCGGGCGTTAACGGTCCGGTCATCGTGCCTCTCACCGGCGGGGCGGGGGTGGCCGCGGGGACCTGGACGGTGCCCGCAGGAACGATCCTCACGGCGGCTCAGCTCACCGCTCTGAGGGCAAACGGGCTCTATTTCAATATTCACACGGCTACCAACCTGGGAGGGGAGATCAGGGGGCAGATCATCTTTGCGGTACCGTAAAGTTAGATGTAGGCCGGAATAAGCGGAGCGTTCCGGCGAAAATTTGATTGATGATCCGTCATTGAAAATCGGTTAGGAGGTATCGTTTTCTTGAAAAGAAAACTTGCCGGCACATTGTTTTTGGCAATGCTTTTGTTTTTTCCGGCTCCGGCGGGGGCGGCGATGGTGGGCACGTTCACGGGTGTGCAGGGGAGTGTTGATCTCCTGTCTCCGGGCAAGGAGGCCGTCACGGTGACCCCGGGAGACCGGCTCCAGGCGGATGACATCATCCGTACCAAGAGCGGGGCCAAGTGCGAGGTCGCCCTGCCGGACGGCAGTGTTATCCGGGTGGCTCCGAACAGCCGTTTACGCGTTGTGGTTCAAGACAGGGGGCGACGGCCGGTCAAGTTCGAACTCTTGAGCGGGAAGATCGAGACCATCGTGAAGAACACGACCGCGGCGGCTTTGTCCGGCGGTCTGTACAGCCGGTATGGCGCCGAGCTCCGGAACATCGTCAAGACGGCCCTGGCGGTAACCGGCAAAGCGAACTATGAGGTCCATACCCCCACGGCGGTATACAGCATGAGGGGAACGCAGTCGTTCGTCTATTACCTGGGCGGTGTCAGCAGTGCCATCGTGACCGAGGGAACCGTCAAAGGATACGGTGCGAACAAACCTTTCGCTACGCGGACGATCGGTGCCGGTCAGATGATGGTCCTGTCGGATAGCAATGGGCCGCCCATCGTGCGGCCGGCCTCGACGATGGAGGTGGAACTGCACAGCCGGGAGACGGCCTTGTCAGGCAAACCTGGTGAAGGGGGCAAAGGGGAGATCTTTGCCGTGCAAACCGCCAGAGAGAGCAGGGAAGAAGCGTGGGGAGGAGGGGCCAGGCTACCGGTTGAAACAGCAGGTTACGGCTTGCCACAGTTTCCGGCCGCCGCCCCGGTACATTTGGCAGATGTTGAATTAAATAATGCAGTTGAGTCGTCTTTGTTTGCGACCGCGGCTCCATCGCCGCCGCAACCACCCTTCGTACCGCTTATTTTAACCGACAAAAGGCCTCCGGAAATTACCTTTTCGGGGATGCCTGCCAACGACATCTCCGGCAGCAGCACTCTCAATATCGGGGTAAGCGCCAACGAACAGGCGGACTTTACCTATACTTTGAACGGTGTGACGGTGGCTTCCGCCAACCTGGCCGGGCTGCCGGAGGGCAGCAACATCTTTACCGTAACGGCCATCGATCAGGCGGGAAACGCCGCCGTTAAAGCTTACAGCTGGACTACGGATTACACTCCCCCGGTGGTTGCTCTTACGGACCTTCCCTTGGCGCCGCACCCGGGCAAGGTGACGGGCGAAACGGCGGCCGATTTTGGTCTGTCGGCGGCGGACCCCCATCTCGGGGATAGTTACTACCGATTGAATGGCGGTTCCTGGCAAACCCTGGCCGATACGGTCCTGTCGCTCAGCGGTCTTGCGGAAGGGCAGCAAAGGATCGAATTTAAGGCCGCCGACTTGGCCGGCAATGAATCGCCAATCGCATCATATGAATGGTATATCGGTGGGAAGCAATATACCCTGTCCGGCGGTGTCTCGGGAACCAGCGCCGGTTCCATCCAGTCGTCTTCCGAGGGGCTCCGGGCCGCTTCCGATCAACTTTCCGGTGCGTGGCTTCTGGATTACAGCGGTGTGAACGACCAGGGCGCCATGCCATCCGCCCTGGACTTGGCGGCGGGAGGCATCGTCACCGGACCGGAGGGGACTGATGAGGGATACTGGCTCTCAAAAACTGACCAGGCTGCGGTCTCAGGCAATAACATTGCCGGCAGCTCAACCTTCACTCACCTTTCCTCAACGAAAATGGGCGGCGGTGCGGGCTCTGTTACGGGCACTTATGGATCAGGTGCCTGGCAGGTGCAGGATCTGGGCTTGGGAACTTACCGCGAGCAGCCTCTGGCGCTCGGGGCGAGACTCGATGCCTCTTACCACTATTATGACAACGCGACGGAGGCGGTAGAACTTGGCAATGGCTCTTTGACCGGTCTCCTCGGGATCACGGCCTCTCCCTTCGTTGGAGCGGCAGATCTGAATGTCGCGGGAAAACCGCTGGACCTGCTGCTTATGGGCCAAAGTGTGCCCGCCGGCGACAGTACCTGGTGGGGCGAGCTCACTGAACCTTATCTGCCTGACGGCGGCACGATTCCGCTGGGGCTGACCGGGGGGCGCACGGCCTCCCGCAATGACTTGGCCTTGAGCTCCGCCGCCGGTTTCCGGGAAGGCCTGGAAGGCCTCCTGGTGGGTCTTTATGTCGATAAGGACGGTAATGGCGGCCTCCTGGAGGGTTCTTTCGATGGTGATTTCTATCCCCAAAACGACGGCTTGTTCGCGGCCACCGGCACCTTGCAGGCAACCCGCAAGTCCGACGGTTTCGGTCCGGCGGATGGCTACAATAAGGGCTTCATCGACGGCGACTATTACGGAAGGCTGGCCGACGGCGCGGGTAATGATGCCGGCAGCGTTACAACCTCCTCGTACTGGGGTATTGCGGCCACCTCCTGGGGGTATCTCGGCAGCTACAGCTACTGGTTGGAAAAAAGCGGCGTTCCGGAACCCTGGGGCATCTTCAACATCGAGCTGGGGGGCAACTATCAGCAGACAGGGGGAGCGGGGACGGTCCGGAACTGGAAGCTGCATTTGGGCGGCGCGTTGTTGCGCGGCCTGGAGCCAAGTGAATACTGGTTTGCCGAAACCGCAAACGGCACCTGGGCGGAAATGGCTGGCGACAAACGGATCACCGCCGATCTCACGGGCCGTTATCTGACGCCCACGACGCTGGGTACGCTAAGCGGCAGGGTTATCGGCAGCTATGACACCGGCAGCGCCGCCGGCAGCTGGGAAGCCATTGCCCTTGGGACTTTTGTGGATACGGAACCCCTTAGTTTCGTGAGCGACCTCTGGACGGGCGACGGCGTGCTGTCGGCCCTGGTGGGTGGCAGTGCCGACCTCTGGAGGTCAACAAACACCCCCGTTACGATGATGGGGGTCTGGGACGGCAGCGCCGGTATCTGGTCGGCGCCTTTCTTCAGTGAAAACTTCAACGCTGGGACCGCTACTACTTACGATAACGGGGCCTACAGCGGCTTCAGTTCCCTGATCATGGACGGCGGTCACGGGGTCGATGGCGGACTGATTGCCCTCTATGTCGATCCCGAAGGGCAGGCAGGCTACCTGCAGGGAACGCTAGCCGGCGCGAGCTATCCTGAGTTGCAGCTCTTCACGGCGGGCGGATCGTTAACGCGGCTGGCAATGGCACCGGCCCCGGCGGGCGTCGATGCCGCCGGCCTCATCGGCAATATAGCGGAAAGCGGGCAGATGCCCTTATCCGTGCCGGCGGCTTCCGCTGCCGCCGGCTTCCTGTCCGAAATGCGCAACGAGGCCTGGATTGCGGGCGTGACTTCCTGGGGGATCTGGCAGAGCCTTCTGGAAGGGACTGGGGCGGATACCGCGCCGGCATCGTGGTCCTGGCAGACGATGGCGGGAGCGGAGGCGACCTATTGGACGAATTACTCCGACATGACCTGGACCAGCGCCACGTCCAAGATGAGCGGCCTGGCAGCGGGAGCCAAGGCGGACTGGATAAACGCCTCTACTTATGTCTTCGGCGGGGAAATCAAGGGACTCTTTGATCCGAGCACAGCCGGTTGGAACGCCGCATCCCAGGGTGTCAGCATAGAAACGGCAAGATTTCTGGATATGGCAGCCGTCAATCCGGCGGCCCTGCAGGCCATGAACATCCCGGCTGTCCAGGTGGGATCGGTTACCCTGAGTCAGGGGGCCGGCGCCGTCAACAATCTGGCGAATGTCACGATGGATAATGTGCGTTTCTTCGCCACCTCCACGGGCAGTGTTCCCCGCATCTGGGCGACAAATGACGTAGGCGGGAATTATGTCAACGCCGGACCGATACCGGGGGGCGCTGTTGTGCCGCTGGCGGGTGGGGGGCTCAACGCCAATTTTGAAGTGCGGAACTGGAATGCGGCCGCCGGCGTCTGGGGCGCCAATATAACGGGCGGAACGGGGAACTTGAGCGGCGGCTCCTATATCGGTCCCGTGAATTTCAGCGGCGGCGCCGCCGGCCGGATCGGCGCCGGGACTTTCACCGGTTCGGGTGCGGGAATCGTTAAATAAGTGACTGGGGATTAGTTGATTATTGCTGGGTCACTTGATCCTGCGGAACTGGGGCGAACGGGGCGTCGTGGCGCCGGCCTCCCTGGCTGCTGGAACGGGAAGCACGGCGGCTGGAGTAAGGGCCGGCTGCGGTGTTGGAGATACGGCGGGTCTGGCTGGCGACGCACCTGTAGACGGTCTGGCAGTCGCGGGCGCGGGGGTTTCTCCGCTCCTGATTTTATCCTTTTCATTGAGCATGACCACCAGCTTCTCTTCGCCTTTCACCAGGACAATGCGGTTTGGTTCGATTTCTTTGAGTACATAGCCGTTTACGCTATCCCCTTTCTTCATCTGTGTCTGGCGTTTTCCCCGGCCCGGCGTCGTGTGGGGGTTCTTCTTATCCTCGATATAGGCAATGCTCAGGTTGTCCGTGATCAGGGTGCCGTAAAGGACCAGCTCCGGCGGCGGGACAACCGCGATTGGTTTTTCCTCCTTTTTTTCCTGGGGGATCTTCCTTTCCCGGTGGAAGAGGTTCTGTTCACTCACCAGGACATAATCGGTAAACGGTTTAGAGGAGGAGGAAAGCGGCTCACTTCCCTCTGGTACTTCGGTGTTCGTGCCGGCCGGCAGGGCCGGCTGGGTCTTCAGGTCCGGCCAGGGGACAAAGACATCCTGTGCCGCCACGGCCACAGCTATAGCCAGCAAGCAGTTGATAACATTAATGCTTTTTACGGCATAACGAATCATATTCACTTCATCTTCCTCCCGTCAGGCCGGATATTTTCAGTCTTATCGACAGCTCCTTCGGCAATTGGTAATTCCTGATTGTGGTATCCAGCTCCCGGACCACGAGGAAGGGCGTCTGCGTCTCCAGGGCGTAAAGGGTATCGTTCAGGGCGCGGATATCCGGCAATACCGCATCGACGGCAATGGTGATTATTTTGAACTTGCCCAAATCCTCGGGTTTTTCGATCCGTTCGCTGGCGATGGTTCCTCCCCGTGACAGAATCATGCCTTTCACGGTACTTTGTATGGCCGTCGCGGCGATCGAAGGCGTCTGCCCTTCGATAATCTTGGAACTATCCGCCTTCCTGCTCTCCGTGAGCCGGTTTAAGTCAGCCTCAATCCGGGGCCTGTCGGCGATTGCGGCCATATATTTCTTGAGTATTTTCTTCTTTCCCCAGGCTGACTCCTCCAGGGCGGCCACCTCCGACTGCACTTTCAGATAGCCATACTCGTAGACGGTAAGCCCGGCGAGGATAAGAGCCAGGGGAAGGGCAATCAGAAGGAACTTACTGTTTTTCTTCATTGTCAGAGCCCCCCTCCGTTAAGCCTTCTCTTTCCATTTTGACGGCAAAGCGGTCCGCGCCCATCCTGGTGTCCCGAAAGGTCGGGGAAGAAAATTCCACCTTCCGGAAAGATCGGGACGCCTCCAGTTTCGGCAGGATATCCGTTGCTGCCAAGGAGTAACCTTCGATGGCGACGGTGGTATCGGTTATCAGGGCCCGGGTGAGCCAGGTATTAGGCGGCAGGACCTTGGTCAGTTCCTTGAGGAGGTCTAAGACCATGGGTTTCGAGGTCTTGAAACGATGGATGGTGGCGATCTCCTGCTCCAGGGCCGCAATATTCTTTTGCAGGGCCTCGATCTCTTTCACTTCGTTGCTGCGGGCCGCTATCTGGTTTTCAATCGCCTCCACTTTCTTAGTCTCCCTTTGCAGAGATGCGGCCATGGTGAAGAGTCCCAGCCCCGCCATGGCCAGGAGTAACAGGATCGACAAGGCCACGGGTGTCCGTTCGGCATCATGAATACCTTTGGCCAGCAGGTTCAAGCCCCGCCTTCCGGGTCGCAGGGACTCGATGGCGCCTCCCAGGGCGGTGTAGGGAATGATCTTCGCCGGTGAAAGGGCGGGCAGCCTCAAATCCTTGGCCTCCAGAAAGCGAATTGGACCGGGGAGAACCCGGGCCAGCAGCGGCCGCACTTCCAATGCAGCGTTGACCACGAGGGCAGGCGACTTTCCCTCTTTTTCCCAGGTCTTGATTAAAGAATTGATCGTGGTGGCGATGGCGCCGGTCTCCTCCGGCGCCGCGGGGGAGGATAAATCGCCGGCAAAGGAAACGGTCAAACGGCCCCGCTCCATGAGCCCGCCTTCGTACCGCCCCGGCTGGAAATCCATGAAGACAACGGCCTTGCCTTTCTGCACCGTGCTGCTGAGAACGCCGAAAGCGGCCAGACTGACGCTTACTCTCTTTATCTTTATCCCTTCTTGCCGCAGGGCATTGAGATAGGGATCGAGTGTTTCGGCTTTCAATACGGCCAGGAGGAGCTGGAGCCGGTCGGCATCCTCCCTGAGGACCTGAAAATCATAATAGGCCTTCTCGGGAGAGAGGGGGGTGAGGCGATCGAGTTCATAACCGATGACGGCGGTCAGGTTCTCCTTGACGATGAGAGGAAAATCTACGGTTTTGACGATGGTCCAGGCCTTGGGGACGACCAGGGTAACGTCCGCCTGTGGGGCGCCCAGATCGTTGAGCGCCAGCCGGACGGTAGAAGCGAAGCTTTCGGGACCGGGATATTTGCCCGCCTCCAGGGGGTAATAGCGGGTCCCCTTGATGCCTATGCGGGACAGGAAACGGGAGCCGAAAGCGACGGCAATCCCGCCGGTATCCAGATGAACGGCCAAGCACCTGCCGGGAGCGATGCGCTCATCCGCCAGGCTGAAGGTCAAGATCTTTTCCAGGGCTGCGCCCAGAAACGCCAATTGCTTCGCGGCTAAAGAGGCCAATGTGGTCATCTTCCTGATCATTTGCTATCAACTTCTCCCGGCGGACGATCTGCCCCGACGGAGACGATTATCCCCTCGTCCCGTCCCTTGCTCCCAATCACCATTCACCAATTACCAGTCACTAATCACAAATCACTGGCCTCCTCATCCTTACCCCGGGCTGCGGTAATAGAGGTACCGGTACTTGTCGGGACCTTCCAGCCTTACAGTTGCTCGGATGGGATATCCGCTTTTCTCGGTGTCTCTGTAGCCGGCGACCTCCAGCGTACAGACGAGCGCCGTCCCGGCCTTTCCCTTGACATAGGACTCCATGAGGGGATAGGCGCCGCCAAGGATGTGCATGATTTCTTCCGGCGTTTCTATATCCACGGACTGCCGGAATTCAACAACCTGGTCCGCCAGCGAGGCATCCATGCCCGGCAGGGCAGCCAGTACCTCTCGCGGCGCCGCATTGAGGTTGATCATGCTTGTCTCATTGTAAAGCGTGAGAAAGTGTATCAATCCTTTCCGGCTGCCCGCCCCGTACAGGATGTCGGAGGTGATGCCTCTGATCAGCGTCAGTTCTTCCAGACTCTGAAAATCGTCATTCCGGACCTTGTAAGGACGGGGAAGCGATTCATAATAATCGTTTTCCGCCCCGTACAACCGGTGCAGATCGTCCTCATCCTTCCAGTCCAGGATCGAGTCCACGATCGTATCGGCCTCTTCCGGGGATGACCCGAGATTGACCAGCAGTTGCTTGACGATGATGCCGGAAGCATCCGTCAGACCGTTGAGGGAAATTTTTCCCGTTTCATCAAAAATGCGGATCACATAGCTGCCGTTTCCCAGCCGGCCGTAGTAGGCGGTGCCGTCCGTCTTCCAGACCTCTTTCCCTTCCAGGATTACCGTCTGACCGACGTTCACGGAGCGGTATATCATCTCGGCAATCCCCCGTTCGATGCCCGCTTCCGCCAGAAACTGCCGCTCCATCCTTTCCTTGAAGGTGAGCGTCCCATACGTTTCGGCCCGTGTCATCAGGGAAAAAGAAAGAACCATTGCCATGAGGATCGTCATGACCCATAAGACAATGAGGAGGGCTATGCCTTGTTCCGATCTTCGCATGATCCCGCCCGTCCTTATTTTTTCAATGGTCCCTTAAGGGTAACCGGCGTCAGCGGCACTTCCACCACGTCTCCTGGCACCCGCAAGGGGAACAGGTAATGAGATTTTCTGGCGCCGCTCGTGACATTAATCTTGATAGCTTCGGGGATGGCCAGTTCATCGTCCCACTGCTCCGACCATTCACCCGCTTCATCCGGCTGTTCCCGATGGTAATACTGAAAGGATATTTCGGTGGCGGCTGTAAAGAGCGCGGTTTTTCTCGTTCCTTCCATCCCCGGCGTCTGTTCGCTGGCATAAAGTGTCTCCTTGCCCCCTTCGCCGGCTTCAACCGCGTAATCAACGAGGACCTGCCCGTGCCGGCCGCCCCAGATGGAATAATTGGTCGCCAGCCGCAGGTTTTTAGCTTCGCCCCGGAAATAGGATGACTTTGTTGTCGCTGATTCATAAGTAAGGGGCAACTGGGATTGGATTTGGGCATCCATGACGACCAGGACATTGCGGAGGCGTTCATGGGCCTCGATCCGGCGATCTCCGGCCTCCAGGGAACGGGCGGAGAGGCGCAGGGCGCCCATGGCTATGGCGACGATAAGCACCAGCAAGGTTATGGCGATCAGGAGTTCCAGCAGCGTGAAACCGCCGCCGGCAGCCCTTGTCTCCTTTTTACTCGCGTTACAGTTCAAGATTCGCTCCTGCGCAAAAACGCTTGTCTGAGGTGTAGTCCATGCCCTTGACCCTTATTCCGGTAATGTTTTGGCTACCATTTTCATGGTCTTCAGCGTCATTTTTCTTTCCTTCTGCCCGGCGTGCCAATGGACGGTTAAGGCTACCTCCATAAGTTTCACCGGCAGGTTATCCGTTCTTTCCGGCAAGACTTCGGCGATGGCGATGTCCATCGGGTAACCGCTCTTTGCGGTTTCATGCCACGACGTCTCGGCCAGGGAAGATTCGGTTATTATTTCCCGCAATCGGGCATTGGCCCCGGCGGCGGCGGCAATGGTATCCCCGGAGACCGCAAGGGACCGCAAGTTTGCAGAAAAAAGCTGTATTATTAAAGTGATGGCAACACCCATGATCGAGAGGGCCACCAGTACCTCCAGGAGCGTAAAGCCGGCAGGAGATATTTCTGTGATTTCCGGCTTCCCGCCGGCGCGGGAATGACCAAGGTGATAATCGTTCATTGGTACCTGCTCTTTACCGCCCCCGTTATCGGGTCCAGGTCGATACGGATCTTCTTCTTTCCCGCCGACAGAATGATCGTTCGTCCTTCTCCGCCGCCCACGGGGTGGAAGACCAGGGGAAATTTCCCCTGCCTGAGCTCGCCGTAGAAAGGATCGAGCACGGTCACCAGGACAGACGCCGGGATATTTTTTGTCGCCTCTGTTCCCAGGCCGTAAGATCGGTCATCCAGATCAATCATGACGCTCTGGGTTTCCATCTTCAGGAGGGCCTGGGACCGGGCCTGACGGATCAGCGCCGCCATCTCCCGGCCCGTGGCATCGAGTTTGACCGAGGGAAGGTAGCCGGCAAAATAGACCGTCGACAAACCCAGAACCAGGGTAACGAGCGTCAGCACAATGATTATCTCCAGGAGCGTGAAACCATTATTCTTCATAGCCACCAATCACCAATCACCTGTCCGTTCATAATGGCAAATCGGCAATACTGAAGACGGCCAGGAGCATGGAGACAACGATGAAGCCGATGATCAGGCCCATGAGCATGATCAGGGCCGGTTCCAGGATAGCCATGAATCGCTTGACGGCCTGCTTCAGGATCTTTTCGTAGGTGACGGCGATCCGGATCAGCATCTGGTCGAGTTGCCCCGTTTCCTCGCCCACTTTGATCATGGATAACGCCAGCGGCGGAAAAATGCCGGCCTGGGAAAGGGGGGCGGAGATCCCTTTTCCTTCTTTTGCTCCTTTGGTAACCGCCGCGATAGACGAGGCGACGACGCGGTTGCCGATGACCTCGCCGGCGTTGTTCAGGGCCTGAAGCAAAGGCACGCCGCTGGCCAGAAGCGTTCCCAGGGTTCGGCAGAATCTGGCCGTTTCCAATTTTATGATCAAGTCTTTGATTAACCGCAGCTTCAGGGCATCCC
>Ga0209514_10009577_pt1 | contig 10625 bp, 8 predicted proteins | sample Subgrocontami58m_FD_187452 | JGI IMG/M metagenome (GOLD analysis project Ga0209514, IMG submission 187452) | Subsurface groundwater microbial communities from S. Glens Falls, New York, USA - GMW37 contaminated, 5.8 m (SPAdes) (version 3) | ecosystem: Environmental > Aquatic > Deep subsurface >...
GTGGCGGAGCCGCCGGCATTGCGCAACGGATACGTGACCTTCGGCGGCATGACGGGTGCGGCGAAGCTGACCCCCGCATGGATTGCGCTATGGGCCAGCCTATTGGCTGACGTTCCTCAGTCGCGGCTGGTGCTTGCTTCCATACCCGCAGGGGCGACCCGTGATCGTCTGCGCAGCATTTTTTCCCGGCATGGCGTCGATCCGGCGCGCATCGCGATTCATGACCGGATGCCGTACGATGAATTCTGGGAACTGCATCACGGCATCGACATCGCGCTGGACACCTACCCATGCAACGGCGGTACCACGACCTGCGAAACGGTTTCGCTCGGAGTCCCGGTGGTCACCTACGCCGGAAACCGTTTTGGCGGCAATCGTCTGGGTTCGAGTATGTTGGCGAGCATGGGCTTGCACGAGCTCGTCGCGGCGACGCAGGCCGATTATCTGGCGATCGCGCGCGCTCTTGCCGCGGACTTGCCGCGGCTCGTAGCGCTCCGGCGCGATCTGCGCACGCGCATGCACGCCTCGCCGCTGACCGATCGCAACCGGTTCATGCGCAATCTGGAGCAGGCCTACCGCGAGATCTGGCGCGCATGGTGTGCGCGGCAGGCACGGTGAGCAGGGCGTGCCGGCGCGGTGCCGGACCGAGGCCTCATGTGGCGCCGGACGGCGGCAGCGCATTCTCGTAGGTTGCACAAAAAGTATAGCGTCGAAATTGCTCCTGCGGCACGAGCTCGGCCGGGAGGGGAAAGTAATTGGTCTCCCTGAACTCCCCGTTCAGCAGATCCCGAATGTCGATGCCGTCATTGGTCCAGCCGGCGTCCGTCGGAACGGCCCGGTAGACGTTGTTGACGACGTGGAATCTCCCGCCGGGTTTGAGCGCGTGGCGAATCCGGCGGCTGTCGATTTGCGGCTTGATGCAGTGCTGCAGTACCCACACCGCAAACGCGGCATCGACCCGCAGGCCGCTGCTCGCCAAGTCGTCGAACGCGCGCGGACTGACACAAATGAACCGGTCGTCGTTGGCAACGTAATCCAGGGCGAGTTGGCGCATATTGCGGCTGATGTCCACGCCAATGACAATGACGCCGGCCCTCGCTATCAATTCGCGCGCGATTCTGCCGATTCCACAGCCGTAGTCGAGCACCACCTGCCCAGGCTCGAGCCGGCATTCCATAATGATCGTCTCGATATGGGCGGGCGTTTCCCTGAGCCAGCGTTCTTCCGTCGAGGCGTATTCGGGCGTGAGGATGATCCGTTTGGCGGTCTGGACGTCGGCAACGTCAAAACAGGTCGGGTCGTAGATGGGCATCGGCTTCGCGCTCGGGTGAAGATGGGTACTTTACGCAGCAAACGCGTTATTGGCCAGTCCTGCTTCCTAACACGCGAACGTTATGCGTAAAATCATAATCTGTCCTCGTCCTGCAGCCGGCGCTATTGTCCCGATGACCATACCAATCGCCCCACCCCGTGTGCGCTGACGCAGCAATGGACATCAGGCTTGTCGAGGGGCAGTTACAGCAAGTACTCGAGAAATTCCGTGCGGGCGACTTCGACTCTTCGGCCGCGCTGCTCGACCGCATACTTGAAATCTCGGTTGATCATCCCGACCTGCTGCGCCTGGGCGCGATCATTGCGCTGCGGCGGCGGCGTCTTGGCGCGGCCGATCAGTTTTCGCTCCGCGCGATGGCCCTGCGCCCTGACAGCCCGGTGATCAGAAACACGCGGGAGCAGGTGCTGACCGCGTTACAGCAAAATGACGAGGAGCTTGCGGAGTTGCGCGAGGTATTGCGCACCGATCCGGGCTGTCATAAGGCACACGTGAGAATCTGGGAAATCACGGGCGAGAGCGGTCGCGGCAGCGAATCGACCGCCCTGATCAAGCGGCGACTCCTGGCACTCGATGCGCAGGGTTCGGTCGAACCGCGGCCAACCAAGGTGCGGATTTCCGATACCACTTTGTGTTGCGTCGACTGCAGCAATCACGCACTTGCGGTTCGCGCGCTGAAGCTGACATTGAACGGCTGCGAATTCCCGCGCGCGATGTTTTTCACCGACCGCAGGCTCGACGTTAGCCCGGTAGAAACAGTGATTATTGATCCCATCCAGTCGCTGGACGACTACGCGCAGTTCGTCATCAAGCGTCTGCGGCCGTACATCGACACCGATTACGTGCTGCTGGTGCAGTGGGATGGTTATGTCGTGAACCCTGACGCCTGGTCCGATCAGTTCCTGCTGTACGATTACATCGGCGCACGCTGGCCGCATGAAGAGTTGGGTATTCCGGCTGATAATACGGTGGGCAACGGCGGATTCTCGCTGCGCTCAAAGGCCCTGTTGCAGGCTCTGCAGGATCCCCGCGTGGTAGCGGCACATCCGGAAGACGGGGCGATTTGTCTGACCCACCGCCGCTACCTGGAGGAGCAGTATGGTATTGCGTTCGCCCCGGACGCGATTGCTGAGCGCTTCTCCTTCGAGCATATCGAGCCCACCGCGCCCACATTCGGATTTCACGGGCAGATCAATATCACCCGGTTTGTCGACGACGAAGCGATTCGGATGCTGCGGCTGCCTTGATCAGGCCATCGTCCGGCAGCTTGCGCTTCACGCCAATCCCGGGTTGCCGCTGACGCCGGGCAGCCGGGGCAGGTTGAGCTTGGGCTGGCGAAGCACTTTCTTGTTGCGCAAATAAGCGGTCACGATTTCCCATACCGGCTGGCCGGATGCGCCCTCGAGCTTGCCCGGGCCCAGGCCGAAGTCGCACGGTTCCAAAGACGCGCTCCTGGGACCCCGTTTTTCGTAAAACAGCTGCTTGCCCTTGTCGATCCAAAGCTCTCCGGGGTTGTCCTCGGCCAGCATTTTCCGCCCCACCGCAAGCGGGTCGCCTGCGCTGCCTTGCGCGACCGCGACCGCGCTCACGCAAGCCAATGCGATCGCGGCAATGCTGCTGCGAATTCCAGACATGATGACCTCCTCCAGTACTGTTTTTAGCCGGCGGCGCGGTCGGCCGCCGTGCTTACGATTGCGCCGCCACCGCGACTTCGTCGGTGCGCGTGTCGCCTTTATTGTCGGTCCAGGTGACGCTGATCTTGTCGCCCGCCCTGGCGCCTTTCACGCGCAGGCCAAGAAACGGGTTGCGCGATATGGCCTGACTCCATTGCGCATCGAGCACGGTCTTGCCATTGTGGGTAACCACCACGTTCTGGATGAAATGCATCGGCACAATCGCGCCCTTGGCGTCTTTGCGCTGGCCGGTTTCCATCGGGTGCTGCATCAGGATGCGCACATCAGCCGTATCAACCTGCAGCGTGGCGCGGATTTTCATCGGTTCAGCCATTTTAGGGGGTCCTTTCCTCGTTATCCCCGGGTCGCGGGGCTGGTCGGTGCGGGATCAGCCGCAGACATCGTGCTGCCGCTCGCTGACGCTTCAAAACGCGCGCTCACGATTCGCTGCGTGGTACGTCCCGATCGCAGCCAAGCGCTGCTTCTGCAGCATCTGGGCCTCGCACTACCGGAGCGGTTGCGCCCGCCGGACACCACCGGAATGTAGTGGCGACTCGCCACACTAACTCATTGATACTCTACAATACTGACCTTCGAACTGTGGAAGTTGGGTTAGCCGATCATAAGTACGCCTGATCGCCGCCGGGCCAGCGTGAGGCGCTGCATCGCCACTGCCGCGCCTCCGGAATCAGCGCCTGCCCCTGACTCAACGGCCTGATTCGCCGCCTTTTTTTTCGAGCAGGCAAATGCCCTCGAGGCGCATGCCACATGCAGCATCACTCGTTGACGTTGCCCAGTCAAGCAAAAGCGCGGGCCTCAAAACCGATATACCGCGTAATCCTTGTTTTCGTAAACGAGATCCAGAGGAATATCGTCTGCGTGCACGTAGTTCTTGTGTATCAGTAAATGGGTGATCGCAAATTTCTCTCTTATGTAGCCTATCTGTGTTGCGGGCCACGTCGTCTTCTGAAATAACTCCAAAATTTTCATATCCTGAATCATCTCCTCCCTCCTGTATTCCCCGTAAATAAAGTTGGAAGCAAAGTTCCGGTGCCCGAAAATGCCGGCGAGCTGAAATTGCCTATAGTTCCTTGAATAGTAATTTGCGGGATATCTCAGGTCGTTCGTAACGATCAGGGTGTTGTCGACAGGTATATGCTTGAGCGCGTCGGCAACCGAGCGATTGTCCGCGTACTCGTGCCCTTGTTCGGGGTGTAGCGCTACGATGTAGATGTGATTGAGCAGGGACGCGACCCCGGGGCCGGTCAGGCCGATAACGATTCCAGCGGCGATGACGTAGTGGAAGGCCGTCTTGCGGCCGCTATAAAACCAGGCGGATACCAGGTAGATGGCCGTGAACAATGCCGCCAATCTAACCGCCAGATCAAATATCTGCCACTGGTGGAGGTTCTTGAAGCTCCACAGCGAGAACAGTAAATAGGGCGAGAGTGCGAACATCAGAAGTTTCGACATGCCGTCTGACAAGCCAAATCGCGTCACCACGGCCGTGACGATGACCAGTGAACACAGAACCATAAGTGTTTCGTCATGCCACGGCATGGACATTTCGATAAAGCCCAGCATCTTGAATCCGGCCACTGCATCAGTAGTCGCCAGGCTTTTCGCGAATATCACGTAGCACAGCGAGGAAAGAAGCGCGGCGCCACCGATCTCGAGCAGTAAATGGAATCTGAACTGTTTTCGCAGTTCGTAACAATAGATAAGCGCCAAACCAGCGCTGATCGGGATCAGGTAGGGAATCTTGAATACCGGCAGCATGCAGGTAAAGAACACCGCCGCCAGCCGCATGTTTCTCCGGTCGAACTCTATTGCACACCGGACAGCGCATAGGGAAATCAGCAAACCGGCCACATTGGGCGGGTTTGGGAAGCGAAAATCGAAAGTTTCATGCCGAGTGACAAATTCCCACCCGGAAGGATCGAGGTAGTTAATGAGATATTGCTTGGATCCGAACAAGACCAGCAGCAAACACACGAGCGCGGCGTTATGCCGGCCGGTCAATCGCCGGCAAATGTCATAGATCAGCAATCCGGTAAGGACCTCCAGCAAAGGCTCGACAACCGTAAACATGACAAAGTGCGGCTTCAGGTTCGTCAGCAAGCTCGCCAAAGCGATAAAAGCCTGAAATCCGTAGTGATACTTGAACGAAAAACCGTACCGCTCAAGACTGGGCGGAGGATATGAATCCGTGCGGATCAAGGCGTAAACCTGATGCAGAAAGAACGGCGAATCCGCGGAATAGAATTCCGCGGGATATTCCCCCGCCCCCATTCGAATCCCCATTATCAATACCGGAAGGCCGCTCAGCATGCTGAGTGCCAGGGCCCAACCTGATTCGCCTAGCCGGCCCTCGATCCTTATTTGCAATTCAGGTTTTCGAAACAGGTGGAGTGCAACAATCAAGGCCGGCAGGAAAGCGAAGAAAACGAGGGCGGACCCGATGACCTTCGACAGCAGGAAAAAAAACGATACGAGACAGAATCCTCCGACAAACCAGACGACGGCGAGTCCCATGCTGTTTCGTTCACTACGATGCGCAAATAAGTCTGCGCCCGCGATGTAGCAAGCCACCAGAACAAGCAGAAGCTTTATGCAGCCGATTGGCGTCGCGAGAATTTCCATTTAGGGCGACTTCGTTACGACACGGCTTTTCGCGGCCGCATACCTGCCGGAACTAAAGGGGACGCACACTTTCGCAAAGCCCCTCGATCCATTTCCGGCGCTGGCTTCCTGACCCCGAAACTACTCAAGAAAAATCAAGGCTTTCTCACCCAATGACCTGATTTGCCGCCTTTTTTTTCGAGCAGGCAAATGTGCTCGAGGCGCATGCCGCGATCGACCGACTTGCACATGTCGTAGATCGTGAGCAGGCCTGTTGCAACCGCAGTCAACGCTTCCATTTCGACGCCCGTGCGGCCACGGGTTTCCGCAGTCGCAGTGCACTCGATCGTGTTGCGTTTGCGGTCGATCTTGAAATCGACACCGACGCGGGTCAGGCCAAGCGGGTGGGCAAGCGGGATCAGTTCCGCGGTGTGCTTGGCGCCCTGGATTGCGGCGATGCGCGCCACGCCCAGCACGTCGCCCTTGGTGGCGCCGCCGGCGACTACCATGGCGAGCGTGCTTCGCTGCATTACGATGCAGCCATGCGCACGCGCGATGCGGTGCGTTTCGTCTTTGGCGCCGACATCGACCATGTGCGCCTTGCCGCCCGCGTCGAAATGGGTGAGTTTTTTCAAAGTGCGCTCAATTCCTAAATGTATCGCGTAGGTATTACATACGGAACGGATATTCTAAGCCAACGCGGCGCGTACTGAATGAAAACACGGGAACCCCCGGGGTTCTACCTTGGAATTTCGATTTCGTCCGGCTGGCTCGCGGCTGCCGTTGCCAGGCGCTCACGGACGGTGGCAATCACAGGCTGCCATTCCCCGAGCGCCTGCTGGCGAAACAACCGCACTGCCGGATACCAGGGCATGCGGTCCCCGTTACTCAGATAGCGCCATTCCGGGCATACGGGGACCAATACCCATGCGCGTTTGCCGAGCGCCCCGGCCAGATGGACTACTGACGTGCACACGCTGATCACCAGATCGAGCGCGCTCACCAGTGCAGCGGTCTCGCTGTAGTCATCGAGTGCTTCCTGCCAGTGGGGCAGTTCAATGCCGGACCGCGCTGCCAACTCCGCGATCTCGTCGCGGCATTCGCCGTATTGCAGGCTGACAAATTTATGTCCCTTGAGCTCCAGTAGAGGCAGCCATTCGCGCAACGCGATCGACCTCAGCGCGTGTCGCGTCCGCGGCACACCGCCACGCCATGAGATCCCGATTTTCACGCCCGCACCGAGATCGGCAAGCCGCTCGCGCCAGAACGCGGCGCGCGCCGGATCCGGTTTCAGGTAACCTTCGTGCCGGGGAAAATCAATCCACTGCTTTCGAAACAATGCCGGCAGGCTGCCGAGGTGAGCCTGGCAATCGGGCTTCGCGCCCACGCCGGTCCAGCCTTTCCCGGACTTCGGGTTGTGCGGGAAAAAAGTCGCCTGCGGAAACGAGCGCGCAAACAGTCCCACCAGCCGCGGATCGCATTCCATGACGCAATGTCCGGTCCGCGCGATCGCCTCAGGCAGGCAGGAGGTAAACATGATCTGATCGCCAAGACCCTGCTCGCCGTAAATAACCAGATTGCGCTTCACATCGGCACTTCCGTTCCACAACGCCAACCACTCATCGCGCCGAGGCGGTGCGTCGGCACAACGAAACCGCCATTCGTATTCGGCCCAGCCGGCGTCAAAATCGCCGCGCTGCAACTGCAGTTGCGCGAGCAGCACATGCGCCTCGGCGAAATTGGGGTCGATCCGCAGGGCTTTTTGCAGCAGCGCCTCGCCGGCGTCGAATTGGCCAACGTCGATACTGACCAGAGCGGAATTCAGCAACGCATCGAGATGACCGGGGTCGATCTCCAATGCGCGTTGCAACGCCTGCGTGGCCACATCGAGCTTTCCGGCATCGTGCAGGCACAGGCCGAGATTGGCCCATAGCGCCACTGTGCCGGGCTGAATCGCAAGCGCACGGCGAAACAGCTGCTCAGCGTCCCGCCAGCGGCATTGCAACCACGCTACATTGGCCAGTGCATTGAGCACATCGATCGAGTTTGGTCGCGTCGCGACGACCCGCTCCAGCATGGCGCTGGCGGCCTGCAGATGGTTGGTCCGGCCATAAATGACGCCGAGCTGGTACGCAACGTCGAGATTATCCGGGTCGCGACGCAATAATTCTTCGTAAAGCTGCCGCGCCGCCTTGGTCGCGCCGGCGTCATACAGTGCCTGAGCGCGCCGCGAAGCAACAACCTCACCCACGCTGTCTGCCGCCGCGGCGCCGCGGGCGGCGGCAGGCGTGAAAGTAGTGCCGTGCCCAGCCCCCCGGCGGGCAAGCTTTCTGGCAACTGATTTCAGCAGATCGAGCAGCACAGATCAAACCCTATTGAGAGTCACCCGGCTGACCGACAGCCGTTTCCACCATCCTCACTGCTCACGGAAGGAGGGGAGCGCAGTATAGGAACTTCGGCAAGTCCAGACTATCATACCAACGTGAAATCGATAAACCTGTTGTTGGCCTTCGCTTTGCTGGCCGTTCCCGGCGTTTTTGGCCAGGGGCTGCCCGACCTCGGCGACGTGTCGCAAAGCGAGTTCTCGCCGTTGCAGGAGCGCCGCCTCGGCGAGGGCATCATGCGCGAAATCCGTGCCGACCGCAGTTACTCGGACGATGCCGAGGTTTCCCATTATCTCAACACGCTCGGCTATCGCCTGGTGTCGGCGGGCGGCGCATCGCGCCAGGAATTCGATTTTTTCCTGATCCTCGATCCGCAGGTCAACGCGTTTGCGTTGCCGGGCGGGTTCATCGGTGTCAATTCGGGCCTGATACTGGCCGCTCAAAGCGAGTCGGAGCTCGCCAGCGTGGTGGCGCACGAAATCGCACACGTGACCCAGCACCATATCGCGCGCATGCTGGTGGCGCAGAAACAATCGGCGATCACGTCGCTGGCGGGGCTTGCGGTCGCGATACTTGCGTCGCGCGTGAGTTCGGATTTGTCGCAGGCGGCACTGGTCGTGTCGCAGGCGGGCTCGGTCCAGTCCGCGCTCAATTTTACGCGCGACAACGAGCGCGAAGCCGACCGGGTCGGTTTCCAGACCCTCGAGCATGCCGGTTTCGATCCGCAGGCGATGCCGTTGTTTTTCGAGCGCCTGCAGCGCTCAACGCGGTTTTATGAAACCGCCGCACCGTCTTATCTGCGCACCCACCCGCTGACATACGAGCGTATCGCCGACATGCAAAACCGTGCGCAGAACCTGCAGTACCGACAGGTTCCCGACAGCCTCGACTTCCAGTTGATCCGCGCCAAGCTCAAGGCCTTGCAGGACAACCCGCGGGACAACGTTGCGTTTTTCGAGGAAAGCCTGAAAGAGCGCAAGTATCTGAGTGAGGCGGCGAGCCGTTATGGGCTGGTGGCGGCGCTGATCCGCGTCAAGAACTATGCGCGCGCGACGCAGGAGTTGGGGGCGTTACGCAAGACGGTGCCCTCAAGTCCGATTGTCGATACGCTGGCGGCGCGGCTCTTTGACGCGGCCGGTGACGGCGCCGCGGCACTGCAAGCCTACCGCGAGGCGCTGAGAAATTATCCCGGCTACCGCGCGCTGATCTACGACTATGCGGATGCGTTGTTGCGGAGCCGGCAGCCCGAGGAAGCGCTCAAGCTGGTCGAAAGCCGGCTGCAGTATTCGATGTCGGATTACCGGCTCTATCAGCTGCAGGCGCGGGCTTACGCCGCGCTGAATAAGTCATTGCAGCAACACCGCGCGCTCGCGGAATCGCAATACCGGCTCGGCAATATTCCGGCGGCAATCGAGCAGCTGGTGCTGGCGCAGAAAAGCCGCGACGGGGATTTTTACCAGCAATCGAGTGTCGATGCGCGCCTCAGGGAACTGCGCGCGATCGAAAACGAAATGCGCAAAGAAGGCCGCAGCAAGCGTTAAACGGGAATCCGCCTGCTGCCGTTCTCACCCGCCGGCCAGCGGCCTGATCAGCGTGAAAAGCAGGCCGGCCGCTCCGCACGCGGCTATGACCGGAATGATGCCGATTTTGTAGCGCCACAGCGCGGTGAATGCGGCGATGCCGATCGCCGCCGGCAGCCATTCGAAAGCGCCGCTGAAGCCTTGCGGCCACAGTACGTGATAAGCGAAAAACGCCGCGAGATTGAGTACCACGCCGACCACCGCGGCAGTGATGCCGGTCAGCGGCGCAGTGAATTTGAGGTTGCCGTGCGTGGTCTCGATCAGCGGCGCGCCGAGAAAAATGAACACGAAACTCGGCAGAAACGTGAAGTAAGTGACGACGACCGCAGCGACGCTGCCGGCGAGGAACAGGTTGTCCGGGCCGAACAGCTGCTTGGTCCAGCCGCCGACGAAGCCGATGAATGTCACCACCATGATCAGCGGGCCGGGGGTGGTTTCTCCGAGTGCGAGCCCATCGATCATCTGGGTTGCGGTCAGCCACTGGTATTGCTCGACGCCGCCCTGATAGACATAGGGCAGCACCGCGTAAGCGCCGCCAAACGTAAGCAACGCGGCCTTGGTGAAAAACCATCCCATCTGGGTGAGCGTGTGCTCCCAGCCGTAACGTGCGAACAGCAGTGCCATCACGCCGCCCCACAGCGCAAGGCTGACGACGCACACGCGAATCAAGCGCGGCCAGGTGAACAGTGCATGCCGCGGTGTTGGCGTGTTGTCATCAATGATCGCGGCACCGTAGCTTTTGTCGGCGCTGCCGTGGCCGCCGCCGGTCGCGAATTTATCCGGCGCGAAACGGCCGCCGAGGTAGCCGATCACGCCGGCCGCGAGCACGATATATGGAAACGGCACGTCGAACGCGAAAATCGCGATGAACGCCGCCGCCGCGATCGCCCACAACACGGCATTTTTCAGCGCGCGCGAACCGATCCTGTACGCGGCGAACACCACGATCGCGGTAACCGCCGGCTTGATGCCGTAGAGGATGCCGGCCACTACCGGTACACTGCCGTATGCCATGTAAATCCACGACAACGCGATC
>Ga0209514_10009578_pt1 | contig 10624 bp, 12 predicted proteins | sample Subgrocontami58m_FD_187452 | JGI IMG/M metagenome (GOLD analysis project Ga0209514, IMG submission 187452) | Subsurface groundwater microbial communities from S. Glens Falls, New York, USA - GMW37 contaminated, 5.8 m (SPAdes) (version 3) | ecosystem: Environmental > Aquatic > Deep subsurface >...
TTTAGTATAAATACCTTTCTATTGGTGCCCACTAAGGGGGGTGTAAGTTTTATATATCAAATAATTTGTCTGTTACTGTATAGTAATTAAAAATTAAGGAGATGATAAAAATGACAAAAGAAAAAATAGAACAAATAACCAAACTTGAAGACATATTAAACCAAGGAAAAATAAAGAGGGTAATTGCAGTAATTGCTGAAAATCCTATGTGTGATGGAGTTGGAACAGCAGCAGAAAGAATTCAACAAATCTGTAAAGACAAAGGAATAGAGTATCTTGGTTTTGTACCAGGAACTGATGAGCATGGTTTGTACAGATTAGGAAAAGCGAGAACTGAGGATGAAGAAACACTTCCAATTTATGTTCAGTGCCCTTGTTGCTATAGAGGAAGGGATATGGCTGCTTTTTTTGAGCTTAACTATACTAGCAATGGAAGAGCTAAAGCAACAGTCATGCGAGGTCACTTATTGGAAAGGGATCTAAAAAATAACTGTTATAGAATAGAAGACTTAGTGGATGTGTAGGCAAATTTTAATAGTGAGGACTTTCTAATGGAAGAAGAATAAACCAATTTTTTTCTTTTTTTCTTTTAACTTTTCAAAATAGAAAAGTTTATATATTCAAATATGGATAATATTATTCAAATATGGATAATAAAAACAGCTTATTGGTATTTCTAGCAAAGAACATGGAGAAAAGTCTTTCATTGAATCAGATAAGCAAGTTCTCTGGAATACCTTACGCAACATTATATAGATTACATGATGAAAACAAATCTCTTTTGGATAAAAAGATTATAGGAAAATCAATAGTAATAAGCTTAAAGAAAACAGAAATAGTAAAGAATTATTTAATTGTAGCTTCTTATGAAGAAACGAGTGAATTTCTAGCAAAGAATCCTTTGTTTAAAAAAATATCTGAAGATTTACCAAAAGGAGATTATTCATTAATATTATTTGGAAGCTATGCAGAAGGAAAACAAACAAAATCTAGTGATATAGATTTGTTAATAATAAACAAAAACGGCTCTAAAATTATTAACTTTTCCAAGTATGAAACTTTGTTTAAAATAGATATAAATCCTATCCTCGTTTCTCTTATTGAATTCGAGACAATGTTAAAAGACAAAGAGGAAAATGTCGGAAAACAAGTTTTGAAGAAACATATAATATTATATAATCAGGAATTATTCTGGAACGAGGTGTTCAAAAATGGAATTTGATAAGAAATTCTATGAAAAAGAATTCAAAAAGTTTCTTGGAGACAAAGAGACTAAGAATTATATAAGAAAATCTAATGAAACCTTCAAGATAAATCATTTTAAGAAGCTAGCAGAATCAAGTTTATTAATTTCTAAGGATATTAAAAGCCCTCACAAAGAACCCGATCAGAAATATTGGCTCAGATGGTCTATAACTATAAACTATTACTCAATGCTATATGCAGCAAAATCTCTTATACTTAGTAAGGGATATGAAACTGGAGACCATTATGCAACTCAGATTGCTCTAGGTTATTTGTGCGTTCCTGATGAAATAGAGAAAGAAGACTTAGAATTATTAGATCAAGCTCATAAGATATTTGAAGAAAAAATATATAGAAAGCCAAAATGAAGATAACCCATAAATTCAGATTATACCCAAACAAAGAAACAGAAAACAAGCTGTTGGAAAATTTAGAGCTGCATAGACAGACTTACAACATTCTTCTGGCAGAACTAAACAATCAGAAAGAGATAGACAGATCACAGATACAGGGCATAATCCCGGACATGAAAATATGTGATTCAAGATTCACAAAACTGCATTCTAAGGCAATGCAGTATGAATGTTATAGATTATTCTCTAACTTGCAGGCATTAAAAAAATCAAAAGAAAAGAGGAAAGTGGGCAGATTAAGATTTAAGGGGAAAGGTTGGTTCAAGACATTCACTTATAATCAATCGGGCTTCAAGCTGATAGAAACTGGAAAAAGACATCAAAAATTATGGCTGTCTAAAATAGGGAACATTCCTATAAGATGCCATAGAAACATCAAAGGAAAGATAAAGCAGATAACAATTAAAAAAGAGGCTTCTGGAAGATGGCATGCTTCTGTTATAGAAGAGAGGAATATAACAATAACAAAAAGGGAAATAAAAAATGCAGTGGGCATTGATTTAGGGCTTACAAATGTAGTTCATGACAGCGATAATAACAAAATAAGCAATCCAAGACACCTTAAGAAAAAAGCTGAAAGATTATCCAGGCTGCAAAGAAGATTAAGCAAGAAGAAAAAAGGAGGCAATAACAGGATAAAGGCAAGATTAAAGGTATCAACACAATATGAAAGGCTGGTAAATACGAGAGATGATTTTGCCCATAAGCTATCAAGATATTATATAAATAATTATGATGCTATCGGCATGGAAGACATGCCTATAACAAATATGGTCCATAACAGATTAGCAAAACACATACTTGACGCCTGTTGGGGAAGATTTAGGCAGTTTATTTCTTACAAAGCTGAAAACGCTGGTAAGTTATATATCCCTGTAAATTATAGGGGAACAACACAAAGATGCAGTCAATGCCAAGAGATAGTAAATAAAAAATTATGGCATAGAGAGCATAGATGTGGTAATTGTGGTTTTGTAGCACCAAGAGACTATAATTCAGCATTAGAAATAAAAAGGCTTATGCTCATAGAGATAGGGCAGGAATTGCCCGAATCAACGCCTGTGGAGATGGAAGCTCTGCCAATGGTAACTTCCGTCAAAGAATCAGGAAACTTATTCCAAAACAAAGTTTTGGTGTAAGTGGTTCACTCTCAAAGGTATCAGTGAATTGAATCTCAGCTAGAATCACTTCTCCGGTTTTATGCATTCTCCCACTCTTCATCAGCCTTATTGTCCCATAAATCTTTTATCTTTTGCTGTTGTATTTTATGCAAAAATTCATCATAGCTATTTTTTTTCTTGTTAGAAACTAGGAGTGATAAATCTTTATCCAGAACTTCGTTGTAAGTCTGTCTAGGATAATCTTTAGCATTCTTTAATTTTTCTAAAAGTTTCTTGTCAATTTGGATTGTAGTAAAGTTATTCATGTATAATCACTTATATATTAATTATATATTGATATATAGATGTTTCTATTTTAGGTTCTGTTAACTTATTGATTTAATAATGTTTTTATACTGATAACATTTTTATTTAATATGGATATAATATTCAAAGAAAATTTCCTTGAAAGATATAGTAAACTGACTGATATAGAATCTTTTAAAGAAATTACAATAAAAGAGCTTAGGAGAAGCATAAGAGTAAACACTTTAAAGATTTCAATAGATGATTTGAAGGAAAGATTAAAAGAAAGATGGACTCTAGAACAAGTTCCTTGGTGTAAAGAGGGCTTTTTTATTTCTGGAGAAAGGAAAGATATTGGCAACTTAATAGAACACAGCTTGGGATATTTTTATATTCAAGAAGCTGCCTCAATGATACCCGCTTTGGTGCTTGAGCCTGAGGTAAATGATTTAATTTTGGACATGGCTGCCTCTCCTGGAAGTAAAACAACTCACCTAGCTGCATTAATGAAAAATCAAGGCCTTATCGTGGCAAATGACTATAAGGGAGAAAGGATTAAAGCGTTAGGAATTAATCTGCAGAGATGCGGCATTTCAAATTCAATAATAACCTTAATGAACGGGATGCAGTTCAAAAATTTCCAGTTCGATAGGGTTTTACTTGATGCTCCTTGTTCTGGAACAGGCACAATTAGAAAAAGTCTGAAGACATTAAAAATCTACAATACAAAGATGATTACCAAGCTTGCAAGCATGCAGAAAAGGCTGATTGAAAACGCTTTTTTAAACTTAAGAGAAAAAGGAACTTTGGTATATTCAACATGCTCTTTGGAGCCGGAAGAAAATGAATCTGTAGTAAACTATCTATTGGGAAAAAACAAGGATGCGAGACTTCAAGATATCAATATTAAACTTAACAGAAGCTCTCCAGTTTTAGAGTTTGATAGGGAAGTTTATGGTCCAGAGATTAAAAAATGCCTAAGGATATGGCCTCAGGATAACAATACAGAAGGCTTTTTTGTTGCTAAGATAACTAAAGCTTAACTAGCTCATATTTCAACCTGCTAAAATTACTGTGTATTTTTCTGTAATCAGCTTCATTGTCTATGTCCAAATAACCATCTGCGTATCTTGTTGTAATAATTTGGCCGTTCAGGTTTGGGGGGTATTCTCTCGCTATTTTTTCTATTTTAGCTATATCAAGACTTCCATTAAAAAGCGGTAATGTGATATTTGTGCTTCTCTTAAACTGCCTTAAGATAACTCCAACAGCCAAGGTCGGAAATAGTTTTGGATATTCCTCCAAAAACAATTTTAAGACACCATAAGACCATCTTACCTTGTCTGTTCTTCTTCTTTGGTATAAGGTCTCTATAATATTTCTTGGTATTTTTTTAGGTTTTATAAAGACCATGTCATCAGGTTTGCACCATTTTAATTTTCCATTCTTAGAGATTGGAAGCAATGGTTTTCTAAAGACATGAAGAAATTGTTTTAAGTACTCTTTTTCTATAAGGCACATAGCCACATCACTGCCGTCTTTTATTTGCTCAATAAAATCATCTATTGTAACATGCCTCCTAAATGGAGCATCTCCAGAAACATACAAGACTCCCGTATCTTCATCTAAATTAAGTCTTTTGCATAAAACATCGTGTGAAAGGTATAGATTATCTGCAAAAGATGCTTCTTCTTTCTGATACACTTTTATTATAGGTTTCTTTATCTCCCTAGAATAAACTTTTAATTTTGATTCCAGGCATTCTTCGTCGCCAATTACAGTAATTGACTGCACTCTCTTTGCCATGTTTAGGGAAGATAAAACTAAAGAAGCAGGATTTGGCTTTTTAATATCACTTATATCAGGCAGATCAACATAGCATTTAGGAACTCCATTAATAAAGCCATTTTCATCGTTTCCAGTCATTACTATAGCATGTACTCTTTTCATGGTTCTTTATAAAAAGGAAGGTATAAAAAACTTATCAAAATTTTTTTGTCAGTCTTACCTTTGTTAAATAAAGGATAAGAAGAGCAAAAACAGCTAAGATAATTATTAAACCTGGCCCTGAATTTAATTTTACCACTTTGCCAAAAAAAGAATTGGCATCATTATTCTCTTTAGGTGAAAGCTCACTTTTGACAGGAGTATTTGGGATGATTGGATTATTTGAATCGATGTTTAAAGAAGGTTCATTGTTCTCCAAGCCACCGCCTCCTGACTGGCCTTTTGAGACGGGCCCTGATGCACCACCAGGACTTGATTCAGTTAATGTGCTTTTTTTGGGTGGGTTTTCAACCACTTCCTTGCAGACTCCATCGCTGCAACCCTCATTGCAGTTATAGACAGTGTTGAAAACTCTGTCATCACTTGGGCTATTGCAATAATACTCAACAAGGACATTAGCAGTACAGTAATCTGTCAATGAATCCTGGCCTGATGTTGCAGTTCCCTGCTGATTAAAATTAATAGTAGGATAATCAAAAGAATCAGAGTCGATACATGCTGCAAATGAGTATTTTAAGTTTATAGAAAATAATAATAGCAATATGGCAAAGTTAAAAATAATTAAAGATAGTTTTTTCATAAGACACCTCTAAATGCAAGAACGTTTTGTTATTTAAATGTTTTTCTATGGTTGAAATTTATACCCTAATTTTTCAAGAATTTTTTTCATGTTTAATGAATCTTTCCATGTTATCGGGCTCTCAGATATTATAGTAGCATCAATCTTCCTTTTTAACAATTCGCTTGCAAAAGGCTCGAATTTAGGGCCTCCTTCAGCCAATACAAGATGGGAAACCTCTCCCTTTAGCGAATACTTAATTGCTGAAAAATGAAAATGAAGGTGTTTAAGTTTTAAGACTTCCAGCCTATCAAGCATTTCTTTGAAGTCCAAATTTCCATTGTTTCTGGCATAAAGATGGGCAGGATCAATGCAGATGTCACATTTAGTTTCCTTGACTAATCTTATTGTTTCATCTAAAGAGCCAAATGCGGAATGCTTTCCAGTAGTCTCTGGAGCCAGTTTTGTGCCCCAGCCATTTTTATTTATTGTCTCAATCATGTCCAGGACTTCGTTCTTTACAATTTCAAAAGTTTCTTCCCTATCTCTTTTTCCAAAATAAGCAGGATGGAACACCACATGTGTTGCTTTTAGATAATGGGCTCTTTCGCACGAGTCCAGAATTCTTTTCTTTGAAGCAATTACCTTGTCTTTTTCTTCTGATGCCAGATTGATGAAAAAAGGAGCATGAATACTTAATTTTATGTTTAATTCCTCTGCCTTCTTTCCTACTTCTTTTGCCATCTCATTTTTCATATAGACCTGTCTTACAAATTCAACTTCCTTAGCTTGAAGTTCAAGATCTTTTAATTTTTGAAGAGTAGAAATAGTATCATATTGTTCTATATTGCCAGCCGGTCCTAGTCTTATCATAAAATTATCAATTTATATATATGTTTAAATAACTTTTCAAAAATTTAAAATAAAAAGAGAAGAAATTTACAGTCTTTTCTTCTTTGTTGTTTTAGATTTCTTCTTCCATACAAATAATAATGCAACTACTGCCAATACCGCAACCAACACCCATAGATTATTTGCTAATGGTATCACTAACGGACAGGCTCCATTTTTGCATTTGCTTTTACATTCAAAAATAGTTACCGATAAGGTGTTTCCAGATGTCGTACAGGAGTATTCTGTCAAAGATTTTGGAGAATTGCTATTACAGAAATCTGTCCCAGTTTGTGTTATATTACCATCAGACCTGGTTACTGTAGCAGTACCTCTCACAGCATAATTTTTACCATTATCAGTATCGGAACATGAATAGGTGTATGGCACTAAATTAATTGTTATGTTGGTCATTGTTGAAGTTTGAATATTAACCGTTTGCACAGCATCCTGGTAACCAGATTTAGTTGCTTTGACTGTATGACTGCCTACAGGAATAGTATAAATCCATAACGTTCCAAATTGAGTAACGCCCTTAAAAGTCCCATCTAAATAAATAGCAGCATCTAGTGGATTTGTTGTTACGCCCAGATCACCATAGTATGTTGGTGTTGTATTTGTTGTAGACTGTAATGTTAAACTTGTTGTAACTTGTTGATTCGCAATTACAGTTACTGTTTGCATAGCATCCAAATAGCCAGATTTAGTGGCTTTTACTGTATGATTGCCGACTGAAACATTAAATATTGCCAATGGGCTTAAGCCCTGAGAGATTTCATCTAAATAAATATTGGCTGGAGAAGGATTTGTTACAACATAAATGCTTCCTTGCTCTGTTTGTTGTTGTAAAGTTAAGTATACTGAAGTTGTTATGCCTGCTTGAACATAAGGGTATACATAAGCATCTTGATAGCCAGCTTTAACAGCTTTAACACTATGTGTTCCTATTGCAACATTTTCTAATGTTAATGGACTTTGTCCTTTTAGAACACCATCTAAAAAAATATTAGCACCAGTTGGATTTGTTTGTACAGACAAACTACCAGTTTGTGTTTGATTTGTGTGGTTTGTAGCATTTACAAGCTTCAAATCAGAATTAAAACCAAAAAAAACAGCTAAGCTGAAAACTATAAATAAAGTAAGAATTAATCCTTTTTTTTTAATCATATTGACACACCTCTTGTGATATTGACGTAAAGTTTACTTCTTTATATATTTTACTATTTTATTTGCGTTTCTTCTTTGCTATTTTGTTAGCTTTATTTCTCTTTTTTGTTAACAGTAACACTAAACTTATTGCTGCTAAAACAAAGAGTATTAAAGCTACTATTTTGTTTCCATTCTTGGAAATTGCTGTTGAATATCCAGTAGTAATCTGTGACTCTGGCTTGCATCTACCATATTCACATCCGTATTGGCAGTCGTATGCATTTTTAGATACACTTTTTGAACTAGATCCCAAACAGTAGTATTCATACAATGTAGTAGTTGTATTACAATCATCTCTTTTCGTTTCTGAATAACCAGAACTGCAGGCGGCAATTGTATTTTTATAAGTACATATTGTTTGACGAACTCTAGTCGTTCCTTTTATATTAAAATCAATCCCCCCATCTGTGTCAAAGCACTTATATGTAATCTCTTCATTAGTTTCTTCTTTTGTTGTTGTTTCCAGGTTTATTTTAGTTAAAATTAAACTTACTGTACTAGTTTGTTGGTTATATACTTCTAAATCTATTGAGGCGTCTTGATAGCCATCTTTAGTGGCTGTTATCTTATGTTTCCCTGTCGGCATATTTTCTATTTTAATTGGGCTCTTCCCTATAAAATTAGAATCGAGGTATATATTAGCTTCTTGAGGTTCTGTGCTTACATCAATATTTCCTAGCTCAGTTGCTATAATATTTGTGTCTAAATCATTTGTAGGGCTTTTGCTGACCTCTTTACAACCAGCTATAGCCGTTAAAATAACTAAAAATATTAATAACCCTCTTTTATTCATTATTAAAATAATCTCCTCCTAATTTAAATAGTTTACTATACATTCCATTATAGAAACATTTTTATTCTAATAAACTTAAAATTCTTTATGGGTATATTGAAACAAATTAAGCCAACTAAAGAAGAAGAGCTTTTTGTTAACAAAAATGCTGAAAAATTTCTATGCAAGATAAAAAAGAAATTAAAAAATGCAAAAGCAGTTATTGGGGGTAGTTTTGCAAAAAATACATGGCTTTCTGGAAATTATGATGTGGATATATTTGTTAAGTTTAACTATAGAATGTATAAAGATAAGGATATATCTAGAGAGTTAGGAAAAATACTCGGAAATTTTAAGAAAAAAATACTACATGGCAGCAGAGATTATTTCCAAATAAATCAGGGGGATATCAGTTTTGAGATAGTCCCAGTTTTAGATGTGAAAAATTATAAGCAGGCATTGAATGTTACTGATATCAGCCCGTTGCATTCAGAGTTTGTAAAAAAACATTCTAATAAAAAGATGCAGGATGAAATAAGGATTGCCAAGCAATTTCTAAAAGCTAATGACTTGTATGGTGCTGAAAGCTATATAAGGGGATTTTCAGGATACTTGACTGAACTTTTAATAATCAATTATAAAACATTTCAAAATATGCTTAAGAACGCATCAAAATGGCCTGATTCAATAGTTATTGACATCAAAAAGCATTATAAAAATCCGGAAGATGCCTTGGGAAGAATAAACTGGGCTAAGCAAGGTCCTTTATTGATGATAGACCCGGTTCAGAAAAATAGAAATGTTGCTGCAGCCCTGTCTAGGGAAAAGTTTGATGCATTCAAAAAATTAGTCTCTCAATATGTAAAAAATCCAGATGAAGCTTATTTTACAAAAAAAGATTTTGAATTAAGTGAATTAAAAGATTATACCATCTTAGAAATATCTCCAAAAAATGGAAAAAGAGACGTTGTAGGGGCAAAATTATTGAAATTGTTCGAATTTATCAAGTCAAAAATAACTGAAGAAGGCTTTAATCTAATTGATTCTGGTTGGAGATTTGACAAAAAAACCTATTTCTGGTATAAGGTAGAGAATGAAGAACTGGAGCTTACAAAAAAACATTACGGGCCTTTGCTAATAAAAAAAATGCACTTAAAAACATTCAAAGAAAAATGGGAAAACTACAAAGTTTACAAAGAAAAAGACAGAGTTTATATCTTAATAGAAAGAAAATTCCCACGATTTAAGAACTTTTTAAAGAATTTAACAAAAGAAAAAATCATAAAAGAATCTCTCAAAAAAATTAGAATTTTATAAATTATATTAAAAAGGCAACAGAAAGATTTAAATACGATTTGGATTCTCAATAAAAAATAACTGACAAGGCGGTAATTAATGACTTTAAATTTGACGGAAAAAGTATTGGGTATTATGAATACTCCAGAGAGAATAAGAAATCTGGCAACAATTGCGCACATTGATCACGGAAAGACAACTTTTGCAGATTCCCTACTAGCTGGAGCTGGTATGATTTCAGAGGAATTAGCTGGAAAACAGCTAGTCCTTGATTTTCATGAAGATGAAAAAGAAAGAGGCATTACAATAGATGCAGCTAATGCATCAATGATTCATCATGTTGAAGGCACAGATTTCTTAATTAATTTGATTGATACTCCAGGGCATGTAGATTTTGGCGGTGACGTAACCAGAGCGATGAGAGCAGTTGATGGTGCTATAGTCTTAGTAGATGCAGTAGAAGGAATGATGCCTCAGACTGAAACTGTATTAAGGCAGGCATTAAAGGAAAGAGTAAAGCCAGTATTATTCATCAATAAAGTAGATAGGTTAATCAGAGAAGTAAAATTAACTCCTGAAAAAATGCAGGAGCGCTTTTTTAAAATAATCTTATCAGTAAACAAGTTTATAGCTTCAATTGCTCCAGATGAACTTAAGGATAAATGGCAGGTAAATGCACAGGCTGGTTCTGTTGCTTTTGGCTCTGCTTTCCATAAATGGGCATTATCAATTCCATTCATGCAGAAATCAGGATTAAGCTTCAAAGATATCTATCAAGCTTACGAAGAGAATAAATATGAGGAATTAGCAAAAAAGGCCCCGCTAC
>Ga0209514_10009581_pt1 | contig 10622 bp, 14 predicted proteins | sample Subgrocontami58m_FD_187452 | JGI IMG/M metagenome (GOLD analysis project Ga0209514, IMG submission 187452) | Subsurface groundwater microbial communities from S. Glens Falls, New York, USA - GMW37 contaminated, 5.8 m (SPAdes) (version 3) | ecosystem: Environmental > Aquatic > Deep subsurface >...
GGACAAGCGCCAGATCGTCACCCACCTGCGCCGGCTGTCCATGGTCAGCCCCTATCTCGCGGTGATGGTGATGCCCGGTTCGTTCGTCGTGCTGCCGGCGCTCGCCTGGTGGCTGGACCGGCGGCGTCAGAACAAGCTGCGCAAGAATTTGCCGCCGGGCAGCAGCACGGCTTAAGCGCGTTAAATGTCATAGTCGATCGTGAGCGGCGCGAGGGTGCAGAAGCGTCGCTCCTTGTAGATCGGGGCCTTCTTCGCCGTGGCTGCGATCCCCGGCGTTGCGTTCTGAGAGAAGATGTCAACATCATCGCAATGCGATGTTCGGCTCTCGTATCGTCTTCCCGCGGTCGCAGCGACCACCCACATTGAAGTAGGCAATCTTGCCTGTTTCACGTCCTTGTCGACTTATTGAGAATTACACAACTGCGTTACAGCTCTACCCTCATCCCAACCGTCGCCCGCCCAAGCTGGAGAGGGGGTTCTCTCCCTCTCCAACGGAAACGGGGGCGAGGGCTGGGGTGAGGGGGCGATTTTCCGCGAAACTGTCATGCGATTACGTAATGCTCAATAGATTAGAATGCCACAGAGGAAAGGTTGTATACGGAACAACGATTGGTCCGTACCGTCAGGTACCGAGCTCGTGTTCGGTTTATGCATTGGGAGCATCAGTCATGGCCCTTGGCAGGGTCCTTGATCGAGAGCAGGAACTCGCTTCCTTTTTCGCGAGCGAAACCGAGGCGTTGGCGCTCGCTGACGGCTCGCGGGTCGGTGTGATCGGCGGCGGTCCCGCCGGTTCGTTCTTCGCTTATGCGCTTGAGGTGAATTTAGAGGACTACCACTGAAAAGGAGTAGCGCTATGAAGGCTTTGAAAATGAAGAATCCGCCGCATCCGGGGTTTTCGGTGCGTGTGGACTGCCTGGAGGCGCATGAGCTGAGCGTGACCGAAGGGGCGAAGGTCCTTGGTGTGTCGCGGTCTGCGTTGAGTCATCTGGTGAACGAGAGTGCGGACCTGTCGTGGGATATGGCTATTCGCCTGGCGAAGGCGTTTGGCGGTACGCCGGAGGGATGGATGCGATTGCAGTTTCAGTACGATGCGGACCAGGTGGAAGAACGGTCCAAGAAAATCAAAGTGAAGACTTTTGCGGATGCAGTTCATGCGTAAGTAGTGGGAACCTGGAACCTTATCTCGGCAGACAAGCTGTCACTGCGAAAGCAGGCGAACCTTCCTGTAGCGTTTCGAATAAGCGTATATAATCGAAACATTGGAAACTGAAGAAGGCTCCCCATGCGTTCAACTACTACCACTCAGTCGCGTGCCAAGCGCGCACCCGCGCTCCGCGGAGCTTGCGAGAAATCCGCGCGCGCTGTCATCTCCGTTATTCGTCGGGCAACGCCAGGAAAAACATCTCCCGAAGTCGTGACCGACCTAGTCGATTCATTGACCGGCGTTATCGAGCGGACAACGGAATTGCTCCTCGCCGGCAAACACGTCCGCGTCATCGAGGACGACCAAGCCATGACAACCCAGGAGGCGGCTGACCTGCTCAACGTCTCGCGGCCTCATCTGGTCAAGTTACTCGAGACGGGGCAGATCGCCCAACTGCCCAAGGTCGGTCGTCATCGTCGCGTCGCTCGGGCTGCCGTGCTCAAGTACAAGCGCACACGGGATGCCAAGCGCGAATCGGCGCTCAAGCAACTCGCTACTCTCTCGCAACGCCACCGGCTCGGATATTGACCATGCCGCCGGTTGTTGTGCTCGATGCCTGTGTTCTCTACCTTCTTGTGCCGATTGCTCGCAGACTCGCCGGAAGATGCTATTGCGGCATTTATGCGAATGCGCGATAACCTCCGGAATACTCTCGAAGTCTACCGAGACCGCACCATGTACGAGCGTACGAAGTCAAGAATGCATCGCCACAATGGACAGCACGCTAAAAAAGCTGCGGATCAAAGAAAAAATTCAGGGTAGAGAAAAGAAAATGGCCCTCAAGAAATCCGAGCTCTATTCGTCCCTCTGGTCGAGCTGCGACGAACTGCGCGGCGGCATGGATGCCAGCCAATACAAGGACTTCCGCCTTAAAGCGGGCGAGATCGTCATGGGCCGCCGTGGTGACATGGGAAGATGCCCAGTTGTTCAGTCTCACCAATCGGGATGGTTGTGTGGAACTGGGTCCATGATCGTTCGCGGCGGAAACACCGATGCGAACTTCCTGCAACGAGTGCTGTCCAGCTCGCACGTGATCGCAGCCATTGAAGCCACTTCAGTTGGCTCGACGATGATCAACCTCAACCAGAGCACATTGGCTGGTTTGAGAATTCAGTCTCCGCCCCTCCCGGAACAGCGCGCCATCGCGGGGGCGTTGAGCGATGTGGATGCGCTGCTCGGCGCGCTGGACCAGCTTATCGCCAAGAAGCGCGATCTCAAACAGGCCGTCATGCAGCAACTTCTCACCGGCCAAACCCGCCTCCCCGGCTTCCACGGCGAGTGGGAGGTGAAGCGGCTGGGGAACCTGGCTCGAATCCAACGCGGCGCATCGCCTCGACCAATTGAGAATCCAATCTGGTTCGACGAGAACTCTTCGATTGGATGGGTCCGCATTTCGGATGTTACTCGCTCCGGAATGTTTTTTCGCGAAACCATCCAACGGTTATCACCGCTTGGTGTGCAGCACAGTCGCCCAGTCGGCAGAGGAAGCCTAATTATGAGCATTTGTGCAACCGTCGGACGGCCGGTTATCACTGAGATCGACGTGTGCATTCACGATGGATTCGTGGTGTTCGATGATCTCCAAGCCCAAATGCTATTCATCTACTACGTGCTCAAGTGGATCGAACCTGATTGGTCAAAGCACGGCCAAACGGGCTCCCAAATGAACCTGAATACTGGGTTGATAACTGGCACTGAGATAACCTTGCCACCGCTCGATGAACAAACCGCTATCGCCCAGGTCTTGTCGGAAATAGACGCTGAGCTGGCGGCGTTGGAGCAGCGCCGCGAAAAGACTCGCGCCCTCAAGCAGGGCATGATGCAGGAATTGCTCACCGGGAGGACGCGGCTGGTATGAAGGAAAGTCAGCACACCGAATGGAAGGCGAACTGGCGGGATGACTATCTTCCTTGGATCAGCGGCTTTGCCAATGCCGAGGGTGGGGTGCTTCACATCGGAAGGAATGACAAGGGCGTTGTCGTCGGTGTGGCGAATGCCGCCAGGCTCATGGAGGACATCCCCAACAAGGTGCGCGACATCCTCGGCATCATGGTGGATGTGAACCTGCGGGAGGAGGCGGGTAAGGAATATCTGGAGATCGTAGTGGAGCCCTACCCGTATCCGGTCAGCTACAAGGGCGAATACCACATCCGCAGCGGCAGCACCAAGCAGGAGCTGAAGGGTGCGGCGCTGGACAAATTTCTGCTGCGCAAACAGGGCAAGCACTGGGACGGCGTGCCGGTGCCGCATTTCAAGGTCGTTGACCTGTCGCCGCAGGTGCTGGCGGGTTTCAGGAAGAAGGCGGCGAAGAGCCAACGCCTCTCAGCCGAGTTGTTGGCTGAGCCGGATGCGGTCCTCCTCGATAAACTGAAGCTGTTTGAGAATGGCTACCTGAAACGGGCGGCGGTGATGCTTTTTCATGACGACCCCGAGCGTGTTGTAACCGGGGCGTATGTGAAAATCGGTTATTTCCGCACCGACTCCGACCTACTCTATCACGACGAAATCCACGGCGACCTTTTCAACCAAGTGGAAAGAACAGTGGATCTGCTGCTCACCAAGTATCTGCGCGCCGGCATCTCCTACGAAGGCATACAGCGCATCGAAGCTTTTCCGGTGCCCGAGGTCGCGTTGCGCGAAGCTGTCATCAACGCCATCGCTCACAAGGATTACGCCTCTGCCAACCCCATTCAGATCAGCGTCTATCACGACAAACTCATGATCTGGAATGCCGGCTATCTGCCGCATGACTGGACCCTTGAGCGTCTGACCGCCAAGCACGCGTCATCGCCCAGCAATCCCGACATCGCCAATGCCTTTTTCCGTGTTGCCTTTATGGAATCCTGGGGACGCGGTATTGATCTGATCCGCAATGCCTGCCGGGCGGCGATCGTGCCTGAACCGGTCTTCCGATGGGACAACGGCCTGTGGGTGGAATTCCAGTTTCCTAGGGTGACAGAGTTGCGGCCAGAGGCCGCCGACCGGGTCACGGGTGAAGCAACTACCCAGAAAACTACCCAGAAAACTACCCAGAAGATTCTGGCCGTGCTTGCGCGGAACCCGGCGTTTAGCCGACGGGAAATTGCGGAAGAATTGGGTGATATTTCAGAAAACGGAGTGAAATACCATCTGGGAAAATTAAAGGCATCAGGCCGAATCCGAAGGCATGGCGGAGACAAGGGCGGATACTGGGAAATCCTATGATGAGCACCATCGGCAAACCAGAAAGGGAAACGCAGAGCCGGGTGATTGTCCAGTTCCGCAACAAGACCCGCGCCCTCAAGCGAGGCGTGATGCAGGAACTGCTCATGCTCACCTCCCATGGCAATCCGCAACATCTGATCGACGCACTGGGTCCCCAAGACACCCGCCGTATTGCAGGAGATGGGTTGGGTGAAAAGTTGGGTGAAACTCGGACCGCGGTTATCAATGGACTATGATTTCGGCATGGCAGGGCTGATGCTGACGTTTCATACCAACCCCGATCATCTGCCTGGCGCCACTAGGAAGATCGGAAGAGCAACTACCCTAATCACTACCCCAATCACCACCAGAAACCAATTGGTGTCCTTGATCTTGGCGAAACCGGATATCTCACATAAGGAACTGGCGAAAGCGCTGGGCTTGACCCGCGACGGAATCAAATACCACCTGAACAAAATGAAGAGGACCGGGGTGATCATCCGCCAGGCCAGCGGCGAGAGTCGATCATGCGCGTGAAAGTGGTGAGGTTCTTCGTGCAACGGATGAAGACCAAATGGGGCAGTTGCAGCCCGGTCACCAGCGGCATCCGGCTCAACACCGAACTTGCGAAGAAACCGCGCGAATGCCTCGAATACATTGTGGTGCATGAGATGGTGCATCTCCTAGTACCCACTCACAATAGGCGCTTCGTCGCCTTGATGGAGCAGTTCATGCCGAAGTGGCAGTTTTACGGAGAAGTGCTGAACCGGTTGCCCGTGCATCATGAGCAATGGAGATACTGAAATGAATCTCGCAGACGGAAATAAGTGTCATTGAATGCCAAGGCCGTGGGCCTGCAGCTCGGTGGAAGAAGAAGGGGTAATTACCTTTTAGTAAGGGTAATAAAGAGAGTAATGGAGCAAATCCGTCATGTCGGACTTCGTTCGCAAGGGGTTACAAGCCGCCGTCCGAGTGAGGGTTTTTACCCCTCAACGCCGCAAGCCCTCACCTCTAGCTCTTCTTGCTAACAGCTTGCTTTACTTACGCTAGGCTTACTTTTCCTTGAACCCGCTCTGGCTGTCCCATTTTACCGCGACCAGCAGCATCGGCCGCGGCCTCGACCAGACTCTCGCGGCGCTGCGCCAGCGTCGCGGCGGGCTCGCGCCGTGCGCGTTTGATACGGTGGATCTGGCGACGTTCATCGGCGAGGTGACAGGGGTGGATGCGGTGCAGCTTCCCGCGCACCTGGCCGACTTTGATTGCCGCAATAACCGGCTCGCGTTGCTGGGATTGACTCAGGACGGCTTTGCCCGGGCGGTGCACGCTGCCATCGCAAAATACGGTGCCGAGCGCGTTGGTGTGTTTCTCGGCACCAGTACTTCAGGTATTCTGCAAACCGAGCTGGCCTACCGCAGACGCGACGCGGTGACCGGCGCACTCCCCGCGGATTTTATTTACCGCACCACGCACAATACGTTCTCCGTCGCGAATTTCACGCGCCGTTATTTCGGCCTGACCGGTCCGGCGGTCGTGGTGTCATCGGCGTGTTCGTCCAGCGCCAAGGTGTTTGCTTCGGCGCGACGCATGATGGCGACAGGACTGATAGACGCGGCCGTGGTGGGAGGCGTGGATTCACTGTGTCTGACGACGCTGTATGGCTTCAACTCGCTCGGCCTGATTTCCGAACGCGCATGCCGCCCGTTTGATACACAACGCAACGGCATCTCGATTGGTGAAGCGGCTGCCTTCGCGCTGCTGGAAAGCACTCCGAAGCACCTGGATGCTGATGCTGTGCTACTGCTCGGAATAGGCGAATCCAGCGATGCCTATCACATGTCATCGCCGCATCCGGATGGCCTGGGTGCGCGCATGGCGATGCAGGATGCGCTGAAAATGGCAGGATTGAACTCATCTGAAATCGACTATATCCACCTGCACGGCACCGCTACCCAAAGCAACGATGCAGCGGAGGCCAAGGCAGTTCAAACTGTATTCGGCTCGGGCACGCCGTGCAGCTCCACCAAAGGTGCGACTGGCCACACCCTGGGTGCTGCCGGTGGCGTGGGGGCGGTGATTTGCGCGCTGGGGCTGCAACACGGCTTGCTGCCCGCCGGGCTGAACACCCAGCAACTAGACCCGGCGTTGGACGTCGACTATCTGCTGGATAATCGCGAGCAGCCGGTGGCGCGCATGCTCAGCAATTCGTTTGGATTCGGCGGCACCAATTGCAGCCTGATTTTTGCGCGCGCGGATTAGACCCATGCAAACGCTCACCGCATACATCGAGGGCATCGGCTTACTCGGCCCCGGTTTGAGCAACTGGCTGACCAGTCAGGCTGTCCTTAGCGGGCGCGAGCGCTATCAGCCACACAAGACGGTACTGCCGTCACCCGCGTCGTTGCCCGCGGCGGAACGCCGGCGGAGTTGCGCGATTGTCAAACTCACCCTGGCGACCGGGCTGGAAGCCATCGCAGCGGCCGGACTCGACGCAGCCAGTTTGCCCAGCGTATTTTCTGCGTCTGGCGGCGATGGGGAAAACTGTCACATCATTTGTGAAATGCTCGCCTCGGATGACCGGCAAATCTCCCCGACCCGCTTTCATAATTCCGTGCATAACGTTGCCGCCGGGTATTGGGGTATCGCCACCGGCGCGATGACGACATCATCGGTGCTCAGTGCCTTTGACGCCAGTTTCAGCGCGGGGCTGCTGGAAGCGCTAAGCCAGGTTGTGGTCGATAACACACGCACCGTTTTGCTGGCGTGCGACACCGCTTACCCGGAGCCGCTATACAGCGCCCGCCCCATCCCTGATGCGTTTGGCATTGCACTGGTGCTGGCGCCGCAACGCAGCGCCCAGGCGCTGGCACAAATCAGCGTTAGCCTGACTGACGCCGGCGCAGACCAACTCGACGATGCCGCGCTTGAAAACCTGCGTATAGCCATCCCTGCCGCGCGTGGCTTGCCGCTGTTGCGCGGTATCGCACGGCGGCAAGACCAACACGTGGTGCTGGATTACCTCGACAGCGCGCGTCTCGCCGTGGCAATCGCGCCGTGCTAAACCAAACCGGACTAAACCACGTCTGGATTGCCCGCCACATCCCGCATCAGGGCAGCATGTGCCTGCTGGATTATGTCGAGGCCTGGGACGAGCAGCGCATCCAGTGTCGCGCGAGCAGCCACCGCGCGGCCGACAACCCGTTGCGCGCTTACGGCCGGCTCGGTAGCGCCTGCGGTATCGAATACGCGGCGCAGGCCATGGCCGTGCACGGTGCCTTGATGGCGCCAGCAGACAGTAGCAGCGCTCGGGTCGGTTATCTGGTCAGCGTGCGCAGCACACAGTTGCATGTGCCACGGCTGGACGACATCGCCGCCGATCTGTTGGTGGAAGCCACCTGCATCACGCGCAGCGAAAACAATATACTCTATCGGTTCAGCATCAGCGCAGCGGGTCGCCCGCTGCTGGATGGGCGCGCCGCGGTCGTACTCGATGCTGATGCACTCACACCCAGTTCGGGAGAGGCGCCATGAAAAATGCCCTGGTTACGGGCGGCAGCGGCGGCATTGGCACAGCCATCTGCCGCCGTCTTGCTGCCGATGGCTGCCATGTCTACATTCATGCGCATCGTGGACACCAAGCCGCACAGACGCTGGCCGATGCCATTTGTGCGGGCGGAGGCAGTGCGCAGGTGCTGGCATTCGATGTGACTGACAGCATAGCGGTAGCCAATGTGCTGACCCCTCTCGTCGAACGCCAGCCGATCCAGATTTTGGTCAACAATGCCGGCATCCATGACGATGTTGTGTTCCCGGGCATGCGCGCCGAGCAGTGGCGCCGGGTGATAGACGTATCCGTTAACGGTTTTTTCAACGTCACCCAGCCGCTAATAATGCCGATGATGCGCAGCCGCTGGGGGCGCATTATCAATGTGTCTTCCATCGCAGCCCTGACCGGCAATCGCGGTCAGGTCAATTATTCCGCTGCGAAGGGCGCGCTCAATTCAGCCACCAAGTCGCTGGCGCAGGAAGTCGCCAGCCGGGGCATCACCGTCAACGCGGTTGCACCCGGCATTATCGACACCCCCATGAGCGAATCTGCGTTCGACGCCCAGGATATCGCGCGCATGGTGCCGATGAAGCGCGCCGGCACCCCCGCCGAAGTTGCCGACCTGATCGGGTTTCTCGCCTCGACCCAGGCGGCCTATATCACCGGGCAGATTATCTCCATCAACGGCGGCATTATTTAACGGTGAGTGACGACATGAATGCCCCTAGACCTGCTCCTCCGGTGCATGCACCGCACATCCCGCTGACCGATTACTACCAAACCGAGCAAGATCGGCAAGTTTATTTACGTCAGATGTTCGACAACACCGCAGCCGATTACGACCATATCGAGGCGATATTTGCATGGGGATCCGGTTCCCGCTATCGGCGCCAGGCGCTCGTTCGCGGCGGTTTGAAAACCGGCATGAAGGTACTGGACGTCGGCGTGGGCACCGGTTTGGTTGCCGCGCAAGCCTGTATTTTGGCCGGCAATGCCGCCCTGGTCACCGGGGTCGATCCCAGCCCCGGCATGATGGCCGCCGGCAAGTTACCTGACACGATAGTGTTGATGGAAGGCCGCGCCGAGTCTTTGCCTTTTCCCGACAATCATTTTGATTTTTTGAGCATGGGCTATGCGCTGCGCCATATCAGCGATCTGGGCGTGGCCTTTGCGGAGTTCGAACGGGTGTTGAAGCCCGGTGGCCGTTTATGCATACTTGAAATTACCCAGGCGCAAAACCGTTTTGGGCGATGGCTGCTTAAAAACTATATGCGCGGCGTGATACCGTTCCTGACACGATTTGTTTCCAGGCAAAAAAATACCGCGACGATCTGGCGCTATCACTGGGATAGCATAGAAGCCTGTGTACCCCCCGAACAAGTGCTGGCGACGCTAAGCGCTGTGGGGCTGACGCAGGTTAAACGGCATCTAGAACTCGGCGTGTTTTCAGAATATCAAGCGATCAAGGCCGATCCTGCATCGAGTTAAAATCGTCCCAGTGCACGCCGTACCAGCAAAACGGGCAAACGCAACACAAAGCCGACAAACAGGCGCGCGTGCATCCAGGTCAATAACACGTTGTCGCGCAGATAGCGGAAATGTGACACGCCGCCCTCCTCCGCGCGGTAATAGCGCACCGGGGCGGGCAGATTGACCGGCCTGACGCCGCGCCAGCACAGGCGCACCACGGCTTCTGGGTCAAAATCGAAGTGGCGCATCCACGGCTGATCGCGCATCACCCGCCGCAATGCTTCAATCGGATACACGCGGAACCCGAATAACGAGTCGCCAATACCCGCCCACAGTGTTTCCAGATTGGCCCACCAGTTGGATACGCGTCGCCCTTTCACGCGCAAGCCCGGCGCACTGGCATCGAATACCGGCACGCCCAATATCATTGCAGCCGGCTGTCTGGAGGATTCCGCCATGAACGCGGGGATGTGTTCGGGTGGATGCTGGCCATCCGAATCCATGGTTAATGCGTGACTGAATCCCGCCGCTGCCGCTTGTTCCAGGCCGTGCAGCACTGCCGCGCCCTTACCCTGGTTGCGCGGCAAGACAATCACGCGCAGGGCGGCGTCTTGCGCCGCCAGCGCCAGTAAGCCCTCGGCACTGCCGTCAGTGCTGCCATCTACCACCACCCACACCGGAGCCCAGTATTGGCGTGCAGCGCGCACGGTTTCATAGACTTTGGCGCCCGGGTTATAGCTGGGGATGAGGACGAGATGCGTGGTCGAGACAGCAATCATGACGGCGAACGCGAAGTGAGGTCTGGCGTACGGTCAGCCTGCTTGGGCGGGAAACTGGCCGGGTAAAATGCCGAGCCTTGTACCAGCTCATGCGCAAAGTAGTGTTCCAGTTCAGCCAGGAAGCGCCGGGTATGCTGCGGTGGATCAAAGCGCCGCCCCAGGCGCACCCGATAATGGATCGGCATGGGCGGTTTGCGAAACAGCGACCAGCCTTTGCTCAGATACGCCGAATCGGTTTCTATCAGTATCGTCTGCACTGGCACCTGTGCATGATGCGAGATCAGGCCGATACTGCCCTTGAGCGGATTGATCGGGCACGAGGTGGTGCGGGTACCTTCCGGGAACAACAACAGATGGCTGCCGCAATCAAAATCCTGGGTTGCCAGCCGCACCATGCGCCGCACCGGTTCATTGCGGATGTAACGCGCCAGTCGGCTGCCCG
>Ga0209514_10009582_pt1 | contig 10622 bp, 9 predicted proteins | sample Subgrocontami58m_FD_187452 | JGI IMG/M metagenome (GOLD analysis project Ga0209514, IMG submission 187452) | Subsurface groundwater microbial communities from S. Glens Falls, New York, USA - GMW37 contaminated, 5.8 m (SPAdes) (version 3) | ecosystem: Environmental > Aquatic > Deep subsurface >...
CGATCCGAATGCGCGGCGCTGGATGCGGCGGGTGACGATCCGGGGCGACAGGCCGTACTGACCGCCGCCCGAGACGCCTTCTCCCGTACGGAGCCGTTCGCCAATGCGCCTGCGGTGCTGGTAGAGTAGCGGGCATCGGGAGACGGGCAAATCGGACATGGCGCATCCTGCAGCCGCCAGAGGAAGCTTCAGCGCTTCGCTCCAGCGATACAACAAGCTGGATTTCTCCGATCTGGACAGGGCGTTCGACGATCTGTTGAACGGGGAGAAGTCCACGGACCTGTTGTCGGACCTGAGCACTCAGGTCCTGACTTTGGGTTCCTGTTTCGCCGTGCGGCTGGCCGATCGTCTGGGCAAGTACGGCTACAGTCCCCTGAACTTGACGATCTCGGAACTGATCAATACGCCATTGTTCAACCTGGCGCTCATAGAAGCGGCAGTGAAGTCCCCGGAACATTCCAAGTATCGCCACCTGCTAACCGACGAGGCGGGGGAAATACCCGTGCGGGTCGACCCGAAGACGGTCGAGACGCTGCGCGAATTCCTTTTCAAGGCCTCGACGATCGTGTTCACGGTCGGGGTGGGCCTTCTATGGCGCGAGCGAATCAGCCGAGCGATCGTGCTTTCGCCCGCCAAGCGCCGACTCGAGGAGTACGAATCGTTCTTTCCATCGCCCGGGGAACAGGCGAAGATGCTCGAGGAGATCGTCGGTACGATTCGGCAGGTCAATCGCAACGCGACGCTTTGGATCACGCTGTCCCCGGTGCCCGTGGAAACATCGTTCAACTACGCCTCGGCGGTGGTCTCGGACTGCGTTTCGAAATCCACTTTGCGGGTGGCCATTCACCAGTTAATGAGCGGCATTCCGGAGAATGTTAGGTACTTCCCTTCGTTCGAGTTCGTGCGCTGGGTCTCGGGCCATTTCCCCGCGCCAGCATTTGGAGGGGACGGCGTTGTAAGACACGTCAACGAGGCTTTCGTCGACGTGATCGTGCGCAAGTTCGTCGCACTGAACGGGGGACGGGTGGCAGCGGCATAGTTCGCGCCAGTCCAGGAAAGCAGACAGACGAGTCGAGCATGCAGCACGAACGCCCCGCGACCGCCAGAGGAAGCTTCAGCGCTTCGCTTCAGCGATACAACAAACTGGATTTCTCGGACCTGGACAGGGCGTTCGACGATCTGTTGAACGGGGAGAAATCCACGGATCTGCTGTCGGACATCAATGCTCCGATCCTGACTTTCGGCTCCTGCTTCGCCCTGCGGCTCGCGGAACATCTGGCCAAGTGCGGATACAGTCCTCTGCACATGCCGGTTTCGGAACTGCTCAATACGCCTCTGTTCAACCTGGCCCTGATCGAGGCGGCAGTGAAAGGGCCGGCGGCTTCCAAGTACCGCCACCTCTTGAGCGACCAAGGAGGCGAATTGCCGGTCCACGCGGGCCCAAAGGGGATCGAAACGCTTCGCGAATTCCTGATGAAAGCCTCCATCATCGTATTCACCGTCGGGGTGGGCCTGCTGTGGCGGGAGCGGAAAAGCGGCGCAATCGTGCTCCAGCCTGCCAAGCGCCGGCTCGAGGAATACGAGACCTTCTATCCGTCTCCCAAGGATCAGGCGAACTTCCTCGAGCAGATCGTCGGCGGGATTCGGGAAGTCAATCGCAACGCGACCCTGTGGCTGACCTTGTCCCCGGTGCCGGTCGAAACGTCGCTCAATTACGCCTCGGCGGTCGTCTCGGACTGCGTTTCGAAATCCACCTTGCGAGTCGCCATCCACCAGTTGATGAGCGGCATTCCGGAGAATGTGAGGTACTTTCCGTCGTTCGAATTCGTCCGCTGGGTATCGGGGCACTTTCCCGCCCCGGCGTTCGGCGGCGACGGCGTGGTCAGGCACGTGAACGACGCCTATGTCGAGGTGATCGTCCGGAAGTTCATCAAGTTGAACGGTGGATGAATATGTTCGTGACTCGCATCGCCGCGGTCTTTGCGGCACACGTGCTACTCGCAGGATCCGCGGCGGCGATCGCGCAAATCTATCCGAGCAAGCCGATACGCCTGGTGGTCGGGTTCGCGCCCGGGGGTGCCGCGGACCTCACCGCGCGCGCGATCGGCGATCCGCTCGGCCGTCTGCTCGGCCAGGGCATCGTGATCGACAATCGGCCGGGTGCGGGCTCCAGCATCGCCGCGGAGCACGTCGCCAGGGCGGCCCCGGACGGATACACGTTCCTGATCGCCAGCCCGAGCAGCATGTCCGTCAATCCGGTGCTGAACCCGAAGATCGGCTACGACCCGCAAAGGGACTTCGCGCCGGTGTCGAAGATCACCACCTCTCCCATGGTCGTCGCCGTCAATCCTTCGCTTCCGGTGCGTTCGATCCCCGATCTGATCGCCGAGGCGAAGAAGGCGCCGGGCAAGCTGAACTATGCCTCCTCGGGGATCGGGTCGGCGCCGCACCTGGGCGCAGTGCTGTTCGGAAGCGTTGCGGGGGTCGAGATGGTGCACGTGCCGTTCAAGGGCGGCGCACCGGCCGTGCAGTCGGTCGTCGCGGGCGACACCCAGGTCACGTTCGCGACGCCGCCTTCGGTGCTGCCGATGATCCAGGCGGGGCGGCTGCGCGGCCTCGCGGTCACGAGCCGCACGCGCTCGAGCGTCGTGCCGGGCTTGCCTGGGATGGAGGAGGCCGGCCTTCCCAATTACGACATTTCCTTCTGGTACGGAATCTTCGCGCCCGCCGGGACATCGCCCGACGTCGTCAAGCGCTTGTTCGAGGCGATCGCCGCGGTTCTGCAGTCGCCGGCACTCAAGCAGGTCCTGGCGCGGGACGGTACGGAGGTTTCGGGATCGCGCTCGCCGGAGGATTTCGCCTCGTTCCTGCGCGAGGAGGCGAAGACCTGGGCACGGACCGTGCGTGAATCCGGCGCGCGGAGCGAATGAGGCTGCGCTTGCGGCGAGCGCGATTCGTGCTCAAAATCGGCGAATCGGACTGAAGACGGGCGATGCCGGCACAGGCTCCGCCGGGCCTTGACGGGATTCTCTGTCATTCCATGGATCAGAAGCGCAGCCTGAAACGCGTCGACCAACTGCCGATCTCGCTTCGCAGCAGGGAGGGCTGGGCGCGCATGCTCGAGATGCGCCGGCCGCGCGATCCGCACGTCCATCAGATCGAACCGACCAACCACTGCCCGTACGCCTGCGTCATGTGCCCACGCACCACGCGCATGACGCGCGAGCTGGGCTTCATGGACATGGCGCTGTACCGCAAGCTGATCGACGAGATTGCAGGCTTCGAAGCCGAGGTGCGCGACAAGGAAATCGAGCTGTTCCATTTCGGCGAGTCGGTGCTGCACCCGGAGCTTGCGGAGATGGTGAGCTACGGCAGCGCGCGGGGCCTGAAGATGACGCTGTCGATCAATGCGCCCCACCTCGCTCCGGAACGCGCCGACAGCCTGCTTGCGGCCGGCGCCTTTCGGCTCATCATCTCGCTCGACGGCTTCGACGATCCCAGCTACCGCGCGATCCGCGGCAAGGTCGCCTCGTTCGGCAAGGCCGTCGCCAACCTGGAAGCGCTGGCCGAGCGCCTGCGCAGGCAACCGACCCCCACACTGGTATTGTTGCGGATCATCGAGCTCGCAGCGAACCGGGAGCACATCGGAGCGATGCGCAGCCACTGGGAATCGCAAGGCCTGAAGGTCGAGATCCGTGAATTCTTTCCGTGGACTGAAAGGGAAATGGCCGGACTGGGCACCTACGAGCGCTATCCGCCGTTCATGCCGTGTCCGTTTCCCTGGCAGTACCTCGTGGTCCAGTGGGACGGGTCCGTGGTCGGGTGCTGCCGCGACTCCAACGCCGAGAATCGCCTCGGAGACGCACGCTTCCAATCGCTGCGCGAGATCTGGAACGGGCCCGCGTACGACGCATTCCGCCGCCAGCACGAAACCGGCGACTACAGCGGCAACCCGCTGTGCGAGAGCTGCATGGCGCTCTATTACACCGAAGGCTGACCGGTACTTGGAGGGCGAGGCGTGCTGTTGTCGCTTTCCCCGGGGACGGAATTCGACGGCAGCTCGGCTGTGCTGCGCCGCGCAGACGACATCCTGCCGCTGGATGCTCGCCAATGCCAGATCCTTCATCTGTTGCCGCGGCTCGCCGCGGTCGAGGCCATCGCGTCGGCCCTCGGCATCGGGGCGGACGGCGTGCTCCGCTCGCTCGCGCCCCTGGTGTCGGCGGGGCTGGTGGTAGAAACGAAAGGAGATGCTTCGGCGCGCGCGCACCACTTCGCCGCGTTGTGGCGGAGGCTCCCGGCGCGCTACGGGTCGCGGCCGGTCATCGTTTCAGCATCCGACGGCAGCCGCTTCGGCGCGGCCGAGACGCAGTCGGTGGTCGGCGCGATCGCGGCGTGGCTGCTGCGGCGCGGTTTGCGGGCGGGCGATCGCATCGCGATCGTTGCCGACAACCATCCCGAGTACCTTTTGTCGGTATGGGCCGCGTGGCTCGCCGGGGCGATCGTGGTTCCCGTCGACGCGGATGCCCCGCCTGCGCTCGTCGCGGCAATCCTCGATGAAGTCGAACCGGCGCTCGTCCTGTGTGACGAAGGCCATCGCGCGGCGCTCGGCTCGCGCGGCAACGTGGTGCAGTTCGATCCGCTCGACGGCGCCGAGCCCGCCGCGGAGGCCCTGTCGGCGTTACTGGACGAATCCGCGGAACCGGACTTGCGCGAGGCGCCCGAGGACGCGCCGGCGGCGATTCTCTACACCTCGGGGAGCACCGGACGTCCGAAGGGCGTCGTGTTGACGCAAGGCGCGTTGTATCGCACCGCCGACGTGCTTGCGAGGGCTTACGAATGGCGACCGGGAGACGTGCTGTTCACGCCGGCCGGACACCATGCGATGAGCGGCCTGCGCAATCCCACCGTCGCGGCCTTGCATGCAGGCGCGACGATCGTTTCCGCAGGCGGGATGTGGAGAACGCAGCCGCTCGGCGTCGCGGAGACTTGCGAGCGGTACGCCGTGACATTGGTCACCACGGTCCCGGCGGTGCTGAGGCGGTGGCTCGCCGAGCGCGAGCGACTCGGCCGGCAGGCCTTCGCGTCGCTGCGTCAGGTACTGGTCACCGGCGCGGGTCTGGACGAGGCGACCGCCGAGCAATTCACCCGCCGCTGGAGCGTCTCGGTGTTCAACTATTACGGCCTTACCGAGACCTGCGGGGTCTGCGTGCTCGTGCCGCCTCCGCAAGGGCGGCTCGGGGAAGGCGTGATCGGTGTCCCCGCCGACGCTCTCGTGCAGGTGGTCGACGAGGCAGGCGCCGCGCTGTCGCCCGGGCAAAGCGGAGAGATCCGGATCTTCAGCGAGAACCTGATGCGCGGCTACCATCGCCAACCCGCGTTGACCGCCAGGGTGCTGCGCGAGGGCTGGTTCTACACCTGCGACCTCGGGCAATGGAGGGATGACGGCATGCTGGTTTTGCTCGGGCGGCGCGACGATCGCATCAAGACAAAGCAGGGGGAGGTGACCTACCCGCTGGAAGTCGAGCGCGTCCTGCGCGATCATCCGGCGATCGTGGACACCGCCGTCATCCCCTTCGTGGACGCTCGGGGCGATGAGCAACTCGCTTGCTTCGTCGTGGTCCGGGAAGCGGTCCGGCTCGACGCGCTCGACGACTGGCTGGAGGCGCGTCTGGGCCGATCGCGGCTGCCTGCGCGGACCCGGTTGCTCGACGAAATGCCGCTCGGCGCCGGCGGCAAGGTCGACCGGAATCGTCTCAGGGAACTCTTGGATGGCGGATAACCCGTCTCGGTTTGGATCGGGCGCGTTCGCGCAGCCGGACGACAAGGCCTTCCTCGTCACCGGGCAAGGCACGCTCACCTATGGCGAACTGCGGAACCGGATCCGCCGCATTTCCGCGCTGCTGCGCCAACTCGGCGTCGAACCCGGCGGCAGGGTACTGCTCGCAGTCAGCGACGACGTGCATGCCGCGACCCTGTTTCTGGCGCTGCTGGGCAACGGCGTCGTCGTCTTGCTGCTGGATCCCGGGACGGGAGCCGATACGGCGCGGCAGGTCATTGACCGCGCGCAGCCCGACGGCTTCATCGTGGACGCGGCGCTCGCCGAGGCTTGGGGACTCGGTGCGTCCGGCGCATGGCTGGTCCGCGCCGGCGAATCCGCCGGTACCAACTTGCTCGGACGGCTGCTCAAGGGACGCGCGCGCTCCGCGGGCCGTTCCTACCCCGCGGTGCTGGAGTTCCTGGCACCCGCCGACCCGCTCGATGCAGGCGGTCCCGAAACACCGGCCTATGTCATATTCACCTCCGGCTCCACCTCGCTGCCGAAAGGCGTGGTCATCAGCCGTGGCGCCCTGCAGGCGCACCTCGACACTTTGGGACGCCAGTACGGCTACGGCGAGCAAAGCCGCCTGCTCAATGCCCTGCCGCTCGCGCATGCCGATGGCATGGTGCACGGCCCAATGCTTGCGTTCGCCTATGGCGCCACGCTCTACCGTCCGGCGCGCTTCAGCGCGCAGACGGCAGCCGCTTTCCTCGGCACGGCTCGCAGCGCCGGGGTGACGCATGTGATCGCGGTGCCGACCATGCTCGCGCTGCTGCTGCGCTACGGCGAGGGCCACGAGTCGGACCTCCGGCACGCCCGCTGCGTGATTTCGTCGGCGGCACATCTCGACGAGCGGCTGTGGCGCGCCTTCGAACAGGCATTCGGCGTCGTCGTGGCCAACGAGTATGGCCTGACCGAGACAGTAATTGGAGGCATCTTCTGCGGGCCGGATCCCGGGACGCGCCGCGTGGGGACACTGGGACGGCCGGTCGATTGCGAGCTGCGCCTGGTCGACGAGAAACTGGCCGACGTAGCCGAGGGGGCGATGGGCGAGATCCTGATGCGCGGCGCGCACATCATGAGCGGCTATCTGGGCGATGCCGATGCGACGGCGGCGGCTCTGGTCGATGGCTGGCTGCGCACGGGCGACCTCGCCTGGCGCGACGCGGAAGGCTTCTACCATTTCGCCGGCAGGCGCAAGAACATCATCATCTGCGGCGGGCGCAACATCCTGCCCGAGGAGGTGGCGGCCGTGCTGCAGCGCCACCCGGACGTGCGCGAAGCGGCGGTGATCGGCGAACCGGACCCGGACTTCGGAGAAGTGCCGGTCGCCTGCGTCGCGGCGGAAACCGGAGCGGCGATCGACATCGCCGGTCTGGTCGCGCACTGCCGCGCCGTGCTGCCCGATTACAAGGTCCCGCGCCGCGTCGTGGTCGTCCAGGAACTGCCGCGGGGCGCGAGCGGCAAGGTCCGCCTCGAGGCGGTTCGCGAGCTGGTCGCTCCGCCCGAGGCTGCGGTGGAGGACGAGAACCTGGAAGCCGCGGTGCTCGAGATCGCTGAAACCTGCTTCCAGTTGCCGGCGGCGACCCTTACGCTGGAGGCGAAACCGGACGAGACGCGGGGCTGGGATTCGCTCGGCCACCTGCAGCTGGTGGCGGCGCTCGAACAGCGCTTCGGCGTGGCGCTGACGACGCGGGAGATACTCGCGCTGGACAGCTTGCGCAGCGCGGTGCGCATCGTCGCCGGTCACCGGAGGCGCGCGCATGCAGGAGACTGACGCCGCGCCTCCGCCGCTGTGGGTGTGGGCTTGGACCGCGGCTCTGCTGGCGCTGGCAGCGCTGCCTCTCGCGTTCCTGGAGGAAACCCCGCGCGAAGATCCCCATACCGCGTTCAACGAGAAGCGGCTGCGTGCCGCCGTCGCGGACGCGCCGGATCGCGTCGTCGTCGCGCTCGGCACTTCCTTGCTCAAGTACGCGACAGCGGACGATGCGAAGATAAGCGAGCTGCTGTCCAGGCACCTGGGCTCGCCCGTCCGGTTCGTCCGGGTGATCAGGCATGGCGGCACGCTCGGCGACTTCGAAGAACTGATCGACCCGATTCACCGCCTGGCACCGGAGCTCGTCGTGCTGGAGGACGATCTCCTGCTTGCGCGCCACGTCGATGAACCCGACCGGCTGGAACCCGTGCGCCGAGAGGTCAAGCGCAGGATCAAGGAGGCCCTGTATCTGAACCCTGCGAACGACCCTGCGCAGGAAGAGGCGTCCCTCCAGGAAGAGCAGCTTGGGCAGCGCTGCGACCCCGCGGCCCCGAGTCAGCATCGGGAATGGCTGCTGAAGCGCTACGTAGATCAGTACCCTTACCCTGCGTTCGGGAGCATCGTGTCGCGCCCCGGACGGGGCGCGACCGGAATGCTCATCGTCGAGGTTCCGCGCATGGCGGCCTTGGACGAGGCGGTGCGCTCGGCGCGCGCGCGCTGGCAGCGCGAGGTGTCTGCGGCGATCGGCGCCGTCCCGTATGTTCGCTATCCGGACCCGCTGCCGGATCGGCTGTTCTGCGACGGCAGCCACATGCTGCGCGAAGGCAGGGAGATCTACACGCCCTGGTTCGTCGCGCGCGTTGCCGAGGCCATGGCGCGATGACCATCGTCTCGACGCTCTTCCTCGCCGGCATGTTCGCGATCGTGGCGCTGCACTGGGCCGTGCCCGCGATGCGCCGCGCGGAGTTCCTCGCCGTAGCAGGGATCGCGTCCCTCGCCGCAATCGATCCGGCGTCCGCTGCGGCGCTCGCCGCGGTCACGGCTTTCACCTTCATTGCACTCCAAAGGTTCGGCGCGGGACTGCGGCCCGTCCTAGTCGTGCTGTTCGCGCTGCTGGCCGCGTTCGTCCTCTACCGGTACTTCCAGGAGCCGGCGGGCTTGAATCCCCGGGGAGCCTTGCTGATCGGGTTCGCCTTCTACCTGCTGCGCGCCGTGCACTACGCGATGGAGCGCTACAAGGGAACGCTCCCCGCCCACGGCTGGCGCGAATACGCGGCTTACATGCTCTATCCGCCCGTGCTGCTGGTCGGTCCCATCCACCGGTTCGGCGGCTTTCTCGAGGAACTGCGGAACAGGCATTTCGCCCGCGACCGCTTTTCGCGCGGACTGGAACGGATCCTCCATGGCTATGCGAAGGTGGTGGTGGTCGGCAACTATCTAGTCTCGGGCAAGTTCGCCGGACTGGTTGCCGATATGGAGCCGGGGGCGGCCCGGGAATACCTCGAATGCGTCGAGTACGGTCTGAACCTCTACTTCCAGTTCGCCGGTTACTCGGACGTGGCGGTGGGGTTCTCGCTGCTCCTGGGCGTCCGGATCGAGGAGAACTTCGACCGGCCCTTCCTGCGCAGGAACATCGGCCAGTTCTGGCGCGCCTGGCACATGTCGCTCTCCTCGTGGTGCCGGGACTACGTGTTCATGCCGGTGGCGGCGCTGACGCGGCGCCCGTACTTCGCCATGCTGACATCGATGGCCGTACTGGGTGTCTGGCACGAGCTTTCGTGGCGTTACCTGGCCTGGGGCCTGTACCATGGCGCCGGCATCGTCGCATGGCAGATGTGGCGGCAGCACTTCGATTCCCGCCTTCCCGCCGTCCCGGGCCGCGGCGTGACAGGACGGATCCACGAATTCCTTGCGATACTGTTGACCGTGAATTTCGTCGTGCTCGGGTTCGCCATCACAAAGGAACCGGACTTGCCGGGGGCGATTCGGGCCTATCGCACTCTCTTCTTCGGAGGATGAGCCTCGTGTATCGCGCCCTTCGCCGCTGTCTCCCGGAAGGGGCCGCCCGGCTCGCGCTGGCGGCGTGGTACGCACTGCTCGTGTTCCTCGTGTTCCTGATGTGGAGTCATGCACCGGCCGCGTTTCGATATCTCGAGCTGTGACGAACGCCGGCGCGCGGCGCTGAAGCTGCTCGCCGCGCTCGCGGCGGGCGCGATGCTTCCCGCCCGGGCCGGTGCCGCGCAGGCGAAGCGCCGCTTCGATCGGGGGCTGCTGTGGCGGGTGTCGCGGGGCGGCGTGGCGCCGAGCTACATCTTCGGCACCATCCATCTGGCCGATCCCCGCGTGCTCGATCTGCCGCAACCGGTGCTCGACGCCTTCGCGCGCTGCAAGCGCCTGCTGGTCGAATCCGTGCAGGGGAGGCCGGAGCAGGCGCGGTTCTTCGAGGCGGCACAGTTCGAGGATGGCACCCGGCTCGAGGCGCTGATCGGCGCCGATGCATTCGGAAAAGTCGCAGCTCAGCTGCGCGCACGCGGGATCCCCGGGGACGTCATCGCCCGGCTCAAGCCCTGGGCGGCGCTCGCGAATCTCACCGTCACGCCCGAGGACTACGAGGGAATGACCCTCGACCAGGATCTGGTTCGCCTCGCCCGCGAGCGGGGAATGCGCGTGCTGGGGCTCGAAGGCATCGAGGAGCACATCTCGGTATTCGAGGGCATCCCGATGAACACCCAGATCGCGCTGCTCAAGCATGGCCTGGAGAGCAGGGATTTCCTCGTGTCCATGATCGAGCCGACCTTGCAGGCCTGGCTCAAGCGCGATCTGCGCGGCATGCGCGCGATGGCGGAACGGGTCGACGCGCGATTTCCCGAGGTCGCCGCCCATTACCGGATTCTGCGGCAGCACGTCGTGCGCAACCGCTCGGTGGTCATGGCGCACCGTCTGTTCCTCCCGCTGCGTGAGGGGCGGCACTTCATCGCCGTCGGCGCCGACCACCTGCCCGGCGACGACGGCCTGCTCGCGCTCGTTCAGGCACAGGGCTGGCGGCTC
>Ga0209514_10009583_pt1 | contig 10621 bp, 5 predicted proteins | sample Subgrocontami58m_FD_187452 | JGI IMG/M metagenome (GOLD analysis project Ga0209514, IMG submission 187452) | Subsurface groundwater microbial communities from S. Glens Falls, New York, USA - GMW37 contaminated, 5.8 m (SPAdes) (version 3) | ecosystem: Environmental > Aquatic > Deep subsurface >...
AAATTAAACTGAATACTAATGTTCTCAATCCGGTTCAATTTTGCTTAAACGAGGGATTAATTATATGAACGGGAAAAAAATACTAAACGAAGAAAAACTAATTAAAAGGGCTATCAATTTATTGAATGCTAAATTTGGTCCTGTTGAAACCAGTCGTTTTTTATCTATTACTTTTAATAAACGTATCGAATCTGTTAAACGGCATAGAATCTGGCAATCCAAATTAGACAAAGAAAAATTTATTAAAGAAATTTTTTCCTGAACAACTTCTTTTCAGTGATTAGCTCTCAGTTAGTCGTTAGCTATAGCTCTTAGATTGCAATCGGCTTGTGTTGAATGTAGAGTGTTGAATGCAGAGTGCAGAGTGTTGAATGCAGAGTGTAGAATGCAGAATGCAGAAATCGGAAATAAGAAGTAAGTAGTAAGAAGTAAATCACCAAGAACCAAGTAACAAGAAATCAGAAATCAGAAATAAGAAATCACAATTCATCCATCATCCATTTTCCATCATCCATCACCCATCATCCATCATCCATCACCCACCCATTCTCCATTCTAAAATACATGTTTTATTTTGCTTCATATTTTGATTAAATTTGATTTGTCGGATCATTGAAAAGGATAATAATGGAAAATAAAATATTAAATAATAAATTTGAATCGCTGCCGTTAGAAGCACAGAGACAAGTTTTTGCGTTTATAGATTTTCTGCAAAACAAGTATTTCTCCACAAGTAAAGAGAAACGCTTAAAAGCACTAAAGTTGTCAAACGAAAAATTCATTGGGATTTGGAAAGACCGCATTGAGTTTAAAGACAGCTTAAAGTATGTAAGAAACTTAAGAAGAAATGAATGGGAACGTCTTAATGGATAGCATTCTTCTAGTTGATACTGATATTCTTATTGATATAGGCAGAAATGATGAGATTGCGGTAAAACGAATTAACAACGAAAGCCGCAAATACAAACTTGCTATAAGTTCTATTACTCAAATGGAATTAATAGTCGGTTGTAGAAATAAAACTGAGATGAAAATATTGGATAAATTTCTGGTGGGATTTGAAAAAATTAGTCTGAGTTTTGATATTACGAACAAAGCGATAGAACTTCTAAAACTATATCGCCTGGGACATGGTTTGCTAATAGCAGATAGTTTTATAGCAGCAACGGCAATTATTTTAAATTCTCCTCTCCTTTCAAAAAATCAGAAAGATTATAAATTTATTAAAGAACTTGAACTACAAAAATATCCGGCATAGAATCAAGAACCCAGAACTCAGAAATAAGAAGTATGAAGTAAGAATTCAGAATTCAGAAATAAGAAGTAAGAAGTAAGAAGTGAATCACCAAGAAACAAGTAACAAGAAACAAATAACAAATAACAAGTAACAAGTAACAAGTAACAAGAAATCGTAATTCGTAAATCAACAATCGTAAATCACAATTCACCCATCACCCATCATCCATCATCCATCAACCATTTTCCATCATCCATCACCCATCTTCTCTGGCATTACAATTGTATAAAGTAATTGTCTTAAATATTTTGTTAAACAGGAACAGGCAAGAGTAAGTATTTAAATCGCTTAATTCTTTCCTAATTGCAGAAAACAATTTTTGGAATCGTTCGGAGTGAATAATCTGGTGCGAATAATTCTACATTGCTACGAATATCTTACGTATGGAAAAACTGTTTACAGTCTACAGTCTACAGTCTACAGTCCACAGTCAGCAGTCAACTACTTACTGCACACTGCCGACTGCCGACTGCACACTGCCAACTGCACACTGTTTTTTTTATGTTGACAATTAACATTTCACTTCATATATTAAAGTTAAATTATATATCAATTCACATAACTATATAAAATTATTGAACTTAACTTTTAATTATTTTCGTATAGCAAGTAACATTAAATCCAATTTGTTAAACCAAACAGAGGAGGAACTACATGTATTTATACTTACCTACTTAAGAACGGCTTATCAAAAAATTTGTGTGTGTAATTTATCTTTACTTAATTCTATATTTATCATTAAATCTTTTTCAACCAATTAGGGAGAAAAAAATGAATTTGAAGAAACTCTTTTTTATGCTGACGTTCTTTGTTCTTTTGGGAACAACGGCGTTTGCACAAACGTATGTTAGTAATACTAACGGTAACGACATCGTTGGTACAGGAACAGCGTTAGCTCCGTACAAAACCATAGCTGTGGGTATTACTAATACAGCTGATGGCGGAACTGTAATTATTGATGCCGATACATACAATGAGGCAACGGTGAACATAACAAAATCCATAACTCTTGTATCTCGTGTATTCAATGCTTTAAATACCGTTACAATTACAAACGGTGTTACTATAAACGGTGCTGGTAAGACCGTTAATATCGGTACAACGGCTTCAGGCAGTCTTCAATTTAATTTAGGTTCTACTGTTACCGCTTTGACGTTGACAGCTGGTACATTAAATATTACACAAGCTAATGTAACTATTGCCGGCGGCGGTAGAATTACAAGATCAGGTGCTACAATTAATGAGGGACCTACGACTACTAACGTTAGTGTCTTTTATACAGGTGGAACTTCATTGGTAGCCGGACCGGAATTACCTGCAAGTTTAGGAACCGGCTCATTAAACATTAATATGGGAGCTGCTCTTACCACTGTTACTGTTGGTGGCAATTTAGCTTTATCCTCTGGACAAATTGTAGTTGTTCAAGGATCACCTACATTCAATGGTAATGTTTCATTTACTTCTAATGGTCCAAATGCTACAGGAGTAGATAATCAAGGTGGAGGTACTGTAACTTTTGCAAATGCAATTACTGGCGCAAGAGCTTCTGGTACTGGCGCAATAACTACAGTTCTTACTAATGCCGCAGGTGTTCTTACACTTACCGGCGGTGTTACAGGAACAACTGATTTTTCATTCGGTCTATTAAACGGTGCAGGTACAATTAATGTTGGTCCTGGTACATATGCCGGTACCGTTAACAATAATACAAACTTAGGTACACTGAACTTATTAAGTTCGGCTACATTTTCAAGTAACACAGTTAGCAATGGTCACGCAGGCGCCGTTATTAAATTGAACGGTTTTCAGTTGACGTTATCAGGTGCTGCTGCAACTTTAACCAACACAGGTAGTTTGATCTCTTCTACAGTATCTACTGTTGGTAGCGGTAATTTGAATATTACAGGTATTGTTGCTACAACGGGTACCGGACAGTTGCCTAATGTTACAATTGGCTCTGGCGGTAAATTAACTTTGGGCGCAGCTACGTCTGTATACGGTGATTTTACATTAAACTCTGCTGTTGCAGGTGCTTTAACTGACGGCGGATTTGTTTTGTCGATTTATGGAAGTACGTTTAACAGAACAAACAATACTCCGGGTAACTACACTGCTACTGGAACACTAACCTTTGCTAGTTCTACTGCTCAACAATTAAATCCTGGTGGTTCTTTAGTACTTAACCATATCGTAATTAATAAAGGTTCTGCTGCAGTTCTAACTTTAGCAGCATCAGTTGAAGCAGCTGGTAACCTGACGATTACAGCAGGCAGCTTAGATTTAGGTAATTTTAACCTCAATCTGAGCGGTGCTCCAAGTGTGTTTAGTAACGGAGGTAGTGCTTATTCTACAACCGGTGTTGGATACGTTGTATTCATGGGTGCAAGCGGAAATGTTACAGGTGCTGGTACTTTTGGAAACATTTTGGTTAATTTAACAATTGCAGCTAATTTAGTTGTTACTGGTTCAAGCATCAACTTCTCTGGTACCCTCTATATTAACCAGGGACAATTTAATGTTGCTAACGGACATACAGTAACATTTAATAATACTTTAGTTACTAATCCAACAGTAAAAATTAACACAACCGCAGCTAATGCTGCTGGTTTGTCTAAAGTTACTGGTGGCACAGGTGCATTAACCTATTCATCAAATGTAAATTTAGAATACGTTGGAAATGCTGCATATAATGTTAATACATTGGTATTTGGTGCAAATGATGCTGGACAAGAATGGGTTCAACAGCCCCTCAAATTAAATAATGTTACAATTAGTAATGCAAATACAGTTACCGGTTTTGCTGGTGCTTCTACTATAGCTGGTAATTTAACAGTCGCTATCAGTTCTACATTAGCACAAGGTGCTTTTGTTTATACTTTATCAGGTGATTCAAAGACGCATTCAATTGTTGGTTCAGTAACAGGCGGTACATTAACGGTTACTAGTACTGGTTCTGCGGTTAATGGTACAACAAGTACTACTGCTGGTACAACATCAACTGTTAATAACTTATTATTTGAACCGGTTGCTAATGGATCTTCATTTACCTCTTCGAACCTAAAGGTAATCAACGGTAACCTAACACTTCAAGGTACAAGTACCTTTACTGGTGCTACTGCTACTGTTGCTTTAAACACAACAACAGGTACCTTAACAGGGAATTTAACCGTTGGTAACGCTACTTTAGGCCCGGTTGCTTCAGTAACCATTAATGGTTCCACTACTTCTGTTCTAACTGGTAATGTAGTTCTAACAAATGGAACTCTCACTCTTACAAGAGGTGGTAACAGTACAGTTATTGGCGGTATAGTTACATTAACTGCCGGTACATTTAATATGGGTTCAGCTATTGATGTTACTGGTCAGACTTCGCATGTGGCTGCAAATATTAATGCCGGTGGATTTAAGTATACACAATTAGGTAGTGGTGCTACACCTGACTACAATAGAACAGGTGCTGGTACATTTACCAATGGTACACTTTCATTGAATTCTACTGCTGCAGCTATCGATTTAACCCCTGGCGCAACATTTACAGTGCCTAACCTAGAATCAGTTGGTACAGCTAATGGTGTTACAATTAATGCTGCAATGGAAGTTACGAATTCATTATTATTAGATAATGCTGCTACATTTACACAGACTGGTATTCTTACAGTTTCGGGTAATACAGTAACAGTTACTAACGATGCAGGTGCTTTCACCGGAGCGTTGACTTTATCCGGTTCAGCAGCGACATTTAGTTTAGCCCAAAATTATGCGATTCCTACGCTTGTAGTAAATTCAGCCGGTACAGTAACAATTGTGGGTAATCCTACAACAACTACCTTCACATTATCTACTGGAACTGCATTTACAAATACTGCAGGTACGTTAGCTATGGGTAGACATAATTTATCAATTACTGCAGGCACATTTACATTTACAGCCGGCGCTATCACTCAAGGTGCTGGTATTTTAACATTTAATACAGCCGGTGCAATTACATTTCCTGCAAGCGGTTTTTCTATTGATAATTTAACTGTTAGTACAGCTTTTACCGCTGGAACAAGCGCTTTTACTGTAGTTAAAGCATTAGTAGTAAGTGGTACTATAACAACAAGTGCGGTTGGTAAATTGATACTAGGCGACGGTTGCTTGGTAACAAGAACAGCCAATGGTGCTACACTTACAAGAGTTCCAACATTTGGAGCAAATACTGATCTTTTATACAGCACCTATACTGGTGGAGTTGATATAGTAGCTGCAAATGAAGTTCCAGCTACAGTAAGAAATCTTACGGTACTATCGGATGCTGGTGCACTCAAGGTACAGTTAGCAGCAAATATTACAGTAACAGGCACGTTGATTTTAGCAGATATGCTTGATGTAACAACTGCTACACCTGATGCTGTAATTACAATGGCTGATGGTTCAACTTTGGAATTACGAGTTAACGGTACATTGGCACTTGATGCAAACTTAACAAAAGCTGGTTCTATGAATCTTGTATATAATGGTGCAGCTGCTACAACAACACGTGAACTTGGTACTGTTACTTCAGGCGCTTATGCAGCATATACTGGTAATATCACTGTAAAAGTACTCGTGGCATTAACAGGTGGAACGTTAGTACATAATGGTCCTACTTTTACATTTGATGGCGGTAACTTTGATCTCAACGCAAATGCTTTTAGCGTAGGCGGTGCAGAGCTACCACAGCTAATGGTGGGACTTTTGTAAACGGCGGCGCTGCTGCATTCCTAAATTTTGTTGGCGCTACAAACACAACATTAGCATTAGGTGCTAATTGGTCTGTTCCAGCTGCAGTAAGGTTCAGAATAAATAAAACAAGCAATGAAGGTACATTAACATTAAGTGGCGCTAATTTAGATTTTGCTACTAATGCAGCAACACTATTTTTTGCTAACGGTGTTATTCTTACAGGAACACAAATCGTAATATTAAATCATACTGCTGCTGCCGGTGTTCCGGTTCAAGGATTTGATAGAACCGGTGTTGTTGGTACAAACTCAAGTCATGTTGTTGGCAACGTAAGAAAGAATATGGATGTTGTTACAACTGCGGCTGGAAACACTCCAGCAATCAGATTGACAAGAGTTGAATACCCAGTTGGTACAGCTCCGGCATCACCAGGAAATTACAGACCAATGGCATTTCAATTCAACACATTACCAACAGCGAGTTTTAATTTAACTGTTAATCATACAAATTCTACTCCTGGCGGCACAAACGGCTTCCCATTAACAAGTGGTAGTCTAAACATTACTAACTACCCAACATTCTACTGGTTAGTAACTTCTGATTTGACGTTGCAGCCACAGGTTACATATGACATTGAAGCTACAGCAGGAGGATACACAGATTATGCAACAGATGGTATTCAAAATATACGATTTATTAGAAGATTTGACGGAAGTACAGCTAACCCATGGATAGTTCAGGGTGGCTTAAGTTATGATAATTCAACAAGTGCAGCAGGTCCTGTTGTAATTGTTAGAAGTGCTCAAGGAGCTGTTTCTACACAAGGTGCTTTATTTACTTATAGTCAATTAAACAAAGCTCCTGTTGTTTCGTCTCCAGCAGATGTTCCTGTTGTAGAGAATGTTGCAATGACTCCAATAGTATGGGCAGTTTCAGATCCGGACATTGGTCAAACTCCGACGAATACAATTGCCTGGACAGCAACACCACCAGCAGTAGTCCCAACAGCAGGTACAGGTTCAGGACAATATAGTTTTAATGCTGCAACAGCTACTCTAAATTGGACACCAAATTATACTCAAGCTGGTGTTTATACAGCAACTCTTACAGCATCAGATGGTATCTTAACAAAAACTGATGCAGTAACAATAACAGTTACAGATGCAAACAGAGCTCCGGCATTTACAACTGCAGGTCAAGTAGCAACTGCTAATGCAAAATATGGAACTCAATATACGTTCAACTATGCAGCTACAGATGATGATGCTCAAACCTTAACATACAGCTTATTAAGCTTTACTCCTGCTTCTACTGCAACAAGTACAGCAGTACCAACTGTTACAACTCAATTTGGACTTGGTTACTTTACATGGACTCCAACATTTGCCGATAAAGCAACCGGAACATTTACTGCTGTTATTCGGGTTACAGATGGAATTGCACCTGTTACTACAACCACAGTATTTACAGTTACTGCAGCTTACAATAGAGGCGATGTAACATTAAGCGGTGGAAATGCAGATGCAATAGATGCTTTGGCAATATTAAAGCACGTTGTAGCCAATCCTGTTCTATCAGCCGAAGCTTTAGCATACGCTGATGCTAGTCTTGACGGCAATGTTAATGCTTATGATGCATATTTCGTTCTATTTTATGTAGCCAATAACAATACATGGCCAACAAGTAAAGTTGTTGCGGCATCAGGTCAAGTTGAATTTGGAAATCTTGTTCCTTCGAATAATAATACAGTTACCATACCGGTAACAGTTATGAATACGAAGGGAATCAATTCCGTTTCATTTGAAGGTACTTTGAATGGTAATGGCGTAGATGTTAAGATGCTTAAAATGTCGCTGCCATCGGATTGGATAGTAGTTTCAAGTACTGAAAACGGAAAGATTCAATTTGCAGCTGCAGGTTTAACACCTTTAACTGAAAGCACAATTGCAAATATCGAGTTAACAAAAAATAATAAAGAAACTGTTGCAACAATATCAGGTAATGTAAGATTAAACAGTTCACTGGAATCAGACATAAGCGCAAAGGTTAAAGAAATTCCAACTGAATTCTCTTTAAGCCAAAATTATCCAAACCCATTTAACCCAACGACAACAATTAAATATTCTGTTACCAATGATCTTCATGTTAGTTTAATTGTATATGATATATTGGGTAGAGTTGTAAAGACATTAGTTGACTCACAGCAGGAAGCTGGTTTCTACACAACAAATTGGAATGGAACAAATGATATTGGCAGCAAAGTAGCATCTGGTATCTATATATACCGAATTCAAGCTGGAAGTTTCATTAAGACAGTAAAAATGAACTTAATGAAATAATTTTCACCTGGGCGGTTTAGTAATAAACCGCCCTTTTGAAATATTGATAAACGTAAATTCAATCAATTAGAGGTGATAATGAAAAGTTTCAAAATAAGCGTTAAAAAAATGCTCCTTTTATTTGCAATGCTTATGTTAGGAACTACACTTACTTTTGCGCAGGTTGTTACATTACCAAGTGTTACTGGTAAGGTAGGCACAATAGTTACAGTGCCTATAAGTGTAACCGGCTTGGGTTCTAATGTAAAGTCTTATCAATTTACATTGTCTTATGATAATACTAAAATTGATATTACCGGTGCGAGCAATACTGGTACGATCAGTGATGTTTCCGGTAGTTTATTACAAGCCAACCCAGATCTGACAAATGGTAAGTTATATGTTGCTTGGGCAAGTCCTACTTCGATTACTGCCACAAGCGGCAATTTTATAAACCTAACAGTGAGCTTTAAAGTTGCCGGCACATCAGCACTAAGTGTTGGCACAACTTTTCTGTTCAATAGTACGCAAATAACAGTAGCAAATGGATCAGCAATCGCTGCAACCATCGAGGTTTCAGCCGGTTCTGTTGCCAATGCACAAAAAGGTGTAGAAGTACTTATCCCCATAAATACTTCTGCGCTTGTTACAGCAGATAATGTGAGATCATTCAACTTCACATTAACTTATGATGCAGCAAAACTTCAAATACTTGGTAATACTACAGCTAACTCGCTTGGAGTTAATGGTACTACCGCAGAGAATAATAATACTGCCGGTACATACTTATTATCCTGGGCAAGCGGAGCTACAAACCCTGTTACAACAGCTGCCGTAGGCGCTTTGGTTTTTGTAAGAGCCAAAATGCTTGTTAAAGGTTCAACTGATGTTACACTTGGTGCTTTTACATACAACGCAGGTACTCCTGCTGTTGTAAGGGCAAACGGTACAATAACAGCAGTAAATGTAGCCCCGGTTTTTGGAGCGAACACAACTCCATTAACTATCGCTGAAAATGCACCTTTAGCATTTACATTACTTGCAACAGACGCAGATGGTGATGTGTTAACATATATAAATACCGGTGTTACTCCGACTCTTCCAACAGGTGTTAATACTACTGTACCAACATTTACAGCTGCTGGTGTATTTAGTTGGACACCGGGTTATAGCCAGGCTGGTACTTATACATTTTCTTTTGGTGTAAGCGATAATAATATACCTTCTGCATCTGCTACACCGTTAAGTGTAACAATTAATGTAACAGATGTAAACAGAGCACCTACGTTAACATTCGCTGGCGGCCCTGCATTTACCGTTGCTGAAAATTCAGCATTTACACTTACATTAGCCGGTGCCGATCTGGATACTGATAATACATTAACGTATAGTATGGTTACCACTCCGCCGGCAATAGCCGGTGCTGCATTGAGCGCAGGAGGTGTTTTTACATGGACACCTACATATGTTCAAAGCGGCAGTTATTCGATAGACTTTAAGGTAGCAGATTTTAAAGGTACTACTGCAATGGGTACTTCTGCTACTGTGACTGTTACAATAACGGTAAGTAATGTAAACAGAGCCCCGGTATTTACAGCAACAATTCCTAATGGCGTTGTTGTTAAGGTACATAAAGCACCAAATCCGGTTTTTTATACTTTCCAATATGCCGGAAATGATCCTGACGGTTCACCTGTTGCGTATAGTTTAATAGCTGCACCAACAGGCGCAAGTATTACTACTGATGGATTATTTTCATGGTCTCCATCTATTGCTCAAGCGGGTTCATCATTTGTAGTTACTGTGCAAATAAGTGACGGAACATTAACTGCTCTATCCACCGTTATTATTTTTGCAGACCCTGTAATTACTTCTGTTAATGAGTACAGCGGCATTCCTACAGAATATGTTTTAATGCAGAATTATCCTAACCCATTCAATCCATCTACATCAATCAGATTTGGATTACCTACAGAATCCAGTGTTAGATTATCTGTATTTAATATATTAGGTCAGGAAGTTGCTCTTCTTGTTAACCAAACAATGAGCGCAGGATATCATAAGGTAGATTTTGATGCGTCACAATTAACAAGTGGTTTATACTTCTACAAAGTTCAATCAGAGAAATTTGTTCAAGTAAAGAAAATGTTGTTGATGAAGTAAGTAAACAGCTTTAAGCTATTAGCTATTAGCTTTGCAAAAGACCCTCGCTATGCGGGGGTTTTTTGTTTTTAGACCTTGAAGATTGAATTTAGACCTTGAAGGTTGAACTTCGGATTCAGAGTTTAGTAAACCTTCAAGG
>Ga0209514_10009584_pt1 | contig 10619 bp, 7 predicted proteins | sample Subgrocontami58m_FD_187452 | JGI IMG/M metagenome (GOLD analysis project Ga0209514, IMG submission 187452) | Subsurface groundwater microbial communities from S. Glens Falls, New York, USA - GMW37 contaminated, 5.8 m (SPAdes) (version 3) | ecosystem: Environmental > Aquatic > Deep subsurface >...
ACCAGGTAGTTGAAGAGCGTGGTCACGCCGCCGACGGCAGCTCCGCGTGTCTCGGAAGCGTAGTAGTCGATAGGTCTTCCCATCCAGACGATGTGGGTATGTGGGTCGATGCCACCCGGGAAGACGTGGAGCCCGCGAGCGTCGATGATCTCCGCCGCTTCGACCTGGTCCGCGGGATCGAGGAGGGCCGACACACGACCGCCGCGAATGGCGACGGTCTGGTCGAAGACGCCCATGTAGGGCAGCACCACCCGACCTCCCGTGACAGCGCAGTCGTAGCTCATGGGGCCTCCTCTAGCGATGACAGGCCGTTCAATGCAGACGAGTCGTGGACGGTCAGCCCGCCGGCGCCCCGTCGCGCCGGAGGTACTGGCCCCAGCCCGGCTCGCCAACGATCTTCCCATCCAGCATCACCGTGCGGCCTCGCAGAAGCGTGCGCACGGGCCAGCCCTTCAACGTCCAGCCCTCCCAGAGGGCGAAGTCGGCATCCGACTCCATGTTGTCGGGGTCCACTGTCTGCTCCTTCTCCATGTCCACCAGGACGAGGTCGGCGTCGGAGCCGGGCAGGATCGTGCCCTTGCGGGGATAGAGATGGAAGATGCGGGCCGCGTTGGTGGAGGAGATCTCCGCAGCGCGCACCAGGCTCATGCCGCGCTTGTGCACGATCTCGCTAAAGAGGAGGGGCAGCCAGTGGGGCAGGACGGGGTGTGGATGGCCAGCGCTCCAGATGTTCTTGCGCTGGGCGCGGATCTTGCCTGGAGCCGTGTGATCTGCCGCAATGCAGTCGATCGTGCCATCTAGCATGCCTGCCACCATGGCCTCCTTGTCCTCGGGGCCGCGGATGGGCGGGGCCTTGAGCGTGAACTGCTTTGCCGTGTCGTAGGTGAGCGTGAAGTGGGTGTGGCTCACCTCGGCCGAGATACGCGCCCCGCGGGCGCGGAAATGGCGCATGGCATCCAGGGTGTCCGCGGTGCTGATGTGGGCCAGGTGGATGGGGCAGCCCGTCTTGTAGGCGAGGTAGCAGGAACGCCAGGCGGCCTCACCCTCGGCGAGGGGCGGCCGGCCCTCGTTGTAGAGGGCCTGGTCGTTGCGGTCCGACTTCTGAGCCCGCGCCTCGAACTCGTCGCAGATCGCCTGGTTTTCGACATGAACCTCCAGCACGGTTCCAGGGAGACGAGCGATGGCGTTCATGAGGTCGACGAGCATGGCATCGTCAGCCTTGGCAGTGCCGCGCCGCTCCGCGTCGAGGTCCCCGACGTTGGTGAAGTACTTGAAAGAGGAGGCGCCGTAGTCGCGCCGGTAGTGGTCCAAGCGGGCCAGTTGCGTCGCTCCCATGCCGTCGAAATGGAAGGAGTAGTCGACGTGGACCCTGGAGTCGGCCTCGGCGCGGTGTTTCTGGTAGAGGTCATCGAGGGGATCCTTGCTGAGCAGATAGTTGAAGATAGTGGTGACCCCGCCCACGGCAGCGGCTCGGGTCTCGGTGCGGTAGTGGTCCATGGAGCGCCCCATCCAGCCGATGTGGGTGTGGGGCTCAATGCCGCCGGGGAAAACGTAGAGCCCCCGGGCCGAGATAACCTCGCTGGCCGCGGGTCGATCCTGCGGGTCGAGTAGGGCGGCGATCCGCCCTGCCTGGATGGCAATGGCCGCCTCGACGACTCCCTGCCCGGGAACGACGGCCTTGCCTTCGACGATCAGCGTGTCATAGGCCATGAACATCACCTCCTTGGTGTGACCGATCATACACCGGACCGGCGTCGGTTTCGATTGTCGATCTCGGGTTGTGGGAGGGGGGCCTTGCCCGCCCTGCAGGCCGGGGCTATGCTGACGTCGCGGGGCCGACCGGCGCAAGACGTGGAAGGAGTGACCGGCATGAGCGAACGAGATCCCCTGGGCCTGATGCAACTGAGCAACATCGACTTCGATGCCCGGAATGCAGTCCTTATGGTGATCGACATGCAGAAGGGGGGCTGTCACCCGGATTTCCCTGCCGGCAAGCTACAACGGGAGAAGGACCCCGCGGCCTTTGACTATTGGTATGGGCTGCTGGGGCGCACGGTCGTGCCGAACATTCAGCGGCTCCAGTCCTTCTTCCGCCAGCATGGTCTCCGCGTCGTCTTCTTCCGCAACGGCGTGCTCCTGCCCGATGCCAGCGACATGTTCCCCCGGCGCCGCTTTCGGGAGGAGCAGAATCTGAAGACCCTGGGGCTGAGCGAGCACCGGTACCAGGGAACGCCAGGCCACGAGGTGCTGGACGAGATCGCACCCCTCCACGGCGAGCTGGTGCTGGACAAGAATAGCAGCGGTGGGTTCAACTCCACCCCTATCGACCAGGTGTTGCGCAACTGGCGGGTGGACAGTCTGGTGATCACGGGCATGGCCACCAATGCCTGCGTGGAGACGACGGCCCGCGACGCCGCCGACCGCGGCTACAATTGCATCCTCGTGGACGATGCCTGCGGCTGCAAGGATCCCGAAGCGCACCGTTGGACCATGAAGAACTTCTCCTTCCTCTTCGGCAAGGTGATGCAGACCAGTGAGGTGCTGGGCGAGATGGAGCGGCAGCTCCTGGCCGGCGTGCGGCAGGGCCCCTGACGACGGATGACGCCCGTTCTTCCGGCTCTCCGACTGGGTAGGCGCTGAGCTGAGGCGGCCCCCACGGGGGTGGTCATGACCGTCCAAATCGGGGTTCTCGGAGGTGGCGCGCTGGGACTGGCGACGGCGCTGCGGCTGGCCCAAGCTGGCCGGCGGGTGACCGTCCTCGAACGCGAGGCCCAGCCCGGCGGATTGGCGGCGGGGTTCCCCATCGCGGGCGTCACCCTGGAGAAGTTCTATCATCACCTCTTCGGCACCGATCGGACGATCGTGCGGCTCATCGGTGAGCTGGGGCTGGCGGAGAAGCTGGTGTGGGAACGGCCGCCCACGACGATGCTGGTCGGGGGGCGGTTCTATCGGCTGGATGGCGCCCTGGAGGTGCTGCGCTTCTCGCCCCTGCCGCCGGTGGATCGACTGCGCCTGGGCGCCGCGGTAGCCTACCTCAAGCTGCTGCGCGACTATCGGGGCCTGGAGGGAATCACTGCCCGCGCTTGGATCCGGCGGCGGATGGGCCGGCGCGCCTACGAAGTGGTGTGGCGTCCCCTCCTGAGAGCCAAGTTTGGCCCCTACTACCGCGATATCACCATGGCCTGGTTCTGGGCGCGGGTCCATTGCCGAACCCCAAGGCTGGGATACCTGCGGGGCGGGTTCCACCAGCTCTACGAGCGAATGGCCGAGCGCATCGCTGCCCTGGGGGGTGAGGTGCTGTACTCGGAGGAGGTAACGAGCATCGGCGCCTCGGAGCAAGGCTTTCCGGTGGTCGAGACCCGCCGCGGTCGCTGGTCCTTCGATCGCTTGGTCGTCACCCTGCCGACGAGGGTGTTTCTGCGGCTGGGGCAAGGGCTGCCCGCGGATTACGTCGTGCGCTATCGGGAGATGGGGGAGCACTATGGGGCTCTCTGCGCCATCCTTGCTCTCGACCGCCCCCTCTCGCCGGCCTACTGGTTGAACCTGAACGATCCTGGCTTTCCGTTCATGGTGGCGGTGGAGCACACCAACTTCCTGCCGCCGGGGGACTATGGGGGCCGGCACCTGGTGTACCTGGGCACCTACCTACCTCATGATCATCCCTATTTCCAGGCCACGGATGAGGAGCTAGTGGCCGAGTTTCTGCCCGCCCTGACGCGCATCAATCCCGCTTTCTCGCCCGAATGGGTTCGGGAGCGGTGGGTCTTCCGGGCACCCTTCGCCCAGCCTATCGTCACCGTCGGCTATCGCCTCCGCCTGCCCCCGCACGAGACGCCCCTGCCCGGCTGCTACCTGGCCAACATGGGCCACGTCTACCCGCAGGACCGGGGCCAGAACTACAGCATCGCCCTGGGCCATCAGGTGGCGGAGCTGGTGCTCGGAACGTTGTAGGGGACGGGCGCCCTCACCCCGGCCCTCTCCCAAGAGAGTTGGGACAGGGAGTAGGGGACTTGGCTTAGCGAACGGCCACCCTTTCGCGGAGGAAGGTGACCCCCAGCCCCGGGGCTTCGGGAACGCTCAGGCGGCCGTCCTTTACGGAGAGCCCCTCAGCGGCGTCGCCCTCCAGTCCCTCGAACTCCCCCAGCTCGCAGCCATGGGGGATCTCCTTCATGGTGACGGCCACGTGGATGGAGCCGGCCTCCAGGAGGCGGGTCGTGGCTGTGCTGCCAATGTGGCAGGGTATATTGGCCGCCTCGGCCACGGCCAGGAACTTCCTGGTGGCCAGAATGCCGCCCGTCTTGCACACCTTGACCGCGAGGACGTCGGCCGACTGGCGCTTGATGACCTCGATGGCGTCGGCGGCGGTGTTGGCGCTCTGGTCGGCCATGATGGGGATCTCGCTGGCGCCGCGCACCCGGGCCTGGCCGTCCAGGTCCCAGGCGGCCGTGGGCTCCTCGGCCACCGCCACACCATAGGGTTGCAGCCGCCGGAGGACCCAGATGGCCTCGAAGGGCTGGTAGGCGCCATTGGCGTCTATGGTCAGCACGACGTCGTCGCCGACGGCCTTGCGCACGGCCGCCACCCGCTGCACGTCCTTCTCCGGGTCGAGGCCGATCTTCAGCTTGAGGTACCGGTAACCCTCGTCCACCAGGTCAGCGGCGTTCCTGGCCTGGGCAGCGGGCTCCTTGATGCCCACCATGCGAATGATGGGGACCTCCTTGCGGAAGGCGCCGCCCAGGAGTCGGTAGACGGGCACGTTGAGGGCCTTGCCCATCAGGTCGTGGAGGGCGAGGTCGATGCCCACGTGGGCCCGCAGCGGCTCCCGGCACACCCTGCCCACCTCGGCCATGATTGCCTCGATGTCGAACGGGTCCTTGCCGATCAGCGCGGGCGCCAGCAGGTTGTTGAAGAGTGAGACGAAGCCCACGGCCGTCTCGCCGGCGATGCGCATGATCGACGTGCCGCCGACTCCCGTGATCCCCTCATCGGTGTGAAGCTCGATGGCGAAGGCGTCGACCAGGCTGGCGCCGTAGCTGGAGGTGCGCCACTCATGATCCTTGCGGGTGAGCGGGAAGTGATGAACGTCGACGCTGGTGATTTTCATGGTAGTCCCCTTTCCACTGGCCGCCCGAACTGGGCGTCGGGGCGAGTGTAGAGGGTTGGCGGGAAACACTCAACTCTGCATGGTGTGCCATGTCTTGGGCCCAGGTGGGGGCCGGGCCGGCCGCGGGATTGACTGGCGCGGCAACCACGCTTGTGGGATAATCCCCGAATGCGCCCGGCGGCGGGGCGAGGATCGAGAGTGATGGGCGACGCAGGATCGGGATAAGGAGACGAAGCGGCGATGCGTTTCCCTGTGAGGCCAGCAGCTAGCCTGATCCTTGGTATTGGTGCTTCCCTGGGTTTCTTTGTTGGCTGCGCCCCTGCACCAGCGGCGACTCCGGCCGCCCCCACAGCCGGGGCCGGTGGGGTGGCGTCGCCGAAGGAGGCACCCCAGCGCGGAGGCGTCCTGCAGTTCGGTATCCGGCAGGACGGCCGTTTTCTGTTCCCCTGGAAGGGCGAGATCGTGGAGACGCAGCTCAGCACGCCGGTCTACGAGACGCTTGTCCGCTACGACCATCGCTTCGATCTGGACTACCGGATCGACTTCGAGGTGTTCCCCCACCTTGCCCGCCGGTGGGAGCAACCGGCCGAGAATGTCTTCTCGTTCGAGTTGGAGCAAGGGGTGAAATGGCACGACGGGCGCGACTTCACGGCCGACGATGTCGTGTGGTCGCTGAACGACCTGCGCAACCCTCAAAACCCCTACCCCCGGGCCGGGGTCATCCAGGATGTCAAGCAGGTGGAGAAGGTCGACACCCACCGGTTGCGGATCACTCTGGAGGCTCCGTCCGCCGATTTCCTGTCCATCCTGGCGCTGCCCAGCAACCAGGTCTTCATATTGCCCAAGCATCTGGGGGAACAGGGGGCGAACTTTGAAAAGGTGATGGTCGGCACCGGGCCTATGAAGCTCAAGTCGGCCGACCTCAAGTCGGTGGTTGTCTACGAGCGGAACGACGGCTACTGGCAGGCAGGCAAGCCTTACCTGGATGGTGGCCACTTCTTCCTGGGCCGGGAGCAGGCGGCGATGCAGGCTGCCCTGGCGGCCAAGGAGATGGACTTTCTCAACGTGGGCGACAAGGCGCAGTTCGATGGCGTGATGGCCGCGGTGCCGGGCCTGCAAAGCACCTCTTACGTACAGACCATCGCCAATCATCTGTATCCCCGCCAGGACCGGCCACCCTTCAACGACATCCGCGTGCGGCGGGCTCTGCACCTGGGCATCGACCGCCCGGCGATGCTGAAGACCCTCACCTTCGACCGGGGCGTGATCAACCCCCCTGGAGGCGTGGGCTTCAAGAAGGGCTGGGGCATCTCGCAGGAGGAGCTGTTCACTTACCCGGGGTGGCGGCAGCCGAAGGAACAGGATCTGGCTGAGGCGCGCAAGCTCCTGGCCGACGCTGGCTTCGCCAACGGCCTCAAGACCTCCATCTCCGCGACCCGACAGCGCTCCACGTCGCCGCCCATCGGCGAAGCGGCTAGCGGTCAGCTTCGCACTATCGGGATCGACGCCGAGCTGAACTTCCCGGAACACGCCGTGTATCTGAAGGCGGAGGCCTCTGGCGACTACGAGATCGCCATGGTTCTGGGTGCCGACGCCATCCCCTTCAACGAGCGGCTGGTGACCCTGTTTCACTCCAAGGGCTCGTTGAACAAGGTCGGGCCGAAGGATTCGAAGTTGGATGACTCGATCGAGCGACTGGGACGGACCATGGACGGGGCCACGCGCAAGAAGCTCGTCTACGATATCCAGAAGACGATCCTGGACAACGTTTATGCGATCCCGACCGTCGACTTGGCCACGTTTGCCCTGTGGCAGCCCTGGTTGAAGAGCTACGCTCTCTGCTATTGCGCCCAGGCGTACGGCATTAGCTGGACTGACATGTGGTTCGATCCTCAGACCGCTCCCAAGCGAACGCTCAAGTAGAAACGTGGCTCAGAGCGGTACCCAGCGGGGCAATGATTACTGAAACGAGAAAGGGAGACTCAAGATGAGTGGATCCACGGATCGCCTGGTGAAGGGCATCATCGTATCCGGGGCCTTGGTATTGGCGGCCTGCGCTCCGGCCTCGGTGCAGCCGCCGGCCGCGCCACCGGCGCCCGCAGCGGCGCCCGCCCCCGCCCCGGGAGCGCCCGCGGTCCCGGCGGCACCCCAGCCCAAGAACGGGGGCATGCTCACGTATAGCCCCACGACAGCGCCGGCCACGCTGAATCCCTACATCGCGGCAGCCGCCAATGACGAGGAAGCCCTGGGGGTGACCTACGAGTCGCTCTTCTCGTGGCGGCATGATCCCGGCACCGACTATCGGGTCAAGTTCGAAGTGGTGCCGTGGCTGGCCGAGAGCTGGAAGCAGGTGGACCCCGTCACCTACGATGTGAGCCTCCGGAAGGGCGTCAAGTGGCACGATGGCGTCGAGTTCACGGCCGACGATGTCGAGTGGAGCCTGAACTACGCCATCGATCCCAAGAACAACCTCCGCGCCCGCAGTCGCTACTTCGTGCAGGTCGCTGCCGTGAAGGCCCTCGACCGCAACACGGTGCGCATCACTGCCACGGGGCCCAAGCCTGACTTCCTGAGCAGCCTGGCCGAGCGCGGGGCCTTCATCCTGCCCAAGCACGTGGTTGACCGCGGCGATGACCTGCGCAAGGTGGTCGTTGGCACCGGGCCCTTCAAGTTCAAGGAGTTCGACCCCAATAGCCACATCCAGCACGCCAAGAATCCGGACTACTGGCAGTCCGGCAAGCCTTATGTCGACGGCGTGAAGATCCTCTACAACATGCAGGCTCAGCACCAGGACGCGGCCTTCATCGGCGGCCAGATCGACATCCTGCACCGCAACGATCGTAAGCAGTTGGAGCAGATCCAGCGCCAGGTGCCGGGTCTTCAGTTTGGCAAGGCGATCGTGCAGAGCGGACTGGGCATCATCCCGAAGGTGGACAAGAAGCCCCTCGACGACGAGCGGGTGCGGAAGGCGATCCATCTGGCGGTGGACCGCCAGGGGCTCAACGCCACGGCAACCTTCGGCGACGGCGTCATCAACCCCCCAGGCATGCCGGGCGACAAGGATGGGTGGGCCATCCCGCCGGATGAGCTGCTCAAGCTGCCAGGCTTCCGCCAGCCCAAGGAACCAGACATCGCCGAGGCCAAGCGGCTATTGGCGGAGGCAGGGTTCGCCAACGGCCTCAAGCTGAACCTGCTGTATGGGACCAATCTGACCCTCGGCGTGCGCATCGTCGAGCCGCTGCAGGCGCAGTTGGCCCAGGTCGGCGTGCAGGTCGAACTGCGCCCGTTGCCCGTGGCCGAGGCGACGGCTGAGGAGACCAAGGGGCAGTTTGACCTGCTGCTCAACAACACTGCTGATCATCAGTTCACTTTCCAGTTCGTGTACCTCTATTCGAAAGGTGCGGGCTACAACGGGGTGAGTGACCCCAAGTTGGACGACATGCTGGAGCGGATGACCCGAGGAATAGACGAAAAGGAGCGGATGAAGGCTGGCCTCGAGGTGCAGCGCTACCTGCTCGAGAAGAACTACGTCATCGCCACCATCGCGCCGGCGTCCTTCCCCATGTGGCAGCCCTGGGTGTTCGATTATATCTACGAGCCCAGCAACGTCACGCGCCTGCTGCGCCAGCAAGGCTACCGCATCTGGATGGACGTGGAGAAGATGCCGGCTGGTCGAAAACTAGGCTAGGAGACCAGACATGCGTCAGCGCTTTGCAGCTTGGGGAGGTGGTGTGGCCGGGGCACTCTTGCTCCTGGGGGTGGGGAGCTGCGCCCCGGCGCCGGCCCCCGAGACCGCTCCCAGCGCGCCGGCGGCTCCCGTCGGGGCGGCAGCGCCCGTCGACAAGCCCCAGCCCAAGCAGGGCGGCGTCCTCGTGTATAGCTGCACGACGGCCCCCGTCAATCTGAACGTGTACGTCTCCAACGGTCCAGCAGAGGAACGCACCCTGGGGACGGTCTACGAGACGCTCTTCCACCTGCGGCACGAGCTGGACGTCGACTACCGTATCGACTACGAGGTGCTCCCCTGGCTCGTGGAGCGGTGGGAGAGCCGCGATCCCAAGACCTTCATCCTCTCTCTGCGCAAGGGGGTGAAGTGGCACGATGGCCAGGAGTTCACGGCCGACGACGTGGAGTTCAGCGTCCGCTACGGGATGGACCCGGCCAACAACTTCCGGGCGCGGAGTCTCCAGTTCCGGTACGTGGACTCGGCCAAGGTCCTGGACCGTTACACCGTTCAGCTCAACGCCAAACAGGCTGTTCCCGATTTCATCAGCGCGTTGGGTGACCGAGGGGCGTTCATCATGCCGAAGCACGTCCTGGACCGGGGCGACGATTTCAAGAAGGTTGCCGTCGGCACCGGGCCGTTCAAGCTCAAGGACTTCGACCCCAACCAGGGCTCCCTGGTGGTGAAGAACCCGGACTACTGGCAGGCCGGTCGGCCCTTCATCGACGGCATCCGCTGCCAGTACGGGATGCAGGCCCAGCACGAGACCGCGGCCTTCGTGGCGGGACAACTGGATATCCTCCATGCCAACGACCGCGTGCAGCTCCAGACGCTGCAGCGTTCGGCGCAGGGACTGCAGTCTTCCTCGATCACAGTGCAGAGCGGCCTGGCCATCTTGCCCAAGCTCAGCAAGAAGCCCTTCGATGATGTGCGCGTGCGCAAGGCGATCCACCTGGCGGTGGATCGCCAGGGCCTCAAGGCGGCGGCCCTGTTCGGCGACGGTGTCATCAATCCGCCCGGAATGCCGGGCGACAAGCCGGGCTGGGCGATCCCGCAAGAGGAGTTGCTGACGCTGCCGGGCTATCGCCAGCCCAAGGAGCCAGACATTGCCGAGGGCAAGCGCCTGATGGCAGAGGCGGGCCTGGCCGGTGGCCTCAAGACGACCATGCTCTACGGGACCAATCTCACCCTGGGGGTGCGCGTTGCCGAGCCCCTTCAGGCCCAATTGGCCAAGATCGGCCTGGAGGTCACCCTGCGGCCCCTGCCCATCGCCGAAGCCCGAGCCGAAGAGGAGAAGGGTGCCTTCGAACTGCTGGTGCAGAACACGGCGGACCATGAGATCAAGTACCAGTACGAGCAGCTTCATTCCAAAGGGACTCGCTACAATGACATCGACGACCAGGTACTGGATGCGTTGCTCGACCGCGCGGCCGGCTCGCTCGATCTCGCCGACCGCAAGAAGGCGGGTCTCGAGATGCAGCGCCTGCTGCTAGAGAAGAACTACATCGTCCCTACCATCGCGCCCCTCTCCTTCCCCATGTGGCAGCGGTGGGTGTTTGACTACGTCCCCGAGCCGAGCAACGTCAACCGGATGACCCGCTCCCAGGGCTACCGCATCTGGATGGATGTGGAGAAGATGCCGCCTGATCGCCGCTAGCGAAGCGGCGTTCACAACAAAGGAGGAAGACGGATGGTAAGTCTCGGTCGCGCCACGGTTGCTTGGGTTGGCGTTGGCGCCCTGCTCGCGGCCTGCGCCCCGGCCGCGCCTCCACCGGCTGCGCCGGTGCCGGC
>Ga0209514_10009585_pt1 | contig 10619 bp, 11 predicted proteins | sample Subgrocontami58m_FD_187452 | JGI IMG/M metagenome (GOLD analysis project Ga0209514, IMG submission 187452) | Subsurface groundwater microbial communities from S. Glens Falls, New York, USA - GMW37 contaminated, 5.8 m (SPAdes) (version 3) | ecosystem: Environmental > Aquatic > Deep subsurface >...
TGAACTCGCATCCGAACCTGCATCAGGTTCGGTGAGGGCAAACGCGCCGATCATCTCGCCGCTTGCCATCGGCGGCAGATATTTTTGTTTTTGCTCTTCCGTGCCAACGTCGAGGATACTCATGGCTGAAAGACTCGTATGAATGGCAACCGTTATCGCGGTGGAGAGACAATGTTTGCCCAACTCTTCGGCGAGCATGGTGTAGGGCAGCCAATCAATTCCCACGCCGCCATAATTTTCAGGTATGGGCGCGCCGAAGAATCCTTGCGCCGCCGCTTTCTTGAACAACTCTGTCGGCGGCTCTTCAGATCGATCTGTATGCTCTGCCACTTTCGCGATCTCCTTCTCGGCAAAATCGCGGAACAGATCGCGGAACATGGTTTGTTCTTCAGTTAAGTTAAAGTCCATAGTGAATTACGCTTTCTTAATTGCTATCGTAAAATCTACCGCCGTGCCGACGGCGACGTTCGTTTCAGGTTTAGGATTTTGTTTGATGATGAAGTTAATAAACTTATCGTCGCCCGTCGTTTCCTCTGTTACGGTGCCGGTGTTTAGTTTGGCGGTCTTTAGAATCTCTTCTGCCTCTAGGCGTGTCTTGCCCGTTAGATCAGGCACAACGGTTTCGTCAGTAGTAATCTTGAACAATTTATTTGCTTGAGCATCGAGCCAGATAAACACTTGGCGCGAGCCATATCCTGATAACGCGCCAATACCTAACGTCGAGAGCGATTGCACGATATTCGTAGATGTCACGGTGTTGTCACTACCGAAGACGGCGATACCGCTACGGATGATGGAATACACAAAGAGGGCAAGGATCGCACCGAGCCACGGCGCGGCGATATATTTCCAGACAAAGCGAATGCCAAAGGATTTTCGCTCGCTATGCCAAATCAGAAGGCTACGAATGCCGTTGACGGCACCTCCGAGTCCACCGCCAATGAGGGTATAAGCCAGCAAATGAAACGTAGGCGATGAAGAAAGCCTTCCGAATCCAACTGGGTCTTTATAGCCGAGCAGGGTAGCAGCCGAGAATTGCCCGAACCACACATCGAACAAAAGCCATAAAAAGAAGCCGAGCATCGCTAGCAAATAGAGCATACTCGCGACTGCCGCCCCAAAATCTAAACGGGTTTCGCCTTTCAGTTCAAATACTTTGCCTGTTTGATCGTCTTGCGCATATCGCATCGGTTTTTCTTGCGGGGTATCGTTGGACATAATGATCTCCGTTCAGTAAGCGTGAACTAATTTCTTCGCTTTTCCTTGAGTTCCCTAATTTCCTTTTCCAATTCTTCCTTTTCCTTCTTCAACTTCTCAACTTCTTCTAACGCCTCCGCCGCAATTTGCGAAGGTTTCTTCTGCTCTTGCCCCCACACGGTGATGTTGTCGCTCGTTTGTGGCGGCAACCTTTTTCCGTAAGCGAACCACCACACGCCGACGATCACAGCCGTTGCCGCCACTGCGATCCCTAACGCGATCCACTGTGTCGCCAGAAACGCGTGAAGCAGAATCAAGATCGTGCCGGGATACGTTAGAAACCCATCTACCACTTTCAACCGCGTTCGCTCGGCGCGCAGACGAAAGAAAGCGATGAGGAGTAGGACGAGGGTGTAGAAGAAGAGGGTAGAAGCACTCATAGTTTTAAGTGTTAAGTTTTGAGTGTCGAGTGGCGTGACTCAAAACTTAACACTCATCACTCAAAGCTCTATTTGTCTTTAAAAACCGGCTGCCTCTTCCCCAAGAACGCGCCAATGCCTTCCCTCGCGTCTTCGGTCTCAACTAGTTTGCAAACGTTGTCGGCTTCAACCGCGAGACCGGCGTTCAATTCCATATCACGCGCTTTGCTGATCGCATCCATTGCCGACGCGATTGATGGCGCGCCTTTGCTGACGATCTTCTTCGCCAAATCTTTTGCGGTCTTCAACACTTCACCGCCCGGCACAACTTTGTTAACCAAGTTGAGTCGAAATGCTTCTTGCGCCGTCAGGTTGTCGCCCGTCAAAATTAATTCTGTCGCCTTCGCCGGTCCCACAATGCGCGTCAAGCGTTGTGTGCCGCCCCAACCGGGGATGATGCCCAAACTAATTTCCGGTTGACCCAAGCGCACGCGGTCGCCGACGATGCGAATGTGGCATGACATTGCCAACTCCATGCCGCCGCCGAGCGCCACGCCGTTGATCGCCGCGATGAAGGGCTTCTTGCTGTTTTCGATTTTGTTAAATGTCTGCTGCCCTTTCGTGATAAAAACTTTGGCGGCTTCGGCAGTGGTGAGAGTCGTAAAGACGTTGATGTCTGCGCCCGCGACAAATGCCATCTGCCCGGCGCCGGTGATGATCGCCGCTTTCACTTCGGGGTTGGCGTTGATCTCATCCACGGTTGCCGCGAGTTCGTCTAACACTTCCGGCTTCATCGCGTTCACCGGCGGATGATCAATGGTGATGATGGCGACGCGATCTTCAATAACGGTTTTGATGAATTGTTTTTCTGCCATATTGTTCTCCGGTAGGGGCGGACGGCCGTCCGCCCCTACGACAAAAATTACGCCGAATACTCGTGAAACCCTTTCCCAACCTTCCGTCCCAAATGCCCGGCGCGAACTTTGGTGCGCAGCGTGCGTGATGGGCGAAACCGCTCGCCGTGTTTCTTTTGCAGCGCTTCAAGTTTTTCGACGCACACGTCGAGTCCGATGATGTCGGCAGCCGCTAGCGGACCGATTCTTTCGCCGCCGTAAGTCATTCCAGTGCCAGCGACCATCGCCATATCAATGTCGTTGATCGCCGCGATGTGTTCTTCGATGCACAGTGAGGCTTCATTGATCAATGGCATGATGAGTCGATCTGGATCGAATCCTGCTTCGCCCTTTTTCACCGCGCCGCTCTTCTGCAACTCGGCGATCATTTTCTTCGTCGGTTCGTCTGTTTCTGAACCATAACCGTAGAATCCTGCGCCGCTCTTCTCGCCAAGTCGTCCGGCTTTCGTAAGTTCAACGAACAACTCTGCGCCGTGCATACGCTGACCGTATTCTTGTTCGAGATAGCTGCCAACGTGAGCGCACACATCAAGACCGAGCATGTCCATCAAGAAGAACGGTCCCATCGGCATACCCCATTCGCGCATCTTCACGTCAATCTCATTCGCTGGAGCGGCTCCTTCTTGCAATGCCAGAACCGCTTCATTCATGTAAGGCATCAGTAGACGATTCACCAAGAAGCCCGGACACTCTTGAACGACTACCGCAATCTTTCGTAGTGATTCGGTGAACTGCACCACATCGTCCACAGTTTCTTGTGAGGTGTCGAGACCCGGAATGATCTCCACCAGTTTCATGACGTGAGCAGGATTAAAAAAGTGCATCCCGATCATTTTGCTGGGGCGACCCGAATACTTGCCCATCTCGGAGATCGAAAGGGCAGAGGTGTTAGAGGCGAATAGCGCCGACTCCGGCACCACCTTAGAAACTTCCTCGAACACCGAGCGCTTGATCTTCATCGTCTCCGGCGCCGCTTCGATCACAATGTCCACGTCAGAAAAATCGTCATAGGTCAGTGTCGGCGTCACCAGCGAAAGTTTGCCTTCCATATCACCGGCTGACATCTTGCCTTTCTCCACGCGCCCTTCGTAAATTTTGCGAATGCGCGTCATGCCCTTGTCGAGCATCTTTTGATCCACGTCCTTCAACACTACGGGCAAACCTGAAAACGAGATCACTTGAGCGATCTCCGCGCCCATCGCGCCCGCGCCGATGACGCCTGCTTTGAAGATATACATATCTATTCCTCCGATTTAAAATCTTGCCAAAAGGAGAACAAGTCTCCAATACTTTGTCGCAAATAGTTGCGCTTGATCGCTTCACCAAAAAGCGGCGCAACCGATAACACTGTGAGATTTGCTGTGCGCTTTGATTCTGGAACTGGCACCGTATCCGTTGTGACGATCTCTTTGATCTGCGGGATAGCCGCCAACCGCTCAATGGCGTTGCCGCTAAAAACACCGTGTGTGCAAACCACTGACATTGATTCGATTCCGTGTTCGACTAACAACTTGGCAATCGCCACCATGCTCGACCCGGCGGCGATCTCGTCGTCATACACAATCGCCCGTTTGTGTCCATCCATCTCGCCCACTAATCCAGTGATGCGGACTTCTTTATCCGACACGCGAGTCTTGTTGCCCGCCGCCATCTTTAAACCCAAGCTCTCGGCGAAACGACTCGCGGGCGTGGCATGACCGGCATCGGGCGCGACGACGATGGTGTCTTGCAAATTTTTCTTCTCAAAATATTCCACGAACACCGGACGCGCGGTGAGTGGATCAATTGGCACATCAAAGAAGCCATGCACTTGCGGCGAGTGCAGAGTCATCGTTAACACTTGCGTCGCGCCTGCCGTTTCGATCATCTTCGCCATCAATCGTCCGGTGATACTGATGCGCGGCGCATCTTTTTTGTCGGATCGGGCAAACGAGAAATACGGAATGACGGCGTGAACTTCACGCGCGCCCGCGCCGCGCGCGATGTCGAGCATCATCAACAACTCGACGATGTGATCGTTGACGGGCGGGCTGAAGCTCTGCACCACAAACACGGCGCGCGAGCGCACACTCGCGCCGAGTTGAATGTAAAGGTTATCGTTGCTGAACCGTCTGACGCGCGTTGCATCCAGCGGCACTTGCAAGTAGGCGGCAACTGCAGAGGCTAACGCCGGATTGGAGTTGCCGCTAAAAATGCGGATGTCGTTGGGATCGATGTGATCAGGTTGGGTCATAGACGTATTTCGGATTCGTTATTGCGAGGAGCGTTCTCTGCGACGAAGCAATCTCAAAGCGTAGTCGAGATTGCTTTCCGCTCCGCGAAGTGCGCTCGCAATGACGCCTTACGATTTAGACTCTCTCAACAATCAACGCCGCGCCTTGCCCGCCCGCCGCGCACAGAGTGGCAATGCCATACTTCACAGGTGTCTTGCCTTCTTTGTTGCGACGCTTCATCTCGTGTAGCATCGTCACCACAATTCGCACACCCGATGAGCCGACGGGATGACCCAAAGCAATCGCGCCACCGTTGACGTTCACTTTGTTCCAATCCCAACCGTCATCCTTCAACGCCTTGCCCACCGAGATCACTTGCGCTGCGAATGCTTCGTTGATTTCAATCAAATCCATATCTTTGAGAGTCAAGTTTGCTCTCTTCAACGCTTTCGGCACGGCGAAGGCGGGAGCGACTCCCATGCGATGCGGCTCGACTCCGGCGAAACCATAAGAGACGATTTTTGCCAACGGCGTGTAACCAAGTTCTTTCGCTTTCTCTGCCGTCATGATCAACATCGCGCTCGCGCCGTCCGAGATGCCGCAGGCGTTGGCAGGCGTGACCGAACCGTTCTCTTTAAAGATGGTCGGATACATCGCCGCCTTCTGCAAGGTGAGTCCGGGGTTGATCGTTTCATCTTGGGTGATCGATTCACGCGCCACCTCGGTGCCAGCAACTTTCTTCACCACTTCCACCGGCACGATCTCGTCTTTAAATTTTTCCATGCGCGTCGCCATGAACGCTTTCTTGTGCGACTGCACCGCGTATTCATCTTGTTCTTGGCGACTCACGTTAAACTCTTCGGCGAGATTCTCCGCCGTGCGTCCCATCAACTGCCCGCAGATCGGATCGGTCAACCCTTCCCACATGGCATCGGTGAATTGCGTGTGACGGATCTTGAGTCCCCAGCGCGCGCCCTTCACGATGTAGGGGATGTTGCTCATGGATTCGACTCCGCCGACGACGTAGATGTCGCCGTCACCGACTTGGATGCCGCGCCACGCGCTGGCGATCGCGTCCACGCCCGAATCACAATTGCGGGCGACGGTATACGCTGGAACTTCTTTCGGTATTCCTGCCATCAACGCCGCCACACGCGTAATGTTCGGCGCATCGGATGGCTGCGCGATACATCCAAAAATAACTTCGCTGATCGATGCCGGATCGATCTTGGTGCGCTCCAAAATTCCTTTGATCACGGTCGTGGCAAGTGACTTGGCATCCACATCGCGGAAACATCCACCATGATTGCCAACGGGGGTGCGGACAGCGTCCACAATAACGACTTCTTTCATTGTTCCTTCTCCTTTTCGCATATCGCATATTGCCTATCGCGTATTGCCTATCGCATATCGCGTATTGCATATCGCAAATCACGCATCACGTATCACGCATCACGTTATGCTTTCAATCCTCTAATCGTCAACTCCATCACGCCGTTATAAAGCGTCTCTACTTCTTGATCCAACATCTCGCGCCGTAACGGGTGCGAGACGATCACTAACGCGCCGTTCACCGCCGCCCACAACATCCCGGCAGTTTTCTTGGCGTTGCACTTTGCTAAATCGCCGTCTTCTATTCCTTGCTGTATGGCTTTCACTACCCATTGCAGCCCCAGTGATGATTTTTCTAAAATACTTTGATACAACTCCTTCGACACGGCTTCTTGAAACTGCCCGCGATCAAATGCCATCATCAAACGGAAGTAATCGGGTTCGTTGGTGTAGAAATCAAGATATGCCGCGCACAAACGGCGCAAACGTTTTTCGGCAGAGAATGAAGATTTTTCGTTGAAGGCTTCAGTGAGTTGTTCGCCTAAGGCATCGAGTCCTTCGAGCAACAAGTGTGACAGAATAGTTTCTTTGCTTTCGAAGTAGAGATATACCGTGCCTTTGGCAACTTCGGCTTCTTCGGCCACTTCGTCCACAGTGGCACGATGAAACCCGCGTTTGAAGAACACGTCGCGCGCGGCGGCAAGGATTGCTTCACGCCGTTCCAGCGTCTCACGCTCCCGCCGCGCTTTGGCAGGGGAGACCTTTTCGGTTTGGGGGGCTTTTTTCTGACTAATGGTCATATAATGACTAATAGTCATAAAATACAGGAGATTGGGGTGTTGAGTCAAGAGGGAAAAGATTAGAAAATTTTGAATATGAGTTGAACGGTATACTATCCAAAAAGACTGTGTCGGTCTACCGAGAGATCGAAAAGACCTCGAAGGTTTCTAAAACCTTCGAGGTCTCATCTACAACGCCCCTGCGATTAACGAATGGGTCAGTATAAATTTCAGTTCAGGTTTTGTAAGACCCGCCAAGTTTAATCAGGCGGTTACTTTCGCGCTCTCTTTTTCCAGTTCACTCGGCAACAACAAAAGATATTCGCGCACTTCCAAGTTCATGCGATCAATTTCGGAAAGGTAACCCGAAACTGATAGCCGATAATTGGCGGGATTCGTTTCTTCTCGCCGCAATTGTGCCACTTGATTTTGAAAGTGCATTATGCGTTGAAGCGTCACTTGAAATTCCTGATCGGTTCGAATCATATTACCTCCACGATACCTCTTTGCGTGCCATCACGCTTGATCTGCCAATGTTCAACTGTCGCGGTCTCGCCCCCCAACGCGGCAAATCGCCGCACCCAAAAGATGCTCGCGCCAAAATAAGATTGCGCTGCAGGATGATCAAATACAATCAATGTTTCGCCCGTCACTTTGCCGACATCAAATGCGTCATTCATCAAAAGAAAAATATCAACATCATTCGGTGAAGACTTGCCTGTGACAAACGAGCCAAAGATGATGAACCGCGCTAAACCATTTGTGCTTTTTACCAATGAATGGATGCGCTTCAATCGTTCTGCGATCTTCGCCCTCTGTGATGTGCTTTTCCCAAAACGATCTATCACTTCATCAAGCGAAGCGAGATACATACCAACAGGTAAATCACCGTTCGTATTGAAATCGGGCAAAGGCATAATTGGATTATACCTTTTCCCAATTTCTAACCTCTAACTTCCATCATCACATCTCTTCCACTATCTTCCTAAAATATTTGCAACTCTCCACCAAATTTTCTCCATGCTTGTGCAGCCCGCCGCCGATCAAGAAAATCACCTCATGCCTATAGAGTTCCAACATCTCAGGCACGCGGTTCAAACTCATGCCGCCACCCGGCGAAGGGAGAATCGGCTTGAGGTGTGCCATCGGCGTCACCGTGCCGTCGGCGATGCTCTTACACTCCTCGCGGCTAAAAGAAAATCGTCCGCCGAAGTTGGGGAAGATTGATCCATCGGCGCCTGCCAGCCGCGCCAGTTGACCGAAGATCACAAAATGCGAAATCCCATTATCGGGATGCGTGACGAAACTTCCTTGCAGTGCGGGATGAGTCAGAATCGGCAGATTGATTCGATCATCGTCGGCGAGCGATCTCATCGAGTCGAAGCCGACGATGCCCGGCGCGATCATCAACCCGCCCGCGCCGTGATCCCGCGCAAACGCCGCATACTCGGTGATGCGGTCAACGGGTGCGGTGACGTTGGGTATGTAGATGCTCTTGTATCCCGTTTCCCGATTCGCTCGCGCCACCGCTGCAGCACATTCTTCAACTCTTTCTTTAAACGGCGCGAACGATTGATTTGCCAAACCATGATCATCTTTGATGATGTCAATGCCGCCGAGTGCGAACTGATACGCGAGATCGGCGAGGGCAGTTGGCGGCAACCCCATTGGCTTGAGCGCGGTGCAGAGCAGGGGGCGAGTCGGCACATTTAAAATTTTTCGCAACCCATCGCGCCCAAAGCGTGGACCTTTAAAATGTTTGAGCAACGCTTGGGGTAGATCAAGTTTTTCGACTCGTATCCCCGGCTTGATACTGCTGTTGCCAAAAATCACATTGAGTAATTGAGTTAACTCGAAACCCGAAGTCTCCACCGCGTAACTGATAATCGCTTCGCAGTGAGTCGTATCCGTTTCGTGCAAAGCTTCAATATGCCCTACGATGTGATCGCGGATGTCACCATGTGGAACTAAACCGTCGGGGAACTCCACCGTTTGCTCTAAACAAATATCGTGCGCCTTCTCTAACGCCTCGGCTTCGTTGCCGAGAATTTTGTAGTGAACGCGAAAGCGTTGACCGGAGAGACTTATCGGGATGGAAGGAATCATTGTATTTGCTCAGGCATTTAAACCGTTGAACGCTGATGGCGCTGATCTTCGCTGACGCAGAGCGCGCTGATTCTTTTTTTCTCATCCTTCATAATTCATCCTTTCTTACAACGCCTCTGCCTTCGCCTCACTATGCACAGCATCGAGTCTCACCTCCGCCAGATCATTCTCGCTGATATTCAACTTGGCACCGATTAATTTCTCCACTTGCTCTACTAAGGCAATCGCATCCAACCCATACTCGCGCATCAAATAAGGCTTGCTTGCGCCGTGAATAAACGTATCCTGCAAACCGATCTTCACTAACTTCTTGCCAATGCCATGCTCCGCCATCATTTCTGCCGTCGCTGTGCCAACTCCGCCGATGACGGTGTGGTTCTCCATTGTGATCACGCCACGTTTGGCTTTGGCGAGTGACTCTAAGACGAGTGGATCGCTAAACGGCTTGAGCGTAGTGACATGCAAATGCTGGATTGAAACACCGCGCTCACGCAAAACTTTTGTGGCGCGCATCGCTTCTTCGGTGCAGATGCCGGTTGAGATTAACGTCACATCATCACCCTGACTCAATACTCGCGCACGATTGAGTTGCATCTTCTCTTCTTTGGCGAAGAGTCGCGGAATCTCGCCGCGTAACATTCGCACATAAACGGGACCGTCCACATCGTGGATTGCATCAAGAATCGACTCAACATCCGTCGCGTCACCACACTCGATCACGGTCATGTTTGGCAGAGACCGCATCACCGAGAGGTCTTCGATTGCCTGATGCGTCGCGCCGCCGGGTGTGGTGACACCGGGCAAGAATCCAAAAAAGCGCACGCGCAGATTCGGGTAGGCAATCGAATCACAAATCTGATCGTAAGCACGGCGATAAATAAAAACGGCGAAGGTGTGAATGCACGGCACGAAGCCTTCACGGGCGAGTCCGCCTGCAAAACCCATCATGTTCTGCTCTGCCATGCCCATTGAGAAGAAACGTTTGGGGTAAGTATCGCGAAAGAGATCGATCTCAGTAGAGGATGTGAGATCGGCAGACAGAACGATGACTTCGGGTTTGTCTTTAGCCCACTCGACAAAATTTTTGGCGTGAACGCGGGAAAGTATTTCCATAATTTTTTATCCACGAAGGACACGAAGGAACACGAAAAAAAACTTAGTGGCTCTTCGTGCGCTTCGTGGATCACATTGTTTTCAAAAACTCCGCAAAACGTTTCTTATCTGCCTCGTCTTTGAAGCGCACATAATGCAACTTGGGTTTGCGCGAATCGAGAATCCGCATCCCCTTGGCGGGATCGGTGTAGGCGAGAATCACGAGTGGTTGATCGTCGTGGGCAATCGCGGCAGAGGCGGCGAGCGCATCCAGATCGTGTCCATCCACTTGCGCCACGCACGCGCCGAAGGATTCCAATCGCGCACGCAACGGTTCAATGTTCATCACCTCTGTCATCTTGCCATCACATTGCTGCCCGTTCACATCCACGTAGATGATGACGTTGTCGAGTTTGTAAAACGCCAACGCCTGAATCGCTTCCCACGTCTGCCCCGATTGAAACTCGCCGTCGGACATGAAGACGAAGGCGCGCCCGCTTTCGTTTTTGAGTTTGCGTGCTAAAGCAACGCCACCTGCTTGGCTGATCGTTTGACCGAGCGATCCAC
>Ga0209514_10009587_pt1 | contig 10617 bp, 8 predicted proteins | sample Subgrocontami58m_FD_187452 | JGI IMG/M metagenome (GOLD analysis project Ga0209514, IMG submission 187452) | Subsurface groundwater microbial communities from S. Glens Falls, New York, USA - GMW37 contaminated, 5.8 m (SPAdes) (version 3) | ecosystem: Environmental > Aquatic > Deep subsurface >...
AAATTTACTTCCTGAACTTTCGTTTCTTCTCCAGCACTGATTACAAGCAGATCGAGATTTGTGTCTCCTTTTTTCCTCTTCCAATAGTGCAAGTCGCTAAGGTAAGAAGTCTTCGCCAGTCGAGTAGTTACGACGAGGACCGATCCTGCCGGGCTGTGCTGTGCACGAGCGTAGTCCGATGTGAGTTGAGCAAAATCCGAATCGTTGAGTCCCTGAGCCTGCATATCGAACTTGCGAATTGCCTGAATCTCCGGATCTGCATAGCCACTCTTTTCGAGAGCGGTGATATAACCCCGATCATTGAGGGCGACTCCCGTTTCCCACCGATTCAGTTCGTAGCCGATGAGGCTTGCGAACTGTTCGAGCGAGCTTATGGGATGTGTTCGATCGAGCGTTTCGTAGCGGTGATGATCGATGATGTGAAGGGTGTACTTCCTCGCAAGCTCTTCTTCACTTCGTACGCCCGGCATCTCAACGATAATGACGTTCTGTTTTAGATTAGTGAATGACTCTTTCGGCTCCTTCTCCAAAGTCGCGCCCCATGGTTGTGCGGAAATGCGGATGTCGAAGCCGAGACATCGGGCTATCTCGACGATGGTGACGGATTCGGCGTCGTTGATGGGCGAAATGATGGTGGCGCTATCGGGAATGATCATCGCTGCTCTTCTCTACACCAAGAACGTATTTGAGGAAAAGTTTCAATAATACGAATCGCGACGAAGATCGAGTCAACGGGCTGAAGAGTTTTTTCAATCTCCGATTAAGAGGCGAGATGCGGGCGACAATGGGCAGGGTGGCAAACACAATTGCGAGTCCGAAGAGTATCCAGTTTAAGAAGCCGGGCAAGAGATGATCGCCTGTCATTTTTCCTGCAATTCCTAGAATCTCCGCAAGCTTCCCTTCAAGATAGAAGTCACCAAAAACAACAAGCCATACAGTGAGAATGAAGAGCCACCAGGTCAGTACAGAGAGCATCAGGGTGAGTTCTTTGATGGTCACGTCCGTTTGGTAGCTCAAGCGAGTCTGAACATGCTCTGCCAGTTGGTCAATCTCTATTTTTACTTCATTGAACAGCTCGTCTACCTCCATGATCTTCGTCCATTGGGTGTATATCTCAATGCCTTGCTCTTGCGGAGTGACTTCGGCAAAGCTGTACTTTGTCGTGAAACTGATGAAGTCGAGTTGTAAATTTTTTATCCCTTCTACAGTCTTTTCCCAATTGGTTTTCCCGTCTCTGGGCACATCGTCAACAATTTCTTTCACACGTCGAGAAAACTCCAGTAGCATAGCGCGTTGAAAAAGCATTATCAGGGCTATTTGATAGTAAACTCCTTTCATGTGGTGGTACAAGAAACCGTCATCACTCAGCGCGACAAAGCTATAGCGCGACATTCCGAATAGTGTTTTGTTATCTATCCAACGCGCATAAGTATGCTTCTGTATGAGATCACTTTTCATGGACTCGTTCTTAACGCCAATACCATTTCCGTCAACGAAGATATACGCATACCATTTACTTGATGTTTCGTAATCATACCGCCCGCAGCATTTTGAGCTCAGTTGGGAGGCAAGAGTTGGATGAGCGCAAAACGAGACAACAAACATTCTATCATCAGTGAAGGGTTCATAATATGTAGTTTGTTTATCGAGGTCCGCCCACGGCTTCAATCGCAGTGGATCCAAGAGTTGTTGTAAAACATCGCTGAGAACTGGCGCGGTATGCGGCAGTGTCATTGCATCAAAATTCTGTTGCAACAGCTTTCTCATCTTCTCCTTTTGCTCATGGTGGTCCTCTTCTTCTTTTTCCTCCCTTGGTTTTGGTACGAGAGTTATGGTGTTGGGTAGAATGCCGCTGCCCTTGCGAGGCGCTGAAGTGATATTGCTATCTTTCTTGTAGAATCCCAAGTATGGAGGATAGACTCGACGAGCGAGATCATTGAAACGAAGGAACTCATCATACGTGTACTGATTTTCACTTTCAGCAGTAATGCTCAACAGTCCGATTTGATTCGCAAACAAATGAATGTCAACAGATTGTACCGCAACTGAGATGTGTTGTGGCGGAGAGTCTCCATCAACAAACTGAACGCAGAGTGTCACAAAATCTTCCCTTGTCAAAAACATCATGTCATCTTCAGAAGAGAGATGGCTTCTGAAAATCATTTTACGAACAAAGGGATAGAAATAGAGCCATTGGTTGTATTCTCGAATGCGTTCCTCTTCCCACGCTCGTCGGCGTTTTAGAAGCTCGTCTTCCTTTTCCCCCTCCTTGATTTGGAATAGCGGCGCACCCGGGCCGATCTCATACTTGCATTCCGCCCAGCCAATCTTCGCGTCAGTATTCCCGTTTGTAAGTACGTCGGCAACGCGTTGGAGGCTCCCCTTCCTTGGTTGTGCTATTGTATTTTCCTTACACTCCTCGTATTTGAAGGGAAAGACAAAAATCGTAAAGAAGTGTACCTTTTCATTTGAAGTATCCATAATCCACCGAAGTTTTTGCCCCCACGCCTTGCTCCTTAAGGGCTGATGAGAGAAGCTGCTTTGCTTTTTTCAAGAGATCAGAATCCGGTTCCTTCCAACCGAGATTAAGCCGATCGGCCAGCCGGAAGCAATACTTGATGCCGGCAGGAACGGTGAGAAAGTGAAGCGGAACGGGATTGTACCAATCAGCGGGGGGATTCTTTGTGGGATTGTCATAGTAGTCTTTGTAGTGCGGAGTCATCACGTCCAATTCGAGAAACGGTTTCGTTCCATCGAGGCAGGGATACGCCGGGAGGAAAATGAGCTTACCCTCGGAGTCTTTCGTCCCGAAGATTGGATTGCCGGTTCCTTCCCACCACTCATCCTTACGTTTCTTGTCAGGATGACATTGCTGAGCAAACGAAAGGGCAACACCTTTAATTGAACTGCCAGGAATAATCGGCAGCCCCGTCGTCCAATCGAAGGAGAATCCGATCTCTAAAGGGTGAGAATAGCCGACGCCGAAGAGGAGGCGCTTGGCTGTCGTAAGAGAGAAGCCGGTGCCGATTCGTTCAAGATCCCTCTTTCGGGTATGAAAGGATTGTACGTGGCCGTGCAAAGGTTTCGACAATTCTACAAATCTGTTCAGAAAATTCGGTCTCTGTTTTATGATGCTATAACTTGTTTTTCCATTCTTCTCTTCTTTTTCAAATACATCGGCAAGTTTGTAATACGCTAAGGAAAGATTGGGTGATTCAAGACTTTGCACATTGAATGCTGCAAAAAGGGCGGGTCGTACAGGTGTTGTCATATCGTCCCTCCTGGCGTTTGTTGGGCCGGCTTATCAGCTTCGAATGCGAGCGCAAATTGTTTTATCCATGCTGCATATTCAAGAGCCTCACGCTGGAGATCGATGTACTCTTTGCTCGATTGCAGGGTCAGCGCTTCACCGAGCAAATCTTTGTTCGGCAAGACGACGGCGTTCAACAATGTATATATCTTTTCTTGTTTGATTTTGAGAAAGAGCAGGGTTTGCGCAAGCCCATTTTGTTTGATCATGCTCGGGAGACCCTTGAGAAAATTGACGGTTGCTGTATCCTTTGGCAATTCACTCTGTTTCGAAATAACCATCGCCGCTCGCTTGATGGATTTCAATTCGAGCTTCTTCCCGCCGATCCCACTATTTTGCTGTGGCATCGCTCGCCTCCTTCCCAACCGTAGCTGATGGTATTTTCGATGCCTCGGCAGCAAGATTCGCACTCATCTTTACAAACCCGTAGCCAATCGTCTCGTTACCACCTATCTGGAAGATTTCATCTTGCACCTTAGCAACAAATGCGTTCAGGAGCGTTGCGCCGTCGTCCCTGTACGTAGGCTTCATGATGGTGTAAAAAACAGCGTCGGCAGGTACGACTTCTTCGTACCAGAGATTCTTGCTTGTTTTTGTTGTCTCATCTAAGACGTTTCGAGCGATCACTTGCGTTGCCGTTGTAACGAGCGTTTTGAAGACGTTGTCGGACACGAGAACGAAACGTTCCTCAAGTTCAGCAGGCTCCAATGAACTCAGTAGAATCTTGATTTGGGAAAAAAGTGTTCCCATAACAGACGACTCATTTGAGACATCTATTACGAAATCTTCAAGGAGCAGCTTGGGGATATCTTTCCAACCGAAACCTGCTGCATCAGTCGGTTTCGGGTTGACGGTGAGAGTATTTAGGGAAATGCCGAGGAATTTTAGGTCTCGTTGCAAACGCTCAAGCACAAAGGGACACGTTGCCCATTTGAATACTCCTTCCGATGAGCGAACCGGAAAAAGAAGAATCTTTGCATCAGTAAACACCATTTGACCGGAACCCTTCCTCTCATCTTCACCCCCAAAGATTGCTTCGGAGTTTGGGTCGTTGTGGAAGAACCACTTCAAGCTTCCTTTCATGCTGGAAGAATAGACGACGGGATACTCCGTATGTTTTTCGCGTTGCACAGGAAGGTCAACAACACCAGTCGAGTCTCCCGATCCTGCATGCAGCGGCGTGAGCGTATAGAACGTGAACAAACATCCAGTAGCTGCCATTGTGTTGTCTCCTTATAGTTGTATGTCTTGCCCGCAGGCAACAATCGTATGATTGAAGCCCATGTTCGAGAACTGTTGGTTGTCAATCTTCTTGTTGTCGAGCACTGCGATCAGTTCTTGTACATCCGCGTCCGAAGCCGAGCCTACGATTTTGAACAGATAGACAGAACCTGCCGGCACTGCACGTACAGCGGGCTTGAGCTTCACACCCTCTTGCTTCTTCGTTTCCTTGTTGCTTTGATAGCTGTATCCGCTCACAGTGAAAGGCTCGCCAATGCAAGCTGAGAGTAATTCTAATTGCATTCGGGTTTTCGGTTCAGTGGCTATCACCTTCCGGCTCGTTGTATCGAAAGCGAACGGCATCCAGCCAGACCCAAACACGCCGGGCTGAAGCAACAGAAGCCGAAACGTGCGTGTCTTGAAGATGCTCTCGTTCAGTTGCGCGCGTTGCGGCGAGAGTTTTTCTTCCAGGAGAGAATTTGCTCCGCCTCGAATTTTTCTCGCAAATACCAAATGTGACTCGCTGCCAAGCTTGCTTGTTCCCCCCATCAACGCTTTGATGTTGATGTTGAAATACAACCCAACACCATCACCCAAACGATTGTACGGCGTAACATAGAACCGACTTGTTTGTACCTGTCGGTTCTTTAGTCCCTTTTTCTCCTTGTCAAGACCTATCCCCACCCTATCCTCGGTAAATAGCAGTTCCTCTTTCGTACTGATGCAGAATTCCATCTTCTCTCTGTACTGAACCAATTCGTTCAGGCTGATGAACGCTGGAGGCAGAATTTTGTCAAGTTTTCCATCCGGCATTTGAGCACAAGAGAACGTGAAGTCGAGATCACTCTCAGTGTCGTTGTGAAGAGAGTTCAGCACCGATTGACATATCGTTGTGTGGCCAGCTTGTGTTGCCCTGAACAAATCTCTTGGATTAGAAAAATAAATGTCATTGTCGTTCCCGAGAAATGGACCTGTTATTTCGAACGGCAACGATTCATCATTCCCAACCTCCTTTGCAATATCACCGGACGGTTTTGTGACGATGCCGGATGAGTCCAGCCATCCCATATCATCAAGCATTTTCGTTCTCACAAATCCCTGAAACGTAGAGGGAAGCGGCGGAAAGACTCCTTCGGAATACCACTCGCCGAAATGGAACGACTTGTTACCGCGAAAGTAAAGAACGTCGTACGGCTCTGCAATATATTCGTGCATGGCGCTCACTCTCCTGTTAAGAATCGCGTGTAGAGCAATGTATCAATAAGCGTATCAACACCTTGGTCACCGAGCGTCCCACTGTCTACGAATTTCATCAAGAGGTCAACGTTCTCTTTGACGATTTTCATTTTCTGTTCTTTATCCGTATCGGCATTACGAGTTCCAGCGAGCAATTTCCCAATATAGCGGCGAATTGCTTGCTCGTCGCTTGCATGAAGCATGGCAAGAAGTCCACGCTCCGCTGCGATGCGGTGTGGAGTGGTTCGTGAGATAAGTTCATTTTGAAATTTCTCTTTGAGCGTGACAATATCCTTGAGAGCAGTGTTTGGCAGAGCAAACGTAAGAGTTTCCGTGTGTCCCTTGATGAGTTGAATTGCTAAGGCATTCTTGAGTTTCTTCGCCCGGCAGGTCATTACATTGTATGCCTTCAGAATAGCTTCGGAGAGTGGATATTTGTGGTAGCAAACGATCGCGCCTGCGGAGAGGGTGAGAATGCTCGCTTTGTCCCTCGTTAGCGAGTCATTCGCGAACAGTGTATTGTAACACGACGTAAGCTCTTGGACGCAGTCCAACAGGTGCTCAGGATGGATCATGAAGTTCACGTCATCGCCGCCTGCGAAGATAAGTTGTCCCTTGTACTTGTTGATGATTGACGAAACATGGTTCAAGGCAAAGTCCGACAGAATTCTTGAAACGGCGCCAACATAGTCGGAGAATCTGTCCTTATTGTCTTTGATCGCATTCCCCATGTTGTCGCCATCCATATATACAATGGCGTAGAACGGACGCTTGAGCCAAGCAAGAGGAACATAGTCTCCGTTCCCTTGTTTCATCTTTTCTTCTGTTTCTTCAAAAGCCTTCCGTAATTTTTTGAGGGATGCAGACGGCTGGTCTTCGCTGCGATAGACACAACGACCGAAGTCTTGATCAAATCCGACACACTTTTTCTTGAGAGCAACCAGAGCTGCATCTTTGTATTCTTCAGCGCACTGACAATAGAGGGTTTGGAGAGTTTTTATTTCGTCGGAAGAATCTCCAAAGTGTTCTTGGAGTTGTTTGACATGCTGGAAAAACGGCACAGCAGCGATATCGGTTGTTGAGTCGAACGCCGGCTCGACCACAATATCTTTCAACGTATCAAGTTTCTTCAGCGCGTCAGGGAGAAAGCGCTTAAACATACAGACACTGCAGATCCGCTCTTCCTTGAAGAAACCATCGCTGTCTTCTCCGATTGTTTTTTGATACACGGACTCCCTATCGCCACAGAGATTGCATTTCTTCCATTTGGGTATTGATTCTCCGGTAAGTGGTTTGAATACTCTCACCATACCACGCGCTTTAATTTTTCTCTCACCCTCAAGATTCTCGCTATGTGAAAGTGAAGCATCAGAGAGATCATGGAAAATGTAGAAGATGTTGATATAGTCGATTACTTCTTGCGATACGATTGCACAGTCACCGACAACAGCTTTTATTTTAGGAATCAGACTCTCAATTGCCTGCGACTTTGCATTTTCAATTATTCCTCCAATATCTTTCTTCTTTGAAGTTGGTATGATTGCAAACACTTGGTCGGGAATCGAGCCGGCGGAGGCTTTCCCCTTTCCGGTGACCAGTAGCTCATTCTTAACATTCGGACGGAAGATATTGGCATCAGCTTCTTTTTGTAATGCCTTGATCACCTCTGCCATGATGTAGGAAAACAAAAACGACGCAGACCAGTAGTCCTTCGTTTTTCTGCTATGCCGTACGAAATCGAAGATGGGACCGATTTCGCAGATGAGGAGGGAATGTTCTTTCGTCATAGGACTTCGTTAAGTTTTTTCGAAAGATTGCTATTGATCTCGGCACAGGATTTCAAAAAGTCACTATTTACTTGAGTATGGCTTATCGCTTTTCCATCGGCATCTTTATCCAAGCCACAACAGTATGCCGAGGGTAAGAACAGAATCTGTCCTCTAAAACCATTGCTTAGTTTACGAACGTTGAGAAAATACGGCTTAGCACGTCGCTCAAGACGAGACTTTCGAACTTTCCCCTCATAAATTGGAGCACCTATATACTGACGCTTATCAAAGAAATGGCGACGTTCCAACTCAAGACGAGACTCCCTGTATGCCAGCCCAATTTCAGCTAACGCTTTATCCCAAGTTGAGTGGACGGTTCTTGCTTGAAATAGTTTGATGTGTTTTGAGAAGGCTGAAAAAGTTGGTATCTCATCTTTTGTTGCAGCGAGTCTGGATAGATCGAGCTGTGGGTCCACTCCCATCTCAGCTACCGAGGGAACAGACGCTATGATATGAATACTCCCGTATCCATTTCGCGAACGCGCTCCAAGTCCACCGAAGCGCACAAGCATCAGCATTGCTTTCAAGATCGCATTCAGATGCTTCGGATCTCGGAATGCCAATTTCAAATCGAACTCGCCATGCGGCGGTAAATAATCACGCTTCAATACAATGCCTCTGCCTTTCTCGAAGGCAGCAGGACCGTATGCAAGGTAATCTAAGATGTTGATCTTGAAGCGCTTTCCAGCAACTTCCGCTTCATGTCTTGGCAAAGCGCTTTTGATTGGAGACATTCGCGTTGAATTCCGAATGCTGAACGTACTCCGACCCCTGTCCGATGAGCCAAATACCTCTGATTCACTTTCCTTTAATTTCGACATGTCCTCGTCCCCCATCATTGCTCTAAACCACCATCGCATCGCCCCTTTGATCGCAGAAGCGCGCAGTTCTGCTTGTTGGTCTGCTCCACCAAGAAACATCGGTGTAACAACTTCACAATCGAATATGATCTCTTGTGCCATTAGCTCATCTCCTTTCCCAAGGTGAACCTGCTATGCAGATTATGGTGCTGATTCATTTTCCGTTTCGGAGGCAATGGATATTCGGTGCGTGATGTTTGAGAGTGAACTGCAGCGTGTGCATCGTACCCCTTTCAGTCGTTGCCAGAAAAAAAGGTGGCAGCTCATCCCTTGCTGTTACGGTACGTTACAGCGAGGATAATGTCGAAAAAACTCTAGTTGCTTAAAAACGGTTGAGGTGAATCGTAGGAGTTCCTCCCCTTGCACTGCGGAAATCAGGCTCACAGGAACTGAAGGATATTAGTGAAGTTGAAGACAAATGTCAAGCAGAATCATAGGTTACATCAATATGCTTGGCGCTATCTGAGCTTGACACTCTCATTTGGGTGCGACGGAGAAAGCTTTCGTAGTTGGTCAGGAGGATTCGTATGTGGTCTCTACGCTATCGCCCCTCCTTCCTCGATCTCTCGTTCGTATCTGGTTCGTGCTCGTTCGGTTCTACGCTGCATGTCCACGATACCGGTTAGGCGCAGTTCTCTTGCCTCAAGCGATGGATTTGCATGAACCTTGCAACATACAGGCTTAACGATCCGGCCAACATCGCTACACTCAGCCAAAGAAACAGGCTAACAACAAAGAGCTCAACTCTGAGCATCGCCACCAACATCGTCAATGCGAGAATGCCAATCGTCCACTTGCCAAGTTGATTTGATTGAAGGATCACCCCTTTCGCTTTCTTGATGTAGATTCCCCTCAAAAGAATCAGCAAGTCTCTACCGACCATCACAAGAACGGCGAAGATGACCGTCACCTCGCAGAGAATTCTCCTGCAGGTCTACGACCTCGTAGAGGTGACGGACATGTGCGCTCCTTCATTGTTTGAGACTTCGGCAACCTGGAGGAGAAGTGCCGTGTCGAGGTTGTCGGAAGTTCTCGTGCGAAACTTTAGCGGGATGAATGTCCGAAGGACTCCTTGCGGAGGAGTGTTGGCTGATGATTCATCGATCCACTACTCCATAAATCCATTACTCCACCACTCTGGTCTATTCATACCGCAACGACTCCACCGGGTCAACCGATGCCGCTTTCCTCGCCGGGAAGAATCCTTCAGGTGGTTTCGGCAGGCTGAAAGCTTCCCTCTGTTTGCAATTCAAACGATTCTGCGTTATCATTGAGTAGAAAACTGTGAGGGGTTTATGACAATGAAAGTTGCAGAAAAGCTCGCGACCTACGGCGACTACGTGAAGACTCCGGAAGGAGCCGCGTATCAACTTATCAACGGAGAATTGATTATGGCAGCCGCGCCCGGCATAAGACATCAAGAAGTTGCAGCAAATATCTTCAACAAGCTGTCGCCGTTCGTTCGAAAGCACAAACTCGGAAAAGTCTTTCTCCGACCACAGGATACTACGACCTCGCGCATAAGAAGAATGTATATGAGTCTTCACGCGTAAAGGAATACTGGGTTGTTGATCCACGAGAAGAGACAATCGAGCTATTCGAAAACAAATCGAAGAAGTTTGTCAGCCTCGTAAAGCTTACGACAAGAGGAACCATTCACTCAAAGTTGATAGCCGGCTTCAGTTTGAAATTGGAAAACGTATTCGAAGGAATTTGATTCCGCCGATTCTCCGTTTCACCCAATCACCCATTCCCAGATTAATGTCGCACGATGCGCTAAAAGATTTTCATCCGATTGTCAGAAGATGGTTCGAGAAAACATTCGGCGAGCCGAGCCCGCCGCAGGTAAAAGGCTGGCCCGGCATTTCATCGGGGAACAACACACTTATTCTTGCGCCGACAGGCTCAGGCAAAACGCTTGCAGCATTTCTTTGGGCAATCAATCATCTTGTTGAGCAACATCTCGCAGAAGAACTGAAGCCCGGCGTCCGCATCCTGTACGTCTCGCCGCTCAAAGCGCTCAACAACGACATCCAACGAAATCTCGAATTGCCGCTCGAAGGAATCAACAGAGAAGCAAAAGAAGAAGGACTCAGGCTTCCAACAATTACCACAGCCGTTCGTACCGGCGACACGCCACAGTCGAAACGTGCCGCGATGC
>Ga0209514_10009588_pt1 | contig 10617 bp, 13 predicted proteins | sample Subgrocontami58m_FD_187452 | JGI IMG/M metagenome (GOLD analysis project Ga0209514, IMG submission 187452) | Subsurface groundwater microbial communities from S. Glens Falls, New York, USA - GMW37 contaminated, 5.8 m (SPAdes) (version 3) | ecosystem: Environmental > Aquatic > Deep subsurface >...
AGAGAGAGGATTAAAAAGGGCGAATTCTATACTGAAGAAGAAGTTAAAAAAATTCTTGGATTGTAAAAATGTATGAGCTAAAATTTGACAAGAAAGCTACTGACTTCTTGAATAAACTTGAAAAAGACATGAAAGAAAGGATTTGGAATAAATTACAAAAATGCAAAGAATAGCCTTTTCGTTTTTTAGAACATCTTGAAGACATTAAAGGTTTTAAATTGAGAGTTGGAGATTATAGATTAATAATTGATGTTGATAAAGATAACAAGATTTTACATATCTTAAAAATAGGGCATAGAAAGAATATTTACGAAGATTGATTTATAGTTTTCGCAATGCAAGAAGAATTATAATAACTGCGAAAAAAGCCAGGAGAGCATAAACAATCCAGTTTATTGTTAATTGATTTTTTGTTATGTGGCTGACTGGCTTAGTTTTTGCTGTTAAAATTATTTTTTCTTTAATTGGCTTTTGTTCAGAAATATTTTGATATGTTGGAAGTTTAGGAGCAGGTATTTCACTTTCTATTTTAACTTCATCTTTTTCTTCATCTTGTTTTTTATTTTCTTCAGAAGATTCAGAGGAGATATTTTCATTAGTTGAAGAAGCAATTATCTTTATTTCATTGCATTTTTCATTAAAGGGCGTCTTGCCTGATTGCCTTAAGCGTGCGCAAATTAGAGTGTTTTCTGCTGGTTTTGTGGCTCTTATTTTAAATTCTGCTTGGCTAGGAAATATTGATTTTAGATAGTAAAAAGGATTTTTCCAAGCGTCATTGAATATTTCAGAAAGAATGTTTTTTTCTTGGTCAAGAATCAATATTTTAACATCATAAACTTCTGTTGAATTTACACTTGCAGTTACAGATACTGTAAATTCTTCATTTAAAGAGACTGATTGCGGGCTTGACAATGTAAGATCTAGAGCAGAAACATTTTGAATGCTAATAACCGTAAGAATAAAAATAAACAATATTACTATCTTTGTCAAAAATATATAATGTGTCCCTGTCATTGTTCCAGATGTTTGTTTTTGAGTTCCAAAATATATCTGTTTCATTGTCTTTTCCTATGCTTGAATGCAGTTTTATCTTTGTTAAAGAGCTTTCTTTAAACCTGTAGAGCTGCCTGCTTTCATCTTTAATAGCCCATGAAGATATATTAAGTTTATTGCAATTATTTGTTATAATAACTTCTTCTTTAATTTCATCTATAAATGTCTCCAAGCAATTAAAATAAGCAGATTTCTTCCAGATTCCTTTTTCTGAATTTATTGCGGACTCTTCTGCTTCTGAAAATAGCTTTATTTCGGTTTCATCTACAAGGAATTTACTCGCAAGCCCTCTTTTTACTAGCTCTAAATTTAGATATTCTGGAGCATATATTCTGGCTAATGTCCTGCCATACTTGTCTGTAGTTGTAATCTCTAAATCTATTGTTTTGTTTAAATATAAAGAAAGATAATCTCTGGCTTCTTTATAATGTGGCGTATTTTTTTCTGGAGCATTTATGTTTAAAAGGCGAATTTTAGTTTTATCTTCTATTTCTAGAGTGTCTCCATCTATTATTCTTATTATTTTTACTGATTTTGTTTCTTTTACTACATTGCCTGTAAATAAAGATACATTTATTGCTATAAGAACAGTTATTATTATAGCGAAGATAAGGGCGTATGTTTTATTCATATTACAACTCCAATACTTCTTTTTTAGCATGGAGAGAATTAACAAATTTTTCAAGAGCATCATGGCTTATGACTAAAGTAGAGTTATTTATATTGGGATGAAAGCCTAGCTTTTCTTGCTGCCAAAGCTCTTTATCTATTATTAAAAAGACGTTTTTTGCATAAATCATTGCGAAAAGAGAAACGCTTCCTGGAGTTAAATTTAGCTCTTTCTTTAATTCTTCTGGAGAAGCGAAAAATAATTCTTTCAATTTTAGATTTTTTCTAAGAGCGGGTATATTAAGGCGCTTTTCTGCTGGAAGGCAGACTAGATAAAATTGAGAATTTTCATCTTTCAAAAACAAGCATTTTGTATGCTTTCCTGGGATTTTTAATTTTATTGAGCGTGATTGTTCTACTGTAAAAACAGGAATATGATCATATTTTTCATATTTTATGTTGTGCTTTTCTAGGTAAGATTTTAATTGCTTGTCCATTTTATAATAGAATATATTTTTGTTTTCTTAAAGTTTATTGTCTTTGGATGAGATTTTATTGAAAAAAATTTCTTCAAGAGCCATATGCTTTCTAAATTTATCAATTAGCATTCTGCCATCTGTTTCTAAAGCAACATTTAATATTTTAGCATGTGAAGAAGAAACATATTTGTTAAGAACTTTCCAATGGCCTTTAAATTCTCTATGCTCTGCTATGAACATTGTTTTAAATGGCATTTCTATACCCTCTTTCTCAAAAAATTCAAATGCCGCTTCTTCTCTTTTTTCATGAACGTCCCACATTTCACCTAATTTATTGAGAATTTCCTTAACTTTGTAAATAGTTGGATTATTTTCTATTAAGCATTCTAATGCTACCAAGATATTTCTTATTTCTTCATGCTCTTTTTTTAATATCGGGAGCTGCTCCATTTCAATTAATACTTAATATTGCTATACTTATATTTTACGCTTTTACTAGCGAATAATTTATAAGTGTGTTAATTATATAGGCTCATGGAAAAGAAAGCAAATGAATATGATTTTGTTATTTTAGGGGCGGGAGTCACTGGATTGTCTGCTGCTATGTATGCTGCAAGACTTGGCTTAAAAACTTTAGTTTTAGGCTCAACACATGGAAGTGAATTGCCTATTGGGGGAGTTATAACTACGACAAACGTTGTTGAGAATTATCCTGGTTTTATTAGACTGACAGGAACTGAACTTGCTGATAAGATAAGGGAACATGCTATTTCGTATGATCTTGTTGAAATTAAAGAAGAAAGGGCAGAAAATATTGAAAAAAAACATGAGGGGTTTTATATAAAGACAAAAAAAGGAGAGTATTGGGGAAAAACTGTCTTATTTGCAACAGGAACAAAATGGAGAAAATTAGAAGTTCCTGGAGCAAGAGAGCTTGAGAATAAGGGCGTTGCTTTCTGCGCTTTATGCGATTCTGTATTATTCAAAAACAAGACAGTCGCTGTTATAGGGGGCTCTGATTCTGCTGCAAAAGATGCTTTAGTTTTGGCAGAGCATGCAAAAAAAGTCTTTATCGTTTATAGAGGAGATGAAATACGTCCAGAGCCAATAAACCTGGAAAGAGTAAAAGCTAACAAGAAAATAGAGATGATTAATAAAACAAATGTAATTGAAATAAAAGGAAAGAATTTTGTTGAAAGTGTTATTTTGGATAAAGAGCATAAGGGAAGCAAGGAGCTAAAGCTTGAAGGGGTTTTTGTCGCTATCGGGCATATTGCTTTATCAGAGCTAGCTAAAAAATTAAGTGTTAATTTAAATCAGAAAGGTGAAATAATAATAGACCACAAGACTTCTGAAACAAACGTTCCTGGCGTATATGCTGCAGGTGATGTAGCTGACAAGCCTTTCAAGCAAGCTATTACTGGCGTGGCAGAGGGATGCACTGCTGCTTATTCTGCTTTTGAGCATATAACTAAGAAGAGTGTTTCTTGATTTTAAGAAAGTTTATAAATTAATGAATCTTAAAACCTATATGGGCTGGAAAGATTTGCCGTATTAGGCAAGAGGAGGAATAATTGGAGCGCTATTGGTTTTGCCCCTTATTTTATTTTTAGGAGAGGACGCATTTTTAATAGAGTTATTACTTATTATGTTTGGAGGAGCAATTGGAGGAATTATAGTTAAGCTTGTGCATGAAAAATATTCTTATGTGTGGTGGAAATATATGGCATATTTAGGGTCTATTCCTTTTATGCTTTTACTCATTTCAATTATAGAACTATTAATTTTTGTAAGGGGAGAAGATGCTCTAGAAACTTTCGGAAGAGCAATGCTATTTGGAGTATTAACGGCTATTGCTTTAGCATTAGGGTTTTTAATTGGGTTGTTTAGACTTGTAATATTAAATAGGACTAATAACGTTGCATCTAACAAATAAATATTGGATTGATTAAGTTTTTAAAGATTAAATTGCTTTAGAAGGCATGGTAATTAGAAAAAGAGGATTGTCGCCGGTAATCGCTACTGTGATGCTTATAGTTTTAGGATTGGTTTTAGTAATGATAATTTTTGTATGGGCAAGAAGCTGGATTGGAGAGGCAATTCAGAAAGATATGGGCAATGGGCCAGAAGCAATAGAAACATTTTGCAAAGATGTTGGCTTTAATGCAGAAGCTAGAAAGAGTGATAATTCTATGGGAATTAATAATATAGGCAATGTGCCTCTTTATGGGATTGAAATTGTTAAAAAAAGTTCTGGAAGCGTAGAAAATATTGGAGGAGCAAGATTTGGCAATGGATTATCACAGGGAAGAGGGGATCGCGTTAATATTCCTGGACTTGCAGGAGTAACTTCAACTGATGAGCTAATTGTTATTCCTGTTTTAGCTGGAGAAACTAATGAGCAAAAAAAAGCCCATATCTGTGATGAGGAATTTGGAAAAATAGCAGATATTATATAAAATGATATTAAAAAAAAGAGGATTGTCTTCTGTTGTAGCGACTGTATTAATCTTGCTTATAACTGTGTCTGCTGTTGTATTGCTAGCAACATATATAATTCCTTTTGTTAATAATTCTTTAGAAGGCACTAGTTGTTTTGAATTTAGAGAATATTTTGAATTTGATGATTCTTTGGGATATAATTGCCATGAAGATTCGTTTGGTAGATATATTATTAGTGTGAGGGGCATTAATAAAAGCGCTGAAAAACTAGAGGGTTTTGCTTTGAGATTTATTAAAGGAACAGATGCTGAAGTAGTTAATGTTAAAGATAGTGTTCCTGCGACAAGTATTATTCTGCTAGATTGGAATATTGGAAGCGGTAATTTAGTTGTTCCGCGCATTAATGGAAAATATTCTGCTCTTAGCTATAATTATAGTTCTACCAATGATTATGAAAAAGTAGAATTGTATGCTGTAATGAAAGGAGGCGAAGTCTGTCAAAAGTCAGACGAATTAAGAATAAGAAAATGCTGATGAAAAAAGGACAGGTCTGGATTGAAACAGTCATATACATCTTAGTTGGACTGTCATTAATTTCATTAATATTGGCTTTTGCCATACCAAAAGTTAATGAGAAAAGAGACCGTGCTATAGTTGAGCAGATGATTAATTCTCTTATTGTTCTTGATGGAAAGATAAATGAAGTAATTGATGCAGGAGAAGATAACAGGAGAATTGTAGATTTTTCCATGAAAACAGGAAGCCTTTATTTTGACAGCCCTAATGATAGAATTACTTTTACTTTAGATGGAACAAAAAAGCCTTATAGCGAGCCTGGGGTGAAAGTTCCTTTAGGAAGAGTTATAATTGAAACTGTTGAAGGAAAAAAGACTTTTAGCATTAATCTTAACTTGGAATACTCTGGAACAGACCTTACTTTTCAAGGAAGAGATGAGCTAAAGAAATTTAACCCTGCTTCAATACCTTATAAATTTTATATTGAAAATAAAGGCTCTTCAGGTGGAAAATTGAATGTTGATATTGGCTTATAAATTATTTGGATAGTTTTATATATTCTTAAACATTACTTGGAGAATGGTGATAACAATAGATCTTAATCCTCCAATACCTTCATTGCCTAAGATAAAAGATAAAAAGCAAATTAATATAAGATATGTATTAATTTCTCCTTTTGCGACTGCGCATATTTATTGGAATGACAAGATAAATGAATTAGTTTACGACCTTGAAGAGCCGATTTTACAAGATTATGAGCAAGCAGCTTTAGAACAAATTGAGAATGCTATGCTTGAACTTATTAATTTGAATGTTGCTACTGAAAAAACTATAGAAGCTACTACGGAGTACATTGACAAGACTGCAAGATTATTGATTGATGAATTAAATATAAAGATAGGACCTGAATCTTATGAAAAGATGTTTTATTATTTATTTAGAGATTTTATAGGCTTAAATGAAATTGACCCTTTAATGAGAGATTATTTTATAGAAGATATTGAATGCAATGGTGCTGATACTCCTGTATATATCATACATAGAGTTTATAGAAATCTAAGATCGAATATTTCCTATAAAGACATTGATAAGTTAGCTAGTTTTGTTGAAAAACTCGCGCAAAGAAGCGGGAGATATGTTTCTTATGCACAGCCATTACTTGATGGAACTTTGAATGACGGGTCCAGGATCAACGCCACATACACAAAAGATGTTACATCAAGAGGGCCGACATTTAGCATAAGAAAATTTACTGAAACGCCTTGGACACCTACTCAATTAATTTCGTTTGGAACATTAAGCCCTGAAATGCTTGCTTATCTCTGGCTTGTTATAGAAAATAAGTGCAACATTATGCTAATTGGAGCAACTGCTTCTGGGAAGACGACAATGCTAAATGCTATTGCTTTTTTCATTCCTCCTGAAGCGAGAGTCGTATCTATTGAAGATAGCGTGACCGGAGATTCTAAGATAATTATTAAAAAAGAGGGTGAAATAAAGAATATTAGCATTAAAGAATTTGTCGATGGAAAAATAAATGCTGAAGTAATGAGCATTGATGCAAAAGGAAAAATTATTTGGATAAAACCATCTAATTACATAAAACATACTGTAAACAAAGATATTTATGAAATAACAAGTGCTACTGGAAGAAAAATTAAAGTCACCCAGGATCATTCTCTTTTTACATTGGGAAAAGATAATTCCTTGAAAGAAATTAAGCCGAGTGAATTAATAGAGGGAAAATCTCTTATTGCTGTTCCAAGAGTTCTTCCTATTGAAGGAAATGAAGTTAATTCTGTGAACTTAATGAAGCATCTTGATATATTTAAGGGGGATTTTCTCGTTGGCGAGCCACTGAAAAAAATACTAAAAAAATATTCGTGGAGAAAACTTGGTGTAGAAAAGGAAAGATATAGATGGTGGAAAAATCACAATATAATAAATATTGAAGAATTTATAAAATTAAATGAAAAATTCTCTGATGAGGAACTAAAGAATTTAAGAATTAAAAGTAAAAATACTTCTTCTATTCCTGTTATTTTTGAGATAAATAAAGAATTTCTTGAATTTTGCGGCTTATGGTTAGGAGATGGAAGTTATGATAATTATAATAAAAATAGTGTAATTGTATCTAATATAGATGAAGAATGCAGGGAAATAATTAAAAAAATTGCAAATTATATCGGAGTTAATTATTCACTTATGAGTGATGGGGGCGTTTCACTAAGAATACACAGCACTGTATTTTATAAATTAATGAAATATTTTTTTAGATTTGATGGATATTCTAATACTAAAAAAATACCTGAATTTATTTTTAATCTTTCAAATGAACAGATAAAACATTTTATTAGAGGATACTTTAGTGCAGATGGATGCGTAAAAAAATATGAAGTTTCTTGCGCTTCTCAAAGTTATGAACTACTTGAAGATTTGCAGTCCATGTTCTTAAGGCTAGGAATAATCGCGAGAATCAATGATTTTGAGAGAAAAGATAAATGCATTAACTTGTCTATTTCTAGCTTGAATAATCTTAAAAAATATAGGGAAATAGGATTCTTGCAAGAACGCAAGAATTTGAAAATTGATTCTTTTAAGTGGGAAGCAAATCATACCTCTTCTGATATTATTCCCTTAAGCATGGATAAAATGGATGAATTAAAGAGAATATCCTTAACAAAGTTGAGATATCCTTCTACTGGAGACTATTATAGAATAGGTAGAGATTATATGCAAAGAATTGCTCCTGTTGGCTCTGAATTCAATGATTTATCACATAATGATCTTTTTTGGGATAAGGTAAAAAAGGTAAAAAAGATAAGTTCTAATGAAATAGAAGTTTTTGATTTAAGCATACCTGGCTATGAAAAGTTTTTATGCAATAATATTTTTGTTCATAATACGCGCGAACTTATGCTTCCTAGAGAGAATTGGCTGCCTGCTGTTGCAAGAACATCTATAGGAATAGGGAAAGTTGGAGAAGTTGATTTATTTGCGCTTCTCAAGAGCTCATTCAGGCAGAATCCTGACTACTTAATTGTTGGAGAAGTTAGAGGAAAAGAAGCTTTTGTTCTCTTTCAAGGCATGGCTTCAGGACATAGCAGCTTAAGCACTATACACGCTGATTCTGTTGAAACATTAGTAAGAAGATTACAGACGCCGCCTATTGAACTATCTCCAACTTTGGTAAATTCTCTTGATTGTGTTGCTATTGCGGCGCATACAATTGTAAAAGGGCAGGAAACAAGAAGAATAAGAGAAATAGTTGAAATTGTCAATATTAACAAAGATGGAAGTGCTATTGTAAATACGCCCTTCATGTGGGATCCGAGGGATGATGTATTTTACTTTAAAAAGCAAAGTAGAGTATTGGAAAAAATATCCATGCGAAGAGGAATATCAATAGAGAAATTACAGCAAGAACTTGTTATAAGAAGCAAGCTCTTGTATGAGATGTATAAAAAAAAGATATTTAGCTTTGATGAAGTAGGAAGAATAATTAATGATTATTACAAGAATCCTATTTTAGTGTTGAATAAGTTTGGAATAGCTGAAGGGCAGCTGTATAACTATTAATTGAAAAATATATAAATGGGCTTGGATTTTACTAAATATGGAAAAAGAGGAGATAAATATTCTTGCCCAGCTTCTAACTAGCATGAAAGATGCTGCACGAAAACTAGAAGAAGCTTATAAAAAGAAAGATGTTGAAAATTTTGCTTCTGTTAAAAAAGAGATATTGTACTTTCAAGAAGAGATAAAAAAGAGAATATGATTGAAGATATAATAAAAAATATAGACAATGAAATTGAAATGCTTAGAGAGATTTCTCTATATAGCAACAATATAAATTTTGCAGGGCCTAGAGAGAAAAATTTAATGCTTGCTACTATAGATTCCTTAAAATCAAGCATAAAAATAATAAATGATTCTATTCCAGGATTGCTATCTGAAGTATCTGTTGCAAACAAACTGCCTGGCAAAAATAAAAAAAGCAATTTTGAAAAAATAAACTATCCTAAGAATGAAATTACTATTCATGTAAAGAACAAAGCACAGCTAATGAAAGAACTTAGTATTAAAGCAGATTATATAAAAAGGCTAAAAAAGAAAAAGGAAATATTATATGAAGAGCATGCGGAATTTAAGGCTGCTAGAGGATATTTAAAAATCGCAAATAGGTTTTTCTTGGATAGGTCTGAAAAGCTTTTTCAAAAAGGGCATTTTAGCACTATGTCTAGAGAATTAAGAAAGGCTAATATAGATATTTTGTCTCAAGCATATGTTGCAATGATGTTAATGACAACTTTTTTATCTTTTTTTATCGGTATTTTTTTAACTATTTTTCTTTTATTCTTTAGCATAGGAATAGATTTTCCTTTTATTAGCATTTATAATGGGAACATATGGACAAGATTGTTAATGGTTTTTTGGATACCTTTTTTAGCTCCTGTAGTCACTTTTGCAGTCCTTTATTATTATCCTTCAACAGAAAGAGCCAGCCTTGCTAAAAGAATTGAAAGAGAACTTCCTTTTGCAGTTATTCATATGAGTGCAATATCTGGCTCTGGAATACAGCCAAGCGAGATATTTAGAATAATTGGATTAAGCAGAGAATACCCTTATCTTAGAAAAGAAATAAGAAAAATATTGAACCAGATTAATATTTATGGATATGATCTTGTTACTGCCTTGAACAATACTGCTTCGGGAACGCCTAGCAAAAGAGTTGCAGAGCTTTTTTCAGGCTTGGCGACAACAATTAATTCTGGCGGTGATTTCGCTGAATTTTTCAATAAAAGAGCAGAGACTCTTTTGATGGATTACAGGCTTGAAAGGGAGAAATATACTAAAACAGCTGAAACTTTTATGGATATTTACATAAGCGTTGTAATTGCTGCTCCAATGGTTTTAATGCTGCTTTTAATTATGCTAATCATGGGAAGCTTTGAGATAGGATTATCTATAACTCAAGTAAGTTTTTTAATAATATCAATAACTGTTTTAGTAAATGTTTTCTTTTTAATATTCATACATTTAAAACAACCTAACTATTAACATGGCGCTAAAAAAAATGCATTGGTTTGGAATTGTGTCGGCTGGGATACTTGCCTTAATTAATATTATTTATTATAGCATTGAGGCAAACCTAAATTTATTATTATTCTTATTTGGAATATCTTTGGCTATTCTTCTTCTGCCTTTTGTCATTGGAATTGCCTTGGAAAATAAAGAAGAGGAAGAGACTACTGAAATGTTCCTTGAATTCTCAAGAAATTTAGCAGAAAGTGTTGCGACAGGCACGCCTGTAAGCAAGAGTATTGTCAATATGAGTAGAAATAATTATGGTCCTATGAGCGGACATGTTCTAAAATTAGCTAGCCAAATATCATTAGGCATACCTGTAGAGAAATCTTTAGAAAATTTTGCATCTGACATTGGAAATAAGGTAATTAGCAGGGCTGTTGCTTTAATTAGGGAAGCTGAAAGAGCTGGGGGAGAAATAGATTACATA
>Ga0209514_10009589_pt1 | contig 10614 bp, 9 predicted proteins | sample Subgrocontami58m_FD_187452 | JGI IMG/M metagenome (GOLD analysis project Ga0209514, IMG submission 187452) | Subsurface groundwater microbial communities from S. Glens Falls, New York, USA - GMW37 contaminated, 5.8 m (SPAdes) (version 3) | ecosystem: Environmental > Aquatic > Deep subsurface >...
GATCAGCAGGACTCCCGACCTCGTTCTGCTTGACGTGGTCATGCCCCGGCTGTCCGGACTGGATGTCTGCAAGCGGTTTCGCCAGACGCCTCAGTTCATGGAAATCCCCATCGTTCTCATCACTCCTCGTTTCGGGCCGGTGAGCAAGGTCGAGGCCATCGAGGCGGGCTGCGACGACCTGCTGACCAAGCCCGTGAACTCGGTGGAGCTGGTGGCGCGCGTGCGGTCGCTCCTGCGCCTGCATCGGCTGCGGGAGGAACTGGCGCGCACGGAGCGCATCGTCCTCGTGCTGGCGCGCGCCGTCGAGGCGAAGACGCCGGACATTCAGGGACACCTTGAGCGCATTGCCTCTTACGCGGAGCTTCTTGGCAGGGCGGTGGGCCTTTCCGGCCGCTCCCTGCGGGAGATGCGCTTCGGAATGCTGCTGCACGACGTCGGGAAGATCGGCGTGCCGGACACCATCCTGGGAAAGACGGGCGCGCTGACGGCGGAGGAGTACGACCAGGTTAAGCGGCACCCCGGCGTCGGTTTCGATATATGCCAGCCTCTGGTGGACAATCCCATGGTCCTGCACGCCATCCGGCACCACCATGAGCGGTGGGACGGCGCGGGCTATCCGGATGGCCTGAGCGGTGAGGCCATTCCACTGGTAGCCCGCATCACGACGGTGGTGGACGCGTACGACGCCATGACCAGCGACCGGCCCTACCAGCAGGCGCGGACGCGGGACAGGGCGCTGGAGGAGCTCCGCGCTCAGGCGGGCAGTCAGTTCGACCCCGCGCTGGTTAACGCCTTCTGCCGCATCATGGAGCGGCAGGGTGGCGGCGGGCAGCCGCCGGGTACGGGCTTACCTTGACCGTATGTGGCCTGGATGCTACACTGAGCGTTGCCCTGAACGCGCGGTGAGCGTTGCCTAGTGGTCAAGGCGCCTGGCTGTGGCCCAGGAGATCGAGGGTTCGAACCCCTCCGCTCACCCCATCTCTCTCCCTTCGCACCCGCCCCGACGCCTTTTACGTTTGCCTCGCCCCTTCCCAAGCGCCTATAATGACAGCGTGCGCCCGTAGCTCAGCGGAACAGAGCGTCGGACTTCGAATCCGATGGTCGTGGGTTCGAATCCCACCGGGCGCGCCACTTTTCCCTAAGCGGGCTCTGTCCCTGCCCGGCGCGTCCCTAGTGAGACGAACCGGCCTTCGGCTTGCCTGCGGCAACCTTGGGTGTCCTCGCGACGGCAAGGTCGGCGTGGCAGATGAGCTGGCCTTCGACGCTGTCCGGCTCCACGGCCACCTTGGGGCTGTGCGCCATGATGATGAAGACGATGTCCATTGGCAGCCCCGCCAGCAGCGCAAGGTGTCCCCCGTATGCGCCGTGGACGATCTTCTCCGACAGCGCGGAGTGCGTGGCCCTGGCGCCCGAGCCATCGTACATGACTATCTTGTCCACGTCATGCAGCAGGGCGCCCGCGATGACGTAGTCGAAATTGACCTTCGTCCCGTATACCTGCTGGAGCTGCTGGCCGATAGCGTAGGCGGAGCCGGTCACCGCGTTGACATGCTTCAGCAGAGAGTCCTCCGGCCTGCCGACGCCCATGGGGGCGTCCTCCAGACGCTTGTAGGAGCTCTCCTTCCACGCCATGTACCAGGTCTTGACGACTCCCTCCCGCAGGCTGGCGTCCTTGATCTTCGCGATAGTGGGGAACGCCTTTTCGATGGCTTTCCGGGCATCCGCCGGAACGTTCGCGACGGGCTTTGCCATGGTCATCTCCTCCTTTGGTCTTCTCCGCTTCTGAGATCAAAACGGCTTGGGATTCGCGTCCCTACCGTCGCCGCGCGGGCGAGTCCATCACCTCTGTGTTGAGCACTCGCAGCGGCTTGCCGTCCATGAACGACAGTATGTTCTCGACCGCCTCTGTGAAGTAGGCGCAGTAGGACTCCCGCGTCACGTAGCCGATATGCGGCGTCAGCACCGTGTTCCGCGCCGTCAGCAGCGGGTGCCCCTTGGGCAGCGGCTCCCGGTCGAACACGTCGAGTCCCGCGCCCGCGATCGTCCCCTCGTTCAGCGCGCGCACCAGCGCGGCCTCGTCCACGATCGGCCCGCGCGACGTGTTGATGAGGTAGGCCGTCCGCTTCATCAGCGCCAGGTCGTCCGCGCCGAGCAGCCCCCGCGTGCGCGGGCTGAGCCGCAGGTGGATGGTCACAACATCCGACGTCTGGAGCAGCTCCAGCTTGGACACGAGCGTCGCGCCGCACTCCATCGCGCGCGCCGCCGTGAGGTTCTGGCTCCACGCCACCACGCGCATCTGGAGCGCGCGGCCTATCTGCGCGATGTGCGACCCGATGCCCCCCAGGCCGATGACGCCGAGCGTCTTGCCGCCCAGCGCCACGCCTACGGTGCGCTGCCAGTGGCCCTCCCGCACGGCGCGGTCCTCCTCCGGGACGTGGCGCATCACCGCGATCATCAGTCCGATGGTCAGTTCGGCGGTGCTGGTGCTCGGCGCTCCGGTCCAGCTCACGACGAGGCCCAGCTTCGTCGCCGCGTCCGTGTCAATGGCGGCGTTGCGGCGTCCCGTGGTGACCAGCATCCGCAGCGACGGCAGTTGCCCGAGCAGGGAGGCGGTGAACGGCGTCCTCTCGCGCATGGCGATGACGAAGTCGAAATCGCGGAGCCGCTTGGCGACCGCGCTCTCGTCCTCCAGATGGTCGCGGAAGAACACGACCTCGTGGGCGCGCAGCGGGGTCCAGTCGGCCATCTGGCGGGCGACGTCCTGGTAGTCGTCGAGCACGGCTATTCGCGCCATGTGATACTCCTTTCCGGCTATCGCCGCAGCGCCCGCAGCGCGCCTTCCGCAGCCTCCAGCGTCCGGTCAATGTCCTCGTCCGAGTGGGCCAGCGACACGTAGAACTTGGTGCCGGGCGGCGACCACACGCCGCGCTCGATGAGTCCCAGCCGGAACTGCGTCCCACGCTCAGCGTCCGCCGTGAGCGTATCCCTGTAGTCCTTCACCTCCGCCTCGGTGAAAAGGATGTCCACGATGGACCCCTCGTGAGCCACGAAGGCGGGGAACTCCAGCATGCGGCAGAGGTCGCGCAGCCCCCGCGCGAGCCGCCGGCCCGCGGCCTCAAGCCGCTCGTACGTGCCGGGGCGGTGCAGCACGCCGAGTGTCGCAAGTCCCGCCGTCGCCGTGAGGGGATTGCCACTGAACGTGCCGGAGTAGAACACGTGGCGGCCCTCCCGCAACGCCTCCACCGTCAGCGGGGCCATCATCTCCTCGCGGCCAACGACGGCGCCCACGGGGTAGCCTCCGCCAATGGCCTTGCCCAGCGCGGCGATGTCCGGCACGACGCCGTAGCGCTCCTGCGCGCCGCCCCATGCCAGGCGGAAGCCCGTCACTACCTCGTCGAACACCAGCGGGACGCCCGCTTGCTTCGTCGCCTCGCGCAGCCCCCGGAGGAAGCCGGGCTGCGGCGCGATGCTCCGCTGCAAAGGCTCCACGATGACGGCGGCCAGATCGTCCTTGTGGCGCTGGATGATGGACGCGGTCGTCTCCAAGTCGTTGTACGGCGCGACGAGCACCGTGTCGCCCAGCGTCGCCGGAACGCCCGCCGAGTCGGGACGGGCGATGCGCGGGTAATCGAGCCTGTCCCTGTGGCGTATGGCCCACACGGCGTAGTCGTGGCTGCCATGGTAGCCGCCTTCGAACTTGAGGATTTTCTCCCTGCCGGTCACGGCGCGGGCCAGCCGCAGGGCGACGAGCGTGGCCTCCGAGCCGGTCCCGGCGAACTTGACCCGCTCGGCGCAGGGCACCGCTCCGGCGATGGTCTCGGCCAGCTCGATGGTCGGCTCCGAAAGCTGGAAGAACTGCGTCCCCTCGGCGGCGCGGCGCTGGACAGCGGCCACGACCTCTGGGTGGGCGTGGCCCAGAATCATGGGGCCCGACCCCATGAGAAAGTCAATGTACTCCCTGCCGTCCACGTCCCACAGGCGGCTACCCGCGCCACGTGCGAACACGGTGTTCACATCGGCGGGGACGGGATAGGTGTGGTGCATCAGGCCGCCCGCCATATGGCGGCGCGCCCTGGCGAGCAGGGCGTCCCGCCTGCTCTGGCGGGAGGGTTGGGATGACGGCGTCATACGTGTCTCCGCTTTGGCAGAAGTGGCTTGCAGACCTCAACCCATCGCGCGACGCGTCTGCCCACAGCGTCGGCAAGGCGCTCGTCGAGCGGCGTGTCCAGCGGCAGCGTCTCGTGGAGGCGCGTCCAGCTCTTCGTCCACTCCTCCGGCTCGATGCGCGGCCCCAGCGCGTCCATCAGCTCGCCCGCGTGCGCCACGAGGCCCGCGAGCAGGGCGCGGTTCCGGTCGCCGTCGCGCCCCTCGAAGTGGAGGCTCACCTCGATGACGCCGTGCCCGGCGGGCTGGCCGCGGCGCTGCACCCACACCTCGTAGTGGACCGTCGGGTCGCCGAAGTGGACTTGGAGCAGGCTGAAGCGGACGTGGGAGGTTGCACCGTGCGCCAGTGTGGACGGGAACGCCGCCAGCGCCGCCGACTCCACACGGCGCAGGAAATCCCGCGTGCCGAGTCCCGCGCGTCGTCCTTCCGCGGAAGGACGACGCGCCTTGCGAGCGCCCGCGTAGGGTGCGGGTGTCTGCTCCGGGGCCAAGCCTGCTTACCTAGCCCCGCGACGGCAGGATGACGGTCGAGTTGCCCGGCGCGGTGATCTCGCCGCGCTGGTTCTCCGCCCAGATGTCGCACGCCACCAGGTGCTCATTGCCCTCGACCCACTTGCGCGTCACCTTGCCCTTGCACCACTGCACGTCCCCCTCGATGTTCGGGCGGCGGACCTCGGCGTAGAACTCCTTGACCCAGCCGTCGTCGCCGACCCAGTTCGTCATCAGGTTGGCGACCCAAGAGACGCGCTGCGGGCCGTAGTCATACCAGCCGGGGAAGCCGATGCGGACGGCGAAATCATCGTCCATATGGACGGCCTCCGGGCAGTCCGGCACGTTGAGCCTGTTCCGGATGGGGATGCCCGGATGACGCTTCATCATCCAGTAGCGGACCTCGTTGGCGCGGATATGGTGCACAAGCTGGCTGCCCCAGCCCATCTTGAAGGCGACGACGTCCGACATGGTGAGCGGGCCTTTGACCACCGGACGCAGGTCGTCTCCCACGTTGACGTCCTCCCAGTAGCGGGGCTTGGCGCCGCGGACCTCCTCCGCCTCGATGCCCTTCCAGATATCCTGCAGCTCCGCCTCCGTCCACTTGTGCTTGGTGACGCCGTGGTACTTGCCCTTCTCGCTGGCGGTGTCACGCTCCGAGCGGACGGCGAAGTCGTACAGCGTCGAGACGATCTCGCCCTTCTGATTGCGGTAGTGCTTGAACCACGTCTGCACGAAGGTGCGCTTCGCGAAGCTGCTGGTCTTCTTCTCCACCAGGTCGTGCAGCCCGCCAGAGGCGATGATGGTGTCGCCCGCGCAGATGGGCTTGTGATTGATGAAGCGCACGCCCGCGTGCAGCGCGTGGATGCCGGGCATGCCCACGCGGCCCGACCGGCCCTCGCAGCTCAGCAGGAAGCTGAACGGGGCAGTGATGCCGCCGAAGCGCGTCTTCTTCGCGTACGCCTCGTCCACGTACAGCGGGTTGATGTCGCCGATGCCCTCCACCCAGTGGCGAATGGTGTCCCTGGTCGCCTCGGTGTTCCACTGTCCCTTGGTGGGGTACTCCTTGCCCTTGACGGCGAGAAGTTCGTCCACCATCTCCTGCGTAATTTTGGCCTCTGTTCCCTGTTTGACTCCAGCTTCCATCGGCGCTCCTCCTTAGATGTCGGTGTGTGGGTCGCTCGGAGTCTAGCACCGCGCGTCGTGGGACGCAAGGCAGACGTCGATTACAGCGCTTTTTCGCCCAGACGCCGCTGGAACCAGTCCACGCCGGTCCTCACCAGCGACTGAAGACTCACGCTGTCTAGGAAGAGGTGCGTCGCGCCCCGCACCAGCGTAACCTGCTTTGGGCCGCCCGCGTTGTCGTACAGGACCTGCGCGTTGAGCGGCGGGACGATGTCGTCCCGCGAGCCATGCATGAAGAGCGCGGGTATCCGGACCCTGCGGACAAGCTCCGCAGCGTCGTACCGCTGGAAGTCCGGCAGGAAGCCATAACGGACGCGGGCGTGGCCCTGCGGGTACATGGGGATATCGGCGGCTCCGTCGCGCTCCCAGCGCTTCACCATCTCCGGGTCAAAGAGACGCTGCCAGTCCGGGTGCGCGGGCGCGGCGATGGTCATCAGCGCCTTCACTCGCGTGTCCGATGCGGCGACGGCGATGCAGGCAACGCCGCCCAGCGAGTGGCCCGTCAGGCCGATGCGCCGCGCGTCCACGTCCGGGTCGGCCTCCAGGAAGTTGAGCGCTGCGTGGGTGTCCTCAATCTGGTGGGTGAGCAGCATGTCCTCGCTGGTGCCGTCGCTGTCGCCGACGCCGTCCGCGTAGTCGAACCGCAGGCAGACGAAACCGGCGCGGGACAGGCCCTGCGCGAGGCGGACCAGGTACTTGACCTCCTTGAAGCCGGTGAACCCGTGGCAGAGGACGACGGCGGGGCGCCTGCCGGTGGGCGCGTCCGGCTTGTCAAGGATACCCACGAGTGTCTGGCCACGAAGGTTGGGGAAGGCGACGCGCGTGACGGGCATAGGCCCAGTGTACTACCTGCGGTGGCGCTATGGGGTGTTCCGCGCCATTTCCTGCACCGCGGCCACGGCCAGTAGAGCGGCATCCCGCAGCAAGGCACTCTCGACGAACTCAATGCGGTCGTTGGACGTGTGGATGCGGCTCATGTCGCTGCTGAAAATGTGGACCGCGGGAATGTTCGCCTGTATAAAGCTGGCGTGGTCGCTGTCGCCTTCCGTGCGGGACTCTCTGCGAAGGGTGATTCCCGCGCGGTCGGCCATGCGCTGCACCAGTTCCGACAGCGCCGTGCTTCCGTTCATCCGGAGCGGCGCGCCCGTGCCCAGCGCGTCCAGATTCAGCACTCCGACGATGCGCTTCCTCTCGGTCTCCGGAAGCGACCGGACGTACGCGCGACTGCCCACCAGCCCCGCTTCCTCCGCGCCGAAGGCCATGAACCGCAACGTGACCGGCACCTGCCGCTGGGCGAAGTATCGGGCGACGGCCAGCATCACGGCGGTGCCGGAGCCGTTGTCGTTGGCGCTAGGGGAGACGGCCACCGTGTCATAGTGGCCGCCAATTATGATGACCCTGTCGCCGCCCGGCTTTTCGCCAATGACGTTCTGGCTGGGAGACTCGATCACCTGCACGGTGACGGTCACCGTCACACCGCCCCTGTCCAGAAGCTCCAGAAGACGCGCGCCGTCCTCGCGGGATACGGCGACGGCGGGAATGGCGCTGCGGGACTGCATGCTCCCTTGGAACGGTCCCGGCGCGTTGTTATAGACCATGGCCGCCGCCGCACCCGCCTTCGCGGCGTTCGCGACCTTGTCCTGGAAGGTGAGCGCTCCGCGCTCCATCAGGGCCACCTTGCCCGTAATGTTTGATGGGAAGTCGTCGGGCCGGCCCAGTCCGGCTTGCGCCAGCGGCGCGGTGACAGCGCCGTGGCCTGACAGGATAATCGGGCTGGCGCGGTAGGAGGCCGGGCCAGGCGTGTCCTGAACGACCTGCCTGGACGCCTCCGAGTAGTCCTGCACTGGAAACGGGGCTATTTCCACCTGGTAGCCCAGGGAACGCAGTTCGGCGGCTATGTCGTCGGCGGCGCGCCTCTCCCTCTCGGTGCCGGACGTCCGGGGGCCCAGCTCAACGCTCAGACGCCGCACGTAGTCGTAAGCCCACTGGCCGAGCGTCTCGCCAGTCGCGGCGTCGGCCTGGGAGACAGGTGTGGCAACCGCAGTCGGCGGCGCCACCGGTTGCGCGGTGGAGGCTGGGGGTGTGGCGGTGAGTGTCCGCGCGGGTGGCGCCGTCTGCGCAGGCGTGGGCGACGAAGGCGGAGGAGGTTGAGGGACCGCGCAGGCGGCCAGCGCCGTGCTCAGCGCCAGCCCCAGCGTGGCGAAGGTCCGTGCCCGGAGGGGTGACAATAGCCAGGACATCAGCGGCGGAATCCCTGCGCGCGGGCCTCCGGCGTGCGGGAGGGAGCCCCTGGAGCCGGAGGCAGCCGCCAGCCGTCGGTGAACGCGCCGTCCACCAGCTCGCGCACGGTGAAGCCCGCATCTCTCACGAGCGGGTCGTGGGTCGCCACGACCACCGCCGCGCCGTCGCGCAGGGCGATGTCGCGCAAAAGGGCGAACACGGCGGCGGCGTTGGCGGAGTCCAGCTCGCCCGTCGGCTCGTCGGCCAGGACGAGGCGGGGCTGGTTGGCGATGGCGCGGGCGATGGCGACGCGCTGCTGCTCGCCGCCGGACATCTCGTAGGGCCGGTGCTTCATTCTGCGGGCCAGCCCGACCATCTCCAGACACTCCTTCGCGCGCCTGTCGCGTTCCCCGGCGTGCGCCCCCGCGATACGCAGCGCCAGCTCCACGTTCTCGTAGGCGGAGAGCAGAGGGATGAGGCCGAACGACTGGAAGACGAAACCCATACCCGTGCGGCGCAGTGTGGTGAGCTGTCCTTCGGAGAGACGCCCCATATCCTGCTGCTGGAAAAAGACTGCGCCGGACGTCGGCCTGTCCAGACCGCCCAGAATGTTCAGGAGCGTGGTCTTGCCGGAGCCGGAGCGGCCCATCAGCGCGAGCCGCTCGCCCGGATGCACGGCCACGTCCACGCCGCGGAGCGCGTGGACGCTCTGGCCGCCGCTTTCGAAGACGCGCTCCACGCCGCGCGCGAGGAGGAGAGGCCCGGTGTCGCTCGCGGTCATGGCCCGTCGCCGCCGTGGCGCGGCTCCCAGCGTCGCACCTCAATGGTGTCGCCTTTCAGGTGGACCTTCGCGCGCTCGCCCAGGCCAAGCTTCTCCACGTACTCGGCGGGGAGCTGCAGGCGGCCCGCTCTGTCCACCACCACGGACTCCTCCTCACGGCCCGCCTGCTCCGCGGGGCGGAATGTGAGCACGCGCACCGTTTCGGTGCTGGCGCGTCCGTCCCGCATGGCCACCACCCTGTCCACGTGGTCGGCGATGCGCGGATAGTGGGTGACGATGACCACGGTCACGCCGAAGGCATTCCGCATCTCGCTGTAGAGGCCGAAGATGTCGGTGGCGGTGCGCTCGTCCAGCTCACCAGTCGGCTCGTCCGCCAGCAGGAGAGGCGGGCGGTTGGCGAGGGCCACCGCTATGGCGACGCGCTGCTGCTCGCCGCCGGACAGCTCCGTGGGCCGACGGTCGGCCTTGGGGCCGAGGCCCACCGCCTCCAGCACCTGCCGCGCCCGCTCCAGCCGCTCCACGGGGGGCGTGCCCTGGATGGCCATGGGAAGCGCGACGTTCTCCACGGCGGACAGATAGGGCAGGAGGTTGCGGCCCACGTCCTGCCAGACGAAGCCCACCTCCTCGCGGCGATAGCGCACAAGGTCGGGCTCTGTCATGGAGAGCAGGTCACGCCCGTTGACGGAGACCTGACCGGCGGACGGTTTGTCCAGGCCCGCGAGGATGTTGAGGAGCGTGGTCTTGCCGGAGCCGGAGGGGCCGACAAGGGCCACCACCTCGCCCCGCTGGACCGTCAGGTCCATGCCGCGCAAGGCCACCACCTCGATGTTGGCGCGCTTGTAGATTTTGAAGACGTCGTCGCACAGGACGCACGTCCGGTCGCCCGCGCGCCTCGCCGCCGCTCCCGTCTCTGGTCCCATGCGCTATCCCCCGGTCCAGCGGAGGGCGCGTCCCACCGCCTGCCGCATGAATGCCGCGGACGCCACGCCGACGGCTGTTCCCATGACCGCCCCGAGTATAGCATAGGCGATGCCTAGCGCCGCCCAGTCCACCTGGAGGACAAAGGGCGGTGTCACCCGCCCGCCGCGCTCCGTCACCTCCATGAAGCGCAGGAAGAAACCACCCAGTCCGGCGCCCAGCGCCGTGCCTATCGCCAGGCCAAGCAGTCCCACCAGTCCGTGGTCCACCCAGACCATGGCGCGGACCTGCCGGGGGCTGAAGCCCACGGCACGCAGCACGCCGAAGAGGGTGCGCCGGCGCTCCGCAGTGGCCGCCGCGTAGATGACGAAGCCCGTTGCGCCCACCAGCAGCACCGCCGCGAACGCGATGACGAGCATGCCCGCCCATCCGGCTGCGATGAGAGGGTCCACTCTGTAAGACGTTACGAGCTTTTCTCTCTCCCGGATGTCGCTGAAGCCCACCGTGCCGCTCTGGCGCAACGCCTGCAGGGACGCCCGGACGCGCGCCGGGTCGGACGAGCGCACCCACAGCTCGTCGGGCAGGACCTCCGCGCTCGTGGTCTTCAGGTTCAGTCGCTCCCTCAGCGGCTCCAGCCCCGCCACAAGGAAGTCGTCCGCCTCCGGGTACATCGTCGGGAAGAGCGCCGTCCGTCCCACGATACGCGCACGGATGGGCACATCCCGGATGGCCAGGACAGGCTCGTCGCCGACGCGGAAGCCCGTGTTGCTCAGAAACGCGTCGGATGCAATCACCGGCAGCGGGGCCTCGACCACGCCCAGGTAGATGCCGCGCGCGTATGTCGGGCTGCCCGGCCC
>Ga0209514_10009591_pt1 | contig 10613 bp, 10 predicted proteins | sample Subgrocontami58m_FD_187452 | JGI IMG/M metagenome (GOLD analysis project Ga0209514, IMG submission 187452) | Subsurface groundwater microbial communities from S. Glens Falls, New York, USA - GMW37 contaminated, 5.8 m (SPAdes) (version 3) | ecosystem: Environmental > Aquatic > Deep subsurface >...
TATGTTCTATGGCAAAGGTTCTGAAGAGCCACTTTTCAAATTGCGCAAGATGATAATGTCTAATTCAACACAGGAGCGCAGAAAAGCGCTTGATGAGTTGTTTCCGCATATGAAGGGTGATATAAAGGGCACGCTTGAGGCAATGGATGGCCTGCCTGTGACCATAAGGCTGCTTGATCCGCCTTTGCATGAGTTTGTGCCGCACCAGGAAGACGCGCGCGCGAGCTTAGCTTCGAGCTTGAATATTTCAGTAGAGGAATTAGAGAAGAGGGCTAATGGACTTGCTGAAAATAACCCTATGATGGGACACCGCGGCGTGCGCTTAGGCGTCACGTATCCTGAAGTGAGCGAAACACAATTCAGGGCCATCTTTGAGTCTGCCGCAGAATTGATAAAGGAAGGAAAGAAAGTATTTCCTGAGATCATGATACCTGTTGTCTGCACGACAGCTGAATTGACCGACCAGCTTGCTATTGCCAAAAAAGTCTATGCCGAGGTCTTGCTTAAGTTCGGTATCAAGAAAATAGACCACATGTTCGGCACGATGATAGAGATACCTCGCGCAGCGCTTGTGGCTGATAAAATAGCCGAAGTAGCATCGTTCTTTTCATTCGGTACGAATGACTTAACACAGATGACCTTCGGGTTTTCAAGGGATGATATGGGTGGATTCCTGCAGGAGTATCTGAAAAAAGGTATTTTACAGGATGATCCTTTCCAGACCATAGATCAGGTAGGCGTAGGAGAGCTGATAAAAATCGGCATTGACCGAGGCCGCAAGACCAATAAAAAATTAAAGGTCGGCATCTGCGGTGAACACGGCGGCGATCCGAGGTCTATTGATTTTTGCTACCGCGCAGGTATGAATTACGTGAGTTGTTCGCCTTTCCGCGTTCCTATCGCAAGGCTTTCCGCGGCTCGCGCTGTATTGGCTAATAGGAAGAAATAATGGAGAACATAAAGTCCTATATAAAAGAAGTCCGTAAGATGCCTCTTTTGACGGCTAAGGAAGAGATAGACCTTGCCAAAAGGATCAAGAAGGGTGATAAGGCGGCGCGCGATAAAATGATACGCGCTAATTTGCGCTTGGTCATCAATATCGCGAAAAAATATATCCATCTGGGTATACCGCTTATGGACTTGATAGAAGAAGGTAATGTAGGGCTTATGAAAGCGGTTGAGAAGTTTAACCCATCAAAAGGATTCAGGTTCTCTACGTATGGCGCCTGGTGGATAAAGCAGAGTATAACGCGTTCTGTATTTGACCAGTCAAGGACCGTGCGGCTTCCAGTATACGTAAATGAATTGCTTACGAAGTATAAAAAGACCAACGAAAAGCTGATGGGTAAATTAAAGAGGTTACCAACGGATAATGAGGTCGCGAAATCCATGCGGACAAGCCTGGATAAGATATCAAAGATACGCGCTTCTATTACCAAGACCTCTTCGCTGGACGCGCCTATAGATGAAGAAGGCGGCAATGAGATAATGGACCTTGTTGAAGACAAGAGTTCAGCTAACCCTGAAACAGCCTTAAATAGTTTTTTCAATAAAGAGCGCTTAGACGGTCTGTTTGGCGCTATCAATGACAGAGAGCATGAGGTCCTGAATTTACGGTTCGGCCTTGTTAATGGCCACACCCATACTTTAGCTGAAGTCTCAAAGAAGCTCGGCGTCTCGCGTGAGCGCATAAGACAGATAGAAGAGAACGCGCTAAAAAAACTAAAGAAACTTATGTCGGCACAGGACCAGGAAACAATAGAATAGGATCCAACCGAGGTAGAAATGACCATGTCAAGCGCGAAATTTTACACGTTAGTGATACCAAGGTTTGAAGACGTATTCCATTCATTTTTCGCTTCAGAAGTTATTAAGGGCGTGACTGCGGCGGCCAGCCGGTTAAAGGCGGACATACTTATCCATATCACGGAAAGAAAAAAACACTTTGAATGGGTGACCGCCGAATCCGTCAATGCTGATTACGTCAAAGGCGTTATTTTTGCCGATATTGATGGTGATAAAAAGCATCTCCTGGAATTCATGAAAAGGGGCGTGCCTTGTATCGTTATGAATAATTATTTCAGTGAAGATGTCAATTGTATTGCTATTGATAATCGCAGGGCAGCAATGGATGTGGTGGAGTATCTGGTGAAGCTTGGCCATTCAAGAATAGCCACGGTCGCAGGAGACCTTAATACGCAGGCAGGCGAAGCCAGGCTGGAAGGATATAAGCAGGCAATGGCAAAATACGGCCTTAGTATACCCAAAGGCTATATTCAGGAGGGCTTTTTCCTAAGGACACCTGCCAGGACAGCAGCAAAGAATTTACTTAATCTAGAGGCAAGGCCTACAGCTATTTTTGCAGCAAGTGACGTTATGGCGCTTGAGGTAGTAGATGAGGCTAAGCAGGAAGGCTTAAGGATACCATGGGATATCTCTTTGGTAGGTTTTGACGATAATCCTATTGCCGGCTATAGCCCGGTGCGACTGACCACCGTTGCTCAGCCTATTGTTGAAATGGGAAGGCTGGCTTTGGAAAAATTGAACCAGATAACTCTGGGCAAGGAAAAACAACCTGTAAAAGTAGTTCTGCCGGCAAAGCTTATTAAACGGGAATCAACATTGGTAATGAGCAAAAGTTGACTACTATGTCTGATAAACTGAAGAAGGTGATACGTAATATCCCCGATTTTCCAAAGCAGGGCATCTTATTCCGCGACATAACCACTCTTCTTAAAGATAAAAAGGCATTCAAAGATTCCGTTGATAGCCTGGCAAAGGCCATCAAGGGTAAAAAGGTTGATTACGTGGTGGCTGTTGAATCCCGTGGTTTTATTTTCGGGGCTGCTTTAGCCTATAAATTAGGTGCCGGTTTTGTTCCTGTAAGGAAAAAGGGCAAGCTTCCAGCCAAGACTATTTCGGCGTCTTATTCGCTAGAATACGGCACTGATTCTTTGGAGATGCACAAGGACGCGCTTAAGCCCAATGCGAAGGTCTTGATAGTTGACGATCTTTTGGCTACTGGCGGGACTGTCGCTGCTGTCTGTTCATTAAGCGAACAACTGAAAGCAAAGATCGTAGGCATTATCTTCTTAATAGAACTCTGCGGCCTTAAAGGGCGCGACAAGCTCAAAGGCTATCCGGTTTATTCCATCATACAGTATTGATCATTACCGAGGCCGGACCTCGACCATATTTGTCTGCCCCCGTAGCTCATCTGGATAGAGCACAGGTTTCCTAAACCTGGTGTGGCAAGTTCGAGCCTTGCCGGGGGCATTTAAAATTTACCCAGAAGGGTTTTATGAAAAATTGCCCTGTTTGTAACAATGAAAAATGGTCTAAGGTCTTTAATATCGGCATTTGGACAATAGAGGAATGCGCAGTTTGTAAATTTGCCAAGATCAACCCCATGTCAACTCAAGATAGCCGCACTGAGTTTTTTTCTAATGAAAGCACTATTAAGAGGAAACCAAAGAAGCTTTCTTCGCTCCAGAAGTTTTCCAGGGGAATGAAGCGCGCATCTAATAAAGTAATGCGCCGCGGAAAAAGCGAAATATTTTATAAGAAGCTCTTGGATCATTTACCTTCAGGATCAAAGGTCCTTGATGTTGGTTGCGGAGATGGCAGCTTTCTTGCTTTGGCCAGTGAGCGATACTCTTGCAGCGGAATTGAGATATCTGAGTATTTGGCGGATCTGGCGAGAAAGCGCGAAGGCCTTACGATCAAAACAGGAAATTTCTTAGAAGCAGATTTTGGACAGGAAAAATTTGACGGGATCACATTAATATCTTTATTAGAGCATTTAAGCGACCCGCTTAGGACGCTTCAAAAGTGCTTTGATCTTTTGAGGGATGGCGGCATATTGTTGTTGAAGACAGTAAATTACGAATGCGCTAACAGAAAAATAAAAAGAGAAAAATGGACAGGGTTTCGTCCTCCTGATCACGTGGTCTATTTCGGCCCAGCCAATCTTAAGAGTATCCTTACGAAAGTAGGTTTTAAAAATATCAGGACTTCTTCCTGGACCTTTAACGATAATATGTATTGCGCTGCCTGGAGAGCAAAATGATAGACCTGCACACTCATTCATTATTAAGTGATGGTGAATTACTTGCTTCAGAATTGGCTCGCAGATATGAAGAGAAGGGGTTCCGGGCCATTGCCATCACTGATCACGTTGACCTTTCAAATATAAAAACAGTGGTTGAGTCTGTTGTTGAGTTTTGCCGCGCTTGGCCTAAGAACAGGATAAAGGTCATACCTGGCATAGAATTGACCCATCTTCCTATTGAGCAGTTCAAGAAAGCTTGTGAATACGCGCGTAATAAAGGTATTAAGATGATCGTAGCTCATGGTGAGACGCTTGTTGAGCCTGTATTAAAAGGTACTAACCGGCAGGCACTAAGTTCTGATATTGATATCCTATCCCATCCTGGCCTGATAAGCGATGAGGACGTCAAATTGGCCACGAAAAAAGGCATATTTCTGGAATTAAGCGCGAGAAAAGGCCATTGCCTTGCTAATGGGTATGTTGCCCGGCTTGCCTTAAAGTATGGCTCAAAGCTTTGCATCAATTCCGACGCTCACTCACCGTCGGATATTCCAACCATACAATTCCTCCGTTTGGTGGGCCTGGCCGCTGGACTTTCTGAGAATGACCTCTCTAGGGCATACGAAGGCATTGAAGACCTCTGCAGCCGTAAAATTTAACTATTTCGCTAAAATTCATGGGTGCTCAAAAATTTTTATAAAATAGTTGACAACCCATTGCTAAATATGGTATTTATAGAGCAATTAGGCTATACCGCCAAAGACAGCTTTAATAAAGGTGTGAGAGGGGGTGAAGACCAAATAAAGCCGAAAGTTGTCAAAAAGTTGGCGATATAACTATAGATGAAATTCCTAGGCAAGTTATAATTTAGGTAAACCTAGTACATATATATAATTTATTATTCATTTAAAGGAGGAGAAGATGAGTAAGCGCTTAGTGTTTTTGTTCTGCGCTCTGCTTGTGTTCGCGGCAGTAGTTCCTGCGTTCGCAGCAGTCCAGAACGTAAAAGTGAGCGGTGATATTATTGCTCGTTACGTTTTACGTAACGATTTTGACCTCTTAAAAGGCAATGGCGTAACAGGCGAAGACCAGATCAATGCCATAAACACCGTTACCCGTTTAAGAGTTGATGCTGATTTGACTGATAACGTTTCCACAGTTATCAGGCTTATCAATGAGAGAAACTGGGAACAAGACGGTACGACAAATTCGGATATAGATCTGGATCTGGCTTATGTTACGATGAAGGAGTTTTTATATTCTCCTTTGACATTAGCCATAGGCCGTCAGGAACTCCACTTCGGCAATGATATGATCATTGGCGATGCGATTGGACAACCTAATGCAGATGCTGTATCCGGTGGCATAGGTACGAATCAGAATACGAATTACACTGAAGCAGTTGGCTTCGGTGGAGTGAATGGTGACCTTGCGTATCGCAAGGCGTTTGACGCGATAAGAGCCACATTCAATTATGACCCATTGGTAATTGATGTTGTATACGCGAGAATTGACCACAACACGGTTACTGGCGCTGATACCAATGATATGATCAATCTTTGGGGCGCGAATGCTGGTTATAAGTTCAGTGATAAGTGGAATACGATGGCTGAAGGCTACGTATGGTCAAAAGACGATAGTTCACGTAGACATGTAGGGCTTGATAAGGCCGATACAGTCATCACAGTTGGCGCTAGAGTCAATACAAACCCGACTGCAAAGTTAAACCTTCAACAGGAAATTGCATGGCAGGGTGGTAAGAAACTTAACAATTCTGCTGCAGTACCTGCTCTTCAAAGAGAACGTAATGCATGGGCTTCTCAGTCAATAGTCATGGTTACGCCAGGATGGAAGTATAATCCAACCATTGGCATGATCTATTCGTATTTCTCAGGTGACGCGAATAGAGATGCTTCTGGTAATACTCCTGCATTGGATAAAAAGTATCATGCATGGGATCCAATGTTTGAGAACCAGACGGGCGGCCATATCATCAACGCGCTATATCCGTCAAGCAATATACATGATATCAATGCAAGGCTGACATTGTCACCTATTGAAGATGTTGTCGTGCAGTGTGATTATGTGTATTTATTGATGGCAAAAGCCAGTTCTCAAAATGGCGCTCAGAACTTGAATGATTATGATGGTACAGGCAATCTCTTCGCGGCTAACAAGATATCATTAGGTCAAGAGTTTGATACGAACATCATGTATAACTATACAGAAGATGTTCAATTCGGCCTCTTAACCGGATGGTTCTGGCCTGGCAGTGCGTATGATAAGAATGGTACTACAGTTGATCAGAGAGTAACAGCAACTGAAATGATCGCTTCTTGCAGCGTGAAGTTCTAACACAGAAAGTGTTAGAAGAGTAAGTGTTTTACAAAACCCCGGGGGTCTTGCCCCTGGGGTTTTTATGTGATAAGATAGCGCAATGATCAATCTGGCTTTTATCCTGCATATGCACCAGCCTTACTATAAAAACCTCCTTACAGGGGAGGCAGAGTTACCATGGGTGAGGTTGCATGGTATTAAGGATTACCTTGATATGGCGCTTATCCTGGATGAATTTCCGGATATTCACCAGACGTTCAATGTTGTTCCTTCACTTTTAGAGCAGATCGAGGATTACTGCGCAGGTACACTGACAGATAAATTTTTAAGGCTTTCCTATAAAAAGGCCGTTGAACTCACACCTGAAGAAAAAGGGTTTATCCGCGAACACTTTTTTAGCGCGGACATGAACAGGGTCGTAGCTGTTCACCCCAGGTATTACAGCCTATTCCTTCACAAGCACTCGGATTATGATTTTAGTGACCAGGATTACCTGGACTTGCAAGTCTGGTTCAATCTTTCGTGGTTTGATCCAAGGTTTCGGCAAGACATTCCTGAGTTAAGGGCCTTGGTCAAAAAATCTCGGTATTTTACAGAAGATGATAAAAGAGTCGTATTAGACAAGCAGATAGACTTACTAAAACAGATAATCCCGACATACAAAAAGTACCAGGATGAGGGCAGGCTTGAAATAAGCGTTTCTCCGTATTTTCATCCGATACTGCCTCTTTTATTTTCTTCTTTTGCCGGCCGCGACGCCAATCCTCAAATGCCCATGCCTAGATCAGTATTTTCTCATCCGGAAGATGTTATTTGGCATGTTCAGGAAGCCGTGGACTTCTATCAAAAAAGATTTGGCGTTCCTCCGCGCGGCATGTGGCCCTCCGAACAGGCTGTCTCTCGCGAGATACTTCCTATACTTATGAAAGCCAAGCTTAACTGGATTGTCACCGACGAGACTATCTTGTGGAAAACGGTTAAGTCGATCAAAAGGGACGGGCGCATCCTATATCGCCCTTATAATATCAAAATAAAAGATGAGTCGCTTACAGTGCTTTTCAGGGACCGGTATCTTTCGGACTTAATAGGTTTTGAATATCAGCACTGGAGGACAACAGACGCGGTAGATAATTTTATGCATCACATCTTAAAGATAAAAGAATATTTCGGTGAAAATGATTGCCTGTTGACCGTGGCGTTGGACGGCGAGAATTGCTGGGAGTTTTATAGAAATGACGGAAGAGATTTTTTAAGGCTGCTATATAGCCGTTTAGCCGAAACGAGCTATGTTAAGACAGTAACTGTCAGTGAATATCTAAAAGCTAATCCCCCTAGGCATCACTTGCCTGTGCTTGCCACAGGTTCATGGATCCATGGAGATCTTAATAAATGGATGGGGCACCAGGCTAAAAATATAGCGTGGGACATGCTTACTTGCGCGCGTAATCTGTTGACAGAGGAACATCTTAAGGATGAGCGCATAATGAAACAAATGCATGTTTTGGAGGGGAGCGACTGGTTTTGGTGGTATGGAGACAAAAATAGATCGTTTGACGAACTGTACCGCATTCACTTGAAGAATTTTTATTCTATGCTCGGAAAAAAACCAAATGTTGATTTAAATTCGCCTATTGACATTTAAGGCTGTGATGTTACAATGAAAAAAGAAATATCAGACCACTTAGCAAAAGCTTTTTTTGACAAAAAAGAAAAAAAGAAAGAAGACAAGAGTTTCGTTTTTTACATAGTCGTAAGTCTTTTGTTTGTAGCTGTTTTGCTCTTTGTATCGGGCTTCTTGTCAAAGCCAAGTTTAAAGGGTTACTATATACGTGACGAGAAGCTGGTTTTTGAAAAACATGATGGGCCATACATCTTGAGATTTAATTTTCAAGATAGTTCCTCAAAGGTAGAGACATTAGTCATAAATATTCCTGATATTGACCTGACTTCTTATAAACGATTGAGTTTTTCTGTAAGATTAAAAGATGCTGATACCCGTCAGCTTGGGTCTGTAAAAGTGGGACTTGTGAACATAAGAAAAGAAACATCCAACCTATATCTTTCGGACATCAATAATTCCTGGAAAAAACTGTCGTTTCCTTTTTCTGATTTTGGAAAGATCCAAGATTGGACTCGCCCTACAAAGATATTATTCACTCTTGAAGAGTGGAATACCTTTGCTAAGAGAGGCGAGCTTCTGATAGATGGAGTAGAGTTCTCAAAAAATTAGTGTAACAACCCTTAAGCATGGGAGGATCGATATGGAAATAATCGCGATAGCAAACCAAAAAGGCGGATGCGGAAAAACCACTACAGCGACAAACCTCGCGGCAGCGCTGGCCTTAAATAATAAAAAAACGCTTCTTGTAGATCTTGACCCTCAGGCGCATGCTTCCTTAGGGCTTGGCGTTGAGAAAGAGATAGGTATTTACGATTGCCTCTCTAAGATAAGCAAGAATAAATGCGTCCTTAAGGACATTATTACCAACATATCCCCGAATTTTGATCTTGCGCCGTCTAACATCATGCTAAGCACTATAGACCAGGAGTTTAGCGACGAGATAGGCCGGGAATCAAGGCTTTTTGATATATTAAAGGATGTCAAAGATCCTTATGAGTTTTGCCTTATTGATTGCCCTCCTAACCTTGGGCTTCTTACTGTAAATGCCATTAGAGCAGCCAACAAACTTATAATACCTGTTGAGGCTTCGCGTTTTTCTTTGGATGGCGTAAAGCGCCTTATTGAAATAGCGGAACTTGTGCGAGAGCGGTTAAACCATTCAGTCGAAGTGCGCGTGCTTGTTAATAACTTTGATTCGCGTCTGAGGCACTCTTTTAACATTTTAAACAAGATAAAAGAGACATTCGGCGCGAAATGCTTTAACACGATAGTCCATATCAACGTTAAGATAAAAGAAGCGCAATCCATGGCTCAGACCATTTTCTCTTTTGACAAATACAGCCGAGGTTCAAAGGATTATTTCAGCTTGTCGCGTGAGCTTATTTCAAAAGAAGAGGCAATAGTAGAGAAGATATCGCAACAGATGAAAAAGATAGTCAGAAAGAAAACAAAGGAATACCTGCCGGTCACTTTTGAAGTCAGCGGCCGCGAGGCTTCAAGCATTTTTGTCGTAGGAGATTTTAATAATTGGGTAGCAGATGATAATTCAAGATTAAGTAAGGACAACGGGGCGTGGAAAAGGCAGCTTGACCTTAAGCCCGGTTCTTATAAATACAGGTTTGTTATTGATGGGAAATGGACAGAAGACCCGTCTAATCCCAATACGGAAAAAAATCCGTTTGGTGAGCTGGATTCGCTTTTACTTGTAAAAGAGTAACCGCAGCCTACAGATGGATATTTTAGACATCTTTAAGGCGCGAAAAAGCATCCGTAAATTCAAAAGAAAAGAAGTCTCTGATAGCGATATAGAGAAGATAATCAAAGCCGCAAGCTTAGCTCCTACCGCAAGAAACGTCCAGCCTTGGGAATTTATCGTTGTAAAAGACAAAGAACGCCTCATTGAATTAGCAGGGCTTGTTTCTCCAAATGGCGCTTTTATTAAAGAGGCGCCTGCCTGCATCGTTATTTTTTGTAATAATACTAAATATTACCTTGAGGATGGCTGCGCTGCCACAACTCAGGCCTTGCTTTGCGCGGCACAACTTAACCTTGGATCTTGCTGGGTAGCAGGGGATAAAAAAGACTACTGTGAAAAAGTTGGGGCTTTTTTTGACGTTCCGCAAGGTTATAAACTTATCAGTATTGTCGTATTAGGTGAGCCTAACGAATCGCCAGATCCTGTTAAAAGGGATCCGCGTGAAATGACACACAAAGAAAGGTTTTAAGTTAAGCCGTGAATGAACTCAATGTCAAATATATCGGCAGCATGGGTTTTCAGGTGCTTGCCAGCGGGCATACTTTTACTATAGATCTATCAAAAGAAAAAGGGGGTAATGACCTGGGGATGAATCCTCCGGAAGTATTTATGGCAAGCCTTGGATCTTGCATCGGAGTATATATAGCGAAATATTGCGATGCCGCTAAGATCAATTCAGAGGGAATGGATATTTTTTTGGATTGGAGTTTATCCGACGACAAAACAAAGATACAGCGCATTAATGTAAGAATAGAATTACCTAATGCCGATGTTGGCAGGCGAAAAGACGCGCTACTTAAAGTAGCCGGGCATTGCCTAATACATAATACGATACAGAATCCTCCCGA
>Ga0209514_10009593_pt1 | contig 10612 bp, 10 predicted proteins | sample Subgrocontami58m_FD_187452 | JGI IMG/M metagenome (GOLD analysis project Ga0209514, IMG submission 187452) | Subsurface groundwater microbial communities from S. Glens Falls, New York, USA - GMW37 contaminated, 5.8 m (SPAdes) (version 3) | ecosystem: Environmental > Aquatic > Deep subsurface >...
AGCCTGTTCGACCTGGCGATCAAAGCGGAACCGCCGATCGACGTTGGGGATGGCTCGGAGCGCTCTCAGCGGACCCGCTTCGGCACATCGCTGCGCCGCATGCGCGACCGGGTATTCCAACTGCCGTACCGCAAGGTTCGCGTCGAAGCAGGCCGCATCGTTCATCAGGCTCGTCAGTGGCATCTGGCCATAGAGGTGGACCCAGAGGGCCGCGAAGGCGTGGCCAAGCCCACAACGGATGGGAACCATAGCACGGCCCGGGGAACCCAGGTCGCAGATGTTCCCTTCGAAACTTCGCTGTCTGATACAGGGAAGTGGGATCCTGGGGAACTTGGGGAACCTTCTATAACCCTTACACATGCGCGCACGCACACACGCGCGCATGATAAAAAGAATACGGGATCAGGTTCCCAGACCTCCCAAGGTTCCCAGGATCAAGTCCAGCACAGCGAGTTTGCGGGGGAATCTATCGGGGGACCTCCTGATCACGGTTCCCACATCCTCCCGCCACCGTCATGGCTTGAGGGGGTGCCGTGATGTCGCATCCCTATCCCACAGGTCCGCCGGGGTCAGTGCATTCGATCACTCAGACGGACGACGGCAGCCAGCTCCGCCAAGAACCAGGCCGCCGTCGCCCTGACCACACTGTTCCCCCGCTCAGGAGATCACCATGGCTTACGCGACTCTGACCACGCCCGCGCCGTGCGCAAGTGCGCCCGTGCTTCCACCGCTGTTCCCGCCGATGCTGGTTGCCCTGCCAGCCGTGCTCGCCCTCGATCTGGGCACCACCACCGGGTGGGCACTGCGCGGCCGCGACGACCACATCACCTCCGGCACCATCGTCCATCGCAATGACCGCTGGCAGGGCGGCGGCATGCGGTTCCTGAGGTTCCGCCAGTGGCTCACCGAGATGAAGCATGTCAGCGGCGGGATCGATGCCGTGGTTTACGAAGAGGTGCGCAATCACGCGGGCACCGACGCGGCACATCTTTATGGCGGCTGGCTCGCGATCCTCAGCGCCTGGTGCGAGCATCATGGCATCCCCTACGAGGGCGTCCCCGTCGGTACGATCAAACGCTTTGCGACCGGCAGGGGCAACGCCGACAAAACCGCAATGATCGCCGCCATCCGCGCCCGCGGCTTCAACCCGGTGGACGACAACGAGGCGGATGCGCTGGCCATCCTGCTGTGGGCCATCGAGACCCGGGGAAACCTGGCATGAGGTTCTACGACGCACCCCGTGCGCCCCGGTCCTGCTTGGACATGGCCCGCAGTCCGACCAACCCGGTGGAGATCGACACCATGCGCCGGCGGGCCTGGCATGAGCAGGGCGTCGCCGCCCTGCCGGTCGCCGACATCACCGATCCGTGGCTGCGCCAGGCGATCACCAACGAAGCGATCCGGCGTTGGGGCCGGCGCAATGGAGGTCACGCCCATGGCCGGTAAGCAGCGGAAACGGAAGCCGGCGGCGGGTCAGCGGGAGGATCTGTCCAAACCCAACATCTGGCGTCGGCAGCACGGCGGCTTCACCGAACCGTTCCGTGACGCGGATCCCGACACCGGCGTGGTCGTGACCCACAGGCGAGCGATTGACCTACTCGGCATGCTCGAGGCGAACGGGACGATCACGCCAGTCATGCGGGACGCCGGCGACAGCTTCCACATCCAGTTCCGCACTGCGGCTCTCGACACACTGGGTGTCGGGCCCATGGTGCGGATGCCCAGCGGTGATGCATCGTCGCCGACCGAGCGGTCCTCGCGTGCCCGCCATCAAGTCTCCGCGGCATTGACGGCTCTCGGCGGTGCCGACAGCGCGGCTGGGTCCTGCGCGTGGCACGTGGTCGGCTGCGGCACATCGATCCGGGAATGGGCGGTTCGGCGCGGCTGGGGTGGACGCAGTGTCGGCCACGCCCAGGCGCAGGGGATCCTGGTGGCGGCGCTGGGTGTGCTGGCGGGGCACTATGGGTTGGACACAACAGCACCCGTCCGGCGATCACCGCATCGTAAGGAGGCAGTCATGCACAGCGTCACTTGAGCAAAGGCTGGCGCTGAAAATTGTTGGCGCCGCGATGCAGAAACCTGGTTGACGCCTGGAATCTCCATCTGTTAGCAACTGGATACTCGGTCGAGTAGCGACCAGGGGACGGCGCCACCTATGGGTTGGCGCCGTTCGCGTTTCCGGTTCTCCGTATCGGTGGCATGAGGTGGTTGCGGCCGGTCGCCTTGCCATCGCGCCGCACTGCATATTCCGATCTATTCCATCCGGCCGCCGTCCCATCGCCAACGCGTGCCTGCACTGCGCGAGACCGAAGCGACAGCGCACGTCCGACGGCAGATTGATCGCAAAGATACAGTCATACACGGCATTATTTTGGATTCCAGTAATGCTGAAAGTTTTTTCTGTATTGATGGAAAAACCCGGTTGACCGCTGGAATCTCTATCTGGTAGAAACTGGATACTCGGTCGAGTAGCGACCAGGGCGGGGCGCCTCCTATGGGACGGCGCCTTTTTTGTTCCCAGTTCCCTGGCACCGCTCGTGACGCAGCGTCAGCCCGTATCGGAAGCCATCCATGCCCGGTGACCGCTTCTACCAGAGCGCCGCATGGCGTCGCTTCCGGGCGACGGTGCTGCGGGCACGGCCGACCTGCGAAGTGCCCGGCTGCGGGATTGCCGCGACGAACGTCGATCACATCGTGCCACGGCGTCTTGGCGGCGCTGACTTCGACGCAGCGAATGTGCAGGCGCTGTGTGCATCGTGCCATTCGGCCAAAACAGCCATCCGTGACGGTGGTTTCGGGCGGGCGCACCGGCCCGATGCTCCCATCCGACTGTCCGGGTGCGACGTGAACGGCCTGCCGCGCGATCCTGCCCATCCTTGGCGCGCCCAGGCTCCCTGAGGCCGCGAGGGGGGATGGGGGGTCAAATCTCTAGGCAAGAATGGGGCCACATCCGCGTCGGGCTTTAACGTTGAATCCCGCGAAATTCGGACCGCCGGTCAGAGGCCCCGCGAAATGCGAAGCGGCCCGGATTTCAAAGCATTACGGGACGGGCGCCGCCACTCAGCAGGCGGAAATCCCGCCGAATGAGACAAAATACGGGTCAAATAGCCCCGAATTCCGGGGCAGAACAGGCCCTTTACCCCCGAAAAGGGCCCAAATGACCGCCAAACCCGCGAATACCAGCTGGCCAGCGGACAAGACGGAACGCTGGCCCCTGGCGCGTCTGGCGCCGTATGCGCGGAACGCGCGCACCCACAGTGACGAGCAGGTCGCGCAGATCGCGGCGAGCATCCAGGAATTCGGCTTCACCAACCCGGTGCTGGCGGACGAGACCGGCACCATCATCGCGGGCCATGGCCGCGTGCTGGCGGCGCGGAAGCTCGGGCTGGACGACGTGCCGGTCATGGTGGCGCGCGGCTGGTCTGAGGCACAAATCCGGGCCTACCTGCTCGCCGACAACAAGCTGGCACTCAACGCCGGCTGGGACACCGATACGCTGGCGCTTGAACTGGCCGACCTCCAGACGATGGGCTTCGACCTGGCGCTGACCGGGTTCAGCGACGCCGAGATTGCCGATCTCATGACGCCGGTGACGACCGATACGGCGCCCGTCGGACCGGATGGCGAGGAACCCGACGCGGACGATCCGGCGGACGCCGATCTGGAACCACCGCGTGCCGCGGTGACACGCCCTGGCGACCTTTGGCTGCTTGGCGAGCATCGCTTGCTCTGCGGGGACTCGACGGACGCCGCCGCAGTGAGCCGCCTGATGGATGGCAACCGGGCGGCGTTGCTGTTCACCAGCCCACCATACGGGAACCAACGGGCCTACACGACCGGCGGCATCGGCGACTGGGACGCCCTGATGCGCGGGGTATTCGGCGGTGTGGCGGACGTCATGACGGACGACGGCCAGGTGCTGGTCAACCTCGGCATGATCCATCGCGACGGTGAGTGGCTGCCCTATTGGCAAGGCTGGCTGGACTGGATGCGCGCCCAGGGGTGGCGCCGGTTCTCGCTCTCGATCTGGGACCAAGGCCCGGGCCTCCCAGGCGATTGGAACGGTCGGCTGGCCCCCTCGTTCGAATTCATCTTCCACTTCAACCGCGCTGCTCGACAGGCGAACAAAATCATCCCGTGTCGCTGGGCCGGTCACGTCAACAGCGAAAAGGGTGGGCTGCGCGGCAAGGACGGCACGGTCGGCGAATGGACCCACGCCGGACAGGGCGTGCAGGACATGCGTATCCCGGACAACGTCATCCGCATCACCCGGCACAAGGCGCGCGGCATCGAGACCGAGCACCCCGCGGTGTTCCCAGTGAAGCTGCCGGAGTTCCTGATGCAGACATACACCGATCCCGGCGATATCGTATTCGAACCGTTCTCCGGATCCGGCACCACAATTCTGGCGGGTCAACGGGCAGGCCGTCGCGTGCGCGCAATCGAACTGGCACCGGAATATGTCGATCTCGCGATCGCGCGCTGGCGGATGCTGCATCCCGACGTTCCGGTGATGCTGGCCGGGGACGGCCGGCTTTATGGCGACGTGGCCCTGGAACGGACCCGACCGGACGTCGCGGACGCGGCCTAACCGCGACAGCGGCGCGACACGCGTCGCTCCCCCATAAACCCACGCAACCGGCCGGCCGTCATGGCGGTGCCGATCGTGGTGATGTCCGTCAACGTGACGGTCTCCAGCCAACACCTTGTTGGTTTCAACGCCCCATCGAAAGGCACCTACCGATGAACGCAAAGAAGCTGATTCTGACCGACGGCAAGACCCCGCGCGGCACCGGCATGCACGATACCGTGCCGGCCAGTGCGGATGATTGCCTGATTGACCTGTTCGGCGCGGTCCGCGTCATCGGCCAGGAGGCGATCGGCACCACCAAGTACAACCACGTCATGTGGGAGTTCAATCTTCCGCCGGATTATACCGACGGTGCCTCCATCGTCGCGACGTTCAACGCCGATTACACCGGCGCCGGCACACCGGGCCCGACCACCCTGTCGGTGGCCGCCGAGGAGATCACGTCCACCGGCACAACCACGGCGATCACGGTGACGCCAGCCCTGCGCACGATCGTGGCCGGCGGCTCGAACCTGACTTTCACCCTGACCGGCACGGGGCTGGTCCGCGGCGACCGGGTCAAATTGCTGGCCACGATCGGGGTGCAGGAGACCGGTGGGGTCGACGGCCTGACGGGCCGCATCCGGAGCGTGCAGCTCGTCTGATCGGCCAGCACGCATGACAGCACGCCAGCGGAACGGCTTGACCGGGAGGTCACTGATGCAGACGGACCTTCGCGTCGAGACGGTTCCGCTGGCGCAACTGCTCCCCTATGCCGCCAACGCGCGCAGCCACTCCGACGAGCAGCTGGCGCAGATCGCGGCGTCGATCGTGGAATTCGGCTTCGTCAATCCCGTGCTGGTCGATGAAGCCGGCACGCTGATCGCGGGGCATGGCCGAGTTCTGGCAGCCAGAAAGCTAGGGTTGGAAACGGCCCCGGCGATCCGGCTCGGGCATCTGACCGAGGCGCAAGCGCGGGCCTTCCGGCTGGCGGATAACCAGATCGCGCTGAACGCCGGGTGGGACGCGGCGATGCTGCGGGCGGAACTGCTGGATCTGAAAGCCATCGGGTTCGACATGAACCTTGTGGGGTTCAGCCAGGCGGACCTCGCAGCGATGATGGCTAGCGGCAGCGGTGCGGTGGATGAGGAGGCCGCGGACGATCCGGCGCCGGAACCGCCGGTCGACCCGGTGTCGCGGTCCGGCGATCTTTGGATTATGGGTGAGCATCGGTTGCTATGTGGGGATTCCACGAATGCATCTGATGTCGCGCGATTGCTGGATGGTGTGCGACCACACCTGATGGCGAGCGATCCCCCATATGGGGTGAACTACGATCCCGCCTGGCGCAATCGCGCGGGCGTGTCCGCGACGGAGCGTACAGGCGCCGTCAGCAACGATCACCGTGCCGACTGGCGCGAGGCGTGGGCGCTGTTCCCTGGCGACGTCGCCTACATCTGGCACGCCGGGCGCTACACGCGGATCGTGGCCGAGAGCCTGGAAGCATGTGGCTTCGCGATCCGCTCGCAGATCATCTGGGCGAAAACCCCTCTGGTGTTGGGCCGTGGTGATTATCATTACCAGCACGAGCCGTGCTTCTACGCGGTGCGCGAGGGCAAGACCGGCCATTGGCAGGGTGCCCGCGATCAAACGACACTGTGGTCGATCGCGACACGCGGCGACGCGACCGAGGATCCCGAGACCGTGCACGGCACGCAGAAGCCGGTTGAGTGCATGCGCCGCCCCATCCTGAACAACAGCGCGCCCGGGGATGCGATCTACGAACCCTTCTCCGGCAGTGGCACGACACTGATCGCGGCCGAGATGACCGGACGCCGCTGCCTGGCGATGGAGATCGACCCGGCCTACTGCGATGTCGCGGTGCAGCGCTGGCAGGATTTGACTGGGCGCAAGGCGGTGCTTGAAGGTGATGGCAGCGCCTTCAATGGGATTGCGCCGCCCACGCTAGGCGGATGCCGGTATGACTGTTCGAGCAACGTGGCGACCAAAGATTGCTTCCCCGTAACAAGAAACTCCGCGTGCAAAGAAGGTCGGCAATAAACCCACTGCCATCAAACCGCGGCGAACGTTCTCGGGGGAAATTCAAAGATCCAGCCATTGCACACGACCAGGCCACGGCCTAGCCTCGGTTGAGGTACGAGGCAGAAAAGTCTCTCCTTTATCGAGCCCATCCTGGGCGCAAGGATATTTGTCGATGAGGCCACTAAGCGCTCAGGTGCTGATCGTTGGCGGTGGGCCGGTAGGGTCGACCTTGGCGCTCGATCTGGCATGGCGCGGTGTCAGCGTGATCGTGGCCGAGCAAAATCCGATCGGCCAGTTGCCTGGGGTGAAGTGCAATCATGTCGCGGCACGGACGATGGAGATTTTTCGTCGCCTGGGTATCGCCGAGCAGGTTCGAAATACCGGCCTGCCGGCCGATCACGCGAATGACATCGCTTTCCGCACTACCGCGATCGGTACGGAGTTCGCCCGCATTCATATCCCGTGCCGTCGAGACCGCTATACCGACAAGACTGGTCCCGACGGGTGGTGGCCCACCCCGGAACCGCCGCATCGGATCAACCAGATCTACCTCGACCCTCTGTTGGCGGAGGCAGCGCGCTCCCGCCCGGACGTTCGGTACCTTAACCGTGTTCGGGTTCTGGGATATACTCAGGATGAGATGGGCGTCACGGCGGAGGCCGTAGACCTGGACAGTGGCCTGACGCTGACGCTCTCCTGTGCTTATTTGGTCGGCTGCGACGGCCCGTCCTCGGAGATCCGTCGGCGGATAGGAGCACGTTTGACTGGGGACGCGGTCATCGGGCGAACCCAGTCAAGCTATATCCGGGCGCCAGGACTGACAGCGCTGATGCAAGCCCAACCTGCCTGGTCGACTCAGGTGATGAACCCCCGGCGAAGCGCCAATATGTTCGCGGTGGACGGGGTGGAGACGTGGCTGATCCACAATTACTTGCGTCCGGATGAACCCGATTTCGATGCCGTCGATGCTGATGGGTGTGTACGCGCGATCCTCGGGGTTGACCCGAGCTTTGAATACCAGGTCCTGTCGCGAGAAAACTGGATCGGGCGGCGCATGCTGGCGGACCGCTTTAGAGATCGGCGTGTCTTTATCTGTGGGGATGCGGCGCATCTTTGGGTTCCCTTCGCGGGCTATGGGATGAATGCCGGTATTGCAGACGCGATGAACCTGTCCTGGATGCTGGGTGGTGTATTGAACGGCTGGGCGGACCCCACCATTCTGGCGGCCCATGAGGCCGAGCGTCAGCCAATCACCGAACAGGTGTCGCAGTATGCTATGGGCACGGCCGTGGCCTTGGCCCGTGCTCGGGCAGATGTTCCCGCGGATATCGAGCTTTCTGGTCCATCCGGGGATACGCTTCGCGCCAGCTTGGGCGTACGGCTATTAGAGCTGAACACGCCGCAATTTTGCTGTGGAGGGCTGAATTTCGGTTCATTCTATGACAAATCTCCAATCGTCTCTTATGACGGTGGGACGGCGCCTGCCTATACGATGTACGACTACGTGCCATCGACGGTTCCTGGATGCCGCACGCCACATGTATGGATGGCAGATGGCCGCTCTCTGTATGACGCGATGGGGCCCGATTTTACGCTGCTGCGGTTTGATCGATCAGTGGACATCGGTGGGTTGACCCTGGCCGCAACGGCGCGTGGCGTACCCCTAACGGTTCTGGATCTGGAGCAGGTTGCGCCGTACGACCGCGCACTCATTTTGTCACGGCCGGACCAACATGTGGCGTGGCGCGGGAATGCGGTTCCCATTGACCCGCTGGGTTTGATCGATCGAGTGCGGGGTGTCGTTAAGGAGGTCTGACCTCCGGCTGGTATCTGCCGTGGTCCGCTTTATCTTTGGATGAACCCAACCCAACCGCCGCCGACGATCAGCTGGCGACGGTTGGAGCCTGGCAGGGTCAGAAGGGTCAACCATCAACTTTGTAGATACTGAAGGAGCCTTTCGCCCCGTCCTTGCCCGGGCCAACTTGGCGGACGCGTTCCAGCACATCGACCTGGATACCCTTTTTCTTCAGGCCGGCAAGGAAGCCGCGCACGGTATGCGACCGCCACGCCGTTGCCTCGGCGATCTGCGCCACCGTAGCACCCTCCGGCCGGCGGAGCATGGCGAGAACCGCCTCCTGCTTGGTGCCAGTGCGGGGCGGGCGGGACCCGGTGGACCGGGTCTGCGTCGCGCGTTCGGCCAGTGCCGTTCGCAGGGCCGCCATGGGGCCCTCCATGGCACCAATGGTGTCCGTCTCGCGGTTGGCCTCGTCGTTCCAGGCGTCGAGAACCGCTTGTGCCGCCGTCCGAAGGGTCGCGCGTGCGGGCGCCGTGGGCGCGCCATCCAGGGCGTCGGCCACGGCGGCGGCCTCGCGTGCCACCGCGTCGTCGGTGGCAGTGTCGGCGTCCGTGTCGCCCGGGTTGGTGGCTTCCGCCGCTTCCTCGGCTCGTTCTTCTTCCTCGGCCAGCCAGGTCACGATATCGCCGGCGACGCGCCCGGCGGGCCGGCCATTGCTGAAGCCGTCCTCCAGCATGGTCCGGACTTCCGCCTCTTCGAGGATCGTCGCGTTGCAACCTTCCTCCGCCAGGAAGCCAATCACCGCCTGGGTGAAGGCCTCGATCGTCTGTGGTTTCGTTGGTGCCGTCTCACCAATCGCAACCAGGCCCGCGTCGGTGGCGCGCAGCATCAGTGTCGAGCCGTCGTCTGTGGTGCGCCACGTATAGGCGGCGTCTTCGATCGGCGCCGGGACTTCCTCGACGAAGCCGTTGTTGAGCAGCGACCGCACCACCTGTCGCGCGGCGGCGGTGGGCAGTTGCGGCGGGCGGACCAGCCGGTCCTCGCGGGTGATAGCAAGTGTCAGCATCGCGCGGCCGGTGTCGGAAATCTTGAGCGGGGTCTTGGTCATCTGAGTTCTCCTGGTAGCGGCGCCCGACCATCGGGCGCCTGCTACCAGCCCGAGCCCCGCCGGGCGCACCCGGGCGGGGCGGTTGGCGGGGAAGAGTCCGTCAGTCGCTGGTTTCGGCCTCGATCGCGGCATGCATCACGAAGCCGGTGAGGTAGGGCAGGCCCTGCGGAATGCCGGTATCGCGCGCGGTGGCGCGGCCGATCGTCCAGCCCATCCACTTCGTGGCGGTGGCGGCGATGGCGTCCGCGATCGGCAGGCTCTCGAACAAGGCATTGGCGACATCGTCCGCGAAATGCCGTCCGTGCCGGCTGTCCAGGAAGGCGCGTACCTCGTCGGGGGTGCATCCGGTGGCCTCGGCGATGGCGGTCATTGCCAGGGGCCAGGCCGCATCAGAATCGGCGTGGTGGGCAAGGGCCCCGTAGAACCCCCAGGTCTGATTCTCCGAGGGGGGAATGTTGCTGGTGCTGGTCATTCTGCTCTCCATCCGGCGGGGGGTTGTTCTCTCCGCGTGATGGACCATTCGCGCTGCGGCGCGCGTGAGCCAAGCGGGTTCGACGATCATTTCATTGCAAACTTTACCGCGACTGGATCGTGTCATGACCCGCGGGCGCAAGCCGAAGCCCACCCACCTGAAGCTGATCGAGGGCAATCCCGGCAAGCGCCCCATCCGCATGGGTCCGGAACGGCCGACGACCGCGATGCCGGAGCCGCCGGACCATTTGAACGCGGACGCCCGCACCGAATGGGATCGGGTCGCGCATGGTCTGCACGCGTTGCGCCTGCTTGATACGGTCGATCGCGCCGCGCTGGCCGCCTACTGCACCGCCTATGCCCGCTGGGTGCAGGCCGAACGGGCCATTGCCGAGATGGGCAAGCGCGACATGCTGACCGGCGGGTTGATGATCAAGACCAGCAACGGCAACGCGATCCAGAACCCGCTGGTTGGCACGGCGAACAAGGCGGCGTCCGACATGGTGCGATACGCGGCCGAGTTCGGCATGACGCCGAGTGCCCGGGTGCGGCTGGCGGTCGATGGCAGCGGTGCGGCAACCAGCAAATGGGCGGGATTGATCGGTGGTGTCGAAACCGGCTCGTA
>Ga0209514_10009597_pt1 | contig 10609 bp, 11 predicted proteins | sample Subgrocontami58m_FD_187452 | JGI IMG/M metagenome (GOLD analysis project Ga0209514, IMG submission 187452) | Subsurface groundwater microbial communities from S. Glens Falls, New York, USA - GMW37 contaminated, 5.8 m (SPAdes) (version 3) | ecosystem: Environmental > Aquatic > Deep subsurface >...
TTAGCATCCCCTAAGAAGTGAGAGAAAAGATTGCGATTCATTGTGAAGGCTGACCAAATGACAGAGTCGCAACAAACCCTTCGGGTCTTAGAGACCCGAAGGGTTTTGTTTTTAACCCCACCCCCTCTTCTCCAAGTCATCCTCATCAAACCCAAAATAATGCCCGATCTCGTGGATGATCGTCGCCCGAATCTCTTCGCGCAATTCTTTTTCATCCTCGCACATCTCCATCAAGGCAATTCTGAATAACGTGATGTGATCGGGTTCAAGGATCACATCATCGGGATGCCGCTCGACAAGCGGCACGCCTTCATACAACCCCAACAGATCATCACCCTCCTCACCCTCATCAAGTTGATCGGGACTCGGTTTATCGGCGACGTTGAGGATCACGTTGACGGCATCCGCGCGCAGATCAGGCGGAAGTGATTCGACGACTTGCGCGGCGATGTCGTGAACCATCTTTTCAAATTGTTTGAGTGGAATGTTCATGATCGTATTTCGTATTGCGTAGTGCGTAGTGCGTATCTGAACGGAATACGAAATACGCATTACGCATAAAGAGTTTATCACTTTCGCCGCTTGAACGTATGTGCTAAAATGATTCGCATGGCGTTAGACCTTAGCAAGCTCACTCGCAACGTAGACGAATTAGGCGATGCGGTTGCGAAACGAATCAGCGACATCAATGAGCGTTTGCCCGTTGCGCGCGCGACTCTCACCAGCGTCACGAATGAGGCAGAGCAATTAATCAAACGCGCCGATCGAGTCGCACGGCATTTTCGTTGGGCGGGCGCGATACCCACGGATGAAAAAATGGACGCCGCCTTTCCGTTGCCCTCTCGCCCGCAACGTTTTAATGTCATTGCCGCCGACGGTTCACAAATTTATCCTGATCGTCACGGTGTTGCGACTTACTATCTGATCAATGTGGGCAGCATCGTTTTTCGTTATGGCATTCCCGATGCGCCCAGCATCAACACTCGCCCCGAAGTTTTTTTCAAAGATGAAGATTTGTATTACGAGGAAGAGGGGAGTTTAATGACAACGGAAATGATCAACGCCATGCGCGATGTGCGCGAGTTGGGTGAATTGGCGCGATTGTCGAAGGTGGAGTCGGCGGCGGCACCGTCGTTAGCGTTGCTTGATAACGGCTTGTTGCTCTACATCACCTTGCGCGAACAGAATCCACAATTCAGCAATGAGGTCATCGGCGAGTATCTTGCCCATCTTGATTCGATCAAAGAATCAGACTCGATGGTGGCGGGCGTGGTCGAGCGTCCGCGTTCGGCAAACGTGGTGCGGCTGCTCAATCTTGCTAAATTGAGTGATGAGGAAATTACGCAAGAATCGTTGCGCGGCGTGGGCAAACAATTTAGACATATCACCGATGGCGCGTTGTTCGATTTTTTGAAGCCGGGTGAACGAAGCGCGTTGTTTGTGTTAGCCTCGCCCGCGAATCTGGAACGATACGAGCCTGCTCAACACAAAATTTATTTCTTCTTCCTGAATGCCGGTCGAGACGGAAAAGATTCCATTTTGCGCGTCGAAGTTCCGGAATGGATCGCCCAAGACAAAACGAAACTTGATAGGGTTCATGCCGGCATCGTGACACAGTGCAAGATGAGTGACGGCTTCCCTTACGTATTAATGCGCGCGCACGAGATGGCGGTGGTGACAGCGAAAGAACACCACGAAGTAGACAACATGGTTGCCACATCACTCTTACGCCACAAAATTAAACCGGGCATTTCACAGAAGTCGCAAGGAAAACAATGGACGGGTAGTTCAAAGAGGAGATACGGACGATGAACGAAACAATTGGACGTTTATTGCGAAGCGCGACCACAGGCTTTGTGTTTGGCTGCCGCGTGCCGGAGCCCGAAGTGCCGCGCTTTGGCGATTTTGTAAAAGCGCCCGCGCAAAAAAATCGCACCGAAGTCATTGGGTTGATCTATAACATCGAGATCGAAGATGATATGTTCGTCAAACAAATGATCGCCGCCACTAACGTGGACGATGACGAGTTTGAAATTTTTGTTCAGGACCAACGCCAAAATCGCCAAGTGCCGATTGAAGTGAGTGTGCTGGCGATTGGCTATCGCAACGGGGACGGCTTCATTCAAGATCTGCCGCCTCAACCGCCGATCACGTTGGATCGAATCAGCCCGTGTGACGCCACCGAGATAAAACACTTCACCGAGCGGCTCGATTACCTGCGCTTGATTCTTTTTGCGCCGGATGTGCCTGCCGATGAACTCATTGCCGTCTCGCTTCGTCTCGCCGCCGATTGCCAACCCGCCGAAGACCGCGAACGCTTTTTGCGAAACGCCGGGCGCGAATTGGCAAAGTTGTTGAGTCGTGATTTGGCGCGGTTGGAGAAGTTGTTGAAGAGGCTGAAAATCTAGCCGCGAATTTCGCGAATGAACGCGAAATTTTATGGAGGAAACAAATGGCAGAAATACTTTTCAAGGAGCTTTCATATAAGGTGATTGGCGCGGCAATAGAAGTTCACAAAATATTAGGACCGGGCTTTCTGGAAGCTGTTTACGAAAAAGCGATGGCATACGAGATGACTTTACGAGGGATACCCTTTGAAGAACAAAAGCCCCTCCCTGTTTATTACAAGGATCAACTTATTGGAGAGTATTATGCTGACTTTGTTATTGATGGAAAGATCATCGTGGAGCTAAAAGCGGTTTCACAAATGGTAAAAGCATTCGAAGCAAAAGCGATTCACTATTTGACGGCAACAGGTTTTGAATTGGCTCTCTTGATCAACTTTGGAACAAGTTCACTACAACAAGAACGTATCGTCAGACAGAAAAAAGCGTAGCCGCGAATTTCACGAAGAAACGCGAATATATAAAAACAATTCGCGACAATTCGCGTAATTCGTTGCAAGAAATCCATGATCGAACTTCCTGTTCATTAGGCAAAAAACGTAGCCGCGAATTTCACGAAGAAACGCGAATCAAAAAAATAATTCGCGACAATTCGCGTAATTCGTTGCAAGAGAATATGACAAAACCTTCCGCACTCGACGAACACTTTGGACCCAAAAAATCTTTCGAGCGCCACCGCCTGGGCATCGTCGTCGGCGGGTCGCTCTCGCATGGCGTTGACGTTAAGTTAGACGTTGGCGCGTTGCCCGGCGGCATCATCGAAGATATGGCTGTCGGGCGTTACGTCGTCATCGAAGGCGCGACGGGCAGAAAATTTTTCTCCATCGTCACCGACATTGCCCTCGACAGCAACAACCCCGACCTCATCAAGTCGCCGCCCGATCCCGATGATGATTTTGCGACGCACGTCTACGGTAGTGAGTTGGCGTTTGGTCGCTTGCAAGTCGCGCCGATGTTGTTACTTGAAGCGAACGAAGACAAACCGAAGCCCGTCAAAACGATTCCCGCACATTTCTCTAAAGCGTTCATGGCAACCGAAGAGGATGTGAACAAAGTGTTTGGTGAGGAAGGGATCGATCCGAAGACAGGTGATTTTAGTTGGCACATTGGCACACCACTGGACATGAACGAATCTGTCAAAGTCAATCTTAACTTGAACAGATTTGTTGAAAGATCATCGGGCGTGTTTGGCAAAAGTGGCACGGGCAAAAGTTTCATCACGCGCACAATTCTGGCGGGTATCGTCAAATCTAAAGTCGCTTCATGTCTCATATTTGATATGCACAACGATTATGGATATGAGGTAATCGATGAGCATAAAAAACGCTTCAAAGGGTTGCGGCAACTGTTCCCCGACCGTGTGCAATGCGTGACGCTTGACCCCGACACATCCCGTCACCGTGATAGCAAAGTGGACAAGGTTTTTCAGATCGGATTGAATCAGATCGAACCTGAAGATGTTGATATGCTGTCGGGAGTCCTCGGCTTGAGCGAAGTTCAAGTTGGGGCTTTATATTTCCTGCGCCGCCGCCTTGGACGCGATTGGATCGCCCGATTGCTCGACGAAAACGAGTCGGATGAACTTAAGCAACTCATCGAAGAAGATCGGATTCAATCCGGCACGCTTGGCGCGATCCAACGCAAGTTCGAGTTGTTCCGCCGCTTCAGTTTCCTTGTGCCGCACGCCACTGATGAAACCGTTGATTATATTTTCAACGCCTTGAGTCGCGGCATGAACATCATCTTGGAGTTTGGCACGTTTGGTAACACACTCGCCGCCTATATTCTTGTGGCAAACTTCCTCACGCGACGCATTCACAAGAAATACGTTGAAGAAAAAAATAAAGCCGCAGGCAAAGGCGGCGATGAACCCTTGCCGCTCGTCATCACCATTGAAGAGGCGCACAAGTTCCTCGATCCCGAAATCGCCAATCACACCATCTTCGGCAACATCGCCCGCGAGTTGCGCAAATACAACGTGACGTTGCTCATCGTTGATCAACGCCCGAGCGGTATTGACGATGAAGTGATGAGTCAGATCGGCACGCGCGTGACGTGCTTGCTCGACAACGAAGCCGATATCAAAGCGGTCTTTAGCGGCGTGAGCGGCGCCGGACAACTGCGCGAAGTGTTGGCGCGGCTCGATACGCAACAACAGGCGTTGATTCTCGGTCACGCTGTGCCAATGCCCGTCGTGATCAAGACTCGTGAGTATGATGAGAAGTTGTATGCGGCGGTGGGTTACGCCGAGGGAGAGGAACTAAAGGAAAAAAGGAAAAAAGGGAGCAAGGCGTTGTTTGGAGAGGAGTAAATAACAAAAGCGACTCATCTGAGTCGCTTTTATTATCATCGGCGCGATAAAATCGCAATCATGATCGGCACGACGATGCCACCCACCGCCGCGATCAATGGCGCAAGCGACGCCAACACTTTCGATAATTTTTCTAAATCCATTTCAGAGGAGCGCTGCGGCGAGAGCCGGGCAATTTGCTCGGCGAGTTCGCGCGGATAATTCATTCTCCTGCCTTTAGGTTGTAGACTCTCTAACCATTCGCCCACAAAGCCGCCAAGCACTACTAAGAAAAACGGAGTCACAAATAACAAGAGAGGCGTCCAACCCCAACTGCTCCAGAGAGCATACGGATTAACCACAATAGTGACCAAGAATCCTTCAGCAATTTGGCTAAGCGACCAACCATATACCACTTGCAAAACAATGGCGATGATGCCGAAGAAACTTATGAGCCCAACCCCCAGCCCTAAGCGCAAATAATTTCTTACGCCTCGATTGCGTTCCGAAAAACCCAATAAAGCGCCCACCCCAATCCATATTGGAAATGGCAACAATAACAAAAGGAGAAAATTGGTAACCAGATAAACGTATAGGCTCAGAAGAGGCGCGAGGCTACCCGTAAGAAGCGCGACGAGGGAAACATAACGAGAGGAATGGGTTGCAACGCGTGGCGGCGCGGATGTTGCGAGCGGGGAATTTAGAGACGACTCTATAAACTCAATACGTTTATTGACTATCAACATACCGGATTCAAATTCATCCAATCGCTTTTTGACCTTCTCTTCGAGCGCGCTCAATCGCACGCCTGTCAACTCACGGTGACAATAACGGCAGATCACTGCTTCATCTTTAATCTCTTCGGCGCAATAAGGACATTTCATAAGAACCTCCTCATAACTACTGCCACCTTTATTTCAAAATTTCTTTTCATTGTGACACCAGTATAAAACTAATCCAGACACAAATGCAACCCTGATTAAACATTTCCCCCCTTTTCCTTTTCTTCCTTCATCCTTCATAATTTATCCATTGCGGTATAATCCCCGCGTCCCTACGGAGAAAATTTAAATGCCACCCATTTTTCCATTCACTGCCATTGTTGGGCAGGAGCGCATGAAACGCGCATTGATCTTAAACGCTGTTAACCCGCGCATCGGCGGCGTGTTGATTCGCGGTGAACGCGGCACGGCAAAGTCAACGGCGGCGCGCGCGTTGGCGGCGTTACTACCCGACGTGAAAATCGTCGAAGGCTGCCGCTTCGGTTGTGATCCTGATCGTCCTTCTACGTGGTGCACCGAGTGTCACGAGCGCGCGGGCAAAAACGGAAACAAGCTTCCCTTCACCGTGCGCCGCACATCGTTCGTGAATCTTCCGGTGAGCGCCACCGAAGATCGAGTCGTCGGCACGTTGGATATTGAGAAAGCGATTCAAAAAGGTGAACGGCGATTCGATGCGGGTGTGTTGGCGGCAGCCAATCGCGGTTTGCTTTATGTGGACGAAGTGAATCTGTTGGACGATCACGTCGTGGACATCTTGCTCGATTCGGCGGCGATGGGCATCAACGTGGTGGAACGCGAAGGCATTTCGTTCACGCATCCGTCGCGATTCATTTTAGTCGGCACGATGAATCCCGAAGAAGGTGATCTGCGTCCGCAGTTGTTGGATCGGTTTGCCTTGGCGGTGGACATTCACGGTCTGATCAACGCGCCGGATCGCGTGGCGATCATGGAGCGCAATCTCGATTACGAAAGTGATCCCGAAGCGTTTCGTAAAGTGTGGGAAGCGCGCGAGAGTGAAATGACGAAAGAGATCGAAGAGGCGCGCAACATTGTCGAGAATGTGAAATACGATCAGAAAGATTTGCAGATCATCGCGGCGCTAACGACCTCACTCGGCGTGGACGGGCATCGCGCCGATCTCGTTATTCTGCGCGCGGCGCGAGCGAATGCGGCCTTTGGCGGACGACTCCACATCACCGAGCAAGACATCATTGAAGCGGCCGAGCTCGCCCTGCCTCATCGTGTCAAACATGGACCTCTGCACAAAACTGAAGTGAACGTCTACGAACTCGAAGAGCGCGTGTCACAAATTAAACAAGACATGGGCGCGACCGATGGCACACCCAAACCTTCGGATGAAACCGCGCCGGTAAAAAAAAACAAGGGGTAGCGGCTGACCAGCCACCCGAACACGCACCCGAAACCGGACAAGCCGAGCCCGTTCCGCAACAACAATCGGTAGACCCACAAGAGGCGCACTGGTGGGAGGGCGGACAAAAAATTAAAGCCACCGCCGAGTTCACGCCGCGCCGACTCAACACCCCGCTCGACAAGCTCACCCGTCATCACGGCGGCAAACGCAGCCGCACCAAAACAGATCGCAAACGCGGGCGTTACATTCAAGCTCGCCCAGCGATGGGCAAGACCAACGATCTTGCCTTCGACGCCACTCTGCGCGCCGCCGCGCCGTTTCAACCTCAACGCGAAGAACAAAAAATAGAGAACGATGTTGCCTTTGCGATTCGCTCCGAAGATTTTCAACGCAAAGTGCGCGTGCGCAAAGCGGCAAATTTAATTTTGTTCGTGGTGGATGCTTCGTGGAGCATGGCAGTTGCCGAGCGCATGAGCGCCACCAAAGGCGCGATCATGTCGCTGCTGACCGACGCCTATCAACGCCGTGATCGTGTGGGGCTGATCGTCTTCCAAAAGAATCAGGCGACGATGGTGCTGCAGCCGACGAACTCGGTGATGTTGGCGAAGAAGGCACTTGTGGATATTCCGGTGGGCGGCAAAACTCCGTTGTCGGCAGGATTGTTACTCTCCTATAAAACGTTGATGCAGGAGAAGCGGCTACATCCGGATGTGATGCCGTTGATGATTCTATTAACCGACGGCGCGGGCAACGTGTCAATGACCGATCTGCCGCCGCAAGAAGAATCGCATCGCTTCGCCGAAATGATTCACCTCGAACACATTCGCAGTGTGGTGATCAACATGGAACACGCCGCCTTTGATCAAGGCTTGGCGCGATCACTGGCGGAACATTTGGGATGCGCTTGTTTAACGTTAAGCGAGTTGAAAGCAGAGACGTTGTATAAGACGGTGAAGGAAGAGTTGGGGAGTGGTAAATAGTGATCAGTCGGCTTCTCGCGCCTCGGCAAACTCGCGGATGATCGAAGCGGTTGTTTGGGGATGAGGTTTCGGAATCCAACTCCACAACGGGCGGCGCAGAGACATGATCGCTATGGAGGAAAAAATTAACAGCGATCCATTAATCAACACAGCCGTCACGACACCCAACCTCTCCGCGCTATACCCAATGAACAAGGCAGCGATAGGCTGCAAGCCGAAACTGATCATCGTGAACAAACTGACCAAGCGGGCGCGCATCTCTAACGGAGTCAACATCTGCATCAGCCCCAACGAGGTGGCGATGATCATCGGCGCGCCGAGGCTAAAAGCAAACACGCTCAACATCGCCCACGGCATCCATCGCGCAAACGACAACAGCACAAACCACGTTCCCATCCACACCAGCACGACACTCATCACGCGCCCAATTCGTTGACGCGATTGGGCTAACGGCGTAAAGACCAACGTGCTGACTAACGCGCCCGCGCCGCTGGACGCCAAGATCAAACCAAAAGTTTGGGCGTCTCCCTGCAGCACGTTACTGGCAAACGCCGGCATCATGCCCAGCACCGGCAAACCAAAGAGCGTCACCGCGCAGACAAATAAAAAGAGGTCTTGCAGACGAGGTTGATCGCGCACAAATTTCAAACCGTCAAAAAATTCGCTCGCCACCGAACCGCGCATCCGCGTTGACATCTGTTGACTCGACCTGACTAAAAACAAACTGATGATCGCGGCGATGAAGCTGACACCATTCAACCAAAATGCTGTCGCCGTGCCTAAGACCCCGATCACCCAACCGGCCATCGCCGGTCCGATCATGCGGCTCACTTGCAAAATGGTGGCGTTGAGATTCACCGCTTTACGCACTTCAGACATGCCCGCCAGATCACCCAAGAACGCTTGCTGCGCCGGAAAGTCAATCGCCGAGATCACGCCCAACAAAAAACTTAAGACATAGACGTGCCACAGCTGCACCACATTGAACTGAGTGAGAGCGGCAAGGATGAATGCCAAGATCATCGCGGCAACTTGGGTGGCAATTAATAAGCCACGACGGTTAAGTCGATCTGCCCACACGCCGGCCCACGGACTGAGTAGAAGCAAAGGTAATGTGCTGAGCATCCCTACCACACCTAACGCCGTCTCGGAGTGACTGATCTCCCACACGACCCAACCTTGTGCCGTCACTTGTAACCATGTTCCAATAAGGGAGATGGCTTGCCCGATGATGTAGGTGCGAAAGTTTGGTTCTGCCAGCGGCGAAAAATTTTGACGGATGATCTTGAACAAATTCATTGTGCCGTCTCACGTCCTTCTTCTAACACTTTCTCTACCACTTGCTTCAACACTTGATATGGTTGCGCGCCAGAGACAAGGTATTTGTTGTTGAAGATTAACGCGGGGACTCCTTGTAAACCGTAAGCGTAGGCTTGGGCGATGTCGGCATCCACGGCGGCAACATGATCGGGATTTTGGATGGCGGCTTCATAGTGAGTCTCATCCAATCCAACGCGAGACATAATTTCTTTCAACACCGATTCATCTTCAATTGATTTCGCTTCCTGCCAATAAGCGCGGTTTATTGCATCGTGATACTCGTGTCCTTTGCCTTTTTCTTCGGCGTATTTTTCTAAAATCAATGAGGGACGCGAATCGATTCCAAATTGTCCTTGATTGATCTCAAGACCATACTGCTCACGCGCCATCGCTTTCATGCGCGGACGATTGGCTTCAATACGTTGGCGGTAGTGTTCGGGAATCGGCGGCGACCCCTTGGGACGCAGTTCGTAAGACCGCCAGTGAATCTCTACCTCAAATTCTTTTTGCAGCTTCTCCAAACTGGAGGCAACTAAAAAGCAATACGGTCAAACGAAGTCGGACCAAACATCAAGGCTCACCTTTACATTTTGCATATCGTTCCTCTCATGACGCAATCAACCCCAGAGTGTGTCTGGGGTTGATTGATTGTATCGCGTTATTGATGCGAGCGTTTATTTAGGCAACGAAACGTTCGTCAAAATTTGGACGATCCAAAGTGCAATGTTCATTCTAAATTATCCTACCGTCATTGCGAGCACACTTCGCGAAGCAATCCCGGTCGTGCCCTTCGGCTTCGCTCAGGACAGGCTTTGAGATTGCTTCGCTCGCACAGAACGCTCACTCGCAATGACACATGTCGGGAATTTCTCTACGCAGCTACGGCTTGCTTTTCAGTTTCTGCCTGTTTGACGATTTCAACTTCGAGATTGATCTTCACGTCGTCGCCGACTAACACGCCGCCGGTTTCGAGGGCGACGTTCCAGTTGAGTCCCCAATCTTTGCGATTGATGGTGGTAGTAGCGGTGAAGCCGGCGCTGGTGGTGCCCCACGGGGTCTTCGCCTGTCCGGCGTAATCCACGTCGAGCGTCACTTCTTTGGTGACATCACGGATGGTGAGGTCGCCGACGAGCTTGCCATGCAGAGGATCAATTTTGGTCGCGCGCTTGCTCTTGAAGATCATGGTGGGATACTTCTCGGCTTCAAAGAAGTCGGGCGACTTGAGATGCGCGTCGCGTTTCTCGTCGCGGGTGAGCAAACTCGCCACGCCAATCTGCACATCCACTTTCGATTTCGTCGGGTCGTTCTCGTTGAAGTCCACCGTGCCGTTGATGTCGGTGAACTGTCCGCGCACGGTTGAGATCATCAAGTGTTTGACGGCAAACTCGGCGCGGGTGTGTGAGGGATCAATTATCCAAGACATTTTTTATTCTCCTATATTTGAATATGCCATCATGATA